>Ga0114974_10002224_pt1 | contig 14953 bp, 17 predicted proteins | sample S_130206_EF_Meta_FD_87318 | JGI IMG/M metagenome (GOLD analysis project Ga0114974, IMG submission 87318) | Freshwater microbial communities from Lake Simoncouche, Canada to study carbon cycling - S_130206_EF_MetaG | ecosystem: Environmental > Aquatic > Freshwater > Lake | place: Lake...
GGCGCTGGTGGGTACCTTCCTTGGTGTGTTTCTGGCTTACGGCATCGTCGAGCCGCTAGCGGCGCGACTCAAGCAGGTGGTAGACGAAGAGGGTGAGATCTATCACGTGGCCAAGCACATGTTGCTCGGCCATATTAATGGCTACCCGGTACCGCTCATCATCGAAAGTGCGCGCGCTGCGATCAGCCATCATTCACAACCCTCGTTCGCAGAGGTTTTTGACGGCCTGCGCGGGTAACGGCAGTGGCCGAAGCACCCGCTGAAACACCGGCTACAGCCGCCGCAGATGTTCCGCCTGATCAGCAGGCGGATGCAGCTGCCGCGCCTGCAGATGCGACCGCAGAGGCGCCAGCGGCGGCAGAGCTGGCGCCGATCATTGTCATTAAGAAAATTATTGATGATGGCCACGGCGGCGGTCACGGCGGCGCTTGGAAGATTGCGTTGGCCGACATGATGACCGCCATGATGGCGTTCTTTTTGTTGATGTGGATCTTGGGTGCGACGAACGAATCTCAGCGCAAGAGCATCGCCGAGTACTTTAAGCCGACGTCTATCGTGACGAAGGCGGATAAGTCCGGTGGCGCTGATGGTTTCTTTGGTGGCATGTCCATCATCGACCCGAAGGCGCTCCCGAGCCAGGCTTCGCAAACTGGTCTGGTGCAGCTGAGCGCGCCGGGCCGCGAAGAGTTTGAGAGCACACACGAGGATCAGGCGATGCCTGAGGGCCTCAACGAGCAAGAGCGCCAGAAAATTGCTGCCGAGCAAGACAACAAGAACTTTGAGGAGCTACAGAAAAAGCTCAAAGCAAAGCTTGCCTCGGATGAGAAAACTGCTGATCTGCTGTCTGTTGTGAAGTTTGTAAAAGAAAAGGAAGGGCTGCGTATTGAGATTCTCGATACGGCTGGCTTCTCCATGTTCACCTCTGGCACTAACAGCATCGAGCCGGCTGCCAGAGAACTCATCTCAAAGGTGGGAGAAAGCCTCAAAGGCGTAGCCAATGAAATTGCGATTCGTGGCCACACTGACGGGTATCAATTTAAAAACGGCAGCAACAACAACTGGTCGCTGTCTGCAAATCGTGCCGACGCAACTCGCACCTTGCTGACTGGCATGGGTGTTGAGGGAGCAAGGTTTGCGCGCATTGAAGGCGTGGCAGATTCCCAGCCCGTCAATACACAAAATCCGCTCGACCCTAAGAATCGTCGCATCAGTATTACGGTGCTGTACCGGGATGCGAACAAAGGCCTGAAGCCCCCTGCAGAAGCTGCCCAGTGAACACACGCCCCCGCCTGGAATCACTGTTAGATCTGCCATGGCGGATAGTTGGGTTAATGATGATGGTCGTCGCTTTCTGGGCGACGCCGGCTTTGGCTCAAAACTCTGGCGCCTACGATAAATTTTTGGTTGGGAAGTATTGTGAGGCGCGTGACAACTGGCTCGATGATTGGAAGCTTAAAGACTCAACTGCTGCCTTCGGTATGGGGGAGCTGTATTCCCGTGGCCTGTGCGTAAAAGAAGATCAGGCATTGGCGTCACGTTGGTTTTTGCGCTCTGCGCTTGCTGGGTCTGCCAGGGCACGCAGCGAATTGGGTATTCGCTATGCCTTTGGTAAGGGCGTGAACCAAAACTATTTCAAAGCATTTGTGTGGTTGCGCGTCGCCAAATTGACTGCGTCACCTTGGGAGAAGGGCTTAGCAGACTCTGCGCAGCGCAATCTCGAAACGATGTCCCGCTATCTATCAGCCCAGGATATGAAGATTGCAGACGCAATGGCTGATGAGTTCTCGCGCACTTACAAACTGCCGTCCTCCTTCGATTCTCTAGACTGATAGATCAATACGGAAAATCCTGTGCGACCCTTCAAGAGCACGCTCTTTGGTCCTTCAGGAGGCTTGCTGTGGCACTGGCGCGCGCTGCGCGCTTGGCGCAAGCATGCTGATCTTAGAGATCAGCTAGAACACTGGCTGTTGGATTGGCAGCCGTCGGTAAGCACACTGGTGCTGGTTGGCCCCAGTGCTGGATGGACGCTCTCTCGAAGATTTCTGGCCCGGTTCAAGACGATCGTCGCCATCGACTTGGATCCCTCGGCAAGACCGCTGTTCTGGTTCGCTCACGGCAAGGCGCTTGCCGCCAGTGGTACGCAGATTCGTTGGCTTCACGGCGACTTCGTTGATGTGCTGCCGCGATTGCTGGGCGCCGATGCACCTGTTGCCATGCTGTTTTGCAACGTGCTTGGACAACTTGGCGTGGAGCGTAGCGACTACCAGCAGGTTCTGGCCGCTCTGCCACACACATTGCGCAGTGTTCATTGGGCCAGCTATCACGATCGATATTCGGCAGACGCCGGCTGTGTGCCAGAAGCTGCCCGCAAGCCGTTTGAATCTATGTCCGGTATGGACTCATCCACGCTTTTGTCTATGGGTTGTAAAGGCGAATGGACGGATCATGGCACTGGAGTGCTACTGCCTGACAACTGGCCGCGTCGCTATCTACCCTGGTTGCTGACAGCGCGTAAGTTTCATTGGCTGGAAGCGGGCACTGTGCCCCTGCTTACTGATTGCGGAGTGTCGTGACTTGAACCGGAACTACCCTCAGGTTGCCTGCGCCTGCATCGTCCTGCTGCTCTTGGGCGCCTGTAGTCGTGAGTCCACAGAATGGGATCGGGCAGTCAAAGCCGATACTCCAGCCAGCTACCAAGAGTTTCTCAAGCGCCACCCTACCGGCGACAAGGCAAAGCTGGCAACGGTAAGAGCTGCGGCATTGGTAGAGCAGCGGCAGTGGCTGGTGCTTAGCCGCGAGCCCTCGGCGAGCGGACTCAATGCATTTTTACGCGACAACCCCAACTCCATCTGGGCCTCTGATGCCAAGCAGGTCTTAGATAAGTTGTCTGCGTCGCAGCAAAAAGAACCAGAGCCCCAAAGCGTGGATCAGCAATCCGGTGATCACGAGGCAGAGCCCGTGCCTGCAGCTACTGTTCAGAGCCCAGAGGTTAAGTCCGCCGTTGCCGCGGCGCCTGCCAAACGAATTTCGACCGGTGTACAAATCGGGGTGTTTAAAACTAGAGCTTCTGCCCTGGCAGCGACGGATTTGGCAAAGGATCAGTCCGTTGTGCTGCGCTCTTCGGAGCCGCAGATTGATGTCATCACAGTTAAAGGTCAGCCGTTATTTCGTGTGCGCGCCGGAGTCAGCACTACTGACCTTGCGAAAAAAGCCTGCCAAGAGATGACTCGCGCTGGGGCCTCCTGCCTGGTTATTAAGAGATAGGCCCAGTGGTCTCATGTTGTCTCCACGCTCAATGCTCATAGGAACCTGAAGAATGTCCATGTTGCTCGGAATACTCGGGACCTTGGCGTTGCTCGTATGGTCCATGAGCCTCGGTGGGGCTGTTGATGCCTTCGTCAGCATTCCCTCTCTGGCACTGGTGGTTGGCGGGACGGCCTGCCTTGTGTTTGCCAGGCATGGGTGGAATGTTTTTCTATTTCACCTGCAGTCTGTTGGCACGATGGTTCGTGGCCTAGAGCACAGCAAGGCCAATCTGACGCCCACCTTGGTTGAGTGCGCTGCATTGGTTAAAAAGGAAGGCACCCTTGTACTAGAGGGGCAGCTGCAAAACGTAACAGATCCTTATTTACGTTACGGCATGCAGTCGATCATCGACGGCTGCGATGAGTCGCGGCTGGTGATGGTGCTTCAACAACAAGTGGATGCCTATGAGCGGCGGTTCAACAGCGCTGTTTCGGCCTGGAAGAGTTGGGCCGAGATATCTCCTGCAATGGGTTTGATCGGCACCCTGGTTGGGCTGGTTGAGATGCTGCGAGGCATGAAAAATCCAGATCAAATCGGCCCCTCTATGGCGCTCGCGCTCATTGCCACGTTCTATGGCGTGTTCTTTGCCAACGTGGTTGCCGGTCCCATCGCTGCAAAGTTGCAGCAGCACTTCGAGCAGCAGCTGCGCTATTTCGAAAGCGCCGCCGCAGGGCTGCAGATGTTGTTGCGAGGCGCTAGCCCGCGCGTAATAGAAGAGTCCCTAAATTCTACGGACCCGTGGGAGTCTGTTAACAAGACCAGTGCCCCAACCGATGAGCAGTAGCCCCCCTGTGGTCAGAGCTGCGCGCAAGACGGCGGCTCCGGTCGCTGCAAGTCAGGCTGCGTGGGCGTTGAGCTTTGCAGACCTTATGACCTTGTTGATGTGCATGTTCGTCTTCATGTACTCGTACGCAGAGATGAATGCGAGTCGTTTTCGCGAGATCTCTGAAAGCATGCGTAGCGCTTTCGTGTCGGAATCAAACCCGTCAGGTGTTTCCCAGACCGCTGCCAGCAAGGCCAGCTCCGCTGCAGATCTGCTGTCAAAAGCGTTCGCACCTCAACTGGCTAGCGGCCAGATCACTGTTGAGAGCCGAGCCGGTTCGCTGTTGATCAAGCTTGGTGAGGCAGGGGCGTTCGGGTCAGGTGAAGCCGTGCTGTCGCCGATGGCGCTACAACTGATAGCCAGGGTTGCGGTGGTTGCAAGGGCAGGCAATGCACGCTTGGTAATCGGCGGTCACACCGATAACGTTCCCATCCGCAACGGGCGCTATCAAGACAACTGGGATTTATCTGCAGCGCGAGCTATAGCCGTAGTACGCGAGCTTGTAGAGCGCCAGGGTATGGATCCGAAACAGATTGAGGCGCAGGGCTTCGGTGATACGCGACCCGCAGCGCCTAACGACACTGCAGAGCATCGTGTTGCTAACCGACGGATAGAAATCGCAGTAGTGTGGTAACAGCTACTGCAGAGGGGTGCGCAGCTTGATGGCCCAGAGCACCGTTTGACGTTGCTCAGCCGAGGCCGCCACAAGCTCGAACGCTGCACTGGCACCGCTTGCGGCAGCACGCGGCAAAATTAGCCCGCTGGTATCCACGGTGTGATCTGAAACTGTCAGCGTCGCATCGCCGTTGACGACCCTGCTGGTTACGCCGCCATTTTGCTGTGCGATGACATAGATAGTCGTCGCATCGAGCCTTGCGATGCCTTCCGGATTTGCCAGGCTCCAGCCCAAGGTGCGCAAGTCAATCACTAGACTAGATGGTGCTAATCGGACGCTGCTGGATTCCACCTCTGCGCTGGTTCCATATTCAAGCTGAAGGCCTGCTGATGCGCCGGTCGTCAAAGTCTTGCCAGTCAGATCGGTGGCAGCAGACAGATCGACACTTCGGAGATGAAACTGATATAGGCCTGTTGCAGCGTCCTTGTATCGAAATAGCGCCAGCATGAAGTCTTCGCTGATCGCATCAATGTCCAGAAGTTGCAACGACGAGTCATTAACCCAGTTGTTAATCGCAAATTGCTTTACTGCACCGGTTCGCGGGTTGTAGCTGACTACTCGCAGCAGCTTGGCGCGGTTGGGTGTTTGCGTTGCGATATCCAATGGTGCGCCGCTGGCCATCAGCACTTCGCCTGACAAGGGCCTAATGGCAACGCCACCGCAGCCAAGACCGGCTTGGCGCGATCCGAGCACGGCCGGTAGGAGTCTGGAAACGCCGGGCAGGTTGCCCGTGGATCCGGCGGGCGCCAAGCGCTGTATGGTTCGGCCGGTGCTTTCCAGTTGTATCAACTGTGGTCCGCGTCTATCGCACAGCCAATAGGAACCATCTGACGCAACCCGCAATCCGGCTGGATCGATACCCAGCTGATCAAACTCTGGGTTTGCAGGCTTGAGTGTTTCATCCAGATTGCGCGCGCCGTCGCTGCCTATAGATCCGGTCGGTGTGGGCTTGCCCGAGTACGCTTCGGTTGCACTGGCGCGCAGGGCGAGCGTCGATTTGAGGTCAAATGCCGCTGACCCTAGTTCCAACACAGCGATGGCTGGCAGGGCCAAGCTTTCGGCGCTTACCAAGACACTAGCAGTACGGGTGGACACGCCATCTTTGTATTGGGGCGCGGCTACGGCTATCCCACGTGAGGCGATGCTACGCAGTTGAACTGGTGCTGCACCTGTGCCGGGCACTATCGCAAGGCCTGCGCCTTGTGCGGGTTTGAGTCCGCGCGGGAATGTGTCGCGCAACGCAGTGTTCTGACCGCTATAGGGAATCAGAAACGCGTCAGGTACCTTAAGCACGTACTTGCGCACTTCGGTTGCAGCAATCGCTGTTGAGGTGAGTGTCTCGGTGTACACGCCTCTGTTGAGTGCTTCAGACTGCTCGAGCAGAGACCGTGTGGTGTATTTGTCCGGCGCCTTCAGAGCAGCACGGAAGCTTGTGGTGAGTCGTGTATCGGCTTTGAGCGCGTCAATCAGCGTTGTCAAATCGGTCTCGAAAGTCGCACTAGCAAAGTCCAGACGCTTGCCAGCTAGGGCCGTCGCTACTTCTGCAGAAATCTGAATTCCGTTGCTTATCTCGGCGTCTGTATCTAGTGCGATGAGCAGACGCGCTCTGCGCACAGTTGTTTCGGACAGTTGCCCGTTGTCCATGCCGCTGGTGAGATCATGCAGCGTGATGGTTGATGCGCCGGTCACTTGGCCCAAGCTGATGCCACCCAACGCGAAGCTGATGGTTTCGCAGCTCGTGGCGCAGGTGTAATTGAACACACCAGCGGTGGAAGTGGTGCCGCTCAGCGATGCTGTAGCGTAGGCAACGCCGGCCAAGGTGATATCTACAAAGCTGCCCGTGAGTGGGGCGCTTGGTGTGGGGGGCGTAGTGGTCTTTGGCGTCTCGGTAGTGCCGCTACCGCCGCAGCTGGTCAGCGCAAGCACTGACGCTGCAACTAACACCGGTCGCACGATGCTCGTGCGCCGGTTCATCGCAGATCAGCTTGGCAGTGGTGAACACTGCAATGAACGCAGCGTTGTAGTGTCGGGTTCGACCTTGATCCAAGCACCGATTTTAAGATTTTCATCAAGGATTATCTGCGCGTTACCGATGGACCAGCGACGTCGATCGTTGCGCAGGATGGTGCCTGTCATCGTCTCTTCGCCAGCTACTTTGCCCATGTACAGTAAGGTTCCGCGCATTCTCAGATACAGCACTGAATCCGTTTTGGATGTTTCTAAAGTGCTGTGATTGATGACAAGCACGTGTTTGGAGACGCATGACAGCGGTGGGATAACCATCGTGCGAGGGTCTGGTGCCTGACTGGGCTTGGCCAGTTCCAACAGTTTTTTGACTTCCATCGCGTGGCCCGCGGCTGGAACGATGAGAAAGAGAGCGATTAGCCGGAACAAGAGATGGTGCCGCATGGTGTCAGGGCCCCTTATAAAGTACTTATGTATGCGCGTTGCCGTAGAGTTGTGATCAAGTTTCTCACGGTTCTGTCGACTCTCCAATAATGACCACTCCAGTGGGTATGGGTCCGCAGTTGCCAGTTGCACCTGATGCAGACCTGGTACCTGTCATGGAAAGATCTGTGGCGTTGCCACCGGATGCCGAATCGTCCGGCAGTTGGCGCGTGGGCGCAGTGTTTGCTGCGACGGTACGATTTCAGAAAGGCGAGCTTGTCTTTGCACTCGGCGACAAGTTTTTTTCGACACGGCCAATTCCTGGTTTAGTTGAAAACTCCAGGCTAGCGCTGCAGGTTGCGCGTGATGCCTCTGGAACATTGGTGTTGGTGCCGTTATTGCCGCTGGCCGGAAGGGCGCTGCAGCGCATCGGTGGCGTAGCCGGCAACAGCTCAGTTGGACCTGTGATTGCTACGCAGGTGCAAGCACCGCTGCCTCCGCTGATTGCTTTGAATCCGATTTCAGCGTTGGCTTCCAGACTCGAGCTGCCCGCTGCTTTATCGACTTGGCTATTCAAGCGTGTCGCGTCCGGCGCATCAGCCCCTGTTACGCCGGCGTATCCAGAGCCTTCTGTGGAAGAGGGCATTGGTGGCTGGATGCAATCGGTGGCTATGGCGCTCTCGCAATCTGGGCTCTTTTACGAGTCTCGGCTCAAAGCCAAGGCCAAAGTTCCAAGCGATGACTTAAAACGTCAGGTGTTGTTCGAGAGCCAAGGCGAAGAGCTTGAGCTGTCGGGCCCTGCATGGTCTGCGCTGGATGATCTGGTGCGTATGCAAAGCGCCGCCACCATTGCGCAGCAAGCTGGTGGTACCTGCTATTCGTTCGTGGTGCCTACGGGGCACGGTGGCGAGGGGTGGTGGATCACCTTGCAGCGCAATCCCGCCCGTGAACAGTCTGCCGATGAAGAAGACGACGCAGCCGCTAACGGTGGCTGGCAGATGCGTTTGACCAGCTTGCATTTGCCGCATGGCGATTTAGAAATCCGCATTCGACAAACGTCCGAGGCGGGTGTGGCTGTGACCTTGATGACCCGCAAAGCAGAGGTGGCAGAGCGCTTTGAAGGCGGAGTGCCGGAGTTGGCGAGCCGTTTGGAGCTTGCCGGACTGAGTTTATCGAGCTGGATAGTCGCCGATCCTGATGAGGCCGGTGAGTCTGCTCAGTCGCCTGTCGGACAATTTGCACAGGCGAGGGCGTGATGGCCAACGCACTGGACAAGGCGATTGCACTTGAATATGGCAAGCACGCCGCGCCAGTAGTTACTGCGATTGGTCGGGGCGGTCTTGCCAGTCAGATAGTGGCTGAAGCACAAGCTCAGGGCGTGCCGGTGATGCGCGATCCGGAACTGGCGGCGCGTCTGGCCAACTTGCCGTTGGGTGCAACTATCCCTCGCGAGGTGTATGTCGCGGTGGCCGTGGTGTTGTCTTGGGTCTATTGGATGGAGGGCCGCAGCCCGCCACCGTCCGGCGCTGACTCAGGCCCGCTCTGAACGGTTGATCATCCCAAAGTCGGCGTACCTGCCGCCGCGGTCATACAGACTCACTGCGTCATCAGGCGCGCGCAGCACCGACAAAATACGTTTTTGTGCGTGCACGATACGACCGAACAATTGATGGTTGCGCGCCTGTAAGGACTTGCAACGCTCTATGGCGGTCTTGGCAACATGCGCTCTGTCGGGTGAGGCACGTGCTTCATCTATGCAGGTTCCCGCTCTGCTGATCTGATCCAGAACAGCGATTTGCTGCTCCTTTTCCAGGTGCAGTTCATCGAGCTCCTCAGCGCCATCACCGATCAAGCCGTTGCGAGAGCGCAGTATTGAATACTCACGCTCCAGCAGGTGCGAAATGCGATCGCACATCAGCTGCAGATCGGCGAGATTGCCGTTGGTGCTCACGGCGCTCATTCGCGTCCGAGACTGCCCAGCTGCATTTCCAGATCCAGGAACTTCTCTGCCAGCTTTTGCGCGTCCAAAGGCACGCGGCCGTCAGCGATTTCCTTGCGAAGTCGGTCGACCTTCTTCTGGTCGAAGCCCTCGGTAGTGCCGGCGGTGCGCACGGCCTGCAGCATTTCGCTGGCCGCGGCCGAGACGGTCACGGTCTGTGTTGCTGCGTCGGTGACGACCGGAGCGGGTGCTGCCTGTGAGCCAGGGGCGCGGACCGTGTTCTTGGCCAGCGCAGCCTGAGTCTTGGCAGCTGCCAGCGCGGCAGCCGTTGCTAATACATCGGATGTTGGGCCGGAGCCCGAAATCTTATCTGTGCTCATGGTGTTCTACCTGCTTCCATACCAACCAAGTCGGCGTTGGCGACCCGAACTTTAGGGTCATCGGCAACTTGTGTACTGGACGTGCCCAGCACCCCCAGTCTAACCGTGCCGTCGGGCTGGATTTCACCCCTTAATTTGCGCTTGCTCAGGGGGTTTTCGAGGTCTATCCGCTGTCCGGCCCGGCCGTCCTGAAGGGCAATGAGCTTGGTGCCCACTCGGCCGCCCGAGAAATAGGACCAGCCGGTCACGCTGTCGTTGCGCCGGATCACCAGCATGGCCTGAACATCGGCCCTGCCGGGGGTGTCGCCGGCCCGCATGTGGCGGGTCAGGCTTTTCCCGACTAAGTCATCTGGGTTGCCCAGGGAATTGGCGGTGTTGGCCATACCGGCGGGCAATTGCTTGACCGACAGGTCCGCTGCAGTCAGCGAGTACCCGTAAGGCAGATCGCGGTTGAGTACCACGGCTGAGAAGGTTGCTTGGGGTTTGGCCTCTGCCGGGGCGGGCAGACGCAAGGACACAAACTTGTCCGGCCCAGCAACGCCAGGGCAATGAGCCTTGACGGTATTGCGAGTGCTAAATGCAAAGGTCCACTGCCAACCCGAGGCACAGCTGCCCAAGGGCAGTTGGTTATTGATCGTGACTGCGGTCACGCTGCCAGCGGGCAGCTTGAGCGCCGATTCTGCGAAACGCTCTGCCGATGCCGCCAGCGTGGGCACGGCGTCGGTCGGCGCGGCAGTTGCCAGCGCTGTGCTGCCACCGCACAACAGGGCGAGGCCAACAACCGCTTTGAGGTAACGCAGGATCACGCTAGTGGGCCGTCAGCCACCGCCGCGTAGCAGGTTCATCACGTACTGCTGCGACTGGTTGGCCTGAGCCAGCATGGCCGTACCGGCTTCCGCCAACACTTTGGCCTTGGCCAAAGCAGCAGACTCTGCCGCGTAGTCGGTATCAAAGATGCGCGACTTGGCCTCTTGGGTGTTCTGCACGATGTTCAGCAAGTTGTTGACCGTGTACTGAATACGGTTCATGGCCGCGCCCAGCTTCGAACGCTGTGCGTTGGCAAGCTGCTGCGCGTTGTCCAGATAGCCCATGGCGTCATTGGCGCCGGTAATCGTGTTGATACTGGTGGTGTCTTTAGACCACTTCAGCGTTGCTACTGGGCCTTTCTTTGTCGTCGCATCCTGTGCGGAATCTAACCAGGTAACAACCAAAGTCTTGGTCGTCGTGCCTACCACTGCTATGGACTTGATACCGGTGCTCTTCAGGTCGTAGTCAGCGCTTAGCTTGGTCGCCACATCCTGGATAGAGGTTGCGTCTTCAGCAGTCAGGCGCACGCCATTGACAGTAAGCTCGTAGTCGTCCCCTGGCGTAAACGTACCGGCGGTGCCGCCGAAGGACATCGTGTAGGTGGTTGTTGCAGAGGTAGAGCTAGTTCCTGCAACTGCAGTACCGAGATCTTCTTTGTTGGCCTTGAGCCCCAACGCGCGAGTCGTCAGCGGACCAATCGGAATATTGATGGTCATGGCGGCAGAAGTGCCCACCTGGATATCGACACTGCCGACGTCTTCGTCCAGCAGCTTCATATCCTGATCCCAGGTAGTGGCGATAGACGTGCGATGCAGTTCTGACATCAGCGACACGTATTCCAGATTAAGGAAGCCACGGTCTTCGGCAGTGTAGGTGCCGTTGGCAGCCTGCACGGCCAGCTCGCGCATACGGTGCAGCACGTTCTGCATTTCTTCGATGGCGCCTTCTGCAGTCTGGGCAATGCCCACACCGTCGTTGGCGTTACGGATCGCGACATTAAGACCCTGAATTTGGTCTTGCATGCGGGCGGCTACGGCGATGCCCGCGGCATCGTCATGAGCACTGTTGATTCGTTTGCCAGACGCCAGACGCTGCATAGAGGTTTCCATGCCGCCTCGAGTCGTGGCCAAAGCGCGCTCGGCTTGGATAGACCCGATGTTCGTGTTGATAACAAGAGCCATGCTGTTCTCCGCGATTCCTGCGCTTGTGAAAAGTCGACGCCAGAGTACAAAGCAAACACCGTGCCAACCGAGGGCGCGCCGCTGTGCAGCCGGTTGTCTGCAATCGATTGCCGCTTAAATCCAGCGTTGGCACAGCCGGCAGGCGATGAATTTCCGGTTTGAGACAAGACCGGCAGTCGATTGCCGGTTTGCTGTTTCGCCACTACTGAAGCAGACCCTTTGTGTGCCTATACAAGGAGTGATGCATCAATGCCCTCGGATTTCCGATCTGGCACGGCGCTTGCTTTGATGTCTGCGACCAAGAGCCACGTGTGGCACTTAAGAAGGAATTGGACGATGTCTCAACTGGATAAAGCGCTAGGAGTGTTTCCCACTGCGATAGCCGTACAGGCGCGTCGCATGGAAATCATTGCAGGCAACTTGGCCAATTCGACCACGCCCAATTATCACGCGCGTGACATTGACTACAAAGACTTCCTGAAAGAGTTCGGTGATAAGCCGCGTCTGGCGGTGACTCAACAGGGACACGTCGAAATTCCGCAGGAGCTGACCGACAACGCATTGCGCTATCGCATACCGCTCTCTGCATCGAAAGACGGAAATACAGTGGAGGGAAGCATTGAAGAAGCCGCCTATGGCGATTCTGCTACTCGCTATCTCGCCTCTTTGCGCTTCGCGGAGAGTGCGCTCTCTGGGATGCGCAAGGCCTATCGCGGCGATTGATACAGATAGCAGCGGGAGAAGCACATGTCGCTCACGAAAATTCTTGAACTGGCAGGCGGCGCACTAAACGCGCAGACCGTCCGTCTAAATACGATTGCATCCAACCTGGCCAATGCCGAGACGGTCGCCGGAAATACCACCGAGGCCTACAAAGCCAAGCGTCCGGTATTCGAGACCATGCTGACCGAAAGCAAAGCTGGGTTGGCGTCGTCATATGGCGTGAAGGTCAACAGCATTACAGAGCTCAAGCGCGCTAACCCCCAGGTGTTTTCGCCAGACAACCCCATGGCCGACAAAGATGGCTATGTCTATCGCTCCAACGTCAATCCGTTGGAAGAGATGACCGACATGCTGGAAGCCTCACGGGCCTATGAGTCGTCGCTGAGCGTCTCCACCACAGCGCGTGAGCTGATGATGCGCACCATCGACATGAGCACCAAGTGAGGCATTGCTAAATGACTTCTGCAACCGCACCGAATCCCGTCGATAGCTCGTTACCGACAGGCGTTACGTCGCTGGCATCTGAGCAGCAAAAGCAGACGACTGCTTCTGCCACGCTTGGTCAGGGCGACTTTCTTAAGCTGATGACTGCTCAGCTAAAGAATCAAGATCCGATGGCCCCGATGGACAATGGTCAGTTTCTGGGTCAGATGGCGCAGTTCTCGACGGTGTCGTCTTTGGGTGACATGGCCACACAACTCAAGGCGCTCAGCGACCAGATGTCTGGCTCGCGCCTGCTCTCCAGCGGCTCACTCATCGGTCGCTCGGTGCTCTCGCCCTCAAATGTGGGTGAGCTACCTCAAGGTGGTTCTCTCGATGGCGTTGTGCGACTGCAAGAGCCCGCCGACGGCGTAACCATCACTGTGCGCAATGCCGTCGGTCAGATCATGGAGACCTTCAATCTTGGCCCGTCAGGTTCCGGGGATTATCCCTTCTCCTGGGACGGCTCATTACAAGGTGGTGCCAACGCACTACCTGGCAAGTATCAGGTTGCCGTCAGCGTATCGCGCGCTGGCAAATCGTCTGCCGAGGCAGCGCTGCTCTACACACCTGTGGCTAGCGTCTCGATGGCCGGTGGCGATATCAAATTGAATCTAAATAACGGTGGCTCGTTGCCGCTGTCCCAAGTTACGAACCTGCGCTGAAACAGCGACACCTTCTTACGGAGTAAACCATGTCGTTCTATACCTCACTGACCGGCCTTAATGCGGCAACTGCTGAACTGGGCATCGTCAGCAACAACATTGCCAACGTAGGCACCATCGGTTTTAAGAAGTCGCGCGCAGAGTTCGGTGACATCTTTGCCACCTCGCCGTTGCAGAATGCTTCCAGTTCCATTGGTCAGGGCGTGCTGCTCAAGGGCGTGGCTCAGGAGTTCTCGCAGGGTAACGTATCGTTCTCGCAGAACTCTCTCGATATGGCCATCCAGGGTCAGGGCTTCTTCGTGTTGAAGCCCAATCTGACGTCAAACCAGACGGTGTACACGCGTAACGGCTCGTTCCGCGTTAATAACGACCGATATGTGGTCGACTCCTCTGGCCAGTTCGTCCAAGTTTTCCCAGTTAACGATGACGGATCCGTGGTGGCCACCGGTCTGACATCAGCCAAGTCTTTGCAGCTGCCTACTACGGCAGGTTTGCCACAGGCTTCATCCAAGATTGACCTCGGTGTGAATCTGCCCGCTAACGCCGAGATTCTTCCCCAGCAAGCGCAGTACAGCTCTGGTAATGCGGTGTATCGCTTTGATCGTAACGACCCCAACACGTTCAACCGGTCGACGTCGATCACCGTGTTTGACTCCCTTGGTAACCCTTCGATCGCAACGATCTATTACGTTAAGACCTCTAACGCGACGATCGAAGATCCTACCAACAAGTGGCAAACCTACATTTACGTGGGTGACCGCGAAATTAAGCCCGCTTTGCTCTCGGCCAAGACCGACAAGGGTGAGGGGCTGTATATCGATAAGTTTGGTCAACAGACGACCAACCCGTCGCAGTTTGATCCAACCTTCAACTCTACGGCCGCGCATCCGCTGTACTACCTCAACGACCAGAACAAGCGTGTCGACTCGCAGGCTGGCAAGTTCGTTGGCGGCTATGTAGCTAGCGGCGTGGGCTTCGACTTCGGTAGCACCGATAGCAACAAGATCCGTATGGGCGCCTCTGAGTCCAGCACCAGTGATTGCGGCGCCTTCGCGACAGGCATTGCTACCGAAGCTGGTCAAATGCTAGAGATCAATATTGGCGGCACCTCCGATGCTGGTGATCCACCGACCTATACCGGTGGTGTAACGATTAGCATGGAAGCCGTTGAGGCAGGAGACACGCTCACAGCGGTAGACTTGGACATTCAAATCAAAGCCGCCGCGGCAGACTTGGCAGAAGCTGGGTTCGGAACTACCGGCTCTGCACTTGCGGGCGATCTGACCTTCTATCGGCTTGGCGATACAGCACCGTTCAACGTCAACATTTACAATACGCTGGGTGTCGGTGGCACGTTTGCTGGTACAGATTTCACCAAGAACACCAGCAATGCCATTGGCACACTTGCTGAAAAGTCGCTGGGAATGTCCACGAACAGTCTGTTCAAGATCAGCGTGGATGGTTCCGATCCGCTCGAAATCTCTCTGCCAGAGAGCCTTCAGGGCCTCGAGCTGTCGGGTACGGAGCTTGCCCAAGAGCTGACGCGTGCAATCAACAACACGTTTGGTGATGACCAGTACTTTGA
>Ga0114974_10002225_pt1 | contig 14948 bp, 15 predicted proteins | sample S_130206_EF_Meta_FD_87318 | JGI IMG/M metagenome (GOLD analysis project Ga0114974, IMG submission 87318) | Freshwater microbial communities from Lake Simoncouche, Canada to study carbon cycling - S_130206_EF_MetaG | ecosystem: Environmental > Aquatic > Freshwater > Lake | place: Lake...
AGCTTGCAGAATGTCGCCTTGGTTGTCATTGGCCACATTGGCCGCGAAGCCAAGGTCTGGCCCTAACTTGCCTTTAAGCTCTAGCAATAATCGTTCAGCGGTTTTTTTGCCAATGCCAGGCACCTTGATAAGCCGTCCAGCCTCTTGCACCATGATGGCCTGTGAGAGTTCGGCCACGCTCATGCCGGAAAGCACCGACAAGGCCGTGCGCGGGCCTACACCCGAGATTTTGATGAGCTGGCGAAACGCCTCTCGCTCTTGGGCGTTTTCAAAGCCATACAAGATTTGTGCATCTTCGCGCACCACGAAGTGGGTCAACAGACTCACCCGCGCGCCGACCTCCGGCAGGTTGTAAAACGTGCTCATCGGAACATGAACCTCGTAGCCCACGCCGTTGCAGTCCACCAGCACCATCGGTGGATTTTTGTGGTCTAAAGTGCCTGTCAGTTTGCCGATCATTTATTGCCTATCATTGGTGAACCCTTTTAGGAATTATCAACTTGATTCTCAGACACCTGTTTTCTCCGCCCAACAACACCCGCTTGAGCAACCTTTGCGGCCCTGTGGACGAGCATTTGCGCACCATTGAGGTCGCTTTACAAGTCAAAATTGCCCACCGGCACGAGCAATTCAAGGTGGACGGAACCAAGGCCAACGCCAAACGCGGCATGGAAATGCTGCAAGCCTTGTACGAGATGGCTGCGCGCCCGATCGAACCCGCCACCGTGCAACTGATGCTGGCCGGCGATGGCGAGATGAATGACTCTGACAGCCACACGCTCAAAACCAAGCGCAGCGACCTCAAAGCCCGCACGCTCAATCAGGCGACCTATCTGGACAGCATTGCCAGTCACGACATCACGTTTGGCATTGGGCCGGCGGGCACAGGCAAAACCTACTTGGCGGTGGCGATGGCGGTGGACGCCTTGCAGCGTAGCGCCGTGCAGCGCATTGTGCTGACACGCCCAGCAGTTGAAGCAGGGGAACGGCTGGGGTTTTTGCCGGGCGACCTGAACCAGAAAATTGACCCCTACCTGCGTCCGCTCTACGACGCGCTGTATGACCTGATGGGTTTCGATCAGGTGCAAAAAGCGCTGGAGCGCCAAACGATTGAGATTGCCCCGCTGGCCTTTATGCGCGGGCGCACGCTGAACACCGCTTTTGTGATTTTGGACGAGGCGCAAAACACCACGCCCGAGCAGATGAAGATGTTTTTAACGCGCATCGGCTTCGGCTCCAAAGCCGTGGTCACAGGCGATGTGAGCCAGATTGACCTGCCCAAAACCCAACTCAGCGGCCTGATTGACGCTGAACGCGTGCTCAAACGGGTCGACGGCATCGCCATTTGCAGATTTACAAGCGCCGATGTGGTGCGCCACCCGCTGGTAGGCCGCATCGTGGACGCCTACGATGCGCCCGGACGCATCAACGTCGACCGCCGGGATGATGCGGACCCCGAATTCTTTGACGCGCCGGTACGCTCACGTACCCGGAAAAAGTTGATTTAATTTATTATGCTATTTATTTAATAGCTTCTTTAGCACATATACAGGGCTCTAGAAGCCTAAACAACCATGATCATGTTGAACGAACTCTCTTTGTCACTGCAATTCGGCAAGATCGATGATGCTGCGCTTCACCGCGCTGCCCTGCCCCGTCACAAGGTCACGCGCTGGATTCGACATACGCTGCAAAGCGATGCAGAAATCACGGTGCGCATTGTGGACGCGGAGGAAGGTCGGGCGCTGAACCGCGATTACCGCAAAAAAGACTACGCCACCAACGTGCTCACCTTTGACTACACGATGGAACCCATCGTGACCGCTGATCTGGTGCTGTGCGCGCCCGTGGTGGCGCAAGAAGCCAAAGAGCAAGGCAAAACGCTGCAAGCCCACTACGCCCATTTGCTGGTACACGGCGCGCTGCATGCCCAAGGTTGGGACCATGAAAGCAGCGAAGAAGACGCGCAGGTGATGGAATTGCGCGAGGTCGAAATTCTGACCCGACTGGGGTTTGACAACCCTTACTAAGCTTCGATTTATTTAATAAATTAGCCTAAAAGCCAATGGTGGCTTGCTTAAGCAGCTATTAAATTAATAAGTTGATGGCAGCGCTGAAACGCGCAACGGGATCGTCACCGGGCCGTCATTGACCAAGTGCACCTTCATATCGGCGCCAAACTGGCCGGTTTCAACGATGGGATGCGCCAAGCGGGCTTGGGCTACAAAATAATCGTACAAGCGGCGCCCCTCATCGGGCGCAGCCGCCCCGGTGAAACCAGGCCGGTTGCCGCTGGCGGTGTCGGCGGCCAAGGTGAACTGGCTGACGATCAACAAGCCGCCCACCGTGCCCTGCCCGTCCAGATTTTGAACGCTGTGGTTCATCTTGCCGACCTTGTCACTGAAAATTCGCAGCTTCAAGAGCTTGGCCAGCAATTTGTCGCCCTGCACCTCGGTGTCGCCACGCTCGGCGCAGACCAGCACCAACAAACCGGGGCCGATCTCGCCAGCCACTTGCCCGTCGATCACCACCCGCGCTTCGCTCACGCGCTGCAACAAAGCCATCATGCCGCTTAGCCCAGCGTGACTTTGGCAAACTTTCGCTTGCCCACCTGAACCACATACGTGCCCGCGCCCAGTTTGAGGCCTTTGTCGCTGACCACGCCGGAATCGATGCGCACACCGCCGCCGTCAATCAGGCGATTGCCCTCGCCGCTGGAAGCCGCCAGGCCGGCCATTTTCAGCAAGGCGCCGATGCCCACGGGTGCACCGTCCTCGCCCAAAGGCAAGCTGACTTCATCAATTTCGTCTGGTACGCCGCCCTTGCTGCGGTTTATAAAGTCTTGCTCGGCGGCCTCAGCCGCGGCATGGGAGTGGAAACGTGCCGTAATTTCTTTGGCCAGCGCCACTTTGGCGTCTTTGGGGTTGCGCCCTGCCGCCACTTCTGCTTTCAAGGCAGCAATGTCAGCCTCGCTCTTGAAGCTGAGCAAGGTGTACCAGCGCCACATCAGCACGTCTGAGATGCTCAATACCTTGGCAAACATGGTGTTAGCGTCTTCAGAAATACCGATGTAGTTGTTTTTGCTTTTGGACATTTTCTCAATGCCGTCTAAGCCTTCAAGCAGTGGCATGGTCAAAATGCACTGTGGCTCTTGCCCGTATTCAGCTTGCAGATGGCGTCCCACCAGCAGGTTGAACTTTTGATCCGTGCCGCCCAACTCCAGGTCGCTTTTAAGCGCGACCGAGTCGTAACCCTGCATCAAAGGGTATAAAAACTCATGCACGCTTATGGGTGTGCCAGACTTGAAACGGTCATGAAAATCGTTGCGCTCCATCATGCGCGCCACGGTGTACTTGGCGGCCAGTTCAATCATGCCGCGCGAACCCAGGGTGTCGCCCCACTCGCTGTTGTAGCGAATTTCTGTTTTTGACGGGTCCAGCACCATTGAGGCCTGTTTGTAGTAAGTCTGCGCGTTGACCTCAATTTGCTCACGCGTCAACGGTGGGCGGGGGCTGTTGCGCCCTGATGGGTCGCCAATTAGGGTCGTGAAATCACCAATCAAAAAGATGACCGTATGGCCTAAATCCTGCAGTTGACGCATCTTGTTGAGGACCACGGTGTGGCCAATGTGGATGTCAGGCGCCGTAGGGTCCAAACCCAGTTTGACACGCAGCGGAATGCCGGTGGCCTCAGAGCGGGCCAGTTTTTTAACCCAATCTTCCTGCGGAATCAACTCTTCGCAGCCCCGTAAAGACACAGCGAGCGCTTCCAGAACACGGTCTGTCACGGGATGTTTAGGGGCCAAGGCTTGATTCATAAGGGTTTTTCTTGATGCGGCTGATTTCGACGAAGTTATAATTACACCTCGTTACTGCCTATTATTTTAAGTGGCCAAGCACCTCACAGGGCCAAACCTGTTGAGTAGACGCTGAAACCATGCCAACGTTTTGGAACTTCTGCTTTGATCAACCGACTTGCTACTGCCAAAAATGAATTTTTGAATTTTTCAAGTCAAACCATCAGGCAGTACCCTAAACGGATCACGGCCCTTATTGCTGTGCTTCTATTGGGCGGAGGCGGCGGGTCTTTTGCAGTCGCCAATTTTGCACCCGATGCGTCTGAACTGCCTGTGCGTGAGGTGATGGAATCGGTTCAAAGCCTGCCCATTAGCGCCTCTGACACGCTGAGTACACGAAGCTTCAACCTTTTCCGGACGGAAATCACCCGCTCCAGCGACACAGCCGACACTTTGTTAAAAAGACTCGGTGTTGACGATGCTTCGGCCACCGCCTTTATTCGTACTGACGCCACAGCGCGTCTCTTGCTGGGAAGAAGCGGGCGCAACGTCACCGCTGAAACGGCGGCAGATAATACCTTGCTCAAACTCAGCGCGCGCTGGAGCACCGATGACAACGGCGACTTCAAACGCCTGGTGCTGGAAAAAACACCTCAAGGCTTTCAGTCAAAACTCGAATCGGCGCCTTTAACCGCCACCACCCAACTGGCGAGCGGAACCATACAGACCTCACTTTTTGCGGCCACAGACGATGCAAAAATTCCTGATGCCATTGCGATTCAGGTCGCAGAAATTTTCTCCAGCGATATCGACTTTCACCGGGCATTGCGCAAAGGGGACCGTTTTTCTGTGGTCTACGAATCCCTAGAAGGTGACGGCGAGTCGATTCGCACGGGGCGTGTTTTGAGTGCCGAATTCGTCAATAACGGCAAAACATTTCAAGCCATGTGGTTCCAGGATCCCTTGGCCGCTAACGCATCAGCAAGCCTGGACGCCCGTAACAAAGGGGGCTATTTCACGCTGGATGGCCGAAGCCTTCGCCGCTCGTTCCTGGCCTCGCCCATGGAGTTTTCCCGTATTTCCAGCGGTTTTAAAATGCGCTTTCACCCGATTTTGCAAACTTGGAAGGCTCACCTAGGGATTGACTACGCCTCGCCCACCGGAACCCCCGTGCGCAGCATAGGCAATGGCACGGTCGAGTTTGCAGGCGTTCAAAATGGTTTCGGCAACGTGGTGTTCATCAACCACGGCAACAACCGGGTCACCGTTTACGGGCACCTCAGCCGCATCAATGTGCGCAAGGGTCAATCTGTGGCACAGAGCCAACACATTGGTGCAGTCGGCTCCACAGGCTGGGCCACAGGCCCTCACCTTCATTTTGAGTTCCGCATCAACGGAAAACCCACTGACCCCATGACGATAGCTCGCCAAAGCGAAGCTGTTTCCATCTCAGCAACGGCCAAAGCCCGCTTTGACCAAGCGGCGGCCACCAGCCGACAAGCACTGGTTTCTGCGTCTTCCATGCAAGTGGCTAGCGCACAATAATTACCACCATTGGGGTGCTACAGCGTGGCTGAGCTCTATATTGGACTCATGTCTGGCACGTCACTCGATGGCGTCGATGGTGTTTTAGTTTCCTTTGAGGGTGAGAAACTTAGCGTTCTTGCCTATTCAACAGCCCCTTTCACGCAGTCGCTGACCCAGGAGCTCATGGCACTTAATAGCCCCGGTGAGAATGAATTGCACCGCAGCGCCCTGGCAGCCAACGCCCTCATCAGGGTCTACGCCCAAGTGGTTGAAGATCTCCTGCAAAAAACAGGGGTAAGGCGCGAACAAGTCACCGCCATCGGTGCGCATGGCCAGACAGTTCGGCACCAGCCTCAAGCATTTGACGGCACCGGCTACACCCTGCAACTCAACAACCCCGCTTTATTGGCTGAACTGGTCAGCATCGATGTAGTGGCAGATTTTCGCAGCCGCGACGTCGCCGCAGGTGGCCAAGGGGCACCCCTGGTCCCCGCCTTCCACCAAGCGCTGTTTGGGCATGCCGGCAGCACCATTGCCACGCTCAACATCGGCGGCATCTCCAACATCACCGTCTTGGGGCCGCTTTTGGCCGACGATGTCTTGGGGTTTGATTGCGGCCCCGGCAATGCGCTGATGGACGCCTGGTGCTTGAAGCATCTTGGCCAAGCCTATGACGCTGATGGCGCCTGGGCGGCCACTGGCAACGTCCACGCAGGCTTGCAAGCAGCCCTGCTCAGTGAACCCTACTTTGGGCAAGCTGCCCCCAAAAGTACAGGCAGAGATCTTTTCAACTTCACTTGGCTAAAAACACATCTCAAGGCATTTGCAAACGTTTCACCCGTTGATATTCAGGCAACATTGACCGAATTAACCGCTAGATCTTGTGCAGATTGCGTAAGCAGCTATGCAATAAATAGCAAATTATTGATCGTTTGTGGTGGTGGTGCCTTTAATACACACCTGATGCAACGCCTACAAGCGCTACTTCCATGGCTTGAAGTCTTCTCTTCGCAGGACAAAGGCTTACCGCCTTTGCAGGTGGAGGCGGCTGCATTTGCCTGGTTAGCCAGAAAAACCGTTAGACGTGAAACGTCCAGCTTACAAAAAGTTACGGGCGCCAAAGGCGCCCGGATACTGGGTTCAATTTACCCGGCTTAAGCCCGAATTGAACGCTCAGGTCGAAAAACTCGACCCGCAACCACAGGTAGAGGTAGCGTTTGGATTCTTGATAACAAACTGAGCACCCTGCAGGTCTTCTTTGTAATCGATCTCTGCACCCAAAAGGTACTGATAGCTCATGGCATCAATGAGCAAGGAAACACCATTCTTTGACATGATGGTGTCGTCGTCATTGGTGATTTCATCAAAAGTAAAGCCGTACTGAAAACCTGAGCAACCTCCACCTTGCACAAAAACGCGCAACTTGAGATCTGGGTTTCCTTCTTCAGCGATCAAATCAGCCACTTTAGCGGCAGCACTGTCCGTAAAGAGGATAGGGACTGGCATTTCAGACTGAATAGTTTCTGCGACTGCACTCATAGCTCACTCCGATTAATTAGATTAGTTCGATACTACAGGAATTTAGTCAACCATTACATCAAGCATTGTTTGCCGCTAGTTTCAGTGTGGGCTTTTCTTCACCCTCGAGCAGAGGACGCAATTGGCCAGCGATGATGGCTCCTTGGTGCATTTCCAGGGCCGTGTAGCTCACATCACCGTAGATTTTGGCCTTGGGCTGCAGTTCCAACAACAACCTTGCATGGACTGGCCCATTTACCGTGCCGTTGATGATGATGTGGTCTGCCTGTATTTCACCTGTAATGCTTGCTGTTTCAGAAATCACCAAGATGGTGGGCAACTCCGGCTCACCACAAACATTTCCGATCACCACACCATCTATTCGCAGTCCGTCAGCAAAGTTGAAATTACCCTGAATACGGGAGCTCTCGGCAACTAAGCTTTTTATGGCTGGCTGCTTTTTTTTATTAAACATTCAAATACCCCAAACAATTGAAACTATATTTTTAGCGTTTGTATCGCTTTGATCAGGGATCCGTCTAAAACTCTGGCTGTGATACCTTTGACAACAACTTGTGGGGGGATTTCAAAAATACCATCGAAGCGACCATATTGCTTGATCTTGAAAGCTTGAGGACCCGCTGGCAGTGCGCCCGTCCAAGGTTTGCCGTTTTGAAAGCCTGACAAGGTCACTTCAAGCCGCCCACTCAACTCAGGGGAGTTCTTGCTTGACTGAATTACCAAAATTTGCCATTTGATTTCATGACTACTGCGGAACTCAGCCTGCAAACCCCGAATTGAAATTTGTTCGACTCCCGTTGCTGGTATGAGTTTTTCAAAAAACCCCAAGTCATCTTTAAGTCCTTGATTATCAGCCGTCAACAATTTAATTTGTTCGATCAATTTCTCTTGGTTGGCTTTTTCGGAAGTCATGACGGTGCCAGCCGTATTGGAAATGGACTGTGCCTGGTCGCGCTCCCTTTTCATCTGTAGAACCTCAGCCTCCAAGGCAGAGGTCAGAAGTCGTGACTTTTCCAACTCTTGCTTGACACCTCTGTCCAGGCCAGCAATTTCTTTCCCAAACTCAAACGCCCATAAGCTGATTGCCGCGCAAAAACCAAACACGATTGCCAGAAAAACCCATCGAACCGGCCAGGGCAAGTTGCTGCGTACCGTCATTCGTGGGGCGCTGACCGTGAGGCGACGAAGGAGTAAGCGTAATCTCATAAGTGCGCGAGTCTATCAGCCCCAATGCAAAAAGCCGCCAAAACTTGCATTTTGGCGGCTTTTTGTCCAACAGTTCGTTGGCGAAATTCCCAGTGGAAATTAACGCTTGCTGAACTGCTTGCGGCGACGAGCACCGTGGAAACCAACCTTTTTACGCTCAACTTCACGCGCATCACGCGTCACGAAGCCTGCTTTGCTCAGCTCGGATTTGAGCGTTGCATCGTAGTCAATCAGAGCACGGGTAATGCCGTGACGCACAGCGCCAGCTTGGCCGGACTCACCGCCGCCTGCAACGTTGACCATGATGTCAAACGTTTCAGCGTGGTTAGTGAGCAAGAGAGGCTGCTTGCAAATCATGATGGAAGTGCCACGACCAAAAAACTTGGAGATGTCTTTACCGTTGATCACGATTTGGCCGGAGCCTTTTTTCAGGAATACACGGGCAACGCTTGATTTGCGACGGCCGGTACCATTGTTCCATTCACCGATCATTTGGCTGACTCCCGTTTGATTGCGTCTGCAGAAATGCAGGCAATATCCAACACTTTAGGCTGCTGGGCGGTATGAGGATGCTCAGCACCACCATAAACCTTGAGCTTCTTGATCATGGCATAGCCCAGAGGGCCTTTAGGCAACATACCCTTGACGGCTTTTTCCAAAGCGCGGCCAGGGAATTTGGCTTGCATGTCACGGAAGTTGATGGCAGAGATACCACCGGGATAGCCTGAGTGGCTGTAATACACTTTGTCAATCGGCTTAGCACCGGTGACACGCAGTTGAGATGCGTTGATGATGACAATGAAGTCACCTGTATCGACGTGAGGCGTGTAAATGGCCTTGTGTTTGCCGCGTAAACGGAGAGCAACTTCGCTGGCTACTCGTCCGAGGACCTTATCGGTCGCGTCAACCACAAACCACTCGTGCACCACGTCAGCGGATTTGGCGCTGAAAGTTTTGGTCATGAGATTTCTCTTAATTGAGGGTTTGTCCAACCTAAGGGGTTGGCTTCCTTGTGGCTCTTTTCCACGGTCGGCGTTCCTCTAATGGGAATCTCTTAGGTGGGGTTCTAGCTTCGCCGCGGAGCTACAAAAGCGCTGCGAAGCCTTATATTATACAAAATTAGTCGCAAGCCGGTTAAAATGATTTATGTTTAGTTATCGCCACGCCTTTCATGCCGGCAACCATGCCGACGTTCTCAAACACACTGTGCTTATTGCCATGCTTCGGCATTTGCTGCAAAAAGACACTGCACTTACGGTATTCGATACCCATGCCGGAGCGGGCTTGTACCGACTTGACGGCGAATATGCCGAAACCAGTGGCGAAGCTGCCAACGGATTTTTGAAATTGCTGGCAGCGTTAAAAAAGCCATCTGCACCTACAAAAAAAGGGGCCGCTGCTACCAAATCAATCGCTGATGGTGTTGCACCCATTCTTCAGGACTACATTGATCTGGTGGCAAGTTTTAATGCGCCCGGCAGTCACAAGGTCTACCCCGGCTCACCATTCATCATTCAGCACCTGCTGGGTGAACGTGACAAGCTTAAGGTCTTTGAAATCCACCCAACCGATGTCAAAACGCTTTCAGCCAACATCAAGCAACTGGAAGCTGGGAGACAGGTCGCCGTTTTACGCGAGGATGGCTTTGAAGGCATCAAGAAATTCCTGCCCCCACCTGCTCGTCGTGCGCTCGTACTGAGTGACCCCAGCTATGAAATCAAAAACGACTACGCCCGAGTCGTTGCGATGGTCGCCGACTCACTCACACGTTTTGCCACGGGCACCTATGCAGTTTGGTATCCCATCATTCCGCGCCCCGAAGCACATGACGTCCCGCGCAAGCTTAAAACCTTGGCAACCAAAGCAGGCAAGAGTTGGTTGAATGCGACCCTCACCATTAAATCAAGCAAACTTACTTCTGACGATGCTGGCGATGTCATTCGACCAGGCTTGCCTGCGAGTGGCATGTTCATCATTAACCCACCTCACACCCTGAAAGCTGCGCTCCAATTGGCACTGCCCCAACTGGTGGAAGTTTTAGGTCAAGATCAACACGCAACGTCAACCGTTGAGTTTGGAGGGTAAAGTCAATTAGCGCTGCTATGCTCTAAAATTATTCTTAATTCAATAGCCTGTAAATTAAGTATGGTTTTTATCACTGGTGGCGCTGGCTACATTGGCTCACATGCCTGTGTTGAACTAATCAATGCAGGGCATGAAGTCACCGTTTTTGACAATTTCAGCAATAGCCAGCCAGAAGCATTGGTCAGAATCGAGCGAATCACTGGCAAAAAACCAAATTTCGTCAACGGCGATATCCGTGACGGCTCAGCCTTGACTGAGTCGCTTAAAAAAAGTGGCGCCAAAGCAGTAATTCATTTCGCAGGCCTCAAAGCAGTCGGTGAATCGGTAGAAAAACCACTGAGCTACTACGACAACAACGTCTTGGGAACACTTCGACTGGTGGAAGCCATGACGAAATGTGGCGTCAAAACACTGGTATTTAGTTCATCCGCCACGGTGTACGGCGATCCGCAAGCCCTCCCCCTCACTGAAGATCACCCACTCTCTGCAACCAATCCCTACGGCCAGACCAAACTGGTAATAGAGAACATGCTGCGTGACCTTTACCGCAGTGATCCCACTTGGCGAATCAATATTCTTCGCTATTTCAACCCAGTGGGCGCACATGTGAGCGGCCTAATCGGGGAAGACCCACAGGGAACCCCCAACAACTTACTGCCTTTTGTGGCTCAGGTTGCGGTGGGACGTCGTGAATGTCTAAATGTTTGGGGCAATGATTACGACACCCCTGATGGCACAGGTGTACGGGACTATATTCATGTTGTGGATTTGGCGATAGGACACCTTAAGGCGCTTGAGAGACTTCGCGATCACCAAGAATGCCTTGCCATCAACCTTGGGACTGGCATCGGTTACAGCGTCATTGACATGATTAAAGCTTTTGAAAAAGCAAGCAGCAAGGTTATCCCGTTTAAGGTTGCTGAAAGACGACCAGGCGATATTGCTTCTTGCTATGCTGACCCCTCATTCGCTATAAGCACCTTGGGTTGGCGAGCAGAACGCAGTCTTGAAGACATGTGCAAAGATGGTTGGAGATGGCAAAGCAACAACCCATCAGGCTATTCTCATTGTTGATGTGAAAAGTAGGCGGGGCGAATATGAAAAATACAAATGGGAGAACACATGGCTAAGGGCATGATTTTGGCAGCCGGGCAAGGCACCCGTGTGCGCCCCCTGACGCGCGACCTTCCTAAACCGATGGTGCCCATCTTGGGCAAACCGGTGATGGAATACCTGATTGAGCACTTGGCACGCCACGGCATCACCGAAATCATGGTTAACGTTGCGTGGCATCACCACAAAATTGAAGAGTATTTCGGGGATGGCCGCCGATGGGGGGTTCAGATTGGATACTCCTACGAAGGTGTCCGCGATCATGGCGATGTATTGCCACGCCCAATGGGGTCGGCAGGTGGCATGCGCCGCATTCAGGACTTCGGTGGATTTTTTGATGAAACCACACTTGTTCTCTGCGGAGATGCGCTGATCGACCTGGACATTACTGCCGCAGTTGCAGAACACAAGGCCAAGGGCGCCATTGCCAGCGTGGTCGCACTTGACGTTCCGCTAAGCGATGTAGCGTCTTACGGCATCGTGGTGGCGGCACCCGATGGGAAAATTTTGTCTTTTCAAGAAAAACCAAAACCCTCTGAAGCCAAATCTACACTTGCCAGCACCGGTATCTATATTTTTGAGCCTGAGGTTCTAAACCTAGTCCCACCGGGCGTGGTCTACGACATTGGATCGGAGCTATTCCCACAGTTGGTGGCCAAAGACTTACCGTTTTATGCTCAAAATCGACCATTCAACTGGATTGATATTGGTCGTGTTAGCGATTACTGGTCGGTCTTACAACGCGTACTAAGAGGCGAAGTAGACCAAATGAACATGCCGGGACGAGAGATTAAACCAGGCATTTGGGTTGGCTTAAATACATCTATTCCATGGGACAAGGTAAATATTCAGGGCCCCGTCTACATTGGATCAAATGTGAGGATAGAACCGGGGGCTACCATCACTGGACCAGCTTGGATCGGGCATGGGAGCCACATTCGCACGGGGGCCAAAGTAGTACGAAGCATTTTGTTTGAGTACACACGCATTGCCGCAGATATGCGCTTCAATGAAATGATCATCTCACCCGAATACTGCGTAGACCGCCATGGCGACACCCTTTACAGAGGTGATGACACCTCTCAACTTCGCTGGGGAGATGCACGAGCATAAAACCCTCGAAAAAAGGGGGTTTCGGGTGGACAAGTATGGTTACTTGGAAATATTTCTCAACAACAATTGCCTAATGTATTCCGAAGGAATTGCATAGCTTATCCCGGAAGGATTGGACAATGCAGATTCACGAGTTCCTTTAATAAAAACCATATTCAAGACACCCAAAACTTCACCCGTTTCGGGATCAAACAAAGGGCCACCACTGTTGCCTGGATAAGCTGTGCCATCAAGCTGGAATATATCGAAACTACTGCCTGTTCGTAGACTACGTATTACTTTGGAATTCAATTGCTGCGCACTCGGTGTTGGCAACGCCGCGGCAGTGATCGAAGAAATGAATCCTCGATGCGTGACAGGGGAAAAACCTAACGCTCCTCCAATCGGGAAACCCATGAAAGCAATGGACTGGCCTTCGACAACTTTTTCAGAATCAGCAACTCGTAACGCAGGCACTGCCAAACCGTCAAATCGAAGCAAGGCCAAGTCATGTACTTTATCAACATCGACTACTGAAGCAGATCGCATTTGCCACTCATTTTTACCAACGTTCAGTTGAACGACTAACGTAGCCTCTGTTTCTTCCTCGGTTGTCTGCATCAAAACGTGGGCATTAGTGATGAGAAAGTTGCTACCAAAGGGCTTACCATCAGAAACAATAAAACCGGTTCCTCTTAAATTAAAACGGGGACTGCCCATCGCCTTATAGGAACCCACAATCAAGACCGAGGGTTTGACTTGGGCAATAGTGCGTGTAATGTCTGCATGGGCCGTTCCCGACATGTTAAATGTAAAGAAAAGTAGGCCGATCCAAACTAAATTCATTTGAGAACTCCACAGAATTAGTGTTTTAAACAAAGAAATTAAACACTGCCCAGCAAAGTAGTGACCTCATCATGAGCTGGAAAGTTATTCCCCAAAGATCGAAGCTCTTCAAGCTGCTTTCTTGCCAAATCTTTTTTCCCACCCTTGATGTAGATTTTTGCAAGATTCAACTTAAAACCCATATTTTTAGGGTCTATGGACAGTACTTTTATCTGCAAATCCACTGCTTTATCAAAGTTACCTTTATTGGCATAAATATGCGCCAAGGTGTCCATGAAAGCGGGTTGGTTTGGCAATAGTTCATTCGCCTTTTCCGCATACAGAAGTGCTCCGGACTTGTTCAATTTATCAAGAACCCAAGCTAAGTTGTTATACGCAACTGCATTCGTTGACTTTATATTTATCAATGACAAATAAATTTTCTCGGCAAGGATAAGATCATTTCGTGCCAAGGCAGCATCGCCAAGATAAAGGAGGAAATTTGAATCACCGGGATTATCAGTCTTCCATTTAGTGGAAAATTTATCAGCCTCAGCAGGTTTTCCAGCTTCAGTTAACAAAGCATGCGTTTTGAGAGCAAGAACTGAAGAGTTGACCTGCTTCAAGCCCTGCTGTAAGGCATTCAAAGCCTCAGGCCATTTTTTTTGAACTGCAAAAATATCTGCTTCTATCGAATAGCCTTCCTCATCTTTGGGCGCTTGCTGCTGGATCGACCGGGCTCTGGCCAAAGCATGCGTGTAATTTTTATCCCCTATATCGATCAAGAGCAAGTTACGTTGAGCGGGTCGAAAATCCGGCTTCAATTCCAAGGCGCGATTCAAGCTCTTTATCGTCAATTCCTTGTTTTTTGTTGCTGCGTAAACCCCTGCCATACGCATGTGCGGGAGATGAGAATTTACTTCTTGCGCTGATAGTTTTTGAAAAGTCATGAGCGCTTGATTAAATTCCCCAGAAGCCATAAGTGTTCGCCCAAGGGCATCCAAGATCGCAGCACTCCCTGGCAAGGCAATAACAGCATTTTGTGCAGCCATCACGGCCGCTTTGACATCTTTGACTTGTAAGAAAAAAGAGATGAGAAACAATCGTGCTGTGACATCTTCAGGATTTGCCGCAACTGCTTTCGCTAGCAACTTTGAAACCTCGTCATTGCTAGCACCAGTCTTGGACTCAAGATCGGCAAGTTCAAGCCAAGCTTGAACGTTGTTAGGCGAATTCGACAGAAATTTTTGAAATCTTGTCTTAGCCGTCTCAGGGCGATTACCCATCATGTCAAGACTTGCAAGGCTTGAAATAGCCGGCAAGAATAAGGGATCAATGACTAAAGCATGCTCAAAGCTCTTGGTCGCACCAGAAATATCATTTTTAGCGAGCAATGTACGACCGCGCAATTGTGCAGGCAAAGGTTTTCCAGGCATCTTCTTATCAAGTACGCTAACAACACTTAATGCTTTCTCAAAATCATTGCGTTTTAAATGATAACTAAACAAGGCTAAATCAGCACTTACGCCAGGGTCAAGTTCTGAGATTATCTTTAGCTCATCAACCGCAACATCATTCCGACCCGACATCAAATGAGATAAAGCAAGCACTGTTTTTTTTCTTGCATCGTTTGGAGAACTATTTGCAGCCTTTTCAAAATAGGACTCAGCTAACTTCATATCACCGTTCTGCAAAAAAACTTCACCTGCAGTTGAAAGCATGTCGGAATCAAGGTTGTCTTTAACAATTAAATATTGCAAGAGAG
>Ga0114974_10002227_pt1 | contig 14940 bp, 19 predicted proteins | sample S_130206_EF_Meta_FD_87318 | JGI IMG/M metagenome (GOLD analysis project Ga0114974, IMG submission 87318) | Freshwater microbial communities from Lake Simoncouche, Canada to study carbon cycling - S_130206_EF_MetaG | ecosystem: Environmental > Aquatic > Freshwater > Lake | place: Lake...
GGAGTAACTGAAACCGTGAGGTCTGTTGCGTAGTTCCCACGTCCCGAAACATTCTGCAAACTTGAACTAATAGGTCGGTTGCTGACGGTTACATTAAATGTCCCAACTCCAAACTGGATCACAAAGCTCACTCCTACCGCATGGCCCGCAGCCTCGGCGGCTGTGCCTGTGGCGTAGGGCAAAGCAGGATTGCCCACGGTTCCAGTGCTATCGTTGCCCGTTGTCTCGACATAATAGACCTTGGGGGTCGAGATTACCCCAGATACACCCAAGTTTGTTCTTGCTGCTGCATTGTCTGCGGAGCGAAGAAAGGTATCAATATTGGCGGAGACGTTTGGCATAGGGGGTCAAGTTAAGGAGTTGCGTAGTAATCACTGCCATCGGGTGTGCGATAGTCGGCGCTGCCGTCTGGAGTGAGGTAAGCGTCACCGGGAAAGCCGCCGCCTCCGCCGCCCATAGCGGCTAAGTTCCCAAAATAGTAGAGGCGGCGCAGCATAATTAAGAGAAGTTGCCGACAGCGATGACCGAGACGTTAGCTCCGGTGGTCACTTTCCAAGCCCCACTCACTGAGATAGTCCCAAGAGGCACGAAAAAGGGAACCAAATTGGAGACACTTGAAGCACCTCCAACAAAAACGGGAATGGAAATGGCGTTGTCGAGAATTGTGACCAAGCCGGGAGACGTGGTGGCAGGCACAACCAAAAGACCAGCGAGATAGTCGCCTGTAGCTCCGGTAGCACCAAGAACTTGTGCGGTCTGGCTAGCCGCAATGGATTCGTATTCAGAAGCCGACTGACTGCGGGAGGCTGCAATAGCCTCGGCTGCGGTGTCAAAGCCGGGGATGTACTTCATGTGCTCGTAAGCATCGCGGAAAGGAATTGCGTCAGCCATAAAAAGAGAGGGGTAAAAGAAAAGGGGCGGGGCATCTATTACTAGACATCCCGCCCCTTGTTTGAGGTTTCAGGGGCAGACCGAGCTACGGTTATGGGCAAGCAGTGGTTCCAAGGCTACCGGGGCAGCGAAGGACTCGGATGGCATAACCATACTCAGGGGTTTCGGAGAGGTAAGCTGCGCGAAGGCGGGCAGACCAGTAACCGTTGTCCTTGTACTTGTTGCAATCCTTGTCATACTCGTTGACCCAGCTAACTTCGCCGGAATAGTTCCAAGCGCGGAAGTCCGTGCCAGCACCAAGGCTAGAAAGGGGCTTCTGCATCAGGCACTTCACCACTTTTGGGTGGTAGAGAATGACATCTTCAGCAGTAGCAGCCTCGTAGGCTGGATTGACGATGGCGATGCCAGCCTCATTTTCAAGGTAGAAAGGAACAGGCTCCCATTCATCTTCAACCAAGTCCCAGCGAGGAGCTTTGTCGTCAATGAGGTGGTATAGACCTGCATAGACACGCTTCACGCCGAAAGGCTTGAGCAGTTCCTTTGGATCAGCGTAGCGGTAATCCTGACGGATGTCAGGGTTGCCTTTGATGAGAGAACGCTGTTGTTCGCTGGACATCAAAACAGTGAAGACTGGGGTGCCGTCCACTTGACCGTAAGCACCTTCTTCACCACCACCGTCATGGATCAGCTTCCAGCGGATGCTGTCGAGAGCATCTTGGTGAATCTGACTGTCAGGAGCGGTAGTCACGAAGTCACCACCTGTGCCTGCGACGAGCGCACCGCCGACGAAGACGTACTTGTTGGCATCAGGGATAGCGGCAACATACTCAGAGCGGTTGCGGTCTTCCCAAATGTCGATCACGTTCTTCTCGAAGTTACGCTTCACTTCCGACACCTGTTGGCGGAACTTGTAGCGCATACGAGCGTCAGAGATACAAATTGGGTCAGAGTCCAGAACGTATTCTGCAATCTGAGCGGTTTCCGTAGTGTTGCGGGAACTGAGGACAGCAGCAGTCGGGCGACAACCCGTGTTGGGCGTGCTCAGAGCGATGTTGTTCCAGCCTGCGCCAGCACCCACGGTGGGGATTGTGCGCTGTTGGATGACGCGAGTGATGGTTTCACCCATTTCATCGGGGAAAAAGTCTTTGGTGAGGAGGGCTACCCAAGGGGACGAGATTCGGCCACGGCGAGCGATGTCGCCGGAAATACGACCGGATTCGGAAGCTAGGTAGGTGTTAATGGTATCGCAAGAAGGCATAGTAGTGGGGGGGGGGTGTTGGATGGGGCAGTTGAGGCTTTATTTAGTTCCATGTGGAACTAGTAGCCGTTCGGTTGATGCCATCTGGAGCCTGATAGCGAATAAACTCCGTCTTTGTTTGCCTGAAAAAAGGGTTTCGGGCGACCCGTAAGCAGTTTGCACTAACACCGCTAAATTGTCAAACACAACTTTTAGCGGCGGAATACTACCGAATATCGAGTGTCTGCCACTGGATCAATCGAGTGAAGCCAGCTTGTTCTCACTTCCCCTGTCATCAATACCAAACTACGAGGTAAAAGCTCCACCGCATATTCTTTATGCCCGCCAGTAAGCCGCATCGTAGCGGAGGAGCGCAGACTGAGCACCGTAATCACAGGACCACAGGCAAGTTGGTCTGTGTGCGGCTTGATAACTTGCCCTTTGTGGTATTCGTTGACCGTAAAGCACTGCGGAGCCACAGGAAAGTCCAGTTTTTCCACCAATCTCTGTGCCAAGGTGACTAAAAGAGGGGGAGGAGGCCCGCCAATGTGTCCATCGGTGTAAACTCGCTTCTCCCCATACCTCCAAATACTGTTTCGAGTTTTTTTCTGCGGGCTTTGCTTGCTTTTTGGAAGCATAGCCAACAGACTGATCTCCTCCTCTTCGGTGATGAAGTTTTCTACTAGCACCAAGCCGAAAGAGGAGAGTTCAGAATCCATAACTTACAAAACGGCGTCCAATCCTGCCATGAAGTCGTCCGCGACGTTGGTCTTGACGCTTGGAACGCTGCCAGAACGTGCTTGAGGCGAGGCAGAACTGCGTTTGGCGAGGGCTGCTTCGAGTTTTGCAATGGTTTGGACTGCACTATTGTACTTCTCCATGACTTTGGGAAGCACAACACCTGCATAGCTTGCGTATTTCTGGATTTCAGGAGTGGCTGAAACGATGTCAGCCTCACGGGCATCCTTATTTAGCTGGCTGGCGAGCTTCGGATCGTCTTGAAGGAAGGGCAGCTTCTTGGAAAAGCTCTCCCAAACCATATCTGCGGCAGCATTGGCAACTTCCTGCTGTTTAGCAGCAGTCTTGGACTGCTCTACTTGCCGCTGAGACTCCACGAACTTCAAGGACTCCACCGCATTCTGCTTCACGCTCTGCGAACGCTGGAAAAGGCTTTGAGCTTCGTCCACGACCTTCTTGAACTCGAACTTATCAAAGTCGTTCATCCCACCAACCATGTCCGCAAGGGCTTGGTTACGCTCCAACATGTTCGGATTCATTGCTGCCTGTGCAATCTCAGGAATGCTGAGTTCATACTTGGTAGCAAAAGCCTGAATCATGTTCTCAGCGTTCGCCAAGGGAGCCGCAATATTCTCTTGATACTCGCGGGTCTTCTCGACATTCACCAGAGCCATGTTGCGGTCATACTCGGCTAACTGAGCACGGGCAGTCTCAAGCTCCTGCTTGGCTACTGCAATATCTTCAGAACTCTGTGGGGTCACAGGGGTCTTTTTGAGTTCTTCGATCTCTCTGCGGAGAGTGTCTCGTTCTTTTTCGATCTCGCGCTTGGCTGATTTGAGGGTCTTCCAACCTTCTTGATTCTTGGCAGTCATGCCTTTGGGGGCATCCTCCAAATCATCCACTACCGCAGGTTTTTCTTCCGTGGAAGCCGTCTCCTCTACGGTTTCAGTAGATTCCTCGGAGGCGGGTTCTGAATCTGGGTCCACACCAAATAACCCATCGAGAAATCCCGAAGAAGAGTCATCCGTTTGGGCCGAGGATTCCTCTGATCCAGAGCTTTCTACGATTTCAGAGCTTGGGGCAGCGGAGTCGATTTCAGCGATAGCTGCGTATTCTTGGTCTTCCATATTGCTATTTAGTTATCAGGGTTAAGATGGCTCCACTCAGTTGGGAGAGGGGCGAGTTGTTTGCGATTTCGTGGTGCGGCAAGAGCGAGAAGATCATCAATAGCCTTCTGGTATCCAGCGAGTTGTGCGTGTGCCAAAGCGATAGCTGTTAGGTCGTTAGACTTCACAGGAGCTACTTTGGCGTGTTCCTTGAGGATACCCAAAGCCTCCCGCAAACAAGTAGTTGAGATTTGTCGATCCAACTCTTCTTGAGGAAGGTTGGTAAGATACCATTTTTGAATAGAGGTCATGCTTTGAATCGAACAATGGCGCTGATGAGTTTGCTCACGGAAGCCAAGCCCCGCGAGAGTTTTTCATATTCACAGAAGGTTTCTCGGGCTTCACCTCTACCAAGGTGCTGCATGACCCTGATGATCTTGCCCTTGGGTTTAATCTTCAGGGTGATGTAGAAAACCTCATCTTCAGGGAGGCTTTGCATGGGTGTTACGTCTTCGCTTTCGGTCATGGTGTTCGGTTTGATCGTAGGATTTTGGCAGCGGCTTCTGCATCTGCAATAGCGATGCTTTGGGCTGCTTGATTGTCTCTGATTCTCATTTCTTGCGCGTGCTTCTCTTCAGCCATGCGTAGCTTGGTGGTCATCTCAACCAACTGGCGTTGCATGGTGTCGGGGGCATCCGCAGGGTTTGCTTGCGACTCAGGGGCTTGCACTTGAGCCTGCTCCTGTTGTTCGCGTTGGAGCTTCTCCAATCGCTTGGTTCCGTTCCAAATGATCTCGTCAATCTGCTGCATCCGCTGCTTGATCTGCGGGTAGTTTGGATCGCCCGTCATCTGCTCGGCGTGCGCTGATGAATGCTGGTGAAGCGTCGTCAAGCTAGGCATTGCCTGCTCAATCTGCATCTGACCTTCATCAATAGCCTTGATGATCTCTTCTTCCATTTGGAGATGGATAGGGAGGTGAATCAAGTGAAGCTCGGTTGGGAGAACTTCGATAGGTTCACCCTGCTTGAGTTGGTTGTTCTCAAGCATTGCCGTCTTGGCTTCCATTGGCGGACGCTGCATCTCTGGTGCTGGCGTGTAACGATCAGCGGCTTCTACGCCACCAATGGTTCGAGTAAGGTCACGAATAGCCATCTGGCGACCCTGTGCATCAAAGTTCTGAGACAGGTTATACACCTGCTGCATGATAGCCGAGCGTGCTGCACTTGATCCGTTACCAATAGCCCGAACCACCTTGGCTCGCTTGGTGTCAATAGCATACAAAGCCTCTTCTGGCACGCCTCGATCCAAACAACGATTACGGAACTCCGTGACGTACTTGCCGCCAGCGTCCTGCTCAAAGTAGTCTGGACGAGAAATGCGGCGAAGCATCTCTTTGAGGGTGCGCTCCCAAGGTTGATAAAACAGCGTGAGGGCTGCGATATTGATGTTGGACAGAGACTCTACCTGCGCTTGAACTTCGTAGCGAGTGCGCTCCTTGGCTGCATTGAAGATAGCTTCAGTGGAGTAAGTTCCACCTTGCTGTTGGAGGAGGTTGTTGAGTTCATTGAGGCCGGGGATCAAAGACGTGCCGTAGTTCGGCGCATTCGTGTCCACCATTTTCACATTTGGCGGCTTGATCATAAACGGACCAATGTGAATGAGGCTCAAGTCTTGGAGCGCATCTTCGCTCTCAGGCTCGATCATCATCATTGACCCTGCCAAGAGTCCGTCGAAGAAGCGATTTCGGAGACGGTTGAGTGCCTGAACAATCGAAAAGATTTTGCTGCCCAAACCTCGGATACTGTGGAAGTAGCCGTTGGTGCCGATACCGTAGAAGAAGCTGGTAAAGGCTTCCGTGGTGGACTGGTATTTTTGACGAGCTTCAAAGACAAACTCTTTACCGTTGTCCGAGTCTCCTGCCTTTTCTGTGAAGATGTATTGGCTCACCGTCCCGTCCAGTTCACGCACCCACATGTAAACCAAGCGAATCTCCGAAGCGGAAGAACTATTAGCAAAACCAATGTCATTGTTCTTAAACTCCCGCTGAATGGCTTCCCAATTATTGATTGAGTCGGTATGGACGCTTTTCTGTGCCGCTTGAACAATAGCTTTGCGTGTGGCTGGGATATTCCAACCAAGTTCCGCAGCCAAGGTTTCGTCCTCGATCTTAGCGTAGAGTTCATGTGGAGGGACGCCGCGAACGATACAGCAGATTTCCAACTCTTCGTCTGAAGCTCTCGTCTGGCGGGGAATCAAGAAGTCTCCCAATGGAGCAATCTGTGGTCGCCAGTCGATTTCGTCGTCATAGAACGCGACGACTACGCCATGAGCCAAGAACTGCTGGATGAGGTAGAGATAGCGTGGAAAGAACTCAGGCCAATTCCGAAGCATCCGAGTAAACTCCTCGGCAAGAATCGTCTCCCACTCTGCTCGCATCTGGGGATCACCAAAGTCAACAGGGGTAGTGATGAATACATCTACTGACTCCAAGAGGTCGATGTAAGGGCTTGTAGCTACTGAGAGAAGCTGTTCTCCCTGCCCCCAATTTACGTTGCACAACTCACCAAGACCTTGCCGCTCCAAATCCGCTTGGTCGTATGGAGGTTCTCCATCCAACATGGCTTGGATCATGGTTCGGTTGCGGGCGGAGCCTTCATCGGCTTTCCGCATTCGCTCATAGGCAACTCGTCCCGCAACAGCGTCCTTCAGACGTGTGCGTAAAAGTTTTCCATCTTCTTGGATGGGGACGATTGGGTCAGTGCCGAGCGCGGTAGTAGTGGTGATATTCATGGAGGAGAGCATTAAATCTTGCGTGGTCGCCCTGCGCGACGTGGCTCCACAATAACTTCATCTTCAGTCTTTTGCGAGGCTTCTTTAGCTGCCTCCATTTCTGCCACTGAGGAGAACGTCTTCATGGTCGGTTCCTTCAACGGCTCTGGGGCTGCGATTTCTTCAACCAAAGGAGGTGTCGGTGCCGCAGGCACACTGTTGCCAAGCACTTCATCTCCAAGCTCGGTTCCAAGAACTCGCGCCATTACGACTGCACTACCAACGTGTTCCAAACGGTAACTTTCATCCCACTTGGCATTACCAACCAAAGAAGACAGGTGTGAACAGGGTGCCATCTCACTGCGCCTTGCAACTTCGTGGTGAACCGTCCGACTGAGGGGCGAGTATGCTGAAATACTACAGAGGTTAGCTGGATACACGGCGGCTTCTAGGATGTAGGGAGCGCCATTGACAACTCGATCAATACCAGAACCGTCTCGGTATCTGCTGGGGATGTAGTCAGCGCAACCAAGATAGGTCTGCCCCGAAGCAAGATATTCCTGCTCTAGCTTGTCTGCCCAATCCGCCTGCAAGGGGATCGTCTCTGCGGTCAAATAGAACCAAGGGGTTCTCGTCATGTGCTTGGAGATGATCGCAAAAGGCTCGTTGTCCGTCATGGGGGGTAGCCGCACAATCCCTGTCAACACGGTCATTATCGTTGCGGACATACCCTCAAAGATGCGGGCAACCTCCGTCTGATACTTCGGAGTGCAAAAGACTACAAGTGGGTGTCGGCTTGGGCCAAAACTCCGAAGGATTGTCGCTAACTTTTTAATTCGTGGGAGAGCGGACGAAGTGGCCGAAATAGCAATTTCCATATAGGTGGGAGTATATTCAGTGGTTTTAGAGTTGTGCAACTACCATTTTCTCAATCTTGACAATTTTGCTGCGTATCCTTTGAAGAAACTCTTTCGTTGACCTGAGTGACTGTCCAAAGGAATCGTCTGGGCCTTGCTCGCCATACCAAGCCTCCTTCGACATAGCTCCAAACCTAAAAGCGCGGAATCTGACATATCTGGTGATTTGCCGATGCGTTTCCTGAGTTCGGTCTTGGATTCAATCTGTATCTTGCCGCGAGCCTTGGTGACGTAGCTGCGAGAGCAAAGCTCTGTGGCTAGTGCTGGGAAAATACCTTTGATCTGCCCAGAGCGGATATACTCCCGCCCAACGAACCACATCTCCGAGACTTTGTTGAGGTAAACTTCGCTAGAGGGCGTTGAGTCCACGCCGCTTGCGGGCATGTCAGAGGCTTTCCCACCAAAGTTGACTTCCAAGAATTCACCACTAAACCGAGCTTTCACTGCGTCACAGAAAGGAGCACCTGCTCCCGTGCCGTCGATAGCCAAGTTTCTTGGGTGGACCCCTTCTTTTCGGCAGGTGTCCATGAGCAAAGTTACAATCTGGTCGGTTCGAGACTGTAATTTGTTGTTGGTGTTTTCATCCAGTTCGATGCTCTTAACGAATTCCAAGGTCTTGATTCCTTCGGAGGTGACTCCATACCTTGAGATGAATAGGACGCTTCGATCCCCACCATCGCTAAAGGCTGGGTCGAAACCTGCCACCATCGTAGGAGGTGCTTGCCAAATGGCTGGGCTGTTTGCCTTGTAAGCGATGATGTCGGCTTCGGTATAGATTCCGTCCGAGGCTCCCGTAGCTGACCAAGTTGCCGTGATCATTCGGCAGTAGAGTTGGGACTTGGTTCCCATGAATCGTCTGGCTTCTGCCAACTTTTCCTCAGTGAGCATCCAAGGATAAATTGTCTTGCCTGCTAGGATGTTCGGAGATTTCTCGCCATTCAACCTGATACAGTAGCCTCTCTTGGTGGTCCACTCATCGGTATCGTCAGATAGTGCCGCCCAGCCAACTGAAGGCTCACAGAACATACCAAAGGGATCAAACATGGAAGCTGGGTTGCCAAGACCAATCATAGAGAACTCGGGGTTCCCACTCAAATTTGATTCTGCTGCTGCAATCAAGGACTCAGATAGTTCGGGAAGCTCATCTGCTATCAAGAGAAGTCTCTGGGCTTTGAACCCGATCAGCTTGCCAATGGCTTCCTTCTCTTTGGTTTTCTCTCCCGCTACCAAAGATAAGCCGCACTTATCAGATTGCTGCCCGCCTTGGCGAAAGCGAATCAAACCTTGTGAGGAGACGAGTTCCCCCGGCATGTTGGCTTCCCCACCCAGCACAGCACAGGCAGCTTGCCAATACTCAGATACGCTTCCCCAAATACGTCCTCGGCTATCCTTCAGGGAGGTGGATGTGTAGATTACCTTCGTTTCGCTGGGTGCTGCCAAGAAGTTCACGATTCCCCAAAGGGCAAAGGCATCGGACTTGCCCGAGCTTCGGCTTCCTGCAACGCCAAGGTATCCGTGCTCGCAAGCGGCTCGAAGCATCCAGTCACTCCAAGGGTTCCAGATAAATTTCTTGGTAGAGGCTTTGTTGTTCCAGATCGCGTTCACGATGTTCTGGAAGTGGGCAAACTGCCCCGGGCACTCAGGCCCAGTGATCTTGTGCCGGAACGCTTGGAACTCGATTAGGATGTCGGTCACGGGTTTTCCGCCCTGTGGTGCCCACATTTTTCCATACTTCATGCGATAGCCTTGGGAGACGAGTTCTGCAATACGTTCGGGTTCCATGATTTAATAAACTATTTTGTATCCCAAAAAAAATTTTAGAGTGCTACGCTGTATGCTCGCGGTGGATAGGGGGAAGGGGGAGGGACGGGTGGCGTCTGGAGCGGGGAAAAGAGCGCGGGAAAAAGAAAAAGGAGCGAGCGCATCGAATACGGCACAGGGGGGGGGTGTAGTATGGCAGGGGGTGTCGGTTGCTTTTTGGTTACACATCCACGAAACACTGGGAGACCTCGCTAGATAAAGCCTGCGGGAAGGTCAGGCTAACGACTGGCGCGGCCTGATCTAATCCGGCGGCTCTGTCGGCTAGCCTCGCGGCTCTCTCAATATCGCTCCAGTTTGTGAGGTCGGGCGGTGTGTCTGCAATCGCTGCCAGTGCTCGGCTCGCCATCGCGAAAACCTGCGTGCGGTGAGCCTCCCCTTTTTGTTGCCAACTTTGAGCGGCGATGACGAGAGGTGACGGCAGATGTGCGGTAGTTAGCTGCTCCGGCCTCGGCCACTTTTCGCGGTGAATGCGCTGCTTGATAGCGTCCACGCTTGCGCCGTAGGATTCGGAGACGTGCTTGATGGAAGCCCCAAGCGCGATGGCTTCCCGCGCCGCTTGCCAGTTTACTTTTGATTGTGTCGCCATGCGCGGGCATGATAAAGCCGCCCTCGGTGCTAATCAAGGGCGGCTAATCTGGCTGTCGGTTATGTCTCCGACTCCAAGCGCATCAACTCTCGCGGTGATGGTTCCATCTCCTCGACATCATAGGGGAACGCTTCAGCCAACTGCTGCTGTCTAGCCTCGCGGTACTGTGCCTCCTCGCGGAGATCACGCCAAACGGTGCGCGGCATCCCTCGCGGCCTGCGGGGGCTGCTGTATGAGGTAGAGTACGCACTGGTTGAAACCTGCCACGCCGGAGAAGTGTAGCGCACTTTTTCCGGCGGTGTGTACTCCCAACGCTCGCCGCCGAACCGCTCGCAGATGTCCAGCATCATCTCCGCCACATTATCGAGTTCATTAAGGTCAATGTACTCGCCGTCTTGATGCGGGTTATAATAGCCAGCCGACATGTTAGCCGCGCAGATTCCCACGCCTGCATCGCGCAGGGCTTCTACGTCGGTCATCATGCCGGATACAGGCTTGAAGCCATAGGCTAACATCTGAGGCCGGATCGCTTCAAGCCACTCATCACTAGCTAAAGGTCTGCCGCCAATGCTCGTCACAAAGTCGCTCCCCCCGCGCCTGTCAGCTTGCAAGATAAAGGCGCAATCCTCGAAAAAGAGCAAGTCGGCATCGGCGGAACCCAAGCAACCAACTTCCTCGTCAACGAAGAAAGCAGCCTTGCCCGCTGGCAGTTGGCCGAGGACATACAAAGCGCAGTAAATGCCGCACTTGTCGTCTCCGCCAATTCCCGTTTGCTGCATCGTACTTGCGTACATTCCCGTCACTTTTCCAGCTATCTCCACGATGCTGATCCCCTCGCCAGTGATGGAATGCACCGTGTCCATGTGAGCAACCAGACAAGGGTACACGCTCGCAGTTCCCTTCGTCACATACAGATTTCCGAGCCGATCTGGCTCAATCTGCCAGCCTTGCGCCGTCGCATAGTCGGTCAGGAACTGCTCCATTTGTGTGCTGTCATGTGACTCTGATTCAATTGTCAGGATGTCGTATAATAATTCGGTCTTCATATTTTTGGAATGTTAAATATTAGCTGTTATCGGTGACGTGATCTCTATGGATGGTGATAGTGTTATTGCGGGACAGTCGAACGGTGAACGAATCTGAGTAGTGGATGTACTCCCCTGAACGCTCGCACGTCACGCAGTCGTCTTGATGGTACCAGCTGCCGTTAACCTCGCAGGCTTCCTCCTCATCCACCCAAATGCCGCTCTCGAGTTGTACCTTTCCTTGGTGCAACTCCTCCCTGTCCCCTGACGTGCTGAAGTACGAGTACTCAGCCTCCCCATCATCCGAGGTGCAAAGCGTACCGCCCATACTGAACGAAAACGTATCCATGTACGGGAAGAAACCGACGCTTTCGAGGTTGCTATATTCCACCGTGAGCGTGCCACAAGTGGAGGTACCGTCAGGCTTTCGCCACATTCGGCAAGATGCACTGTCTTTGTCTTTGCACCAAGCGCCCTGCGCTTTTGCATAGTCGCGAAAAAGCTCGCGAATCTCCGGTGACGAGCTGTACACGCGATCCATAAACCGAGCGCCGCTAGTGCCTTGCACGTCATGCCAGAGCAAGGCGCGACCAAGGTACTTGCCATCGCCGCGCTTGGCGATGAGCGCCACACAAGGCGCGGTCTTATAAAAGCCCTCCACGGGATCATCCCACATACAGGAGTACATTGCGGATGCTTCCGTGCCTGTATAGTTGGCTGATTTATAGGCTTCAGCAAAGTCGGTGCTCTCCTCAAGCGTCACTTTCCCGGATAGTTCTGCCGCCTTGAATTTTTCAGTGAACTCGGCCAACTCGTGATCTCGGAACAGCTTCACACGTGCCTCCTTGAGCACGCTACGCACCCACCGTGCGGGGGTTGTCTCCTGTCGGCCTGCCCGCTCCCATTTGCCCGAATCGCTCACAATCTGAGTACGGCCAGCGGGACAGTAAGAGATGAGTCCTTCCTTTTCCCTGTAGGCGTAGTGATTACCCACAAGAGTGCCGTGATACGTTCCCGAATCCATCGCCAGCAGCATTAGCTGTGCAGGACGGTTGCCCGCGTCTGCGATGCCCTGCACCAACTGCCGCAGGCTTGCGGCCACGATGAGCTGAGAGGCTAGCTTGTATGCCCGCTGGCGGATGTGGATACGCAGCGGGTCGAAGCTGTTTCCACCACTGCGAGCCATTCGCAGATAATAGCGCCCATCCGCCCCCGTGGGCAGGCATTCTCCTTTCCGCGCTCTCACCAACTGAGTCCTGCCATAGTCTGAGATGTACGGGCTACCTGCCCGCAGTAAGGCTCTGTCGATCCGTGTATATTGTTTCAATGTCTTCATATGTGTACTTGTGTTAGATGCAGCAAGCCAGAAGCAAGGCCCCTAATAAGAGGCCAAATGCAAGGCATGTGATTGTTTCTGTTGTTGTCATTTTGTTGTGTCGCGGCACTCGCCGCACCTCATAATCGGCCAACTCCAAACAAAAGCAAACTTTATTTTTTGCAGTTAAAACGATGCCACCGCCACCAACACACCCCCCACCGCCGCCGCACCGACGCCGCCACCGCCACCGCCGCCGCACCGACGCCGCCGCACCGCTGGCCCAGCCACCCAGAGCCGAGCAGGAAAACGTCACCAAACCGGAGAAAATCGGCACTCTGAAAAAGATGGGAACTCTGAAAGCATTTTAGCAAACCGCACCAAACCCCCCGTGCTTGCACAGAGCATGCCCTTCCTCGCGTCCAAATCCCTCCTGAGGGTGGTGACAGCCAAAAGCACCCCCCAAAAGGCATTTTCACCCAAAAAGCACCCAAAACTGGCTCCCAAAAACAGATTCTTACTGTTTATTACATTTGGCCTTTTTCCAAAGCTCTTGGCGGGCGGGGCGGCGGCGGCGGCGGACTCCCCGCTCTCTCTTTCTTCTTCTTCTAAAAAAAGAGATAAAGGCAGATGGTAAATAAGAGTGAAGATTATTTTACAAAATAAAAGAGATTTAAGGTGTCCAAGCCCCTTGGAATCAGGAAAAGCGTTTTTCTTGAGTTTTCAAATCTGGTATTGACATTGGCCTTTCGTTTGAAACTTAAAATAGACTTTTCCTTTTTAGTGCTCGCTCCCTCTAAAACTCCGTTAAAGGACTTGTGGAACCCCCCTCCAACAAAAAACTACATCAGAAACCTAAAACCCTTCTCAAATATGCGAATCTCGCCCATATCGTTAAAAATAGTGTTTTCTTATTTGACAAAGCATCGTCGCTCGGCCCCATTTGAGGCTCAACCCCAGAACCTATGAAAAGACTGAAGAAACCAACATTAAGCTGGATCACACACTACCAACCCGGAGGGGATGCTCTTCTGGAACGCAGAAAACTAATGCAAGAACTACACAAAGAAAAGAGGGAAGCGGAACGCTTGGTGCCGCCCGTAAGTGACCCCCTTCGCCCCTCAGATTACATTAAATTCCACTGATATGAGTCGCCCTCTACTTCCAAATCCCTCCAAGGCCAATATCTACTGCCGTAGATGGCGGGCCAAAAATCCGAAACCGCCTAGCGCCAAGAAGCTAGAAATGGAGCGAGTTCGATCTCTCTTGGGCCTCACCCTTGGTTCTAAGCTTGGTCAAAAAGAGCTTTATAGAGAGCGGCGGCGGGAGCGATCTCGTTGGGATGCCGTATATGAAGCGGGCCACGATAAAATGTTTGGCACTAAACTTTACTCGTATGTTGATGCCGTGTTTAAGAGGCAGCAGGCACTAGAGGACAAGCAGAGGCGCAGATCAACGCCACAATCAGCATACATGCGAAATTATCGGGCCAAGAGGAAGGCAGAGCTACCGGAATCCGTTGCCGTTCCCAGAATCTTGGAACACTTGCCAGAGCACATGCACGGCGAACTTCTCAGCCTTTTGGATGCCATTCGCCGTTGCCCGTTGCCAGAAACCAAACCAGTGCCAGTGCCAGAAACCAAACCAGTGCCAGTGCCGGAAGCCAGAACCCTTACCACCATCGAGCAACGCCATCAGGCAGTCTTGGAAGCAGGTCACGACCTCATCTTTGACGGAGAGACGTTCTATCACGAAGATGCTCTCTGGCAAGAGTCACGAAAATAAACTCTGATTTAATTTGACCGGAGCTAGCAACCCCTGCTAGACTCCGGTTGTCAGATACAAACACAGTAACAAAGAAAGAGACAAGAAAATGAGCAAAGCACACTTCATCCACTTGGCAGACACCATCCGCGCCAACCCCAAAGCCTTCACCCCTGAAGCAATTCAAGCCTTGGCAGACTTCTGTTACCAGCAGAATCCCAACTTCAACAATACCCGTTGGCTGGCATACGTTGCTGGAACCTGCGGACCATGCGGAGGAAAAGCCCAGTGACCTCTACCCCCGACCTCATCCAAATCCTCCGCGACGAACTCGTCGCAACAAGAATCTTGGGGGGCATCAGTTGTATGCTCTCCCCTGAAACAGTCCGCGACATCCTAGAACAGCTAATAGAAAAACGACCATGAAACGCATCCTCACCACCCCCGTCACCACAGAACACGTCATCTTCGCCAAAGACCTCCCGCCAAGCCCCATCATTGGGACATGCACCCGTCAAGGGTTGCAGACGAAGGGATTCATCCAACGAGTTGATCCTTTCAACGACCAGACCTACCAAATCACGACCATCCTCGGCGTGACCATAGGCAGGCGCTACCCCATCACCACGATGGGCGGCTCCCTCGACAAAGCCCTATCCCACCCCGATCTTGATTACTTCCTCTTTGACACGGAGAAGGAACTTTTTGAATGGTTGGTCAAATAACCCTTGCCACAGAAACCAAACCCCACTAACTAACGACCCCTATGAC
>Ga0114974_10002228_pt1 | contig 14932 bp, 17 predicted proteins | sample S_130206_EF_Meta_FD_87318 | JGI IMG/M metagenome (GOLD analysis project Ga0114974, IMG submission 87318) | Freshwater microbial communities from Lake Simoncouche, Canada to study carbon cycling - S_130206_EF_MetaG | ecosystem: Environmental > Aquatic > Freshwater > Lake | place: Lake...
GACCTGCAGGCCCTGCAGCTGTGGTGCGACCAGCAGCAACTGGCCGACTGGACTCAGCTCAACACCCAGCTACTGCGTAGTTTCGCGGCGCGCTCGCATGCTGGCGGGCTAGCGCCACGCAGCGTGCAACGGCGGCTGTCCGCGGTACGCAGCTTTTATAAATTTCTGCTGCGAGAGGGTGTGGTCAGCCAGCTGCCCACCGCCGATGTACGGGCCCCCAAAGTGGGTAAGCGGCTACCCAAAGTGCTCGATACCGACCAGATGGGCCGACTGCTGGAACTCAAGCCCGACTCCACGCTTGATGCTCGCGACCTGGCGATGATGGAATTGTTCTACTCGTCGGGCCTGCGTCTGGCCGAACTGGTGGGGCTGGACCTTGACCAGCTGGATCTAGCCGATCGCACGGTGCGGGTGCTGGGCAAAGGGCGCAAAACGCGCATCGTGCCAGTGGGTAGCAAGGCTATCGAGGCGATACGCCACTGGCTGATCGAGCGAGGCGCTCTGGCTCGCCCCGACACTCGGGCAGTGTTTGTGGGGCGCACCGGCAATCGCTTGGGCGCGCGCGCCGTGCAACTGCGCATGGCCTCGGCGGCGCGGCGCCAAGGGTTGCCGATGCAGGTGCATCCGCACTTGTTCCGCCACTCGTTTGCCACGCACCTGCTGGAGTCCAGTCAGGATCTGCGCGGCGTGCAGGAACTGCTAGGCCATGCCGATATCGGCACCACGCAGGTCTACACGCATTTGGATTTTCAGCATCTCGCCCGGGTCTATGACCAGGCGCACCCCCGCGCGCGACGCAAACCCTGAACGACAGGGAGGGGATCGAGAGACTGCAGCGCGGGCCGCCCGTAGGCGGCCAGCAACTTACTTCTTCTTCGGAGTCGCGACGGCCTTCTTGCCGTCGTCCTTCGGACGCGACTTGCCGAACGAGCCAGCGTAGATCTTGCCGCGACGGGTCCTGCGGTCACCCTTACCCATGTGCCTGCTCCGTAAACCTTGAAAACCGGGGGCGGGAGTCTATCAAAGAAAAGCCGGGCACAGGGCCCGGCTTAGAATCAATACACCCCCCAACTTTCCAACGGCCAAAGCCGCAGGAATGGATCGCAGGATGCACTCGTCCGGCGAGTATTACCAGAGGCAGGTCGAAGCGACCGGTTTTCACTACTATTAGGGCTTGCCGTCTTCGGCGCCGCCAGGTTTTACCCACCGTGACCAGCCCCGCTTCCGCATCCCCCCCGCCACAAGAAACCGACTTCGGCTTCGAGAAAGTCGCTTGGAAAGACAAAGCCCGCCGTGTGCGCGGCGTGTTCGACTCGGTGGCCGGCAACTACGACATCATGAACGACCTGATGTCCGGCGGTGCCCACCGCCTGTGGAAGCGCTTCACGCTGTCGTGCACACGGCTGCGACCGGGCCAAACGGCGCTGGATGTGGCCGGTGGCACCGGCGATCTGGCTGCCGGCATGGCGGCACAGGTGGGTCCCGACGGCCTGGTGGTGCTGACCGATATCAATGCTGCCATGTTGGGTCACGGTCGTGACCGACTGCTCAACGATGGCTTGGCGCACAACACGCGCGCCGCACAGGCCAATGCCGAATGCCTGCCGTTTGCCGATGCCAGCTTCGATTGCGTCACCATCGGCTTCGGTCTGCGCAATGTCACCGACAAGCCTGCTGCGTTGCGCTCGATGCTGCGCGTACTCAAGCCAGGCGGTCAGCTGATCGTGCTGGAGTTCTCGCAGGTGGCAGTGCCAGCACTGCGGCCGATTTACGACGCGTATTCGTTTCGCATTTTGCCGCTGCTGGGCAAGCTGGTAGCCGGCGATGCCGAGAGCTATCGCTATCTGGCCGAATCGATCCGCAAACATCCGGATCAAGAAACGCTGCTGGGCATGATGCGCGATGCTGGCTTTAGCGACTGCCGCTATCACAACCTCACCGGCGGCATAGTCGCCGTGCACCGCGGCTGGCGCAGCTGATGTTCACCGCACGACTACAAGCACTGCTCAACCGGCAGGTAGAAGCCTCGCCGCGCGCTGCCACGCTGGTTGGCGAACTGGCCGGCAAGCGCGTCACCATCGTGGCTCGCTATACGCCATGGCGCTTACAGCTGGGCTCTGACGGTCGCTGCCTGCTGCTGACCCGCGAGGCCGCAGGCTCTGCCGATGCAGTCATCGCCGGTACGCCGCTGTCGTTAGCAGCGTTGGCCGGCAGTGATCCGGAAGCGGTCATACGTCGCGGTGACGTACGCATTGATGGCGATGTAGAGGTCGCTGCACGGTTTCGCGAACTAGGCAGCCTGTTGTATCCCGATGTTGAAGAAGAGTTGTCGCGCTTGATCGGCGATGTGCCGGCCCATCACTTTGGTGTGGTGGCACGTCAGGGTTTTGCCTGGCTGCGGCAAACGCTGCAGACCAGCACGCACAATGTGGCCGAATATCTGGCGCACGAGAGCCGCGATCTGGTGCCGCGCGCCGAAGCCGAAGCATTCATGCGCGGCGTCGATACGCTGCGCGAATCAGCCGATCGTCTGCAAGCGCGTGTGGATGCGCTGGACGACGGGCACAAAACATCATGAAGCTGCGTGTATTGCTGCGACTGGTGCGCATCCAGCGCTCGCTGGTGCGTCACGGGCTGACCGACTTTACTGCAGGCACACCTCTGTATCGGCCACTGCAGCTGATACGGCTGCTGTCGCCGTGGACTTGGCTGCAAAGCGATTCGCAAGGTAGTCGCGGCGCGCGGCTGCGACTGGCGCTTGAAGAACTAGGGCCTGTGTTCGTCAAATTCGGCCAAGCAGTGTCCACACGCCGCGACTTGCTGCCACCAGATATTGCCGATGAGCTGGTCAAGCTGCAGGACGCAGTGCCGCCTTTTGATGGCGCGGTGGCGCAGCAGCTGGTAGTCGACGCACTGGGCAAGCCGCTGGCTGAGGTGTTTTCACAGTTCGACGTAACACCGCTAGCGGCTGCGTCCATCGCACAAGTACACGTGGCCACACTGCTCGATGGCAGCGACGTGGTGGTCAAGGTGTTGCGGCCCGGCATGCGTAAGCGTATTGGTCAGGACCTGGAAGTGATGTATGCACTGGCCGGGCTGGTGGATCGCTGGTCCACTGAAGGCCGCAGGCTGCGACCGCTGGATGTGGTGCGCGAATACGAGCGCACTATTCTTGATGAGCTGGATCTGCTGCGCGAAGCGGCTAATGCCACACAGCTCAAGCGCAACTTTGAGGGCAGCTCGCTGCTGCACGTACCGGCTGTGCATTGGCCGCTGTGTCGCGACAACGTGATGGTGATGGAGCGCATCCGCGGTATTCAGATTGGTGAAGTGGCACGGCTGCGTGAACTGGGCACCGACATGCGCAAGCTGTCCGAATCTGGCGTGGCGATTTTCTTCACGCAGGTGTTTCGGCACAACTTCTTTCATGCCGACATGCACCCCGGCAACATCTTCGTGCTGGCCGATGATCCGGCCAATCCGCGTTATGCCGCAGTGGACTTCGGCATCATCGGCACGCTGGATCCGCGCGATCGCAATTATCTTGCCGAGAATTTTTTGGCGGTGTTTCGCCGTGACTACCGCAAGGTCGCCACACTGCATATTGAATCGGGCTGGGTGCCGGCAACAGCACGCGTGGATGAGATGGAATCTGCCATCCGTACGATCTGCGAGCCGATCTTCGACAAGCCGCTCAAGGACATCAGCTTTGGCGTGGTGCTGCTGCGTCTTTTTGAGGCCCTGCGTCGCTTTGATGGCCGTATTCAACCGCAGCTGATCCTGCTGCAAAAAACGCTGTTCAACATCGAAGGCTTGGGCCGGCAGTTGTATCCGGACTTAGACATCTGGAAGACCGCCAATCCCATTCTGGTTGAGTGGATGCGCGAACAGCGTCATCCAGTGGCTGTTGCCAAGCGCTTGTGGAAGCAGATGCCCGATGTATTGGGCGCACTCGAAGGCCTGCCCACCGCACTGCGCTATGCAGTGGAGTCGCGCAGCAAGCCGCAGTTCTCACCCGATGCCCGCCAACAGGCTATCGAACCTGCCCGTGCGCGTCGCGATGGTGCTGCATTGGTCTCTGCCAGCGTCACGCTGCTAGCCGGCATCATCGGCATCGGCTTGGATTTGCCGTTAGCGCTGGGCTGGATATTGGGTGCAGGCGGTGCGGTGTGGCTGCTGCGCGAGGCTTTCAAACCGCGTTGATGGGCGCGACTTTGCGCAGAAACACACTGTGCGGGTCGGGCTGGTAAGCATCAAACGGCTCGCACGGCGTATAGCCCGCGTGCGCATACAGTGCCAGTGCCGCGTGTTGCAACACGCCAGTCTCCAGCACAAACACCGAGCAACCGCGCTGCAACGCCTGCTGTTCCAACCACTGCAATAACGCACGCCCGGCACCGAGTCCGCGCAGCGCTGGTTGCACGTACATACGCTTGAGCTCGCCATGCCGCGGACCAATGACCATTGCACCGCAGCCGACCGCTTGATGTTGCGCGTCACGCATCACCGCAAAAAGAACATTAGGTTGCAGCAGTGCCTGCACATCGATGCCGTGATGACTCTCGGGCGGATACAGCGGCTGTTGGTAAGCATCGAGCTCCTCGATGAGTCGCAACACCGCCGGCTGATCCGGTGACTCGATGCTGATATGCCAGTTCATCGGCGGTGAATCGTTATGCGCTGCGCGGTTGTATCCAGGTGCCACGCGCCACGGCACACAGCAGGCCGGCCTCGTCATACAGCGCAGTGCCCACCGTGGCGACACGGCCGCGACGCGACAACTCCCAACCCGTGATGACACAGGTCTCGCCGGGATGGACGCGACGGTCGATGTGCAGGCTGTATTCACCCAGAAGCCAGGATGCGCCGCCGCTGCGCAGCGCCATATAGCCTGGGCAATCGAGTGCGGCAGCGATGACCTCGGGAGCGATCTTGCCATCAGCCAGAGCGAACTCTGCTGCAGGTACCCACGGCGTGGCCACAATGTCGCGGCCCGGCACAGCACCGGCTGTCAGCCGCAGGCCCTCACCCACTGCGCGTGCCGGACCACAGACAAAGCATCCGGGGCAAGGGTGGATGAAATCGGTTGGCGCGTTGATCGAGGCATTCAATGCGGTGACGTAATCACAGCCCTCGGGCACCTGCAGGTCGGGCCCGCCATCGCGCACTTCAATGACCGGGCTGTGGTCATTGAAGAGTTTCCATTGACCCTCGGTATCGGCACGCAAGGTCATGTCAGTGTCGAGCGGTGGCGGTCCCACCAAGCGGACGATGACATCGCGATCCATTGCAGCAGCGACCAAGCCAGCTACATAGCCACCATTGGCCGATGTGGGCGGGCCGCAAAAGCGAGCCGGAACGCGCAGACGATGTTCAGTAGACATGTGCCGTACTCCTTGCAACGCGATGGCGCGCAATGCGCCACAACGTAAACGCAGTGATGCCTCCCAGCGTAGCGGCCAATTCAATGCGCCACAAACTGCCGCCCAGCGCAGGAGTGATCACGCCCATCACCACTGCACCAAAGCCCAGCGCCACAAACGTGCTGACAGAGGCTGCGGCGCCGCGTGCACGCGGCTGCAGGTCGAGCATCTCGAGCGTAAGTATGGGAAAGGTGAACTGCGCGCCAAACGCCATGCAGAACAGCAGCAGCTGCTGCGGCCACAGCGGCAGCACGGTGGTCAGCAGCTGTGCCGACAACAGCAGCGCTGTTGCGGTGGTCATCAGCGTATAGCCAAAGCGCAGCATGGCGGCGCGACTGACCTTGCCGGCCAAACGACTGGCAATAAACGACGACGTCATGAAGCCAGTGACCACCGGACCAAACAAGTAGAAGTAGTCCGTCTCACCCAAGTGCCAACGGTCAATGACGATGGCCGGCGCGGAGCCGATGAACAACATGACCGCGCCCACAGACATTGCCGCAGAAAATGCCAGCAACATGAAGTCTATGTTGCACAAGATGTCCCAGGAGGTGCGCGCCAGCTGACCTAAATGAAACTGCGAGCGCTTCTCGGGCGGGTGGGTTTCAGGCAGTGCCAGAAACGCAAACAGCGCCAAGCACAAGCCTATGAACACCATGAAGCCGAACACCGAGCGCCAACCAAACGCCACATGTAGCCAACCACCGATGACCGGGCCGATGGCTGGTGCGACAGAGAACACCATCATCATGATGCTCATTAGACGCTGCGCGTTGTGACCGTCATACAGATCGCGCACCACTGCCCGCGCAATAGTGGGTCCTATGCCTGCGGCAGTGCCTTGGAGTACGCGACAGAACAGCAGCACACCGAAGCTCGGTGCAAGCATGCAGCCCAGAGAAGCCACGGTGTAGAGCAGCATGCCGATGACAACCAGCTTGCGACGCCCCAAGGCATCGGACAGCGGGCCATGCACCAACGTGAACAGCGCATACGGCAGCATGTAAGACGTGACGATCTGCTGCACCTGCCAGGCAGACAGATTAAAGTCTTGGGCAATTGCAGGGATGGACGGAAAGAAGGTATCGATCGACAGCGGACTGACGGTCGACAGCGTACCCAGCAGCAGCGCCATCGCCAACGTTGGCGCGCTGCCGGGCCGCGGTAAGGAATGCCTCACGCAGTGCCGCCGCGCAAACCATCCAACAATGCAGCCACTGATTCACCACGTTCGAGCGTCTCGACCAAGGCAGAGCCGACGATCACTCCGTCGCAATGCGGATCCAGGGCTTTGACCTGCGCAGCGCCGCGAATACCAAAGCCCGCGCACACTGGAATGGCTGCCTGCTTGCGCACGGCATCCAGATAACTGCCCACTGCAGTCAGCGCATCATCTGCGCCAGTGACATTCTTGCCGGTGGTACCGGTCATGGTCACCGCATAGATGAAGCCCTCTGCGCCATCGCACAGGTGCTTGAGCCGCGCCGGTGGCGTGACAGGGGTGACCATACGCACCAGCGCCACACCATTGGCACGCAACGCCACTTCAAAGTTGCCGGCCTCTTCCAGTGGCATGTCGGGCACGATGAAACCGCAGACACCCACACGCGCCGCATCGGCAGCGAGCTTGTCCAGACCATAGGCCAGCAGCGGATTCATATAGCTCATCAGCACCAAGGGTGCTTTGACGGGCGGCATCGCCGCCAACTCATCGATGATCCAGTGCAGCGTCACGCCATGCGCTAGCGCACCCATGCTGGAGCGCTGAATAGTCACACCGTCGGCCATCGGGTCGGTAAAGGGCACGCCGATCTCGACGACATCCGAATGTGCGGCGACCTCAGTAACGTCTGCACGAAAGTGCTCACGGGACGGATAGCCCGCTGTGAGAAACGACACCAGCGCTGGGCGTGTGTCGCGCGCATCACGGATGGACTGCGTCAGACGTTGTGCGGGCGATTGGCTCATGACAGCACTCCGTCGTTGGCCAACAGCGTGGTCTGCAAAGTCGGCATGTCTTTATCGCCGCGACCCGACATGCCCACCAGGATGCGAGTGCCTGGATTCTGTCGCGCCCAATCCCGCGCACCGACCAGCGCATGCGCGCTTTCGATGGCGGGCAGCAAGCCTTCGTGCGTTGCGCATTCCTTCACAGCCTCGAGCGTCTCGTCGTCACCGGCCATGATGTATTGCACACGACCGATCTCACGCAGCATGGCGTGCTCGGGGCCCACACCGGGGTAGTCGAGGCCAGCAGAAACCGAGTGTGTCTCTTGAATCTGGCCGTCTGCATCCTGCAGCAACAGCGTGTACGTGCCATGCAACACACCCGGACGACCGGTAGTCAGCGTGGCAGCGTTATCGCCCAAGCCAGGGCCCCGCCCACCGGCTTCAACGCCGATGATTTTGACTGACGGATCGCCCAGGAAGGCATGGAAGGTGCCGATGGCATTGGAGCCACCGCCCACGCAAGCGATGACGCAGTCCGGCAGCGCACCGGCCTTGGCCAGCATCTGCGCGCGCGCTTCGCGACCGATGATCGATTGCAGTTCGCGCACCAGATAAGGATAAGGGTGAGGGCCCAATGCAGAACCCAAGCAATAGAACGTGCCTTCCGGATCAGTGACCCAATCGCGAAACGCTTCGTCGATAGCGGCGCGCAGCGTGCGATCCCCACTGGTAACCGGCACCACCGTAGCACCCATCAGTCGCATGCGACCGACGTTGGGCGCCTGACGGGCCATGTCTACCTCGCCCATGTAGACCACACAGGGCAAACCCACGCGTGCGCAGGCTGCCGCAGTGGCTACACCATGCTGACCGGCACCGGTCTCGGCAATGATGCGCTTGGCGCCCATGCGCTTGGCCAACAACGCCTGACCCAACGCATTGTTGATCTTGTGGGCACCGGTGTGCGCCAGATCTTCACGCTTGAACCAGATCTCTGCGCCCCAGCGACGCGACAGATTGCGCATCGGCGACAGTGCCGTGGGACGACCCACCCAATCAGAAAGCTCTGCCGCAAGCTCGGCTTGATAGCTGGCCTCATGCAGCGTGGTACGCACAGCCTCGGTGAGCCGCTCGAATGCAGGCACCAAGGTCTCGGGAATAAAGCGCCCGCCAAAGGGGCCGAAACGGCCCTGCTCATCGGGCAACTTGCCATCGAGCAGGCTGCGCAGCAGCTTTGCCTTGGCAGCTTCGGTCATGGATTCAGTCACGCTCGTTTCTCCTCTGCGCGCAAAGCAAAACCAGCTCGCGCCCGTGAAATAAATTCGGCAATTCGTTGCGGGTCTTTGCGGCCCGGACTGGACTCGACGCCACTGGAGACGTCGACGCCAAAAGGATGTACAGCCAGCAAGGCCGCGGTGATGTTGTCCGGCGAGAGACCGCCGGCAAGAACCAGTTCGTGGCCTGCAGCCAAGTGCGCCGCAGCGCTCCAATCGGCTACTTGCCCAGTACCGCTGCGCGGCCCTTCAAACAGTATGCGACCGCGGACAGCACCAGCGCGTGCTGCATCGCGCAACACCGGCAAGCGCTGCAACTGTGCGGGCAAGTGCAAGGCCGCAAAGTCATCGACATCGGTCTGCAGCGCGTCGGGCGCAAAGCCCTGCAGCACGTCGTCGCAGTCGGCCTGTGTGGGGTGCAGCATCACGGCGATGCAAGGCACACGACCGCGTGCAGGCGCGGCCAGCTCAGCAGCCTGTGTAGGTGTGACCCGACGCACTGACGGCGCAAACACAAAACCCAGCGCATCAGCACCACACTGCAAGGCCGCATCCACTGCTGCCGCATCACGCAGTCCGCAGATTTTGATGAAGCCGACCATTAGCAGCGTGCCTGGCGACCAGCGCGCAGCATCTCGGCCAGCAAGGCAGCCGGATCAGTGCTGGTCATCAGTGCACTGCCCACCAGCGCCAGGTCGTAACCGGCAGCAGCAAGCCGTGCCGCATCGGCTGCATCGGCCAGGCCACTCTCTGCCACGCGCGGCACTTGGGTGGGCAAAGACGAGGCGAGCTGCTCCAGACGGCCAGGCACTACTTTGAGCGTGACCAGATCACGACTGTTCAGGCCGACCAGCAACTGCACATCACGCGCTGCTGCAGAGCCGACCAACTCATGTGCGAGCGCAATGTCGGCTTCATCGAAAGCCTCGGCCAACACAAACAAGCCCAACTTGCCTGCGGCCTGCAACAACGCCTCAGTATCGGCGCGCGACACCATGCGCAAGATGATGAGCACGCCACCGGCACCGGCCAATCGTGCTTCGGCTACTTGGTAAGGATCGACCAGAAAGTCTTTGCGCATGGCAGGTACGGCGCCGCCCTGTGCAGCCAGTGCCTGCACGGCGCTGCGCAGGTGATCTAGTGAGCCATCAAAACGTGTGGGCTCAGTGAGCACCGACACCGCTGCAGCACCGGCAGCGGCATAACCGGCCACGCGTACGGCAACGTTTTCGTCGCCACCCTGGAGCGCACCGATTGCCGGCGAGCGCAGTTTGACCTCGGAGATTAAATCCCAGCGCTGCGGCGACAGCTGCAACCGCGGCGGCCGCGGTGAAGACAGTGCTTGCTGCCACAGCAGCTCGTCGCTCAGCTGCGCGCGAGCAGCGTCCACACGCGCACGACTGCTAAGCGCCATGCCGGCGAGGAAGTCTTCGCTCATGCCAGCTCCTTGCCGAACGCTGAAAGGTGTTCCAGCAAGGCCAGCGCACGACCATCATCGATAGCCGTAGCAGCAAGCTCTGCGGCAGCCAGCGGATGCACGGCGTGACCGGTCACCTCGAGCGCCAGTGCCGCACCCAACACCAGTGCATCACGATGCGCACCCTGTTCAGCACCACGCAGTACGCGGTGCATGGCTGCAGCATTGAAGGCTGCATCACCGCCCATCAGCGACTCTTCAGTGCAGCGCGCAAGGCCATAGTCGGCCGGATCGCGTTGGTGCTCGGTGACCTTGCCACCCTGCACATCCAGCAACAGGAAGGGACCCAGCGGGGTGGGCTCATCCCATCCGGCTGCGCCATGAATGACAAAGGCCCGCTGTAACGGCAAGCCCGTGAGTGCATCGGCCATCAATCGCGCTACCGGCTCGCTGTAAGCGCCGATCACATGAAAACCTGGTGCGGCGGGATTGGTCAGCGGCCCCAAGATGTTGAACACCGTGCGCACGCCCATCGCCGCACGCACCGGTGCAATGGCTTTCATCGCCGGGTGATAGTGCGGCGCGAACAAAAAGGTAAAGCCCATGCGCTGCAGACACTGACCAGCGCGCTGTTCATCTAGAGGCAGTGGCAAACCCAGTGCTTCGAGTACATCCGCACTGCCGGCCCGGCTGGAAACCGAGCGGTTGCCATGCTTGACCACCGACAGCCCTGCCGCGGCAGCCAGTAAGGAGGCGCCGGTAGACAGGTTGTAACTGCCGGACTTGTCGCCGCCAGTGCCCACAATATCGACCGACTGCTGCGCCACGGCAGCATCGATGACCGGCTTGCGAGCCAACGAACGCATGCCCAATGCAAAGCCACGCAACTCGTCGGCCGTCACACCCTTGGCACGCAGCGCTGCCAGCAGTGCGCCAGCCTGAGCTGGCGGCACGTCGGGCGAAGTCAGCGCCAGCAACAAGGACTGCGCACCGGCGGCATCGAGCGACCGGTGATCAAGCAGCATGTCGAGGGTGTCGCGCAGATTCACCGCAAGGCGCTCCGCATGCGCAGGAAGTTGCCCATCAGGTGTGGCCCTTGCGGCGTGAGCACGCTTTCGGGATGAAACTGCACACCCTCGATGACATAGCGACGATGGCGCACGGCCATGATCTCGTTCTCGACCGTGGAGGCGCATACCTCGAGGTCTGCGGGCATCTTGTCGGGCGCGGCGATCAGCGAGTGATAACGACCCACCTCGCAAGGTTGCGGCATGCCCTCGAACAAGTTGCGACCATCGTGGCCGACCATGGATGTCTTGCCATGCATCAAGCGCGGTGCACGCACCACAGCGCCGCCAAAAGCCTCGACGATGGCTTGATGACCAAGGCACACACCAAAGATAGGCAAGCGACCCGCAAAGGCACGGATCATGGCGATGGACACACCGGCATCAGCAGGCGTGCCGGGGCCTGGCGAAATGCACAGATGCGTGATGTCGCGCGCCAGCGCCTCTTCTACGGTGATGGCATCGTTGCGCACCACCTCGACTTCGGCACCGAGCACCAGAAAAGCCTGCACCAGGTTGTAGGTGAAAGAATCGTAGTTATCGATCAACAACAGCCGCGGCTGCGGCGTGGCCTCGTTCACAGGCCCTCCTGGGCAAGCGCCAAGGCACTGCGCAATGCAGCACTCTTGGCGAAGACTTCATCGTGTTCACTCTCGGGACGGCTCTCGGACACCACACCTGCGCCAGCCTGGTAGCTGTAACGGTTGCCCTCAAAAACCAAGGTGCGGATGGTGATGGCTTGGTCCATGTCACCCTGCCCACCGAAGTAACCAATGGTGCCGCCATACAGGCCACGCCCCACCGGCTCGAGCTCGTCGATGATTTGCATCGCGCGCACCTTCGGAGCACCGACCAGCGTGCCAGCGGGGAACGTGGCTGCGAACAGATCAAACGCATCGCTGCCGGCAGCCAGTTCACCACGCACACCACTGACGATATGCATGACATGGCTATAGCGTTCGATGGCGCGGTAAGGATGCACCTGCACGGTGCCAGCGCGTGCCACACGGCCCAAGTCATTGCGCGCTAGATCCACCAGCATGACGTGCTCGGCGTTCTCTTTGGGATCGGCCAGTAAGCGTCGCTCGTTGGCCAGATCAGCCTCGTGATCGGCCATGCGCGGTAGCGTGCCTGCGATCGGCCGCAACTCAGCCTGACCGTCATGCAAGCGCACGAGCGCTTCGGGCGAAGAGCCAACAACCTCTACGCCACCGAGCTTCACGTAATACATGTAGGGCGACGGATTGATGAGTCGCAGCGCGCGATACACCTGAAACGGATCCAGGTCGTGCGTGCCGGTGAACCGGCTAGACAGCACCAATTGATACACATCACCGCAGGCGATGTATTCCTGCGCGCGTTTAACGCCGGCTATATAGGCCTCGCGCGACAGCGACATCTGCGGCTCACTGAAGCCGCCGCTGGCGCGCGGCGCCGGCAAGGGCCCCCTCAGTGCCGCGATAACCTGTGTGCGCAGTGCTTGGCGCTCGTCTTCGGTGCCGGCATGCAACAAGGCGATAGCGCGCGTGAGGTGGTCGAACACCAGCAGCGAACGCGGCGCCACATAATGCAGGATGGGTGTATCGGCCGCAGCATGACGCGCCGGAATGCGCTCAAAAAAACGCACAATGTCGTAGGCGGTATAGCCGACCAGCCCACCGGCCAATGGCACCCCTGGCACTTGCGGTAACGGTCGCGGTGCCAGCGACAGTGCGCGGCGCAGCAAATCGAGCAACTGCGCCTGACTGGTGGGCACCGGATGGTGCTCTTGGCCGATGTGAAGGCCGTCGACATCGAGGCGCACCTCCAGGCCGTCACCAAACCCTATGAAGGAATAACGCGCCAGGCGTTCACCGCCCTCGACGCTCTCGAGCAGGAAACGCGGGTTGAACGCACTCAGCTTGGCAAAAGCCGAGACGGGCGTGTCCAGATCCCCTGCAATGTCGAATGGCGGCTTCAGAAAATGTTCCTTGGAAAACGAAAAAACCCATCCCGGTGTGTGCCGGAGATGGGTTCTGGTTCTTGAAATCGCGGCTTAGGTTCGAAAACGAAAGCGCCCAGCACCCCACTCCTTTAGGAGCGTGGCCACCACCAACGACGGGTGAGGGGTTTGGCGTTCATCGGGGCAGTATGGCCAGCGGCCCACGGCACAGTCAAGCGCAGGAATCCCTCAGGAAACCGGCCGGGCGTATGCTAGCGGCTAGGCGCCTGACCGCCCAAAACCAACCGCCGGGGATTTGCATGCCTTCTTTTGACGTCGTCTCAGAACTCGATGGCCACGAGGTGACCAACGCGGTAGATCAAGCCAACCGTGAGTTGGAGCAGCGCTTTGATTTTCGCAATGCCAAAGCCAGCTATGGCCGCGACGAGAAAAACGAGTTTTCGGTGCTGTTGAAGGCGCAGGCCGAACATCAGCTCAAGCAGATGCTGGAGATCTTGACCATGCGGTTGTCCAAGCGCGGCATCGATCCGCGGTGTGTGGATGCCCAGGACTCGGAGTCCAACATTGCCGAAGCGCGCCAAACGGTGAAGCTCAAGCATGGCATCGAGCAGGAAACTGCCAAGAAACTCATCAAGCTGATCAAAGACAGCAAGCTCAAAGTGCAGGCGCAGATTCAGGGTGAAAAACTGCGCATTACCGGCAAGAGCCGTGATGATCTGCAGGACGCCATTGCGATGCTGCGCAAAGCCGACGTGGATGTGCCGCTACAGTTTGAAAACTTTCGCGACTAAGTTTCTGCGGACAGGCCTTTCTTGCGGCGACGGTCGCGAAACAGCAGCGAAGGCTGAACCCAGGCAATCAACTCATAGTCTTGCTCAAGCAAGAACCGATACAGCTCGGTTCCCAGTACTTGCTCTAACGGCACGTCCAGAGATTCAGCAATCACTAATTCCGGCCGGTAACGTGTCCAGTCGTTGGACATCAAGACATCCAGATCGCGACCCTCGACGTCCACCGACAGCAAGCGAAATTCTGCATCCGCAGGCATATGTCTGGAAAGGATGGTCGCCATCGACTGGCAAGGCACCATAACCAGTTGCGGCTCACCCAACGTGGCAGTGCGATGGCATGCGACCTGTGGGTCTGCGGTGTTAAAGACACTGGGCACGCCCCAGCACCAGAACTGCACCTGGCCTTCCTGCGTGCCAACCGCGACGTTGAGATTGATATCCCGCGTACGCACCGTGTCGAAGGGCTTCATCGCGCCTGGAGCTGCATCAATATTGATGCCACGCCAGCCCGCCTTATAGAACACATGGGTGTTGGAACCAGTCGTGGGCGAATACGCGCCGATATCCACGTAGAAGCCGTTTTTTGGCAGGCTCATCCGGCTGCCTGCAACCCAAGTCTGGCCACGAAAGTAGCCATAGGCCACTGCGTCCTCGCCAAATTGCGAATAGAACTTGATGGCATCGGTGCCAAGCACAGACTTAAGGTAGCCCTTGATGCTCTCTGGCAGCAGCGCCTTTAATCTATCGAGCATGGTTTGAGTCACTTGGATTGACTGGGCTGGGGACACCGCAACTGGCGTTAACAACCTGGCCTATCTTCGTCGCCACTGCATCCCAGGTGTAATGGGCCAGCAGTCGCTGGCGCCCTGCCTCACCAAATTCACGCGCCATCGAAGGCGACTGGGCCAGAGTCAGCATGGCTTGGGCCAAAGATTCTTCGCTGCCTGGCTCCACCACCAACCCGGCATGACCATGGCTGACAATTTCCGGCATTGCGCAGTGGTTGGCAGCAATACAGGGCAATGAATGGGCCATGCCCTCTAACAAAGAAATGCCAAAGGGCTCATA
>Ga0114974_10002229_pt1 | contig 14927 bp, 13 predicted proteins | sample S_130206_EF_Meta_FD_87318 | JGI IMG/M metagenome (GOLD analysis project Ga0114974, IMG submission 87318) | Freshwater microbial communities from Lake Simoncouche, Canada to study carbon cycling - S_130206_EF_MetaG | ecosystem: Environmental > Aquatic > Freshwater > Lake | place: Lake...
AGGAACGGTCATGCGTTCTGTGCCTTTTGTCTCATCGCGGGCTTCAAAGGTCCAGGCGTGTGTGTCATGTGTGCGGGGGTAATGCAAGCAGTTGTGGGTTTGAAGATCCCAAGGGGATTGCGGAATGCCTTTGCGCCTTAAATAGGCCCGCGTGGCCACCAGCACCGTCTCTGTTTGGCATAAAGCCCATGCCACATGGGTGTCGGGTGGGCTGGCGGAGTGCCTTATCGCCAGATCAAAACCCTCAGTGGCCAGTGCGCTCAGGCGATCAGACAAGTCCAGCTCAATGCGAACGTCTGGGTGGTTCTTGAGAAAGTCAACAAACAAGGGCACCAGTTGCTGCCTCGCTAGTGCCACGGGGGTCGTCACTCGCACCAAACCGCTGGGCTGCTCGGCGAGGTCGCGCACCTGAGAAAAGCTTTGCTCGATTTGCTCAAACGAGGCTCGGGTATCGTCCACCAAACGCTGACCCGCTTCAGTCAAGCGCAGGCTTCGAGTGGTTCGCTGAACGAGCGTGACTTTGGCCGAACGCTCCAACTCCGCAATGCGTTGGCTCATGGCCGCCTTGCTGACACCCAGCCTTGTCGCTGCTGCCGTGTAACTGCCCTGCTGGGCAAGCACACTCAACCAATGCAAATGCGTCCAGAGGGTGTTGATTTTTTTATCTTTCATTCCTCTATTGTTCATTATTTTGAACAATCAATTCGGGTTTGTGGACTTGTGAAGGGATGCTGGGATGTCTACACTGCATCCAGGTCAAGACATTTAGCACGCAAGAGCGCAATCCTTTCAATCCTTTCGGCGTCTGCCACACGGAGAAACACATGGTCATCACACAGATCGGTCACTACATCGGCGGCCAAACAGCCGCAGGCGCTTCGGGCCGCAGCCAGCCCGTGACCAACCCCGCCACCGGCGCCGTGACCGGCAACGTGGCCTTGGCCAACAGCGCCGAAGTCGCCAAGGCCGTGGCCGCTGCGCAAGCCGCTTTCCCCGCCTGGGCCGACACGCCACCGTTGCGACGCGCCCGGGTGATGTTCAAGTTCCTCGAATTGCTGAACCTGCACAAGGACGAGTTGGCCCACATGATCACCGCCGAGCACGGCAAGGTCTTCACCGACGCGCAAGGCGAAGTCTCGCGCGGCATCGACATCGTGGAATTTGCCACCGGCATCCCGCAACTGCTCAAGGGTGATTTCACCGACCAGGTGTCGACCGGCATCGACAACTGGACGATGCGCCAGCCTCTGGGCGTGGTGGCGGGCATCACGCCGTTCAACTTCCCCGTCATGGTGCCCATGTGGATGTTCCCGGTCGCCATTGCGGCGGGCAACACCTTCATCCTCAAACCCAGCCCGACCGACCCGACGCCGTCGCTGTTCATGGCCGACTTGCTGAAGAAAGCCGGCTTGCCGGACGGTGTGTTCAACGTGGTGCAAGGCGACAAAGAAGCGGTAGACGCCTTGCTGGAGCACCCGGATGTGAAGGCCGTCAGCTTTGTCGGCTCCACCCCGATTGCCAACTACATCTATGAGACCGGCGCGCACCACGGCAAACGTGTGCAGGCCCTGGGCGGTGCGAAAAACCACCTGGTGGTCATGCCCGATGCCGACATCGACCAAACCGTGGACGCCTTGATTGGCGCGGGTTATGGCTCGGCCGGCGAGCGCTGCATGGCGATCAGCGTGGCCGTGTTGGTGGGCGATGTGGCCGACAAAATCCTGCCGAAATTGATCGAGCGCACCAAAGCCCTGCAAGTGCTCAACGGTGAAAACCTGGCCGCCGAGATGGGCCCCATCGTGACCGACGCGGCACGTCAGCGCATCAAGGCTTACATCGACGCAGGCGTGGCCGAAGGCGCCAAGCTGCTGGTCGACGGCCGCAATTTTGATGGCACGAAAGCCGGTGCGGGTTGTGAGCAGGGTTTCTGGCTGGGCGGCACGCTGTTTGACCACGTCACAACCGACATGAAGATTTACAAAGAAGAAATTTTTGGCCCCGTGTTGTCTTGCGTGCGTGTGCCCGACTTTGGCACAGCGGTGCAGATCATCAACGACCACGAGTTTGGCAACGGCGTTTCCTGCTTCACCCGCGACGGCAACGTGGCGCGCGAGTTTGCGCGCCGCATCCAGGTGGGCATGGTCGGCATCAACGTGCCGATCCCGGTGCCCATGGCCTGGCACGGCTTTGGTGGCTGGAAGCGCTCACTTTTTGGCGACATGCACGCCTATGGCGAAGAGGGCGTGCGTTTTTACACGAAGCAAAAATCCATCATGCAGCGCTGGCCCGAAAGCATTGGCAAAGGCGCTGAGTTTGTGATGCCGACGGCCAAGTAAGTTGTACCGCTCTTGCTTCTCTGACACACTTGAGCCCATGAACGACAGCACCTTTGACTACATCATCGTGGGCGGCGGTACTGCTGGCAGCCTGCTGGCCAACCGCCTAAGTGCCGATGCCAGCAAGCGTGTGCTGCTGATTGAAGCGGGCAAAAAAGACGATTACCACTGGATCCATATCCCTGTAGGTTATCTCTATTGCATTGGAAACCCTCGCACCGATTGGCTTTATGAGACCGAGCCTACGGCAGGCTTAAATGGGCGCACACTGCGCTACCCGCGCGGCAAAGTGTTGGGCGGTTGTTCCAGCATCAACGGCATGATCTATATGCGCGGCCAGTCCCGCGACTACGACCAATGGGCCAAAATCACAGGCGACGACGCTTGGCGCTGGGACCAATCCTTGCCTTACTTTCAGCTGCACGAGGACCATTACAAAGGCCCCAATGCTTTTCATGGCGCCAAAGGCACCCGTCCGAGCTTGATGGCAGCCGATGCCCCTGCGGGCAGTTACATTCACACCCTAAAAGCTCGCTTAGCGGGTGGTGAATGGCGCATCGAAAAACAGCGTCTGCAGTGGGATGTGCTCGACGCTTTTGCACAAGCAGCGCAAGAAGCAGGCATTCCCGCCACCGACGACTTCAACCGCGGCAACAACGAGGGTGTGAGTTACTTCGAGGTCAATCAAAAAGCCGGATGGAGATGGAATACTGCCAAAGCTTTTTTGCGCCCTGCCTGCTACGCACGCCCCAACTTTGAGCTGTGGAACAAGGCCCAAGTGGCCAAGCTCATCATTGAAGTGCAGGCCGATGGCAGCAAACGTTGCACGGGGGCTCAAGTCTGGACGGGTACTGAAATGGTGACCGTCCAAGCCACCCGCGAAGTCATTTTGAGCGCAGGCAGCATCGGCTCAGCGCAAATTCTGCAACTGTCAGGGGTTGGGCCTGCTGACTTGCTCAAGAACAAAAACATCGAAGTCACGCATGAGCTGCCCGGAGTCGGCGCCAACCTGCAAGACCATTTGCAAATTCGCTCGGTCTACAAGGTCAAGGGCACCAAAACCCTGAACACCATGGCCAACAGCTTGTGGGGCAAAGCGATGATTGGTTTGGAATACGCGCTCAAACGCACCGGTCCCATGAGCATGGCCCCCAGCCAGTTAGGCGCCTTCACCAAAAGTGATCCTTCACAGCCATGGGCCAATATTCAGTACCACGTTCAACCGCTAAGCCTGGATGCTTTCGGCGAACCACTGCACAGTTTTCCGGCCATCACGGCCAGCGTGTGCAACCTGAACCCCACCAGCCGGGGCTCGGTCAACATCAAAACCAACCGGTTTGAAGACGCGCCGGCCATTGCCCCCAATTACCTGTCGACTGACGAAGACCGCAAAGTCGCGGCCGACAGCTTGCGCGTGACGCGCCACATCATGGCGCAACCGGCGATGGCATCCTTCCAGCCCGAAGAGTTCAAACCCGGGGTGCAATACCAAACCGATGCTGACCTCGCCAAACTGGCAGGCGACATCGCCAGCACCATCTTTCACCCTGTTGGAACCACCCGCATGGGACGTGCAGATGACCCGATGGCCGTGGTGGACAGCCGCCTGAAAGTCCGCGGCATTGCCGGCTTGCGCGTGGTGGATGCGGGGGTCATGCCCACCATCACCAGCGGGAACACCAACAGCCCCACGCTGATGATGGCCGAAAAAGCAGCGCATTGGATCGCCATAGACGCCGAACGCTCATGACAGTCATGTTCTTTTCAGTCAATTCGAAGTCCGTCAATAATCAATTTAATCAGGATTTACCCGAGTCGCGGGAAATCCCTGATCTGTTGCACCATCAAGGGGTATTACATTCCAATTACTCGATGACGGACTCCGGTCACGTCACCACGAGGGACTGAGGAGACACCCGAGAACCCTAAATATCTACAGACATCGAATACGATGCAGATTTTATGAACGCCGCTTTTTGCGGCGTTTTTTTTGACCTTTTGTCAGCTGGTTTGTGCGCGCTTTTTTTGCGCTGTATTGTTGTAACAACTTCCAAAGTGAACACGGGCGACGGCGGTCACCCCGGTGCGACAATCCCCGCATGGACTTACTGATTGTTTCGTTGGCATCGCTTCTGGCTGGTTTGGTGGATGCGATTGTGGGCGGCGGCGGCCTGATTCTGGTCCCCGCCTTGTTTGCCACCTTTCCAATGGCTGCACCCGTCACTTTGTTGGGCACCAACAAAAGTGCCTCTGTCTGGGGTACCGCCTTCTCCACCTTACAGTACAGCCGAAAAGTACAGATGCAATGGCATGCCTTGCTACCGGCGGCCATGGCAGGCATCATCGGCTCTTGGAGTGGCGCCTGGGCTGTGCAACTGATCGATCCTTCGATCTTTCGCAAGGCCTTGCCTTTTTTGCTGCTGCTTTTGCTGGGCTACACCTTGGCCAAAAAAGAAATGGGCCGCCAGCACACCCCTCGTTTTAATGGCCGGCAAGCGTCATGGGTTGCAGCGTGTATTGGCCTGGTGATTGGCTTTTACGATGGCTTTTTTGGCCCCGGAACAGGCAGTTTTCTGGTCTTTGCTTTTGTGCGCATCATGGGCTACGACTTCTTGAATGCCTCAGCCTCGGCTAAATTGGTCAATACAGCAACCAATTTTTCGGCGCTGATGCTGTTTGCTATTCAAGGTCAGGTCTGGTGGCATTTGGCGCTGGCCATGGCGCTGGCCAATATTGTCGGCAGCTTGATCGGCACCCGACTGGCGCTCAAGCACGGCGCAGGGTTTGTGCGCATCGTTTTCATTGGCGTGGTGGGAGCGCTGATTTTGAAAACGAGTTACGACACCTGGTTCAAACTTTGAGCTTGCGAGTGAAGTGGCCCGCGTATTGCGCCAAAGCCACACCTAAGAGCGTCACACCTGCACCCGCTAACTTGATACCCGTGTAATGTTCACCAGACAAAGCCCATGCGAACAATCCCGCCATGGGCGGCATCAAATACATCAGGGGTGCCGTTCGTGCCACACCCCGCACCGTGTTGATCCACCCCCAGGCCAGCCAACCCAAAAAAGCAGACACCAGAACAGCCCAGAAGACAGCCAACCAATCCCAAGCAGTCAACAAGTCCCAAGGTGCGTCGATACCCAAAGGAATGGCGATGAAAAGCAAAGGCAATCCGCCCCACAATGTGGCGTAGCCCATGACCAAAACTGGCCCATGGCGCTCCATCATCGGCTTGGCGGCGACAGTGTAATAAGAAAACAAGCTGGATGCCGTCAATAAAATCAAGTCACCACCACCGGCACGCCAATGGCCACCCAGCAACTTGTCTGATAAGAACATCAAGACCCCACCCAAGGCCAGCGCAACGCCGCAGATCTGAGCCATGGTCATGCGCTCAAAACCTTTGTATCGCAAGATCAACAAGGTGAAAATAGGCCCGCATGACATGATGACCGCGCTGGAAAAAGCCGTGGACCAGTGGACGCCGTAGCTGGCCAATCCCACATGCAGCGAGTGCCCGATAAAGCCGAGTCGGGCCATCTGCCAACCATCTTGGCGGGAAATGGGGGGGAACCATTGCCCCATAAGCCAGCGCATCAACATCAAAGCACACAAGGGCATCAGTGTGTAGCGGGCCAACAAAAATCCCGCCGGTGAAATGATGTCGAAAAGATACTTTTGCAACGTGAAGTTGCCGCCCCAAATGACGATCAGCCCCAAGGCAACCATCAAACTAAGTCGGTCATGGGGGTGCAGCGGTAATCGGTGAGGCATGGCCTATTGTCCTTGGTCATGCGTGTTGGGCCTGTCACGCGGGCTGCAAGTCTTGCGAAACCCCGATGGATACCCGTTCGGACAAGCCACACATGAGTTCATAACCCACGGTGCCTGCAGCTTGGGCCACTTCGTCGATGCTCAGCAAAGCACCATTGGCCCCCATGCCCCACAAGGTCACGTTGCTGCCCATGCCCGCCGCGGGCATCTCGCTCAGGTCCACCGCCAACATGTCCATGCTCACACGGCCCAAGGTGCGTCCTCGAACACCGTCTACCAATACGGGCGTGCCTGTAGGGCAGATGCGGGGGTAGCCGTCGGCATATCCGCAGGCCACCACGCCCACACGGGTCGGTTGTTCGGCGACAAATAAAGCGCCATAACCCACACTGCCGCCGATGGGCACGTCTTGCACCGCGATGATCTTCGCGTTCAAGCTCATTGCGGGTTGCAAGTCCCAATCGACACAGCCATGCTCTGGAAAGTCCGGTGAACTGCCGTACAAGGCAATGCCCGGGCGGATCCAATCCGCTGTCGCGGCGGTATCGTGCGCATGACGCAGGGTGGCGGCACTGTTGCTGACGTTGCGCTCGCCGGGCAGGTCGTGCGTGGCTTCATTGAAACGCGCCATTTGTTCGGCGATACCCAAAGGCCCATCGGCATTCCCAAAATGGGTGACGAATGAGATTTCATCCACTTGGGGCAGCGCATTCAAACGTGTCCATGCCGATCGGAACCGCTGCGGCGTGAAACCCAAGCGGTTCATGCCAGAATTCATTTTGAGGAACACCCGGTGCGGCTCATGCGTCTTATGCAGCGCCAGCATGTCAATCTGCTCATCACAGTGCACGGTATGCCACAAGTGCAGCCTGGAGCAAAGCTCCAGGTCGCGCGACTCAAAAACACCCTCCAGCAGCAGAATCGGTCCGCGCCAACCCAGCGCACGAACCCGGGACGCCTCGGACAGATCGAGCAGTGCAAAGCCATCGGCGCCGCGCAGGCCCTCAAACACATTCTCTAAGCCGTGACCATACGCATTGGCTTTGACGACAGCCCAAACGTGCGCATCTGGCGCAGCGCTTCGCAAGCGTGCCAAGTTATGCCGTAATGCGGAGATGTGAATGGTGGCCTGTATCGGTCTGGGCATGGCAAATAGTGAAGTGAGTGACTGAATCCACCCCATTGTGGCACTGCAGCGCCGTGATATAACCCAAGCTCATTAGAAGAAATCTATCTTTAAGACCTCAGCATGGCTTTGCAAATGTTCCCTCACCTGAGAATTTCATGAAGCGCGGTTTCTTCACCATCATGGCGGCCCAGTTTTTCAGCTCGCTGGCCGACAACGCGCTGTTTGTGGCTGCTGTCGAGTTGATCCGCACGAGTGGCGGCGCCGAATGGCAGCGCGCCGCTCTGGTGCCCATGTTCGCTTTGTTTTATGTGATCTTGGCCCCATTTGTCGGCGCTTTTGCCGATTCGCGGCCCAAAGGCCAAGTCATGTTCATCAGCAACGCCATCAAGGTGGTCGGTTGCCTGATGATGCTGTTTGGCACCCACCCCCTGCTGTCCTATGCGATTGTGGGTTTGGGCGCTGCCGCTTATTCGCCCGCAAAATACGGCATCTTGACCGAGCTGTTGCCGCCTTCGCAACTGGTCAAGGCCAATGGCTGGATCGAAGGACTGACGATTGCCTCCATCATTTTGGGCGTCTTGGTGGGCGGTCAGCTGGTGGGATCGCACGCCGCCGGCATGCTGCTTGAAATCGATGTGCCTTTCTTAGAAACGGGCATTGATACCGCACCCGAAGCTGCAATTGCCCTGTTGATTTTGGTGTATGCCCTGGCGGCCTGGTTCAACACACGCATCCCGAACACAGAGGCCCCATTGCGCCCTTTGCCGCGTAACTTACTGGCGTTGATTCCTGATTTTTGGACCTGCAACAAAAAGCTCTGGAACGACCGTTTGGGTCAAATTTCCTTGGCGACAACCACCCTGTTTTGGGGTGTATCGGGCAACTTGCGTTACATCGTACTGGCGTGGAGCGCCGCGGCTTTGGGCTACAGCACGACGCAGGCCTCAAGCCTGGTGGGGGTGGTGGCCATTGGCACTGCTGTGGGTGCCGTGGTGGCCTCGGTGCGTATGAAACTGCACCAGGCCACACGCGTCATGCCCCTGGGCATTGCCATGGGCCTGTTGGTTGTGGCCATGAACTTCATCACCAATGTGTGGGTGGCCGCGCCGTTTTTGATTTTGCTGGGCGCCATTGGCGGGTTCTTGGTCGTTCCCATGAATGCCTTGCTGCAACACCGAGGCCATAACCTGATGGGCGCGGGCCGCTCCATCGCTGTGCAAAACTTCAATGAGCAAGCCTGCATTCTGGCCTTGGGCGGTTTTTACAGCTTCTCGACAGGCCTGGGCTTGTCGGCCTTTGGCGCCATCACCGCATTTGGTCTTTTGGTCGCAGGGTTCATGTGGCTGATTCAAAAATGGCATGCCCACAACCTGGTGGCGCACAAAGAGGAGGTTGACCGCCTTATAGACGTTGCCAAAAATGACCACATGCATGGTTGATCTGTGCTCGCATGACCAAGTTCCCTGTTAAGGGGGCCGGACTCGCGGTTGCAGCTTTGCTGCTGAACGCCTTGGTTTGGGGGGTTTCTTGGTGGCCCTTTAAGATTCTCGAAGGCCAAGGCCTGCACCCTTTGTGGGCCACCGCGATGATTTATAGCTTGTCTCTGTGTGTGGTCTTCGCCCTCAGGCCCCAAGCCATAAGCGGCTGGAAGCAACACCCTTGGTTGTGGCTGTTGTTGCTTTCATCAGGCTTGACCAACGTGGGGTTCAACTGGGCCGTGACGATTGGCGATGTGGTCCGCGTGGTCTTACTTTTTTATCTCATGCCCGCCTGGTCGATCCTGATTGCCTGGTGGCTGCTCGGCGAAAAACCCACCCGGATGGCCGCTCTGCGCTTGATTTTGGCTTTGACCGGTGTCGCTATTGTCCTCAAGCGCCCAGACATCCCTTGGCCCGTACCCGAATCCACCGCGGACGGCTTGGCCCTGATGGGTGGCTTTTGCTTTGCGTTGACCAACGCCCTGTTGCTCAAACTCCACGATTCCCCTGAACCCGCGAGGATGCTGGCCATGTTCGGCGGTGGTGCCTTGATGTCGACTTGCACCGGACTGGCGGGGATGGGTTTGGGCACCATTGCCCCGATTCCTGAGGTCAGTCTGGCCTGGGCACCGCACCTGCTGGCCTTGTCACTGGCATTTTTGATGGGCAACTTGGCGCTTCAATACGGCGCGGCCAAACTGAGCGCGCAAACCACCGCCTTGGTCATGCTGTCTGAAATTCTGTTTGCCAGTTTGTCCTCGGTGTGGCTCGGCAATGCGCAACTCAGCGCCCAAACACTGTGGGGCGGTAGCCTGATTGTGTGTGCGGCCATTCTGTCCATTTGGCCCTATTCAAGGCACACTTGATACTTCGGGGGCCGCTGTTTGTCACCCCACTTCAAGGATGCTGCACATGAGTTCAATAGTTGATTTTCAAGCCCTGGCGATCGACGGAACGCCCGTGGCTTTGTCTGCCTTCGAAGGCAAGGTCATTTTGATTGTTAACACCGCGAGTGCCTGCGGCTTCACACCCCAGTTCACTGGGCTCGAAAAACTGCACCAGCACTACGCAAGCCAAGGCTTGACCGTGCTCGGATTTCCCTGCAACCAATTTGGCAGCCAAGATCCTGGCTCGAATCAAGACATTGGCAATTTCTGCCAGCGCAATTACGGTGTGACCTTCACCATGATGGAAAAAATCAAGGTCAATGGCAGCGACGCCCACCCGCTCTACCAATGGCTGACCGCAGAGGCTCCAGGTCTCTTGGGCAGCAAGGCTGTCAAATGGAATTTCACCAAATTTTTGGTGGGCAAAGATGGCCGCGTGATCAAGCGTTACGCCCCACAAGATGCGCCTGAAAAGATTGCCAAAGACATTGAGGAGGCATTGGCCCGCTGATACACCAGGTTGCGTCCATTAGGGGGACTGCGTTATAAGTGGGTGGAGACGTTGTTCCATAAGCCTTCGAAGCAGTCAATCCTCCCAAGAAATTCTCCCAAGGAATACCATGACTTCGCAAAGTACTTTCTTCTCACGCCGCAAGACATTGCGCACCCTGTCTTCAGCCATCGGCGTGGGTGCACTTCCATGGGCCTTTGCTCAGGACGCCTACCCCTCAAAGACCATTCGCTTTGTTGTGCCTTTCCCTCCAGGCAGTGGCGCCGAGTTGACGGCGCGCTTTATGGGCCAAAAATTATCCGAATTGACCGGGCAACCGGTTGTGGTGGAGCCCAAGGGGGGCGGTAACGGGTTTATCGGTGTCCAAGCGGTTCTGTCTGCACCACGGGATGGCTATACGCTGTTTGCGGGCAGCAACTCCACCATGGCGACCAATGTGGCTTTGTTCAAAAAGCTACCCTATGACCCTTTGACGGATTTGGTACCGATTTCGCTGTTCATCCGCTCCCCCATTGTGCTCATCGTGCCGCCTAACTCACCTTTTCGCACGCTGCGCGAATTTATCGCCGCCGCCAAGCGCGAGCCCGGCAAGCTCACCATCGGTTCCGGTTCGGCCGGCTACCAGATGATGGGCGCCATGTTCGCAGAAAAAGCGGGCCTTGATCTGCTGCCCGTGCCTTACAAAAGCTCGCCCGATACCGTCAAAGCCGTGTTGGGTGGCGAGATCAGTATCGGCGTGGCGGATGTGACGTCGGCGCTGCCATTGATTCAGTCTGCCAAAGTGCGCGCCCTGGCCAGCGCCACCGACAAACGACTGCCGGGCACGCCCGATGTGCCCACCGCGCGGGAGGAGGGCTTGCTTGACTTCACCCCTGCCCCTTGGAATGGCATCATGGCGCCAGCGGGAGTGCCCAAGCCCATCATTGACAAACTCTCGGATCTGTTTGCACGCATTCTGGCCTCACCCGAAGCGGCGGAGTTTTATGCCAAGCAAAACGTCGAGCAACTGCCCTCGGGTCAAGAAGCCATGCGCAAGTTCCAGCGAGAAGAAATCGAACGCTGGAAAAGCATTGCAATCAGTTCCAAAATTGAGCAGCAATAGGTCGCTTATTTCCGCGCAGGCTGCCCGCAGCTTAATAGCCTGAACCCACTTTTCACTGAAGACGATGTGGCACGCTTTTCTTGAGAATTAACCTTGAAATTTTAACGGAACACGTTAAAATTTCAATTATGATAGAGCGTCAAATCCTTTCCGTCTTGTCTGAGCGCCTGCATGAAGCCCCGGCTGTGGTGTTGCTTGGACCGCGCCAGGTGGGCAAAACCACCTTAGCGCACACGCTTGCCAACAGCTGGCCAGCAGGCTCAACCTACCTCGATCTGGAACGACCAGCCGACCGAATGCGGCTGCAAGACGCCGACGCATTTTTGCGCGCCCAAGGCGACAAGTTGGTCATCCTGGACGAAATTCACCGCATGCCAGGCCTGTTTGAGGTGTTGCGCGGCATCATCGACGAACGCCGCCGCGCAGGACCGCGTTTCGGCCATTTCTTGCTGCTCGGTTCGGCGTCGCTGGATTTGATGCAGCAAAGCAGTGAAACGCTGGCAGGGCGCGTAGCCTATCTGGAAATTGGCCCCATTCATGGGCTGGAGTGGCCTGCCACCGATCTGGACACGCTGTGGCTAAGGGGCGGATTTCCAGACAGCCTATTGGCCGCCAGCGATGCGGCCAGTCTGCGCTGGCGTGAAGATTTTGTGCGCAGCTACTTGCAGCGCGAAGTACCCATGTTCGCACCCCGTTTGCCCGCCGAAACCGTGGGCCGCCTGTGGACCATGCTGGCCCACCAACAAGGCGCCTTGCTGCAGCAAAGCCGCCTGGCCAGCGGCTTGGGCGTGAGCAGCCCGGCGGTCGAGCGCTACATCGATTTGCTGGTGGATTTGCAACTGGTGCGACGCTTGCGTCCCTGGAGCGGCAACGTGGGCAAGCGCCTGGTCAAAGCTCCCAAGGTCTATGTGCGCGACAGCGGCTTGGTGCACGCCTTGCTGGGGCTGAGCAGTTTGCACGATCTGGCGGGTCACCCGGTATGCGGCCCCAGTTACGAAGGCTTTTGCATCGACAACCTGATAGCCGTTGCCAGCCCCAATTGCACGGCGTACTGCTACAGGACCCATGCAGGTGCCGAGATCGATCTGCTCATTGAACATGCGGGCCAGCCCTGGATGGCCATTGAAATCAAACGCTCCACATCCCCCACCTTGAGCAAAGGCTTTGACATTGCCTGCGCCGACTTGAATATCGCGCAACGCTATGTGGTCTACCCCGGCACAGAACGCTTTCCGATGCGCTACGGCACTCAAGCGATTGGCTTGGTAGAGCTGATGGGCGTGCTCGCTGCGGGGTGACGGTGGACACGCCTTACAAAAGGCTCCCGCGCGCTAAGAACCGTTCAAACGAGGGGCAACGGCCTCAATTTCACTGAAAGTCCATCGGCGCAAACCCGCCAGAAGTCCACCATTGCGAAAGGCCAGAAAAGCCGAGACCTTGTGATCACAAGCACCGCAGCGCAGAAAAAGCGCGATCTCGGGCATTCAGATCAGGACCTGCCGCTCACTGTTGGCTTTGGACCAATGCAGGATTTCATAGCTTTGACGCAGTCCGGCCAGATAAAACGGATCGGTCTGAAGCAGCGCATCAATGATTTGCTTGGAGTCGGCCTGTGCAATCCACAACCCACCCTTGGGCGTTTCCGAGGGCTCACGCCGCAGCGATCCAGCCACCTGGATGACATCCTTGTGCCGCTCCAGCCAATCGATGTGCGACTGCAAATGATCGGCCCGCACTTGGGCATGGTCGGGTTTATCAATGAGTAAAACGACAAACAGCATGCGCAGAATCCTTGCACAGCAGGGTCAAGTCATTCCGGGACATTGCAAAGCCGCATCCACCATCTCCACCCAATGCCGCACCGGCAGGCCGCTGCCGCTTTGCAAATGGGTGATGCAGCCGATGTTGGCGCTGAGCACACCTTGCGGGCCCAGCGCGGTCAGGTGGCCGAGTTTGCGGTCGCGCAACTGTTGGGACAATTCTGGGTTGAGCACGCTGTAGGTACCGGCCGAGCCGCAGCACAGGTGCGACTCGCTGGCCGCCACCTCAATCTGAAAGCCCAGCTCAATCAGGTGGTGTTCCACACCGCCTTTGAGTTGCTGGCCGTGTTGCAGCGTGCAAGGCGGGTGGTAGGCCTGCAGGCCGGCGGCCTCCAGCGCTTCGGGCTTCAAGCGCGGTTGCAGCAAAGGCACCAGCTCGGGCAGCAGCTCGCTCAGGTCTTTGGTGAGCGCGCCAATGCGCGCGGCTTTTTCGGCATAGACCGGATCGTCTTTGAGCGCGTGGCCGTAGTCTTTGACCATCACGCCGCAGCCTGAAGCGTTCATGACGATGGCCTCGACTTCGCCACTTTCAACCAGCGGCCACCAGGCGTCGATGTTGGTGCGCATATGGTCTTTGCCGCCTTCGTGGTCGTTGAGGTGGAACTTGAGCGCGCCGCAGCAACCGGCTTCGGGCGCGATCACAGTCTGGATGCCACAGGCGTCGAGCACGCGGGCGGTGGCAGTGTTGATGTTGGGGCTCATGCTCGGCTGCACACAACCGGCCAGCATCAGCACCTTGCGGGCATGCTGCGCGGTGGGCCAGGTACCAGCCTCTTGCGGCGCGGGCACTTTGGCTTTCAAACTGGCGGGAAGCAGGCCGCGCACCATTTGGCCCATCTTCATGGTGGGTGCAAACAGGGGTGAGGGCAGGCCTTCTTTGAGCGCCCAGCGCAGCAGTTTTTCGCCCATGGGGCGCTCGACCTTGGCGTCGACCAGCTTGCGCCCGATGTCGATCAAGTGGCCGTACTCCACGCCGCTGGGGCAGGTGGTTTCGCAGTTGCGGCAGGTCAGGCAGCGGTCCAGGTGCAGCTGGGTTTTGCGGGTCGGGGTTTGGCCTTCGAGCACCTGCTTCATGAGGTAGATGCGGCCACGCGGGCCGTCCAGCTCGTCGCCCAGCAATTGGTAGGTGGGGCACGTGGCGGTGCAAAAACCGCAGTGCACGCATTTGCGCAAAATGGCTTCGGCTTCGATGCCTTCGGGGGTGTTTTGATATTCGGCGGCGAGGTGGGTTTGCATGAAAAGTCGCCTCAGATTGGGTGCAGTCGACCGGTGGCAAACACGCCTTTCGGATCGAACTGCTTTTGCAGTTGCTGCTGGATGCGTTGTTGTACCAAGTCCAACGGGGTGTTCACACCGGCGGCTTTGTCGACATCGGCATGGGCACTGCTGGCGCGGAACAAGCTGGCATGCCCCCCCACAGACTGCGCCAGTTCACGCAGCGCCACGGCAGCAGACGCCGGCGCCCACAACCAGCGCTGAGCACCTTGCCATTCCACATATTGGGCATAAGGCAAATCAAGCACGGGGGCTGTTTGCGGCAACGACATTCGCCACAGGCACAGGTCGGTGCTTGGCGCATCAAAGAATTGCAAACACTGTTCGCCGCTGGCGCGCCAATCTTGCGCGGCCTCGGTATTGTCCATTTGCTGAACTTGTGCGCCCAAGGCCACAGCATCGTCATGCATCTTTACCAGGGCCGATTGCACGGCAGCCACGGCTCCGCGCAGGCGTACAAACAAATAATCAGCCTCCGGCTGGGCGCTGGCGTCTCGCACCCAAGCGCTGGCGTTCAGGGGCAAGGGCCGACCGCCCCAGCGGTGCAACAAATTCAGTGCCGTCTTTTGAGACAGGCCCGCACACATCAGCGTGGCTTCTGCCGGGGAAATA
>Ga0114974_10002230_pt1 | contig 14926 bp, 13 predicted proteins | sample S_130206_EF_Meta_FD_87318 | JGI IMG/M metagenome (GOLD analysis project Ga0114974, IMG submission 87318) | Freshwater microbial communities from Lake Simoncouche, Canada to study carbon cycling - S_130206_EF_MetaG | ecosystem: Environmental > Aquatic > Freshwater > Lake | place: Lake...
CCTCCGGGAATCTGCAATCCGGGCTCTTGCCGATTGCAGCCAAACCCGCGTTTGGAACCTGATGCTCGACCTTGTCGTCCAGACGGGGCGAATTCCCGCCAGGGCCTCCACCCTTGGAACGTATCGAAAAAACTCGGAACAAAGAATTTGGGTCTGCCTGGCGATCGACCGTTTCACAGGGGAAATTCTGGAACAAAGCAATGAATGGGTCTCTGAGTAGGGTGCGCGATCCTTCCATCGCGGCCTCGGCCGTTCCATCGCCCCCAAAGAAGCGTGAACCCTTAGAGGGAATCGCCTTGCCGTCCGCTCGCCGTGCCCCAAGATAGCGGCTCACTTGCGGGCGCCGCGAGGAACCCCGTGCAAACCGGGGGCAGTCGCGCTGCTGTAACCGGGGACGGACTCCCAAAATGCCAATCTCTGACTGCACTTCGGTGTAAGCAGGGGTGAAGGCGGGAGCGAGGTGGCTTGGCATGGTTTTGACACCCGTGCCTGGCCAGAGCCGGGAGCCAGAACATTCACGGCACCTGCATCTCATTCGTCCAAAGGCGTGCCTTTGGACGGCAAACCTTCTTCGCAATAAAGAAGAATGAGGGAACGGATTTAGGCCTAAGCCCGAAGCCGGTTCTCTCCCAACCAGGAAGAACCATGCAGAACAGCCTCGAATCAGGCGGTTCGGCGGCGCTCCGTGCTGCCGGCGACCGCGCCTCGCTCCAACGTGCCGTGGCGGACCGTCTGCGCTCGCAGACCAAACCCCCGGGCTCTTTGGGCCAACTGGAATCCTTGGGCGAAAGGCTCGCCCTCCTCCAAAACACCCTCACCCCGCGCGTCGAGATCTCCCGTATCTGCGTCTTTGCCGGAAGCCATGGAATTGCCAATTCGGGCGTGAGCGCCTACCCCTCGCTCGTCACTCTCCAAATGGTGGCCAACTTCCTGGCGGGAGGCGCTGCCGTTTGTGTCCTCGCGCGCGCCGCCGGAGCCTCCCTCCACGTCATTGATACGGGAGTTGAGGGAACCCTCGACCCCCAACTGGCCTTGAACCCCGTCTTTTTCTCCCGCTCCCAAAGGCAGGGCACACGCTCCTTTTTAGAGGAATGCGCCATGACCCCCGCCGAGTGCGATGGCGCCATGGCCGCCGGCGCCGAACAAGTGAAACTCGCCCTCAAAGACGGCATCGAAATCCTCGCCGTTGGCGAAATGGGCATCGGGAATACCACCTCAGCCGCAGCCCTCTTTGCGGCCCTGCTCGATCTCCCACCCGCACAAGTCGTCGGAAGGGGCGCCGGCATCGATAACTCTGGCCTCCAACGCAAGCAACGGGCCGTGGCCACCGCCGTTGCCAAACATGCCCACCCCCGTCCGGACACACAACCCGCCCGGCACTGGCTCGAAGCCGTTGGGGGCTATGAAATCGCAGCGATGGCTGGCGCTATCCTTGCCGCACACGAGGCCCATCTGCCCGTGGTCGTCGACGGATTCATCTCCACCGCCGCGGCCCTCGTCGCCCACGGCCTCCTCCCCGGCTCGCTGGACGTCTGCTTTTTTTCCCACCAGTCCGACGAACAAGGCCACAGGCTAGTGTTGGAGCAAATGGGCGTTTCTGCCATTTTATCCCTCGGAATGCGCCTCGGTGAAGCAAGCGGCGCTGCCCTCGCTTTACCAATACTGCGCGCTTCGGCCCGTTTACTTTGCGAGATGGCTACCTTCGAATCCGCCGGCGTTAGCGGCCCCTCCGACGCTTAATACGATCTCGCTCATGCCTCTCGTCTGGAACCATTTTCTCACTGCGATCATGCTGCTGACACGTCTCCCCGTCGACCGCTGGTGCACGTATTCCGCCGATGCCATCGCCGCCTCCGTGGCGTATTTCCCAGCCGTCGGTGCAGTGGTCGGCGCAGCCGGGGCGCTCGTTCTGGGAGCTGCCGCCGCCACTTTGCCCCCCAAAGTAGCGATCCTTTTGAGCATGGCCGCCACCGTTCTGCTCACCGGCGCCTACCATGAGGACGGCCTGGCGGACGCCGCAGATGGCATTTTTGGCGGGCAAAACCCTGCCCGCAGGCTGGAAATCATGAAAGACAGCCGCCTTGGAAGTTTCGGCGCGCTGGCCCTCTGGTTCGGGCTGACAGCAAAGTTCGTCCTTCTGGAATCCATTCTCAGCAGGGGACTTCCTTTCGCCATGTTGGCAATCTTCATCGCCCACGCACTCGCCCGGGCGAGCGCTGTGGCCCTCCTCCATCTTCAACCCCACGTCGGGTTGGATGCCTCCCGCTCCCAGCCGTTCTGCCGCCCGCTCCCTCGCACCCAATTGCTCGCAGCGCTCCTACCGCCCGCTCTCCTTGCCCTCTTCTTTTTTAGCACCGCTGGAGTCCCCATCATTTCCGCAAACGCCCTCCTTGTGTTTCTTGCCGCCGCTTTCTTTCAACGCCGCATCGGAGGCATCACCGGCGACTGCCTCGGGGCCACCGTTCAATTTTCTGAAATCACCACTCTGCTGGTGCTCTTAACCAAGGTATGACCGCAAAACTGACCTTGATTCTCGGCGGTGCCCGCAGCGGTAAAAGCCGCAGGGCGGAGCAAATCGCCTCCGCAGAAGGCCGCCCCGTCCTTTACATCGCCACCTGCGCCACAGACCTTGCGGACCCTGAAATGGCGGCGCGCATCCAAGCACACCGCGCCCAACGTCCCTCGTACTGGACCACTTCCGAGAACAACTTCGACCTGCCAGCCCTGTTCGCCAAGCATGCCCATCAAACGGTACTTTTGGACTGCCTTACCCTCTGGCTTTCCTACCACTGCGAACACTTGGAGGAATCCTCACTGCTTTCAAAACTCGAAGGCTCGCTTGTTTTTGCCCGCGAAAAATTCGTTTCCCTGATCATCGTCAGTAATGAACTCGGAATGGGGCTGGTGCCCTCCACTCCTCTTGGACGTTCCTTCCGCGATCTTTGCGGTCGCGCAAACCAGATGGTGGCCCGCCACGCCGATCATGTGGAATTTCAAATCGCAGGCCTGCCATTGCTTCTCAAAGGAGGCTCCGCCCGATGAACCAGGCTTTCCATGGCGGGCGTCTCAGCGAGGCCAGGCTCAAATTTCAGCGCGATGACTTCCTTGATTTTAGCGTCAACACCAACGCGTTCTGGCAGCCGCCATCCCTCCCTCCATCGGTCCCTTCGCGTCATGCGATGAACCAATATCCTGAGGCTGACGCCGCGACTCTTGCCGACCAACTCGCCGCACTTTACGGCGCTGAGCCGACCCACATTCTCCCCACCGCTGGCGCCATCGAGGCCCTTTACCTCGCCACGCGCCTTTTCGCGAACAAAACGGCGCTTCTATTCCACCCCTCTTTTGCCGACTACTCCCGCGCATGCTCCGCAGCCGGTATCCACGCACGATCGGCCTCCCTCCTCCCCGATCCTCCAGACATTGAAGCGGCCGTTGAACAGCTCTGCGCGGTCGACTTCGTCATTCTGGGGAACCCCAACAATCCCACCGGCCGGCTTTTCCCGAATCTCGAGAAACTCATCGCGCATCCAAAACTCACGAATCTCGCCTGGATCGTCGACGAGGCCTTTATCGAATTCACAGCCGCCTCCGATCAAACCTCCCTACTCCAAAGGCTAGCAAAGAGACCGAACATCATTCTCCTGAGAGCGTTGACCAAAAGCTGGAGCATTCCAGGGCTCCGCCTTGGTTTTCTAGCAACATCCAACAGTCTTTGGATGAAACAACTCCAGGCATGGCAACCGCCGTGGCCCATTCATGGAATCACGGAAGCCTGGTCCCGCCTGCACCTGAACGTGGAAACCCAAACCTCCATGCGGGCTAGCATGGAGGAACTCGGTGCGATCCGCGCCGACTTCTCAGAGGCTCTCGACGCCCTGCCCGGCCTGAAAGCACAACCCTCCCACGCCAATTTTCTACTCGTGGAATGTGCTTCAAAAAACGCAGAAGCCATCGCCCACAAACTCGGCGAAGCCGGTTTCTTGGTGCGGCTGTGCCGTGGCTTTGAAGGGCTTGAACCCCACACTCATCTACGCCTGGCCGTCCGGACGCGCGCCGAAAATAAACGCCTCCTCGCGGCACTTGCAGACGTGCTTCAGCCCGCGAAAAGCACCCACAAAAAACACCCCTCTCCCAAACGCGGGATGCGCGCCATCAGCGTTTTGGGCACCTCCTCAAACAGCGGCAAAAGCTGGGTTGCCACAGCCCTTTGCGCTTGGCTCCGGAGGAAGGGCGTGCGAGTGGCCCCTTTCAAGGCCCAAAACATGTCCAACAACTCGGCGGTCACCCTTGATGGAGGTGAAATTGGCCGGGCGCAAGCAGTTCAGGCTGAGGCATGCGGGCTCGCTCCCTCGGTGAGAATGAACCCTATCCTCCTCAAACCCTCCGGTAACGCCGGCTCTCAGCTCGTGCGTCTCGGACGCGCTGAAGGCCACATCAAGGCCGCCGAATATTACAAAATCATCGAAACCCTCTGGCCCACCGTCACTGAAAGTCTGAAGTACTGGGAAAACCGTTGCGACGCGCTCGTCATCGAAGGCGCTGGCAGCCCGGTGGAGCTCAACCTCATGCAGCGGGACCTCGTCAACTTTCGTCCCGTCCGCCACCTTGAGTCCCGCTGGCTGCTCGTCGCCGACATCGAGCGAGGAGGAGTTTTCGCACAGGCAGCCGGCACTTGGTCACTCACGCCGCCGGATGACCAATCCCGCTGCATCGGACTCATCGTCAACAAATTCCGAGGCGACCTCTCTCTCTTCGCCGAAGCAGGCAAATTCCTCGCCCCCCACTTTGGCGCACCCTTTTTAGGAACACTCCCCTTTGCCGCGCACCTGCAACCCGAAAACGAAGACAGCCTCAGTGAGGAGCCAAACCGGGGAGCGTCCACGGCCGCACCCATCCATTGGATCCGCTTCCCGCACACGTCGAACTCACAGGACACCAACCCGTGGAGTCTCGACGAGGGCGTCCGCATCGAATGGACAGACGCTCCAAAGGATCTGGAAGGAGCCAGCGTGATCATTTTGCCCGGCAGTAAAAACACTGTTTCCGACCTCCGCTGGCTCAAAAAATCAGGCCTCGCCGATGCCATCTGCGCCGCACGGCAACGCGGGGCACTCGTACTCGGAATCTGCGGTGGTTTTCAAATGCTGGGAGAGAAGATCTCGGATCCAAAAGGGATTGCCGGCGACGCAGGGGAGGAACAAGGGCTGGGATTATTGCCTCTGGAGACGTGGTTTACAGAGGCCAAGGAAGTCCGCACTGTCGAAGCTATTTTCCAGGGTGAACGTTGGAACGCCTACGAAATTCACATGGGCCGGACCAAGTTTACGGCACACTGCGATCCGTTGCTGCAGGTCGCCGACACACACGGCCCAAGGGATGAAGGCGTCCGCATCAAAAACGTCTGGGGCACCTATCTGCACGGTTTTTTTGAAGCCACCGAAGTGCGGAGGGAGATCTGCCGTCTCGCAAAAATTAACGGGCACCGTCCCTCCCTGATTTCCTTCCGAAAACAGCGCGAAACGCTTTACGACGGAATGGCGGATTTATTGGAAGAACACCTCAACTTGGATGAGCTTTGGCGCTATGTGGCGGACTGACGCACTCCAATTTTGTTTCGCAGTGGCCCTGGATATCTTCCTCGGAGACCCCCAAGGCTGGCCGCATTTGACCCGCGTCGCCGGGGGCTTCGCTCATTTCTGGGAACCTCTCTGCGCTCACGTGTTCGGTCGTACTATCTTTTCTGGCGTTGTTTTATGGTCCTGTGTCTGCGCGACGATGCTGTCTTTCTATTTCCTGATCCGGACTGGCCTTGCATTCATGCATCCCGCACTTTCCTGGATCTGGGATGCCGCCGTGATCTACCAGACCCTTGCTGCGCGAGATTTGGACCGTCACGCGCGCAACGTATTTCTCCCCCTCGCTCTCGGAGATTTGGACGAAAGCCAGAGGTGCGTTGGTTTTCTAGTGGGCCGCGACACTCACCAACTGGACGAAGTTGGGGTCAGCAGGGCTGCGGTGGAAGCCGTCGCTGAAAGCGCCACAGACGGCTTTGTCGCGCCCCTGCTTTGGGCCGCGCTTGGCGGCGCACCGGCCGCACTTTTGTACCGCACAGCCAATACGCTGGATTCCATGGTGGGACATCGGAGCGAAGAATACGAGTTGATGGGGAAATTCTCCGCAATTGCCGACGACGTGTTGGGTTGGGTTCCCGCGCGCTTGTGTGCACTGGCTTCCTTGTTGCCTCGTGCGTTCGAACACGCAGGTGCAGTGTTTTCGGACGCGGCAAAACACGCCAGTCCCAACGCAGGCTGGAGCGAAGCAGCGGCGGCATGGGCGCTTAACCTAAAACTGGGCGGAACCAATTTTTACGATGGCCAGCCATTCCACGGGCCCGTATTTAACCCCTCAGCCCCAGCTCCCCATCCGAACGATATCCCCCGCGTGCTGCGCTGGTTTTGGAGTATCGCTCTACTCTGCGTGCTTCTCCTGGGAGGCGGTCTTTATCTCCGGGATCGACAGCCCCAAGAGCCACTTCCCATACCCGCGGCCACTCCCGCCGAGCCTAACCGACTCAACATGGAGCCCCGTCTCCAACAAAACTTCACCTCACAACCCGCTCCGACCCCCGTCAAAATCCATGGAAGAATCAACCGCCCCGCAAACAATGGAACACAACCCACGCCTTAAACACGGGGCTTTCCAAATCTACACCGGAGAAGGCAAAGGCAAAAGCACAGCCTCCATGGGTCTGATGCTGCGTGCCCTCGGCTGCGGCTTTCGCGTCTACTACCTTCGAATGATGAAGCCCCGCTGGAAGACAGGCGAACTCGCCCTTTGTCCGACACTCCATCCGAACCTCACCTATCGGAACGTTGAACAGGACTGGATTCTCTCCAGGAGTAAACACATTCCCGAACACGTGGAAGCCATGACCAAAGCCCTCGCGCTTGAAATGGACTCGCTTCAATCCGTGCTCACGGCCGGCGAACACGATCTCATCATCGTTGATGAAATCAATTACTGCATTCATCGCGGCCTGATTCCCATCGAACGCGCCCTTGAGTTTGCGCGCGCACGCCCGCCTCTGGTGGAACTGGTTTTCACAGGCCGCTATGCGCATGACGACCTCATTGCACTCGCCGATGTCGTCACCGAAATGCGCAAGATCAAACACCACTTTGACCAGGGCATCACGGCTCGCCGAGGTATCGAATTTTAAAGCGTCCCATGTCCCGCCCCCTTCAAACATCAGCTCCCTCCGGCTTCGTGCTCGGCGGACTACACGGCAGCAGCGGCAAAACCGTGCTCACCTGCCTGCTCGCCGCTGGATTGGAGGCCAGGGGACTCTCCGTGCAACCCTTCAAGGCAGGCCCGGATTTCATCGATCCCGGCTACCACAATCATTTCAGCAAAAACATCTCCCGGAACCTCGATTCCTGGCTCATGGGCAAAGAACGCGTCTTAAGCGACGCGGCGGAAAACACCCGGAGCGCCACCGGAATCTTGGAGGGCGTCATGGGCCTCTTTGACGGAGCCTCTCCCACCTCCGAGGAGGGCAGCACCATGGAACTCGCCCGCTGGCTCGAATGGCCCATCGTCCTCTGCATCCCAGCCGCAAAAGCCGGCCGTTCCCTTGCGGCTACACTCCGGGGGTTCATCGCTGAAGCAAACCCAACCCGGATCGCAGGCGTTATCCTCAACGGGATCAGCGGTGATTCACACACCGAGTATTTGAGAGAGGCGATCCTCCCTTTGGGCATCCCCGTCCTTGGGGCAATCCCGCAAACAGACCTCCTGAACTGGCCGGAAAGGCACCTCGGACTTCGCGCTCCACAGGAGTTCGCCCTCCCCTCTCGCTCAGAACTCGCAACGTTGGCAGAACGCACTCTGGACCTCACCGCATTCATTGCGCTCACGCGCATGCCCTCCGATACCCCTCCCACTGCCTTTCATACGCCGTCCAGCGCCGCATCTTTGCGCAAGAAAATCGCAATCGCCCAGGACGAAGCCTTCCACTTTTATTACCGGGCCAATCTCGAGTGGCTTGGCGAGCACGACGTCGAACTCGTTCCATTTTCTCCCATCCACTCCCAGAAACTTCCCTCGGGTATCGATGCCGTCGTTCTTGGCGGAGGGTTCCCCGAGGTCTATGCAGGCCCGATCGCGGACAACGTCACATTCCGCAATGATCTCAAAAGCGCCATCGCAGGGGGGCTCGCCTGTTATGCGGAGTGCGGAGGCCTTATGCTGCTTGCCGAAGAACTCGTCTCAGTCGAGGGTGCCCGTTATCCCATGACCGGCGCCATTCCCGGCTCCGTCTCGATGACTCGTACCCTCCAGCACTTCGGGTACTGCACAGCAGACCTCACACACCCCGGCCACGAGTTCCACCATTCGCAGTGGAACGCAGAACAGACTTCCGCCAACGCGTGGGACGTATCGCGCCGCCGGACCGGCGCCTCCCGTCGCGAAGGTTTCCGAACACAGACGCTTCACGCCTCCTACGTTCACCTATACTTTCCCCACAACGCTTCTTTTCTAAACCAACAACTCGGATTCACCCCATGATTCATTGCATCGGCGCGGGCCCAGGCGATCCCGCATATTTGACGCTCCGCGCCCGCGACCTGCTTGCGGAAGCCGACGTCGTGGCCGGGTTTGACGCAGTTCTGACAGTGGCGCGTCCGCACGTGCCGCCAAGCTGCACTGAAATCCCCATGAACTATCGCGATCAAACCGCACGCCTCGCGGAAGTCGCGGCCCTTCACCACGAGGGGAAACGCTGTGTGGTTGTTTTCATGGGAGACATCCATTTTTCAGGCTTCCAGTTTTTAGAGCGTGTCGACATCGCCTGCGGACATCCTGTGGAAACCGTTCCAGGCATCAGTTCCGCGCAGATTTTAGCGAGCCGGGGCAGAGTTTGTTTTGATGAAACAACTTTCATCACCTTCCACCGTCGCGGAGATCTCGAGCCTTTCAAACGCCATCTGGTTCACGTCCTTCAGGACCAGCGGAACGCCATTGTCATCCCGCGCCCCTGGGACTTCATGCCGCGAGACATTGCCTCTTTCCTTCTAGCGGAGGGAATTCCTGGAGAACACACCGTCGAAGTTTGGGAAAACCTTACAAAGGCAGATGCAACATGGTGCGGGCGTCTCGACACGTGTACTGCTGAATTCACAGACATGAGCATTCTTCTCATCCGCGCGCTCACTCCCTTTCCAAGCCAAATTCATTCCTCACCATGATTGCTCTCCCTGAAGACATCGCCCTCGTTGTTGCGGGGCACGGCAGCCGCGACCCGGATGGTGTGGAACAGTTCGAACGCTTCGTCGACGTGGTTCGCCATCGCGCAGGTGGCCGGATCGTGGAACACGGCTATCTTGAGTTCGCGCGCCCGACCATTGACGAGGGCGTGCGCAAAGCCGTGGCCGCTGGAGCCACTCGCATCTCCGTTGTTCCCGGTGTGTTGCTTGGAGCCACCCACGCGAAAAACGACATGCCTGTTGAGGTTCAGGCTCTCCAACGAGAATTTCCGCTGTGCGACATTCGGTACGGAGCCCCCATGCACCTGCACCCCTCAGTGTTGCAGTTGTGCAGAATCCGACTCATCGAGGCGGAGTCCCGAGGAACGCGAATCATCCCGCGCTCCGACACGTGTTTGGTCGTTGTCGGCCGCGGCACAACCGATCCTGACGCAAACTCGGATGTCACCAAACTCGCCCGGATTCTGGAGGAAGGCCTCGGTTTCGCCGCCTCGTTTGTCTGCTACTCGGGAACCGCAAAGCCCGGCCTGTCCGAGGGCCTTGAAAGCGCCGTGCGACTAGGCTGCAGCCGGTTGATCGTTCTGCCGTTTTTTCTTTTCACCGGCGTTCTAATCAAACGCATTCACGCCGCAGTGGAGGCTGTCGCAGCCAGCCGGCCCAACGTCGACGTGATCTTCGCAGGCCATCTCGACTCCCATCCGCTCACGGCCGATGCGCTACTCGACCGGGGCCGTGAGGCCTTTGAGGGCAAAGCGCTCATGAACTGCAGTCTCTGCAAATACAGGACAGCGATCATTGGGTATGAAAGCGAGGCGGGCGCTCCACAGGTTGGGCACCACTTCCATGTCCGTGGAATTGGCACAGGAGAAACGGCTGCCGTTGGATCAACAGCCACCGCCAGTCCGGTGAATGCACCCATCCGAGTGGGCGTCTCAGAGCCAGAGGGCCCGTACGAGATGCACCCCATCGAGGAAAAAAGTTTCGAAATCATCGCTGAAGGCAGGGACTGGAGCCACTTTCCCGCGGAGCAGTTGGATATCCTAAAGCGTCTTGTCCATACCTCGGGAGATTTCGAGGCCCCGGATTCCGTCTATGTTTCAGGGGGCGCACCCGCAGCCGGGGTAAAAGCGATTCTCGACCGTTGCACGATAGTGACTGATGTGACGATGGTCCAATCTGGCCTGCGTCGGACCCTGATCTCACAACTCGGCCTGCGCACGGCCTGCCTAGTCCACGATGAAGAGACAAAAATCGTGGCGCAATCCAATGGCCTCACGAAATCAGCCGCTGGAATACGCCGGGCCTGGTTGAAGTTCGGAAACGATGTTCTGCTAGCGATCGGCGATGCTCCTACGGCTGTGGAGGAGGCGGTCCGCCTCATTCAGGAACAGGGATGGCGCCCGCGCCTCGTGATCGGGCTGCCCGTCGGCTTTGTCGGTACCCAAGAGTGTAAAGAGCGGCTACGGCGTTGTCTGCACGTGCCTCGGATTACGAACAAAGGAACGCGGGGCGGTTCGCCTTGGGCAGCCGCCACGGTCAACGCGCTGCTCATTCAGGCCAGTCAGTTGCCAAGGAAATGACCCCCCAATATCCCAGTTTTGCGCCTGTCGCACCATTCGACCTCACCACACTGGCTGAGAACGGACTGCGCCGTGGCTTCACCACTGGGACCAGCGCCACCGCCGCCACGAAAGCGGCCCTCACCCTTCTACTTACCGGAGACCTGCCCGCAACGGTGAACGTCAGCCTTCCCGATGGTCTGCACTTTCTTCCAATCCCAATCACTCCCGTGGAGCAAAGCCCGGGATGGTCGGCGGCTTCTGTCATCAAAGATGGAGGCGATGATCCCGATCAAACCCACCGCGCGCGCATCATCGCACGCGTTCGGAAAAACAACGCCGGTAAAGTCGTCTTTTTGCGGGGAAAGGGTGTTGGAATTGTCACGCAACCCGGGCTGCGTTTGGACATCGGTGAACCCGCAATCAATGCGATTCCGCGGGCGATGATCAGAGCCGCTGTTTCCGAGACTGTGGAATCTGACTCAGACACTTTCGGACTGGATGTCGAAGTGGGTTGCGAGAACGGAGAAACCATCGCGCAGCGCACGTTCAACCCCAGACTCGGAATTTTGGGCGGCATTTCTATTCTCGGCACCACCGGCATCGTGGAACCGAAGTCGCTCGCTTCTTTCAAGGCATCAATCGAAGTTTACTTGCGAGTCGCGGTGGGAGACGGACCCGCACAAATCGTTCTCTCCCCGGGTAATCTCGGCCAGCGTTTTGCAAGGGCATCCCTCGATCTTCCACTCAAACAAATTGTGCAGATGTCGAACTTCGTCGGCTTCGCACTCGAAGCATTGACGGCCAGTCTGGCCGAAATCAACCATACGCTGCCCCTGCTCTGGATTGTCGGGCACCCTGGTAAATTAGCAAAACTGCTCACCGATGTGTGGGACACACACTCTCACAAGGGCTCAAGCGCGGTGGAAGGACTCCTTTCCGTAGCAATGGAAAGCGCCCCTCTCCTTGTGCCCCTTCTTGAAAGCGTCAACAGCACCGAGGCGGCCATTGAAAAAATGGCGGCTTTTCCAAACAAGGAAGCCTTCTGGGTTGCCGTGGAAAACCGCATCAAACGGGCGGTGCTGCCCAGGATTGGAAACGTGAAAGAGGTTCGCGTCCGCCTTTTCTCGATGGACGGCTCAGCACTGGGAGGAAACCAATGAACACACTTGGCACATTTTACGGAATCGGCGTGGGCCCCGGCGAACAAGGCCTCCTCCCCGTGCTTGCCTGGGATCGGCTCCAACATTGTCACACCATTTACGTGCCGAGAGCCACGTCCCAGGATGCCTCCACGGCCAGGGCGTGCCTTCCCCAAAACACAATCCCCGAAGAGCGCTTCTGCGAAGTGGAATTCGATATGTCCCGCGACCACGCGGTCCTTCTCGCGCGTTACACCGCGATGGCTCACTCCATTACAGAACACCTTCGTGCGGGGCACGACGTTGCCTACCTGACCCTGGGCGACACGATGACCTACTCCACCTTTAACTACACCCTCCAGGCCGTGCGCCGCGCGTGCCCGGACGCACCATGGCGGGTCTTCCCCGGAATCTCCAGTTATGCCGCGCTCGCGGCCGCCACGGGCTTTCCCCTTGGTGAGGGAAAGGAACGCGTCCAAATCCTACCCTGCCCCGAAACCGCCGATGAACTGGAGTTTTTTATCAGGCGCAATGACATCGTCGTACTGATGAAGGTCGGCAAGCGTCTTCCCATGGTTCTCGAACTGCTCCAAAAGCTCGAGCTCACCGACAGCAGCGCCTTTGGCAGCCGCATTGGAATGCCCGAAGGTTTTTGCCTCCAGGGTCTCGCTCCCCTGCCGGCTGAATCTCACACGGGATATCTCTCCACCATGCTCATCCGCAACCCAACCCCACACCTTTCATGAAAGTTACCTTTGTAGGCGCCGGGCCCGGGGCCGCCGATCTGATCACCTTGCGCGGCGCACGAGCGCTAGCTGAAGCGTCCATCGTGCTCTACGCAGGGTCGCTTGTGAGTCGCGACATGCTCACCCATTGCCGTCCCGATGCCGAAATTCACGACACCGCGGCAATGAACCTTGAAGAACAAGTCGCCCAATACCGCAGGGCACAGCTCAACGGTTGGGATGTTGCCCGCCTGCACTCTGGCGATCCCGCGATTTACGGTGCCATCAGCGAACAAATGTCGGCCCTTGATGAACTTAACATCCCGTATGAAGTGGTTCCCGGGGTGTCCTCCTTTACGGCATCGGCAGCCGTCCTGAAAACTTCACTGACACGGCCGGAAGTTTCCCAGACCATCATCATCACACGTTCCGAGGGCCGTGCCTCGGCCGTTCCCGAAGGCGAGTCACTGGCAGCACTCGCTACCCACGGCGCGAGCATGGCGATCTTTTTGTCCGGCGCAGGCCTAACCAAGGCACTCGAAGAGCTCCGCACTCAACTTCCAGACGAAACGCCGGCAGCGCTTGTCTGCAAGGCATCGTGGCCACAGGAAAAACACCACGTCGCCACACTTGGCACCTTATTGGACGACATCTCCCCGGAGGACTGGCGGCTGTCCACCATGCTGTTAGTGGGCCGGGCACTTGAAAACAGCCAGGGAACGCCTTCACGCCTTTACAGCCCTGAGTACTCACATCGATTTCGCAAGGCTTCGAAGGAGCCACTAACCAACGCATGAGCGACGTTTTTAACAGAGCCGAAGGCCCGGACACCGGGGTCTGGATCGTCAGAGAGTCTGCGAGGCCTCTTGCAGAGAAACTGGCGGCATCCCTCGGCGCGCTTGTACATCCAAAATCCTCTTTTTCGGAATCGGCAAAGGATTCGAACCGCGTCCAGTTTGAAGCTGTTTTTCCAAACACCAAACATTGGATCTTGCTCATGGCCTCGGGGATCGCCTCGCGTTACCTCGCGCGACTGCCTCGGGATAAACATTCAGACCCTTCTGTGGTCGTCATCGATGAAGCTTGCCGGTTTGCAATCTCTTTACTTGGAGGGCACGAAGGCGGAGCAAACGCATTGGCCTATCGAATCGCGGCACTGACCGGTGCAACACCGGTTATCACAACAGCTACCGAAGCGCTCAAGCCCCTCACCGTGGGAATTGGCTGCCGGAAGGGGATGAGCGCCGCGCGAATTCAAGCTGCGGTGGAGCAGTCTCTCGCGTCTGTCCATTGCACGCTTGCGGATGTACGCGAGGTGGCGACCGTAGACATTAAAGCTTCCGAGCCGGGCCTTCTTTCGTGGCTCAGCTCGAATTTTTTGCCTCTGCGTATTTTTTCCAGCACCCAAATCGCCCAGCGTCCCCTCACCGCGACACCCTCTGATTGGGTTTACCGTAACGTGGGACTCGCCGGTGTCTGCGAGCCCTGCGCGCTTCTTGCCTCTCCACGAGGAGCTTTACTACTTCCAAAAACAGCGGTTGCAGGAGTCACTGTCGCCATTGTCTCCGACTCTTTCACCACTTCCTTACCTCAATCATGCCCGGCCAATTAAACCTCGTCTCTGTCGGCCCTGGCTCAACAGACCTCATTGCGCCCCTCGCCCGCGCGGCACTGGAGCGAAGCGAAGTTGTGGTGAGTTACGGCTTGTACTTGAAATGGATCGAACCCTGGCTGGAAGGGAAAGAAATCCACTCTCTACCGCTCACCCAGGAGAGAGAGAGAGCGGCTCTTGCCCTTCAATTTGCAAGGGAAGGCCGCACCGTCAGCCTCGTTTCCAGCGGCGACATAGGCGTCTATGGCCTCGCGCCGCTTGTTTTCGAGATGATCACAGCGGAGGAAACGACGGATATTCAGGTCATCCCGGGTATCACCGCCGCACTCAGCTGCGCCTCTCTTTTGGGGGCTCCCCTAGGTCACGACTTCGCGACTCTTTCGCTCTCCGACCTTCTTTGTCCCTGGCCATGGATTGAAGGCCGGGCGCTGCTTCTGGCAAAAGCGGATCTCGCCCTGGTTTTGTACAATGTCCAAAGCGAGGCGCGGCAGGATGGCGTCTACCGGATCCTCGATATTCTTCTTAAGCACCGACCGCACCAGACCTGGTGCGGAATCGTCCGCAATGCCTACCGCGAGGACGTAGCGACAGACATCTGCACGCTTGAGGAACTCAAAAG
>Ga0114974_10002232_pt1 | contig 14923 bp, 5 predicted proteins | sample S_130206_EF_Meta_FD_87318 | JGI IMG/M metagenome (GOLD analysis project Ga0114974, IMG submission 87318) | Freshwater microbial communities from Lake Simoncouche, Canada to study carbon cycling - S_130206_EF_MetaG | ecosystem: Environmental > Aquatic > Freshwater > Lake | place: Lake...
AATATTATAAGATGAAAACAAAAAATAATAAAAATAATACTAAATTTAAAAATACTAAATTTAAAAATACTAAAGGGAAAACTTTTAGACAAAATGGTGGTAGTTTTATAGGTAGAGCAATCTTATATAAACCTTTAGCAAAAATGTTAGTTAGTATTGCTAAAACTGCCGATATTCTCATCAAAGAGCAATTAAAAACTACAACTGCAACTAATACTACTATTAAACCTGTTTTAATTTTACCAGAAAATATGAATGAAGATGAATTAATTAAAAGTATAACTAATATTTTAGATAAACTTAAAATTAAAGATATTATTAAAACTATAAAGACAGCAGCATCAACTACTTCTCCTGAAGAATTAATTGATGCTGGATTTGCAACACTAACTGATATAACTGATATTCCAAATTTAGACAATATAAAATTAATTATAAAAAATGGTATAAAAAATATATTAAATAAAGAAAAACAAAACCCTTGTTCTAATTTTATAACAGAAAGTATTGAAGAAACAACTCAATTAACAACACAAGTAGATATAGATGCAAATATCCTACAATTAAAATTATTACTAATGACACGTATAGAAGAACTTAGAATAGAAACTATTAAATATCAAACAATTGAAACTACATATAAAACATTACAAAAACAAATTGAAGACATTGAAACACAACAAAAAAATATAAATGAAACAAATCTTGAACCTGTCACTGAACCTTCCACTGAACCTAAGCCTGAACCTAAGCCTGAAGCTAAACTTAATATAAATAAAAATAAAACATCTCAATTAAATGAATTAAAAACACAATTAATTAATCAACAAACAAAATTAACTACATTACAATCAGAATTAGCTAAATTACAATCAGAATTTAAATCTTCTAAATCAAATGAGAGTAAAAACAACACTACACCTAATACACCTAATACAAATAAAACTACTACAAATAAATTAACTACGCTACAAAATAAAATTACAAAAATATATGAACTATATATCATTCAATTAAAAGAATTATTACCAAATAGTATAGACAAAAAATCAACAGAATTAGAAGAATTAGCAGATTTATTTAATAAATTTAGAGAACATATTACAGAATTACAAAAATTAAATACAAAAGTTGAAACAGATATAAATACATTACAAGAAAAAATTACAAAAATAATAACAAATATAGAAACTAATATAGAAGAATTATCAAAACCAGATCCAGAACCAACAATACCAGAAGCACAAACAACAATACCAGAAGCAAAAACAACAATACCAGAAGCACAAACAACAATACCAGAAGCACAACCAACAATACCAGAAGCACAAACAACAATACCAGAAGCACAAACAACAATACCACAAGCACAACCAACAATAACAAAAGAACAAGTACAAAATATACCACCACTAACACCAGAATCAGTACCAACAATAACAGGTGGTTTTTATAATAATAAAATAAAAAAACATAAATCTAATAAAAATAATTCCAAATCAAAAAAAAATAAAAAATCTAAAAAAATAAACAATCTACAAAAATAATAAAACAAAAAATATATATTAATTATAAATAATTATAAAAAAAATATTGGTACTTATTAATAATAAAATAATTATAAATAATTATAAATAATTGTAAAATATTAATATGAAAACTACAATTAAAAACAAAAAACAAAAAAATAATAATGTTAAATCTAAACTTAATAAAATTTTTAAAAAATCTAGTTTATTAGGCAAACTTAAACGTAAAACAAATATAAAAGGTGGTTTTATGAATTCTATGTCTTTTGATTTTAGTAATATTATTGAACAATTAGTTTCTCCATTTAAATTAAACATTTTATTAAAACTATATATAAATGCATCAGCACCAAAAGACTTAACAGATATATTGAATAAATGTCGTAGGTCTTTTATAGATGCATTAAAATCATTAACATCTGATGAAAGAAAGAGTTTAAAAGAATTTATAAAAAGCATGATGGTACAAGATATACCAAATATACCAGATAATATACAACAAATCATACAAATACTCCAAAAATTATTAAATCCCATTGTAAAAGATTTAATAAAAATATCAAAAAGTAGAGATGATAATATGATAGTATCAGCAATACAACCAATTTTATATTTATATGAAGGGTTAAATAACTCAGACGTTAACATAATAATAACAAATATAAGAATTTTTTTACAAAATTTAACATTACCATCATTATCACAAAAAACAGGCACAGGCTCAAAACCACCTGGATCTGGATCTGGACCCGCACCAGCACCTAGACCAGCACCTAGACCAGCACCTGCACCATTAAAAAGACCTGGACCTGGTTCTGGTTCTGGAACAATACCACTTAAAAAACCTGCACCTTCACCAACACCTGCACCATCAGCAACAAAAGCACCTGCACCATCAGCAACAAAAGCACCTGCACCATCAGCAACAAAAGCACCTGCACCATCAGCAACAAAAGCACATGTACCATCAGCAACAAAAGCACCTGCACCAACACCTGTACCTTCACCAACAAAAGCACCTACACCAGCACCAGCACAAGCACCTACACCATCAGCAACAAAAGAACCAGCACCTACACCTACACCTACACCTGCACCAACACCTGCACCAACAGTAACAAATGCACCTACACCTACATCTGCACCAGCAAAAAATGTAAAATCTAATAACACGTTAGGAAAAGAAATCTCAAATTCAAACATATTAGCACAAAAAGCTACAACACCAGATATACAACCTCAAGAACAAGTATCAAGTGTAACACAAGTGGAACAAATAGATCCAATAGTTTCAGTAAGTCCAGAATTATCAAATACGCAACCACAAAAATCAAATGTACAAAATACTTTACCTATAAATCCAATAGAAAACTTACCAACTAATTTAAACACTATAATAACTGGAAACTCAGAAGTTTTAGCATCACAAGTTTCAGAAACAAACAAAGGTGAAGAAGTAGCAGCAGAAAAAATAGAAGAAGAACAAAGAGTAGAAGCAGAAAAAGCAACAGAAGAAGCAGAAGCAGCAGCAAGTTTAGAAGCAGAACAAGCAGCAAAATTAGAAGAAGAACAAGCAGCAGCACAATTAGAAGAACAACCATCACCAGAAGCAGAACCAGTAGCAGAACCAGTAGCAGAACCAGTGCAAGAAGAAGTACCAAAAGAACCAGAACCAGCAGCAGTAGCAGAACCAGAACCAGAAGAAGTAGCAGAAGAAGAAGCAGAAGAAGAAGAAGAAGCAGAAGTCGCAGAACAAGAAACCAATAATAGTGGCAATAATAATAGTGGCAATAATAATGGTGGAAATGGTGACAATGCTAGTGGTGGTTTTCGTAATAATAAAAAAATAAGAAAACATAAATCAAGAAAACATAAAAAATCTAAGAAACATAATTCTAAATCTAAATCTAAAAAAAATAATTCCAAATCAAGAAAAAATAAAAAATCTAAAAAAAATAATAAATCCAGAAAACATTAAATAAAAATAAATAAATATATATAAATCATTTTAACAATGGTTCATATCTTTCATTTTTTCTAAAATTTCATTATTATTATCATTAGAACAAGCAATATTAGAAGTCAAACTCACAATTTCACTTACACTTTCACTTTTTTTAGCTTGTTCTTCTTTCGCCAATTTAACTTGTTCTTCAATTTTCTTTCGCATAATTTCTTTCTCTTTTTCGGTTTTCTCAGTTTTCTCAGTTTTCTCGGTTTTCTCAGTTTTCTCAGTTTTCTCCTTCTGCTCCTTTTCCCGTTGTTTATGCATAATTTGTGCATCTTTATTAAGATTATCAACTTCGCCAATAGTAATACTTAAACACCCCTTATAATCAATAATACCCGTGTGATTTAGATTGGTGCTTAAATCAAGCCATAATTCACCTCCAATATCAATCCATCGTTTACAAAATAAATAATCTTCACTTAAGTAGACACGGCTGACTGGGTCAATACAGCAATCAAATAAAGCATAAAAATAATCACCTACATTATTTTGTCCATATCCTGCGACATTATTCATAAATTTCGTTTCAGGGTATTTCACCATCATTTTATTAATCACACTTTTATTAATTAACATAAAACCTGTGCCAATATCTTTCACTTGTGCCATCCCATTATTTAATTTAATAACAACATTTTCCCCTTCTTTATGATAAATAGGATTAAATACATAATCCAAAGATTTTGCCATCAATTCATCATCAGTAAGGGCAGGGTTTTTTTGGATTTGATGTTTAATCTTATCCCAATTGAAACATTTTTTAGGATAACAACCCCCGCATAATTCCTTACCACTAAGAAGTAATTTAACTATATTAATCCAACTAAATGTAATATCAGCATCAATAAACATAAGATGAGTTGCTGTAGTATCTGCCATAAATTTAGCAACAATCCCATTACGTGCTCTTTGAATTAAACTTTCATTACCAATAGTCATCATTTCAAAAGGAATATTAAGTTTTGTAAAATTAACAGATAATTCTAACATACTTTGGAAATAACCATTGTGCAACATACCACCAAAACAAGGGGTTCCAATGATTATTTTCACTTTATTTTTAAATAAATATTGTCTCACCGCAGTAGAAATCATTTCACCAGTCTTTGGGTCCATTTTTTGTTTTATGATATGTTTTGATGTGTTGTGATGTGATGTGATGTGATTTGTTTTGTATTTTTATCTTTAAATAATTAATATAATTAGTTTTTAAGTTATTTTTTTTTAATATGTAAAAAAGATTTGAAAAATATAAAAAAATGTAGATTATGTATTATTGTTTGTTTAGGATAGTTTAATAGGTTGTTTTATAATATATGTTAAAACATAATAAGGAGGCATATTATTGTGTGGTTCATCATTACCTCGAGCGTCAGAAACTATATCTGTCACTCTATCAACATTTGTAGGCCAATACTGCTTCAAATGATTTCTATCCCCCCCATTCGACCCACCACCCATCCACATCTGACCAAGTTGATGATTATGTCTTGGCATTTCACTCTCTAATAATTTATGCTTTTCTTCTCCACCAACATCTTTAATGTTTCTATTTGCTAATAAAATATCTAAGTTATCGGAACCTTTAACTACAGTGACATTTCCAGTAGTATCATTTTTTATCAATACTTTACCTTGACCTGCACCTAAAATAAATCTTCCTTGTAAATTTGGTGTCATATAGTAGTCTTCTTTAAGTTGTGTAATTCTTTCTTTAGTTAAATTAATAAATTTTGCATCACCTGTCACTCGAACATTATCCAGAAATATAGGATCAGATGGATTTAATTTATAATATCTTAAAGGTTCACCATCACATAATTGCCAACCTGCTGGTATATTATTAGAACCAGCATAAGCGATAATACTTAATTCTGGCATAGCATTATTTGCAACAGCCAATGCTTCTACAACTGCACTTTTGTCTGCTTTAGTATCAATTAAACTAGCACCGGTTTCTGATCCATAAACACTAATAATTAATTTATCTACCAAACTTTTATTTGCTTTTTCTTCAAATAGTTTAGCCATACTTTTCTTATTATCGCCGATACCAAACTGTACTTGACTTTGATTTGGTATACTCATAATAGCAGTATTATTAACATCTACACTTTGATCCAAAGTTGCAATTACAGTAGGAGTAGAACTAAAACCCTCAATTGAATTACTATTTATTTTATATAAATGTATTAAAGCAAATAGTATAAATATACCAATAATAATATACGTTACATTATTTTTTTCTAAAAAATTAAATTTATTCATTTTATCTGATATAATTTATAATAATTATTATATTAATATTAATATTTATTTTATTATATTTTTATTAATTATTAATTAGATAATATTTTTATAAAATAATTTTAATTTATTTTTATTTTAATTAATTTAATTATATTATATTAATTAAAATTAAATTTAAAACTAAATTAAAAATGTATTCCAGAACAAACAACTATAATTATTTATATTAAACATTTATAATAAATAATAAATAATAATGGCATCTTTAATAATACCATCTATGACTTTTACTGATAATATGAAAGTTGTGTCAGACCTATTGGAAAATACAAATAGCACATCTCCTACAATTACAAATACAGAAACTAAAGAAACTAAAGAAACTACATCAACAATTCCCATAAATGTTTTGGACTTGAAAGATTTAGATACTTCTAAAGTTTCTATTTGTCTTAATATGATTGTTCGTAATGAATCTAGAATTATTACACGTCTTTTATCATCTGTCTTATCCATCATTGATACTTATGTTATTTGTGACACCGGTTCTACTGATGATACTCCAAAAATAATTAAAGATTTTTTTAATACACACAATATACCTGGAGAAGTAATCTCTGAACCCTTTAAAAATTTTGGATATAATAGAACATTTGCTCTAAAGGCGGCACGTAATAAAGCAACTTATGCTCTTTTACTTGACGCTGATATGATTTTTAAGATTGAACCTGACTTTAATAAACAAGCTTTAAGTAAAGATGCTTATATGATTATACAAAAAGGCGGAGGACTTAATTATTATAATACACGTCTCATCCGCTTGGATATTAATGCAAGTTGTGTTGGTCCTACACACGAATATTATGATTTACCAGGAGGTCATAGTAATGAAAAATTAGCTACCATTTGGATTGATGATATTGGAGATGGTGGTAGTAAAGCTAATAAATTTGAAAGAGATATTAAACTTTTAAAAGATGGTATAGTAGAAGAACCTAATAATGGACGCTATTATTTTTATCTTGCAAATTCTTATTTTAATTCTGGAAAAAACTCTGAATGCATACCTTATTATAAAAAACGAATTGAGTTAGGGGGATGGGTAGAAGAAATATTTTATTCATACTTGAATTTAGGTCATGCTTATATGAAGTCAGGACAAGATGGTGAAGCTATTTTTGCTTGGATGAATGGTTATAATCATCATCAATCACGCAGTGAAACCATTTATGAAATTTGTAAATACTATAGAGAAAAAGGTAAAAATAAATTGGCAATGGTATTTTGTATGTTAGGTAAAGATATACCCTATCCACAAAATGATACCTTGTTTATTCATAAAGATGTTTATGAAACTGGATTTGATTATGAATTGAGTATTTTAGGATATTATAATAACTATCCAGATACATATAAAGTAATTAATAGATTAATGAATAAATCAAACCAATCTTATAATAATCTCTTATCTAATTATAAATTTTATTGTCCTAAATTATCAAGTGATAAATATATAACAAAAATAATTGGTGGTGTAGAATTAAAAGATACAATTACAATCTGCGGAACGACTTATGAAATGAATGGGTCAAACCCTTGTATATTTAGGATTAGAGATACTACCACAACCAATATCACACCAAAATATAAATATATGATCAATATTAGATTTGTAAATTATAAATTAAATAGAGATGGAACATATAGTTTTGCTGTAAATGATGGTAAAATTGTTACAGTAAATAAAATATTTGAATTAGATGAAGAATTAAATATTAAAAGTTGTGTGGTGGTCTTAGTACCTGATAGTAATGAACTACGATATGTTGGTATTGAAGATATTAAACCATACACTATGCCATACACTTTGCCGCCATATAATATTGAAGATGTATCAAATGTGTCCTCGAAAAATATAGTGCCCTTCTTAGGAACGTGTCAACATCCTATTAATCATAAATTATATTGTGGATATGGTGAAATTGATATGACTGATATTGAAAATATGTCTACAAATATTTCATATTCACCTGTAAGTACACCTTATAATAAAGAATGTGAAAAGAATTGGGTATTTTATGGTGACTATAAAATTGTTTATCAATGGTATCCATTAACGATTGGTAAAATTGTTAAGAAAGAAAATGAAAATGATAATAATAAACAAGAATTATTTTTTGAAAAAGAAAAAGATATACAAATGCCACCCTTTTTTCAACAGGTTAGAGGTTCAACTAATGGTTGTGAATTAAATGGGGAAATCTGGTTCCTTTGTCATGTTGTTGAATATAGTCAACCTCGTGAATATTATCACTTTTTTGCAGTATTTAATAAAGAAACAATGGACATTAAACGATGGTCTAATTTATTTAAATATGAAGGTGAAAAGATTGAATATTCATTAGGATTAATTGTTGAAGAAGAAAGAATTATTGTATCTTATAGTAAATGGGATAGCACACCTATTATTGCTGTTTATGATAAGAAAAAGATTGAAGAGGGATTATTCTAAATTTCGAGGGCTTCAGTTCGAGGGCTTCAGCCCCTCGAGCTCCCTTGTTTACTATATAAATTTTTATATTTTTATTATTTTTATTAATTCTATTAAAACATTTTTACTAAATTTTGGCGCGGCTTTTTCTAAAAGCTGCTTTTCTAAAAACTTATTTTGATATTTGCACTCATATTTGTATATCCAGTATTATTATAACTATCCGCCACAATATCAAGTTGATTGGTTGCAGGAATACTATATTTATCAAGTGACAACTGACTATCTACTACCACAGGTCCTATTAGTGGATTACTTGCTACACCATTACCAAGTGCTGTAAATAATGTTGTTCCTAAACCAGACCAATTTATCCCATCTGATGAAAATGCAACTGTATTAGTTCCTGATCCAACAGCAATCCATATTTTACCTGTCCAACATATACCATTACCACTTGTAGAAAATATAGTTGTACCTCTACCAGTCCAAGTAGAACCATCAGGTGATGTTGCTATGGTATGACTTGTTCCTGTACCTACAGCAACAAATAGTGAACCATTCCAAGCTATGCCATTACCACTTGTAGAAAATATATTTTTTCCTAAACCAGTCCATGATGTTGTTCCATTTGTTGATGTAGCAATAGTATCACTTGTCCCAGTGCCAACACCAATCCATAATCCAGTAGTTGCATAGTATCCAATATCTTTACCTTCTGTAAAAATAGTTATGCCTCTCCCAGTCCAAGCCGTTCCATCAGTAGATGTTGCTATTGTATTTGTTGCTCCAGAACCAACCGCCACGTATAAACTACCACTCCAATATATACTATTGCCATAACCGCCATAATTTATTGGTAAAATAAATCGAGAAATAGTGCTATTTAGTGTATTCGTTGCAAATACACTTACCCCATCAGTACAAATATCAGCAACACCATTTAATCCATTTGTAGAAGTTTTCCAATTAACATTAGTAACCAAATTATAAATTAAACTATATTCTATAATTGTATTGTTGATATAATTAGAGATATATAAAGAGTCGCCTGATATACAAAGACCTATACCGCCATTTGTTAGTAAAACCCAAGAGGTTTGAATACCAGTTGACATATTTACTTGTACTATACGATAGTTATTATAAGTTGATACATACATAAAGTTGCCAGCATTATCTATTACTAAATCATATACAGAAGTTTGATTAAGAGTAGACCAAGTTGTATTAGAACCATCAGCTAAAAGTATTTTAATAATAGTGCCCGCATTAAATTGTGCTACATATAAATAACTACCGTAAATAGTTACACCAGATGGATTAGATAAACCTGTTACCCAGCTTGCATTTACTGAACCATCTGCTAATAGGATTTTACTAATAGTACCAGCAGTATAATTTGCTACATATAAATAAGTTCCATCAGAAACTAATCCATATGGATTAGATAATCCCGTAGCCCAGCTTGCACTTACTGTGGAACCATCAGATAAATTAATTTTACGTATAGTATTATTTGGTTGAGATACATACATAAAACTGCCATAGGTAGTTAGATATTGACTATTTGAAACTGCACTACCCCAAGTTGGATTATCTACAGGTATTGTCCCCACTGTACCTGTAAACACAGTACTCGATACTCCAGACCATATTATACCATCAGTTGAAGTTGCAATACTATTTGCTCCAGAACCAACCGCTATAAAATTAATTCCATTCCATATTGCTCTATTTCCATAATTATTAAATATAGTTGTTCCTACACCAGTCCAAGTGATACCATCATAAGAATAAGCAATTGAATTTACCCCAGAACCTAATCCAACCCATAAGGTTCCATTCCATACTACACCATTTCCTTTTGTGGAAAATATAGTTGTACCTAAACCGCGCCATGATAGTCCATTATTACCAGAATAGGCTATACTATTGACTCCTTGTCCCATAGATATAATAGGGTGTTGAATAGTAACAGAACCTATTCCACCATTCCATGCTATTCCGTATGCTCCACTGTCTAAAATATTTTGACCTCTTCCAGTCCAATTTATACCATCTGGTGACGTTGCTATAGTATTTCCTCCTCCTGTTCCCACTGCAACCCATAATTTTCCATTCCATGTTATACCAGAACAATTAGTTGACAATACAGTGTTACCTCTTCCAGTCCATATAATACCATCTATTGAGCTTGCTATTGTATTACTTGTATTTTCACCACCCCCAGCTACCCATAAACTACCATTCCATGCTATACAAATTCCCTTACTTGAAAATATAGTTTTACCTCTTCCAGTCCACGTAATCCCATCTGATGATGTTCCTATTGTATGAGAAGAGCCAGAACCAACAGCAACCCATAAACTACCATTCCAAGCTATACCACTTCCATAACCATCAAATATATTTTTTCCTCTACCGGTCCAGGTGATAGCATCGGTTGAGATTCCTATTGAATCAGTAGTACTATTAGCTACAACAACAAATAAACTACCATTCCAAGCTATGCCATTACCACTTGAATCAAATATAGTTATACCTCTACCCGTCCAATGTATTCCATCAGGTGATGTTGCTACTGAATTATCTGTTCCATTACCAACAGCAACCCAAAATGTTCCATTCCATATTACATCTTGACAATTATTTGAAAATATAGTTTTACCTCTCCCAGTCCAAGATAACCCATCTGGTGATGTTGCTATTGTATTATTTGAACCTGCACCACCAGCTACCCATAAACTACCATTCCAATCTATATTAGATGCATTGTTTGAAAATATAGTTACATATGTAATCATAATATATGGATTACCTGTCGTATCAGGTTGATATGAAGTATTACTAGAATTAGTTGGTGTTACATAAGAGCCACCAGCTCCTCCACTACTACCATAGAACCCATCTCCACCCACCCCTCCATTACTGCCACCTCCACCTCCACCTCCCTTTTCATTTGCATCACCACCAATCCCACTACTAATAGTGGGACCACCTATACCACCATTTCCATAACCAGATTCCACGAAATTAGAATCACCTCCATTACTATTATAATATTCGCATCCAGAACCTCCAATACTATAAAGAGAACTACCACCACCACCACCACCACCACTGATTATAATAGGATTTGATTGTAAAAAAACACTTGAAGCGCTACCTCCACCACCACGATTCGCGGGAACATCTCCATTTCCACCATTAAAACTATGAGTAGGGTCTACGCTAATTCCACCAGAGCTTCCATTACCATTGTTACCAGAATAAATATTATATATTTGTCCAGGAATAACATTTAATGTTGTAATTACTAAACCTCCATATCCACCAAGTCCATCAGCATCTTCACCTTTCCCACCAACAACTGTGAAAGTTGCACTTGTTATGCCTGGTGGAACAGTCCAAGCACTAACAGTATTTGAAGGGATATTTACTATACCAGATGATGTTAGAGCATTACCTCTTCCAGTCCAAATTATACCATCTGGAGATGTTGCTAGTGTATTACTTGTTCCACTACCAATAGCAACCATTAAATTGCTTGGAAATTTTATTTGATGTTCCCGCTTATTATTGAAGGATATACCAAATCCAGATGCTGTAAACATAGTTGTGCCTCTCCCAGTCCAATTTATACCATCTGGTGATGTTGCTATGGTATTGGTACCGGAACCAACAGCAACCCATAGAGTGCCGTTCCAATATATATTATTACCCTGAGTAGAAAATATAGTTGTTCCTCTACCAGTCCAAGTGAAACCATCTGGTGATGTTGCTATTGTATGAGCAGTTCCTGTTCCTACCGCCACCCATAAATTACCATTCCATGCTATACCTTGTCCTCCACTTGAAAATAAACTGGATGTGGCTCTTCCAGTCCAACTAATACCATCTGGTGATGTTGCAATTTTAAATGTAGTGCCATTACCAACAGCAGCCCATAAACTTCCATTCCACGCTATACCATTTCCATTTGTTGTAAATGGTGTTAATGTTGCGGCTATACCAGTCCAAGTAATACTATCTGTTGATGTTGCTATTCTATATGTTGTTCCTGTACCAACAGCAACCCATAATGTGCCATTCCACGCAATATCATTACCACCACTTGAAAATAGACTTGTTGTTGCTCTTCCCGTCCAAATGATACCATCTGGTGATGTTGCTATTATATTACTTGTTCCTGAACCAACAGCAACACATAAACTACTATTACAAACTATACCATTGCCACCAGTTGTAAATATAGTTGTTCCTCTTCCACTCCAAATAATACCATCTGGTGATGTTGCTATGGTATTACTTGTTCCTGTTCCGACAGCAATCCATAAATTACCATTCCAAACAATAGAATTACCACCAGTTGAAAATAAACTTGATGTAGCTCTTCCAGTCCAACTTAATCCGTCTAGTGATGTTGCTATTTTAAATGTAGTTCCAGAACCACCAGCAACCCATAAATTAGGTATACTCTTACCAAGTGTATATATTTGTTCGTATTGGGTTGGTCTATCTAATGCCATAGTAATATCACTTGTTTTAATTTTTGTAGCTGTTTTATAACTTATACTTTGTTTTTCAAGAGTTGTATTTGTTTCATTATATACTTCTAAATTTATAAAATTTTCATTATATAAATAACTGGAACCAGTTGCACCTGTATTGCCTTGTGGACCAGTATTACCTTTACTCCCTGTTGCACCTGTTGCACCTGTTGCACCTGTTAATGGATTTATACCTGACGGTCCAGTATTACCTGTTGGACCTGTATTACCTGTTGGACCAGTATTACCTGTATTACCTGTTGGTCCTGTATTACCTGTTGGACCAGTATTACCAGTATTACCTGTATTACCTGTTGGACCAGTATTACCTGTTGGTCCTGTATTGCCAGTATTGCCAGTATTACCTGTGTTACCCGTATTACCTGTATTACCTGTGGGACCTGTGTTTCCGGTGGGACCAGTTCCGTTATTATTAGCTAAGGTTGTATGTATATGGTCTAATGTAATACTACGAAATCGAATAGTCATGGATTGTGTTTCAATTGTATTAAGAAATACTGCATAAATTTTAATACGTATTCTATTAGTTAATCCTACAAAATCTATATGAGGAACATATAAACTGTGTGATAAATAGCTTAAAGTTGGCGGAACAATAGTCGCATTTGTTGCATTACCTGCGACAATTAATGTTTCTGATAAACCATTTGATGGAGTATAATAAATTTCACTATAAAATTTAACTTTTGTATTAAATAAATTATTTGGTGCTTCAGCGTAGATATTTGTTTCCCATATACCAGAATTTATTACTTGTTGTGATAAAAAATCATTTGATGATGTAAATGTTCCCATTAAAAAAGAACTATTATTAATTTGGTTTCCTGAGTTTATAGATGTTTGAGTAGTAGTATTAGGTATTTCATTAAGTGTTCCATCTTTAGGTGCATTACCACCAAGAGTATCCATAAATACTACTAAACCTGTGGTCATACCTTGTGGACCTTGTGGACCTGTGGGACCAGTATTACCAGTGATACCTGTATTTCCTGTAGAACCAGTTTTACCTGTTGGACCAGTATTGCCAGTTGGTGGATCTAAAAATATCATATTTAATCTAGTTCCAACAACACTATTTATAGATAAAGTTTGTCCTGGTGTTCCTTTTATTGCAGGCAAAATAATTGAATAATTATTTACACTTTGATTATTTGATATAAATGCAACATTAGTTTGTAATTGTGTATGAAAAGCAAGTGACTGATTTTTGGGAATACCTAAAGAAGCATTTAAATAAGATCCTAATTTTGCCATAATTATAAATAGCAAATTATAAATAGCAAATTATAAATAGCAAATTATAAATAGCAAATTATAAATAGCAATTTAATACTATTATTATATAACAAAATGTTAATATTTTTAATACATATTTAATTCAAAAAAAAAATAGTTTAAAAAAAAATGAATATGTGTACGAGGGCTTCAGCCCCTCGAGCTCCCTTGCTTAGTGTAAATAATATTTTTGCAATATATTTGCGCGCGGGATTTTCTAAATCCTGCTTTGCGCGCGGGATTTTTTAAATCCTGCTTTTGATATTAACAGCCATATTTGTAAATCCAGTATTAAAATAATTATCAGCTACAATATCAAGTTGATTGGTTGCAGGAATACTATATTTATCAAGTGTTAATTGACTATCTACAACAACAGGACCTATTCTTGGATTACTTGCTACTCCATTACCACCTGTGGTGAATAGTGTTGTATTATTATCTGCACCAGCCCAATTAATACCATCTGGTGAAAATGCAACTGTATTTGTTCCTGTACCGACAGCAATCCATATTTTACCTGACCAACATATACCATTACCACTTGTAGAAAATATAGTTCTACCTCTACCAGTCCAAGTAGAACCATCAGGTGATGTTGCTATGGTATGAGTTGCGCCTGTACCTACAGCAACAAATAGTGAACCATTCCACGCTATTCCATTACCACTTGTAGAAAATATAGTTTTGGCTAAACCAGTCCAAGATGTTGTTCCGTTTGTTGATGTAGCTATTGTATGAGTTGCCCCTGTTCCAACAGCAACCCATAACCCAGTAGTTGCACAGTATCCAA
>Ga0114974_10002236_pt1 | contig 14917 bp, 15 predicted proteins | sample S_130206_EF_Meta_FD_87318 | JGI IMG/M metagenome (GOLD analysis project Ga0114974, IMG submission 87318) | Freshwater microbial communities from Lake Simoncouche, Canada to study carbon cycling - S_130206_EF_MetaG | ecosystem: Environmental > Aquatic > Freshwater > Lake | place: Lake...
AAGTCCTTGACCGCCGAATCGACGATCTTGCCGAAGGCGCCGCCGATGATCACGCCGACCGCCAAGTCGACCACATTGCCTTTGACGGCAAATTCCCTGAACTCAGAAATAAATCCCATACATAACTCCATTCAACCTAGTAGATAGTTCCATTAAAACAAATACGTATCAAGTCACGCCAAGGTCGAACTTGTTCCAACGAAACACCACCGGCGATGCATTGATCTCTGCAATGCCTTTGAGGATGCGTTGTTTCAATTCGTCTTTGGATGTGACCCGGATATGTCGCAAGAATGTGCGCGCCATCTTGGAGAAGGCGCATTCGATCAAGTTGAGCCAAGACCCATGCTTGGGCGTATGAACATACTCGAAGCGCCCGGGGCGGCCGCTGAGATAGGCCATGGTTTCCTTGGAGATATGGGCCGAGTGGGTGTCCAGCACCACGCGGATGATGGCATCCTGAGGGTAGTGCGCGTCGAGTTGCTGGAGCAAGCCGATGAATTCGACACTACGGTGGCGGTCCTCGATGTTGGCAAAGATGTGCCCGGAATGCAGGTCGATGCCGGCCAGGATGGACACGGTGCCGTGGCGAACGTACTCGTAGTCACGCCCGACACTCGGTGCCTTGCCCGGTACCGGCGGTAAATCGGGTGCGGTCAGACCGATGGCTTGAACGCCGGGCTTCTCATCGACGCTGACGGTATAGATGGGGTTGGGCTGCGCATCATGAACAGCGCCTTCGGTGTACAGCGAAACGTCCCGATAGACCATCAGCCAGCCCATGGTGCTGACATCAGCCTCACCCGTGGTGTGGATGGCAACGAGACGTCGTCAGCATTAAGGGCCCGTTCAATCTGGGCGATGACGCCAAGTTCAAGGCCATTGCGCTAAGGACCGACAGGGCTACCGTGGTGCTGGACAGCTCCGGCGGCAAGGTCCAGCCCGCCCTAGAGATTGGCAGGGTCATCCGGATAAAGGGCTTCTCCACCGCCGTACAGGGCAACCAGTGCGCTTCGGCATGTGCATTGGTGTGGTTGGCCGGCAAGCCCCGGATGATGAGCACCCTCACGCCGATCGGATTCCACGCGTCGTATGCAATCGACGACCAAGTAAAGAGGACCTCGGATGCCGCTCAGGGCGCCCGGATCGGCGCCAGCAGCCGGCGAAGTGTATGTGCTGCCGGCCTGACGGATTGATGCTGTTATAAAATTGGGGTGCACGTCGCTTCAGTGGTTGATCTGCTTATCGCTTTGGGCGGTTTGTAGCTCGCTATTGCAATCGGGTCGACGAAAAGGATAGCATGCCGCTGCTCGCGGCCAACAACCAAGAACGCACCATTAGCGTGGTCTAAGAATGGATGAGAATCGTGTGAGCCCAGCCCAACCCGAGCCTACGCCAAGCTTGGATCGTATCTCGAGCCTTCGAAGTTCGGAGAACTTGATCCTGTTTTCGTCTGAAGAAGGCGTGTACAGGATTACGCTAAATAGACCCCATAAGCGGAACGCTATCAATACTGAAATGGCCATTCAGTTTGAGAAAGCTTGCGCTAGGCTATCACAACAAGGAGCAACAGCGTGCATTATTGATGCCGCCGGCGATATTTTCACGGCTGGAGCGGACACCAGCGATCCTCAAATGTCGTCGGCGTTCGCCCGGTTCTATAACGCCTTGGCGACTACTCCAGTGATTTGGATTGCATGCGTGTCCGGCGGCATCGTGGGAGCGGGTGTGGCAATCGTGTCAATCGCCCCTGTTGTCGTCGCCGGACCTGACACCTGGGCAAGCTTGCCCGAGATCAAGCAGATAGGTCAGTTCCCGACTGGCGTTGTCGAGCAGTCTAGGCCCTACGTCGAAAGGCGATGGCTTATATCCCTCGCCCTTTCCGGCGAAAAGTCGAATTTCCGGCAGTGTATTGAAGGCGGCCTGATTACTGATGCCGTTGAGCGTGGGTTGGAACATGCGACGGCCGTCGCATGGGCTGGAAAGCTGGCGAAATGCAACAGCAACATTGTCTCAGGCTTCCGTAGTGCTTGGATGAGCCACACACGCGTGGAACTTCCAGAGCGAGATCAACCGATTGGCGACTGGAAAGTTGCAAGCAAGGCAAAAGATGAGTATTGACGCTGAGTCGGTGCGAAAGGCCGGAGCTCTTGGCAGCAATCAAAGAGATTTTCGGCGCTGCCTGTCGCAATTTGCGACTGGTGTGAATATTGTGACGACCCAAGTAAGTGAAGTCTATCCGTATTCCGCGTATTCCGGGGTTTCTCATGCCTCGACCATTCCAGATGTACGGCCCTGGCGTCATCCAGTGGCCTCCGCGCTGGCCCCTACCGAGAGCTAATTCGGAGCAGGTGCAGCGCGCATCGCTTGCCTACGGCGCCACCTCCGTAGCGCTGCGGGGCACTGCCCGAGCTCGGAGAAGTTGCCGATGATCTTGCCGAGCAAATGTCGAAAATTTTACATCTCCCACGGAAAAATTTGCGCTGTGGAGGTACAGTGCGTGTGATCAGACAATTTCACCCCGAGGAGACCCGTGCAGTCGACCACCAAAGAACAGATCTTCGACCGCTACCGGCTGATCATGGACACCAAGGTGGACGAGTGGGCCGGTGCGCCGCTGGCCTGTCCGGTCTCGGAGTACTCCTCGCCCGAGCGGGTACGCGACGAACGCCGCGTGCTGTTCCGCGGCACGCCGCTGGTTGTTGCCCTGACGGCCGACCTGCCGGCACCGAGCACGGCCTTCTCCACCGACGTCGACGGGGTTCCGCTGCTGATCATCCGGGACGCTGAGGGGCAGTCTCGGGTGTTCGTTAACGCCTGCCGCCACCGCGGCACCAAGCTGTTCGAGGGCCAGAGTGCTGTAGCTCCGACCTTGGTTTGTCCGTACCACGCGTGGTCGTACCGCCTTGACGGTGCTCTGCACAAGCGGCCGCAGGGTGAGGAGTGCTTCAGCGGGATTGCCCGCGACGGGTTGGGCCTACGCGAGCTGCCCAGTGACGAGGCTATGGGCGTGATTCTGGCCCGGCTCGACGGCGTCGGATCGGTGGACGTGAAGTCATGGATGGGCGACCTGGCGCCTGAGCTGGCGAGCTACGGTCTCGAGGGATACCACCATGTCGAGACCCGTCATCACGACTGGAACTTCAACTGGAAGATCGGGCTCGACACGTTTCTCGAGGCCTATCACATCTTCTCGCTGCACAAGCGCTCGATATCCAAGTACATCGCGTCCTGGCCGCTGCTCGTTCAGCCCAGCGGTCAACATATGTTCACCTTCGCCCCGTGGCGGCGGATGGCCGAGCAAGCCGACGCCGCCGACATTCTGCGCGATGGCACGGTGCAGAACGTGATCTTCCCGAACATGCTGATCACCCATCAGATTGATCACATCGAGACGTGGAGTTTCTACCCCGATGGGGCTGACCCGAGTCGCTGCAAGATCGTCACCAGCCTTTACGCGCCGCGCGAGCCGCAGAGCGAGAAGGAATCCGCGCACTGGGCGAAGAACCTGCAGATGCTGATGGATATCGTTACCGGTGAGGATTTCCCGCAGTGCCTGGCTATCCAGCACGGCATCGACTCCGGAGCTGTGGTCGATGACTTCGTCTTCGGCCAAAACGAACCCGGTCTCATCTGGTACCACCAGAAGCTGAATGCGGCCCTTGAGGCCGGCCGCGTCTCCGGTGCCACCACCGAGCGAGTTTGAGGTGGACCTCGAGCTCTCAGGCCGATCGGTCATCGTCACCGGGGGTGCCTCGCACATCGGCCGGGCCATCGTGCTGGCCTTCGCTCGTGAGGGAAGCGCCGTCGCCGTCCTCGACCGGGACGTCGAGCAGGCGCAGGTTACGGCGGAAGCTGCCCTCGAAGCCGGCGCGCCGCAGGCTTACGTCGTACCAGCGGATTTGGCCGATCCGGCAGTGGCCGCGGGTGCCGTCGCGACCGCGATAAAACTTCTCGGCGGTGTCGACGTCCTGGTCAACAACGTCGGCGGTTCGATCCCGGACTTCTTCTCCCGAATGCCCCTAAGCCAGTGGGAGTCCGAAATTGCGCTCAACCTGCTGACGCCGATCGTCGTGACCCGCGCGGTGCTCGACCACTTCGTCGCGCAGAAGCGCGGGTCGGTCGTGTCGATCAGCAGCATCGCGGCCTGGGGCGAGCCGAGGGCATCGGTCTACGGCGCCGCAAAAGCCGGCGTCAACGCTCTGATGTGCAGCCTAGCGAAGGAGCATGGGCGAGACGGCATCCGCTTCAACACGGTGGCGCCGGGCACCGTCATAGCCCAGCCCGACCAAGACGATTCGATCGGCGCCGGTAGCGTCTGGACCAACCCGTCGCAGATCTGGGCCAACGAGGCCCAGCTCGATTCGGTGCGTCGTCAGATACCGTTGCGTCGCCTGCCCGAGCCCGATGACATCGCCGATGCCGTGCTTTTCCTCGCGTCCGACCGGGTAGCCAGACAGCTGACCGGTCAGCTCTTGTGCGTCAGCGGCGGCTTCCACATGGTGACCTGAGATAGATGCCCCTCGAGCTGCCGTCCCGTCGCCTGCGGACAATATGACCATTCTTCATGTCCGATCCAATGAACGCAGGTGGTCCGTGGCCGAGCAAGCCCAACTCGAACGCCGTCGCGCCGTGCTCGACGCCGCTGCTCAGGTGCTGGCCGAGAAGGCTTATGCCGCGGCGACGCTGGCTGAGATCGGCGAACGGGCGGGAGTTCAGGCGGGCAGCCTTTATTACTACTTCGCCTCGAAGGAGGAGCTGGTCGAGGAGGTGCTGACCAGGGGAGTGCGGCAGAGTCGCGATGCCGTCGAAGCGTCGCTGAATAAGTTCTCACCGTCGTCGACGCCGGAGGAGCGCCTGGTGGCGGCCACCGAGCGCATGATGCTCGCCGCGCTGGAGAACACGGATTACACGGCTGCTCACCTGCGCTGCGTCGGACAGATTCCGAGCTCCACGATGCCGAACCTGTTTGCCGAGGTGCGCGCGATGAATCAGCTCTGGCTGAACCTGCTGGTCAAAGTCACTGTGTCGGCTGACGACGTCGACATGAACCCCACGACAGTTCGGCTGTTGATCATCGGCGCGATCAGCTGGACCGTCGAATGGCCGGAGTACGCCCGTCAGCCAGCACCGGAAATCGCGCGCACCCTGTCCAACCTGGTGCTCCGCGGACCCCATGCACCGTCGGGTCAACCTCTCGACCACGACATACCGACCGGTTCGTATGAGCGAATCGCCGGGCCCGCGAGCCTCGCTCTGATGTGCCGCGCGCCTGCTGTTACCTCGATGAGGAGAGCATCAAATGGGTAGTGAATCGTCGCCGCGAGCATCCGGCGTCCCGCAGACAGAACAGCGGTTCACCCTTGTCCGGGAACTACGTCGACGGGTCCGCGAGCACCCGCAAGCGACGCTGGTGCATTGGCTCGAAGCATCAGATGCGAACGGGGCTCACTCAACCACCTACGCAGAGATGGACCTGCTCGCTCGCCAATGGGCCGCATTTCTACGGGAGCGCGGAGTGCATGCCGGCGACCGGGTAGCGCTCATCAGCAACCATGGCAAAGGCTTCGTCGCGGCGGCGCTCGGAGCGTTCTATCTCGGCGCGGTCATTGCGCCGCTGAGCGCCGAGCTGCGTGGAGACTCCCTCCGGCGACCGCTCCTACTCTTCGCGCCCCGAGTGGTCGTTGTGGACGCCGAGTTTGCGCACCTGGTCGATCAGATCGTTCGCGACCTCCGTGACGAGTCCGGCCCGGTGCCGGAGATCGTTCACTCCGACGACGAACTGCGCTCCGCCGTCGCGCAGTCATCGGCGATCGAGGAACCGGAGAGCACGAAGCTCTCGCAGCCGTGCCTGATCATGTCGACCTCGGGAACAACCGGGCCGTCCAAAGGAAGTCTATGGGACTTCGGGACGCTGGAGGCCTGGGCTGACACTTATCGCGCGCAGCTCGCTTATGGCCAGGATGATCGGATCTACTGCTGCACGCCGTTGATGCACGCGAATGCCTTCGTGGCCGGGTTGGCGACTGCGATCTACTCTGGCTGCAGCATCGCGCACGCCACCCGGTTCAGCGTGAGCGGATTCTGGCGCGATGTCATGGCATCCAACTCGACGACGGCCAACATTCTGGGATCGATGATTCACGTGCTGTTGGCGGACTCTACGAAGAACGGCGCATCCATACCAACGTTCTTTCGTTCAATGTTGGTGTCCTCGTGCACCGCATCGGCGTACGAGCAGATTGTCGCGGACTGGGGAATCTTTCCGGTCTGCGCTTACGGGCTTACCGACTTCGGCAACCTCACGATCTCGGCGGCCGGCCAGCCGACTCCGGCCGGCTCGTGCGGGCGCGCCGTCGACAAGTTCGAGATCCGGCTGGTCGATTCCGAGGACGACCCCGTCGCAGTCGGGCGGACCGGCGAACTCGTCGTGCGGCCGCGGAGTTCGTGGAGTGCCCCTCAAGAATACTTCGGTATGCCGATCGAGACTCTCGCGAGCAGGTGCAACCTCTGGTTCCATACCGGTGACCTCCTTCGCCAGGACGAGGACGGTTGGTTCTACTTCGCCGGACGGTTGAAGGAGGCCATGCGCTACCGCGGCGAGAACGTCTCAGCTTTCGAAGTGGAGTCGGCTTTCCTGGCGTGTTCCGAAGTCCGGGAGGCGGCCGTGTATGCGGTGCCGTCCGAACTGGGGGAGGACGAGATCGTCGCTGCGATCGTGGCACGGGACGAGGACGTCGCCATCGACCTATCCGATCTGATCACGCGGGTGAGCTGCGAGCTCCCGTACTTCGCGGTACCGCGGTTCGTCAGGGTGCTGACGGCGCTCCCGAAGAACGGATCGCAGCGGGTCGTCAAGGCCGAACTGGTGAAGGACGGGATTGCCCTCGGGACCTGGGATCGCCTGGCCGCTGGGATAGATGTCGCCAGAAACCGCGCACGGGCTTCAAAGGCAGCCGCGATAGCCAACTCGTAGCCAGTGTGAAAGAAGCTGGCTGGCGCTGGCGCAAGCAAGGTGGTGCAAAGCGCGTTCTCCTTGCTCAAGGCCAGCGGCATTGATGCGTCCAGCGAAAACTTGCAAAGGTTTGTGCAAATACTGCAGAAAAACATGGCCGCTTCGATGGAAGACAAAGGCAATCTGGTGGATCATTCGGTTTAGTAGCCAAAAAGGTGTTGAGCGATCGCGCCCCGTTCTTTTGTCACAAATATCAAGCATGATGACTGCACACACAGACCCGAGCCCATTTTTTCCCAGAAGGAGTGCGCGTTAACCTGACTTCTGTGCCGCGGAAGTTGTTCCTTTCTCACTTTTCAGCGCGGCCGAATCCACGCAGGAAGATGTCACAGGCTTGGCGCGCGATCTGCTGCACACCCAATTTACCCGGTCGAAACCATTCGGGGCTCGAGTTGAGCATCGCGATGAGGAATTTGCGCGCGACCGTGGGATCAATAGAAGCCTGGGCATCGCCGGATTTCTGCATGGCAACGATGAGATCGCGCCAATAATTGTCAAAAGACGAGTAGGCAGATAAGACGCGACGCCTAAGATCCTCGGGCAGCTCGGCGAACACGCGGGCGACCGCAGAAGAATAGTCGTCTCCCGTCAATAGGAAATTAATGTGTGCGGTGATTGCAGTTTCCAGCCGCACCAAGCTAGAAGCGGTCGCCCCCAATATCTCGACATGCGTCACAATGTGTCGCGTGTTGCGGTAAATGCCTTCCAGCATCACCTCTTCGACCAGTTGCTCTTTCGACGCGAAATGATAGTAGAGACTCGGGGCAAGCATTCCGGCCCTTTGTCCGATCTCACTGAGCTTCGTTCCTGTCATGCCCTTCTCCCGCAGCACGGCGGCCGCTGCGTCGAGGATTCGGGTGCGTGTTGTTCTTAGGCTCATCCGTTGCGATGTGTTAGCGGCATAGTCGTCAGTTCGCAACGTTTGTCTGCCGATAGTTGCAAATGGCCACAGGGTGGCGGACTTCGGGGAATGGGAAAGTCCTATCTGAAAGGTTCATCGCTGAGGCGAACCTTTCCCGAAGGCCTTGTTCTCGGACGTTGACGCTTGATCCGGTTCGACTTTACGAGAGATGGCCGCGATGCATCCTTCATGTTGATTGCCTTGCCGCGCGCCGATCCAAAACCGCGGTGTTGACCGTCTGATGAAAATGGATGAGGGCTGGCTCGATCCGTCCATAAATCACCTCACCGATCGCGCCTGATTGCAAGTTCTTGTGGATGGCGACCTGAACCGGAAAATCCTCGTTCATTGCAACGTTGCAGAGCACTTCAAAATTTTTCCTCCAATAGCCAAGGCTCTTTTCGGAAACCGGAGGCTCTGGTGAGAAGATTGACGTGTAGACACGTGTCGTATTGACATCTATCGGCTCGACGCGCCACGTCTCGATATGGTCGCCTTGATACATCAATAACCCATTGGGTATCAGTACGTAAACGGCGGAGGCATGCGGGAATAGCCGCCAATCGTCGGGCGGAGACTCTGCCATCTGTGCCATCACAGAGCGACGCAGTCCGATTACGCGCGGAAGCGGTCCGAATGCATCGTAAAATTGATATGGGAAAAATACCGGATCGATTGTCTTCTGATGAACATACTGAACATGGTAGCCCTCGAGGAAGGTATCCATCAGTAGCTTCCAGTTCATATCCCAAGTTGTCACGCGCGTTTCGATATGATGCGCGGTTTCAATACCGTATTGATCAAATTCGCCCTGCATGCCGTGCAACTGATCATCGACATCGAATGGCTCGAGGGACGTCGGATGAACATAGATGAGTCCATGCTTTTCACGCACCGCGCGCTGTAGCAAGTTGCAGTCGCGACCCACATCATCGAACGCCCCGTTGGAATTCGGACGGTCCAGCAAGGTGCCGTCGGTATCATAAGTCCAAGAATGATAAGGGCAGACGATCCTACGAACGCCCTTGTCCCTATCCCCGGAGAGTAGGGTGGCACCCCGATGCCGACAGGCATTTACAAATGCCTTCAAAAAGCCATCGCGTTGGCGGACCACGGCAATGGGAATTCCGCCCAGTTCCCGGGTGAGAAAGGAGCCGGGCTTGACGCACTCTGCCGACAGACCGACAAATAGCGGCTGCTCGCGGAAGAGGGCACCCTGTTCTTCCCTGAACCAATCGGGATCAACATAGTGAGCGGCCGGGTTCACCATGCTGGCGGAGGCATAGCTCCAACGCTCGCTATGCTCTTCGCGCTCAAGTCGTCTAACGAATTCGGCCTGTTGTTCGTTGCGCATGATAGTTCTCCTGTTTTTTATCGCGGCATTTGAAAACCGCCAGACACGCTGAGCACTTGACCAGTGAGTTGACGCGATAGTTCCGACGCGAAAAATAAGGTCGCCCATGCGACATCAGCCGCCTCAGTGCGCCGCCGCAGCGCAGAGCGCCCTTCAATATTCGCGATCTGGGCAGGACCGAGGCCCGTATCGACTGACCAAAAGCTGCCCTCGCCAATCTCTTCCGGCGGTGGAATCACCATGCCGGGCGTGATCGCATTCGCGCGGATGCCGTAGCGACCATATTCCTTAGCGATCGAGCGTGTGAAGGAGAGCACACCGGCTTTCATGGCGCCGTAATCTGCCACCCGGTAATCCCCGAACGCGGCGTCGCTGGAAATCGATACGATAGAACCGCTCCGCCGTTCGACCATGACGGGAAGAACCGCCTGGGTCATACAGAAGTTCGAAAAGAGATTAAGCCGGTAAGATTTTTCCCAACGCTCCGGCCCAAGGTTTAAGAAGAACTCTTGGCGGCCATTCCAGCCGACATTGTTCACCAGAATATCAATCGGCCCGATTTCGGCCTCGATGTGGGCCACTTGGGTTTTTACCGCTTCGAAATCAGTGACATCTAGGATGATCGGGTGCGCCACGCCTCCAAGCGAGACGATTTCGTCGACTGTTCGCTCGGCCTGCGCGACATCATGGTCGGCCACGATCGTTACCGCCCCCTCCTTGGCAAACGCGAAGGATATGGCGCGTCCGATGTTGGACGCACCGCCTGTGACGAGAACACGTTTGTTGGTCAACTCAAGATTCATTTCTGCCGGCTCACGCTAAATTATTTATCTAATCACTATTAGAACATAGTAAGCTTTTGAAGGTAATTTGTGATCGAAAGACCGCAACTTCAAGGCGATGCAGCGTCTGCACTATGCCACCCACACCGGCTAGAGGGCAGTGCGCGCCGCTTGCGCGATATCATGGTCGCGCGTCTTCTACTCCCTGAACGTGAAAAATATGGCGAGGCACGTGCTGGAACAGGCGCATGTGACGAGAGGGCGCTTGTCGGTCAACTCAAGAGCATTCGCACTTGAAGACTATCGTAAAATATGATCTAATTTCAATTAGAATTAGATCACAAGAAGGAGGCAATGTTCGTGATGTACGCGGCTACAGATCAAGGGCGACGCGCAGCAATTGAGTCACGCCACCCGCACTGGATTGAGATGAGCCTGGATTTTTATCTGGAATCCGCTGGCCGTTCGTTCCGGGCTCGCCCGTTGGTGATTACCGACGACAAGACGCTGACCTACGGAGAGGTCATTGAGCAGAAGCGGCGGGTGGCCGCAGCGCTTCGGTCAATGGGTTTGAGAAGCGGCGATCGGGTCGGCATTCTGATGGCAAACCACGCTGACGTGGTGCCTTTGCTTTTCGCTGTGTGGTCGATCGGTGCAGTTGCCGTGCCCTTCAACACGCTGTACCGCGCCGACGAACTGGTTTTCGCGCTGCGGCAGTCTGGATGCGCTGCCCTTATCACGATGCAGCAGATTTTCGGGCGCAATATCCCCGCTGAACTGGATGTGATCGAGCCTGATTGGCGCCAAGGCAGTTTCGCGCAACTCCCCGAGATGAAAACGATCAAAGTATTTGGCGTCGAGGAGGGCAACTTGGTGAGCTTTCAAGCTCTGATCGATAGCCAGCGTCCCAACGAAGAAGTCACGCACACAAGCTGCGCGAATCCATTCCACACCGCGGTCATTATGTACACGTCGGGGTCTACAGGATTGCCAAAAGGTGTCATGCATACACATGACAGCCTGCTGCGAGCAGCTTATTGCAACGCTTACCATCACGCTTATGAAGATGGTCGGCGTGCGATATTTTCGTTGCCTCTGTACCATACGTACGGACTGGTGACCGGTCTGCTGTCGGGACTGATGGTCGGTGGCGGCATCATTGCCCACACCCAGTTCGACGCAGTCCGGATGCTTTCCGCGATCGGTACGCACAGGGCAACATGGCTCCTTGCGGTTCCGACGATGACTGTCGCCCTTCTCAAGGAGGCGGAACAGCGGAGCTACGACTTGTCCTCCTTGAAAGCAATACACAGTGCCGCTGCGCCGACGCCAAGTTGGGTTTGGCGCAAAATCAAGGACACTCTTGGCGTCGATAAGGTTTTCACCAGCTATGGTCAGACCGAAACGTCGATGATCACTTGCACTCAGTCTGGCGACTCATTGGAGACCGTATCGCTGACGCAGGGAGTGCTGGCGCTCGGCGGCGCAGCCGGGATTCCCGAGCTTGGTCATCTAATTGCCAATGTTCGGATTGTTGATCCCGAGACGGGCAAAGTGCTACCAGAAGGCGTCACCGGTGAACTTTGCACAAAGGGCCCAACGAACACGATCGGCTATTTCAGGAACGAGGCTGAAACCGCTGCATTGTTTACGCCCGATGGATGGCTGAAGATGGGCGACCTTGGACGCTTCCGCGAGGACGGCAACCTCGTCCTCGTTGGTCGATCCAAAGACGTGTTCAAAAGTCGCGGTGAGCTTGTCTCCCCCAAAGAATTAGAAGAACTACTCACCACGCATGCGGGGATTTCTCAGGCATTTGTCATCGGCATGCCGGACGAGCAATCCGGTGAATGCGGTTGTGCCTGGATCGTTCGAGCGAATCCAAATTTGGAAGCGGATGAGATTGCCCGTTTCCTTGAAATGCGGGTTGCGCGATACAAAATGCTCCGAGATATTTGGTTCATAGAAGACCACGAGCTTCCAAAGACAGGAACGGGAAAAATCCAGAAGCAATTCCTTCGTGATCGAGCGAAAAAGATTTTAGCGAAAGAAAAGGTTGTCGATGGCCTTTCAGAGTAGAAATCCGGTACGCCTTAAACTAAGAAAGTCTGGGACATCGATTGACGTACCAGCCGATCAAACGCTGCTCGAAGCGCTACTGGCACACGGCTATTTTGTCGACTCAATCTGCCGCGAAGGCATGTGCGGAACCTGCGAGACGAAGGTACTCAGCGGCGTTCCGGACCATCGCGACTCAGTTCTTAGCGAGGACGAGCATGCGACGAATACAACAATGATGGTTTGCGTTTCTCGATCACTCACACCCGAACTTGAGCTCGACATATGACGCCAGCAATGAACCCACATCGTTCCGGCACACAACCCAAGCAATAGAACATCCGGATGCAAAATTCTTCCGACAAGACGTCAAGCAAGGCAAGTGGTAGCGTCGGCGACTCGACGCCTTTCCATAATGGTCTGATGGAGTTAGAGGACATCCGGGACGCTGTGGCCACCGCTAACGTGCCCGCGTTGCTCATGCTGGTCTACCAGTTTACGGGCGCAGCTCAGTGGCTGGAGCCTCCCTATTGCCCAACGCGTGGAAAGGGACTTCTGGACCATGACAGCGGGGGGCTGTCAGAAGAATTGCAACTCGAAATTCGTCACGCGGCCATAGACGCGATCTGGCAGCTGCAGTTGGGGCAGGCGCCCGCGGTCCTCTCGCCATCGCCGGAGCTGATGGTGCGGATGATGGGCATCTTTATGGGCGAGTACGTTGGGCCTGAATACGGGCCGATGTTGTCGTCGGAATTCGCGCGACGCATTGGTGCCTCCGTCGCGGGCGAAGACAACACATTCGTGGAACCTCCAAAGGGCTTCAATGTGATTGTGATTGGAACTGGCGTGGCTGGCATCGCAGCCGCCCAACAGCTCGAGGAAATGCGAATTCCCTATGTAATACTTGAAAAGCAGTCGGATACGGGTGGCAACTGGTGGCAAAACACCTACCCCGGTTGTGGAGTGGACACCCCCAGTCATCTGTATTCATTCTCGTTCTCAAACAAAGACTGGAAGAAGCATTTCGCTTTGCGCGACGACATTCAGGGCTATCTGGCGGGAGCGCTACGCCAAGTGGGCGCTGAACAGCGCGTTCATTTTAACACGGAAGTGATCGCCGCCACCTACAACGAGAACACAAAGAGCTGGAATGTCGATGTCAGAAGTGCAGACGGCAGGTTGGAGACACTCACTGCCAATGCATTGATCAGTGCAGTCGGCGTACTCAACCGACCGAAGCTTCCCCAAGTCACTGGGATGGAGACATTCAAAGGAACAATGTTTCACTCGGCCGCATGGCCGAAAAACATCGACGTTGCTGGTAAGCGGGTTGTCGTCGTGGGCACCGGCGCGAGTGCCATGCAGATCGTGTCGGCGATTGGTAGTCGGGCCGGGCACCTCACGATTTTTCAGCGGTCTCCCCAGTGGGTTGCTCCGTTCGACAAATTCGGCTTGGCCATTTCGGACCCGCTCCGAATGCTCATCCAATCATGTACGCTCTATCGCGCCTGGTATTGGCTTAGACTGTTCTGGCAGTTCGGTGACAAGGTAATCGAGGCACTTCGGAAAGACCCGGTGTGGCCGCATCCCGAGAGGTCGGTCAACGCCCGCAATGACGTCCATCGGGAATACTTCACTCGGTACATGTTCGATGAACTTGGCGGTCAACGGGACTTGTTTGACAAAGCCCTTCCAGACTATCCGCCATTTGGCAAGCGGATACTGCTTGACAACGGTTGGTTCCAGACGTTGCGTCGGAAAAATGTGACTCTGGTAGCTGAAGCCGTTTCCGAAGTGCGCGAGAACTCGATAGTCGGCGCTTCAGGCGAGGCGTACGATGCTGACATCGTCATCTGGGCCACGGGTTTTGACGTTGCTCGCTTTGTGTCGTCGTTGGAGCTTCGTGGCGTAGGCGGAGTCTCGCTACGCCAGGTGTGGAATGACGACGACCCTCGGGCTTATCTTGGCATTTCGGTTCCGGGCTTTCCCAACTTCCTGATGCTGGGCGGTCCACACAGTTTCCCCGGTAGCGGCAGCTTCATGTTCTTTATGGAAGTGCAGATGCGCTATATCCGGCAACTTCTGGAGCAGATGTTCGCAAAGGGAATCGCTGCGGTAGACGCGCGCGAAGAAGCGAACGATAACTACAACGAACTTGTCGATGAGAGACACGCGCAGACGGTCTGGACGCATCCGGGAATGTCGACCTACTACAAGAACTCCAAGGGGCGGGTGGTCTTTGTGATGCCATTTCTCAACGTCGAATATTGGGGCATGGTAAAGAAGGTGAACTTGGACGACTACACCTTGCGATAGGCATTAGAACGGGATCTCAAGGGCCCTCGCGAGAACACATCTGGGAGATGTCTGCCATTCCATTGACGATCAGCGAAAAGATACTTGCTCGCGCCGCTGGAGCGCCCAGCTTCAAGCCCGGGCAGTGCCTACGCGTGCGCGCCGACAGCAGCATCGTGTTCGACCTAGGTTGCTCTCTTGTGGGCCCCCCTTCTATTCAACAACTTGACGCCAAGACTGAGGAGGGAGCCGGATCGCGTTGTTGTGGTGTTTAATCATCGGCAATGTGGCGGCCGACAATGCCCAGTTTAAGTTGCGGGAGACAAAGGCTGGAATCATTGGCGAATGCGGCGTCATGCATCGCGCGATTCGGCAGTTGCCCTACCGCATTGCACTGACGATGATTCTTAACGGGGACAGGTTGCCCGCAAGGGATGCGTTGGCTTTTGGCCTTGTCAACGAGGTGGTTCCGTTTAGTGGATTGTCTGAGGAGGCCATGCGATGGGCGGAAA
>Ga0114974_10002239_pt1 | contig 14899 bp, 13 predicted proteins | sample S_130206_EF_Meta_FD_87318 | JGI IMG/M metagenome (GOLD analysis project Ga0114974, IMG submission 87318) | Freshwater microbial communities from Lake Simoncouche, Canada to study carbon cycling - S_130206_EF_MetaG | ecosystem: Environmental > Aquatic > Freshwater > Lake | place: Lake...
AGCCAAACCGCGGGGGGCTGCGCCCGCCAGAGGTTGGTCGGCTAGACCCGCCTGGACGGCGTTATAAAAAGTAGTCTCTGACGAATGCGTGGCGCTGGTTATCGGTCATTTTTTCTGTATTAAATAATTCTACTTTTATATGTTCGTTTGTGGGTTTTGATTTAATGATATTAAACAACTCAGACTTGGCTTCTGTTGGGCCGAATAGGACTACGGAATCATAACCTGCAATTATATCAGCGAGGTGGTCGTAGTAGTGTGCTTGCAACTGTTTTTCTTTGTTGTGCATATGGAGTTCACCATTGTGGAGGCTTTCCATTTTTGCCTGATGGGTGAATTCCGAGGTGACGGTGATAACTTCCGTGATTTCGAGCGGAAACTCAATCAGGTTGGCGTGTGAGTGATCCATCCAGATGCCGAGGCATTTTTTGTGTTTCATTGGTTTTGATTATGTTTTATTGACTGAAAGTTTGCGAAGGACGCCCTCAAATTAAATCTGATCCCAGCCGGCATGGAGGCAGTCTTTGGGGGTGGAATGGGGGTCCTTAAAGGAGCATTCTCCTGAGAAGCAAATGGCGAAAGAGCAACCCTTGTTCAGAAATGCATTGTGAGAGGCCCTGCAAAAGTCGCAGCCAAGTCCGGAGGGGTGGTCTTTTTTGGTGCAATGATCGCATGAAAGCGGAGTTTCGGGGTGGGTGTTGCGGGCGTCGTGAAAGACGATGGGAATTTCCATAATGTCCGCCTGCCGAAGCGCGCAGTACTTTTTAAACTCACCGGTAGTGGCAAAGGGAGACCCGTTGAACTTCTCGAGTTCACGAGTTTCTGCAGGGGAGAACTCGTGAGCCTGTCCTTTGAGTTCGGACAGGTCTGCGTCGCAGTCAAGGAAGCGATTGTGCAGAAGGTGCAGGGAGGCGTATGCCGCCAGTTTATGGGTTTGTGGAGGGGTGTTTTTCATCGGGGAGGGGGGAAGGATTCGAGGAGAACCGGTCAGGATGGGCGCCATTTTGCGGGCTGCTTTTCTCAGAGCCTGATGCCAATCAAAATGGGAGTAGGGCGCCCCTGCCCCTCGTTGAGGAGCTTCTTGGCCTGTTCCCAGCAGTGGCTCTGGGGATCCGAGGCTTCGCCCTTGGTGATGATAAAAACCCAAGGGCGCCCCCATTCCATCTCGCCCTTGATATCCGGCTGCGTGGCTTTTCCGCGCTCTTCCACGCTTTGGAGGATTGCCGCGTCGAAGGAGTGAGCTCCTTCGGTGCGTTTTTTGTTCAACGACCAGGTTGGCGCAACGACATAATCTTGAACAACCTGTCCCCACCCGCCAAAGACGACGAGAGCCACCTCGGGCGCCGCCAAGGGTGATCTGTCGGCCGTGATGTCCTGATAATAAGAAGCGAGTCCGGCGAGGACTTTTTCAATGCGTTCCCCAGCCATTGAGCCACTGACGTTTAGGATCAGGAGGGAGGGATCTGTGGCTGGACTTCTGGAGGGGTAGGAATCCCAGGGATGAGCGGATGGGCTTTGGTGGTCATCAGGAGCAGTGTACGTGGGCGTATTTTGCATAGTCGTGTGGGTGCGCTGGAGCGATGCGTTGTAGTGCTTGGGGGGGGAGAAAGGGGGAGCGGTGCTCCCACCTATCTGAAGCGTAATGGGAGGTGGGGCGCCTCAGGATGGGTAGTGCAGGTTTGCTGCGAATCGGCGGCTGGTACGCTGCTTTTGACGCCCGGCTTTTTTGCTTTTGGCGTCGTTGGTGCGCCGCAGGCAGGGCAACAGCAGGGTATGGCACTGGGTCCTGCCGCGAACCACTCTAGGCATGCCCTCAAGCCGGATTTTTGTGGAGTTGTGTGGGCGCAGCAGCTTTTGTCTTCGGCCGCTGCAGGGGCGGGTTTTCCCTCAGGAATACAGCAGCGCGGTTTTTGTGCCGCGGGTGCCAAACTCTGGGGATGGGGGTGCTGTGCTGTCGCTCTTGTTGGAGTGGCGTAACACGTTAAACTAAAGACAAATGCCGCGAGGTAGCAGTCGTTTTTTTGTTTCATTTTTTGGGTTCCGTTTTGGCCGGAGCTGCGTCTTGCCGATTGCTTGTGCCCGCCGGGGCCTTACTGCGGCAGAGCTTGTGTCGGGGCCAAAATGGTGTCTACGCACCTGCCCCTAAACATCGCGCATCTTCCCTGAGTGGAGGGGGGAGCAATGGGGGATGGCGCGCGGGCTGTCTGTGACGGCGCGGGGCCTTGGGGCGGAAAATAGAAGACCCGCAACGCCCTGGTTGCAGGGGAATTGCGGGTCTTTCTGATTTGTGAATTTTTCTGAACCTTCCAGAGTCTTCCAGAAATGGTTGCCTCACTAGGATTTGAACCTAGACAAGCAGATTCAGAATCTGCTGTGCTACCGTTACACCATAAGGCAGGAAGGGGCGTGGAACCTAGGCGGATCCTCCGCTGCTGGCAATAGAAAAAAGTCCGCCGGGTTTGTCCTTTGTGGTCCGAAGGGTGAATTAACCTTCTGGAGCGCCCGTATTTGTTTCAACCGTCTGTTTCGTGGAGAGAAAGGGGGGGAATAAGGCGTCCAAGTCGACGAGTCGGGCTGTTTTTACTTTGTGGCTGGGGCCGGCTTTGGCGCTTCAGGCGCCGTGGGTTTTGCATCCAAATTGGTTCCGATCGCCCTGGCTTCCATCGGCACAGGCGCTCCGTCGGCGGGGACTGGAGCCCCGGCACTCCAAAGAATGCCGTTTAGAACGAAGCGGCGCTGTCCTTCGACGCTCCAGTTCCGATGCAGGTCGCACCCGGTAAACGCGAAACTGCGGCCGCCGTCTTTACGCGTGAATGCCCACGCGACGGTTTCGGCTCGGCCCGCGTGTTCGCGAGCGTCCGGGGTGGACCGGGATTTTTCGGGGACGATGCCCGCGAGAAGGGGGACGATTTCCGGGGAGAAGTGCAGGTTGTAAAGCCAGCCGTCCAAGGGGGCGGCAAAGGAGGCAAGCCCGTTGAGGGAGGGGTGTTTTGGGAACTGGGAGAATTCCATGTCCCAGTGGCCGCGGCAGCCGATGTCCTTCTGCCAGACACCTCCCAGCCACTGTTGGACTTCTGCCGCGCGTTCCTCGGGGACGTCAACGGCCTGGTGGAGCATCACTAACCCGGTTCCTTTCGCAACCAGCTCTTTGATTAGGTTCCAACGCTCCGGGGCAAGGAAGGGGAGCTTTGGTCCGCCGTCAGCGTAGACGACGACGGCCTTGGCATCCTTAAAGACCGCCTCGTTTTTGGGCCAGCCGTCCGCCACCAGAACCGGCCAGACGCCTTGAGTTTTGCGCAACCAATCGTAGAGAAGTGCGCAGCCGGCGAAGTACTCGTGCTGGCCGGCTTTGTTGCTGGTGCTTCCGGCAAGGAGGACGATTTTTTTGAGGGCGGGGTTGGGTGCGTCGGCCTCCAGGGGAAGGCGGCGCTGCTCTTCGGTTAGGTCGGCGCGTGCCGGCGTAGTGGTCAGCAGCAGGGGGAGCAGAGCGAGGAGCGAGAAGGCGGGGCGCATATTGTTTTGGGGTGAGGAGTTGGCGGGAAATTGGCGGGGGCGCGGGTTAGGCGAAAAGGTCGTGCACGACCCTGCCGTAGACGTCGGTGAGCCGGAAGGGGCGACCGGCGTAGCGAAAGGTGAGGGCTTCGTGGTCAAGGCCCAGGGCGTGGAGGAGGGTGGCGTGGAGGTCGTGCATGTGGACCTTGTTGACCACGGCGTGGTGGCCCCATTCGTCGGTCTCGCCATAAGCGGTGCCTGCCTTGAAGCCGCCGCCCGCCAGCCAGAGCGAAAATCCAGCCGGGTTGTGGTCGCGGCCCGTGCCGTTTTTTTCGGCGTAGGGTGTGCGTCCAAATTCGCCGCCCCACCAGACGATGGTGTCCTCCAGGAGGCCGCGTTGTTCAAGGTCGGCGAGGAGCCCGGCCACGGGGCGGTCGACGGCGAGGGCGTGATCGCCGTGTTTTTTGATGTTGGAGTGCTGGTCCCAGGCGGGGTTGTTGGTGTTGTCGCCGTAGTTGACCTGGACAAAACGGACCCCTGATTCACAAAGACGCCGGGCAAGCAGACACTGGCGGCCGAAGTTGTCGGTCGCTTTTTCTCCGATACCGTAGAGGGCGAGGGTTTCGGGGGATTCCCCCTCCATGCCGAGCACGCCGGGGGCGGAACCCTGCATACGCCAGGCGAGTTCGTAACTGCTGATGACGGCCTCCAATTCAGAGTCGCCCGGTTTTTGGAGGAGTTGTTCGGCGTTGAGTTCGCGCAGCAGGTCGAACTGGAGCCTGGCCTCCGCGGGGGTGCGCGGGGAGTGAAGGTTGCCGATGGTTGCGCTCGCGGCTGGCACGCCGGCGCGACCGATGGCGGTGCCCTGAAAGACGGGCGGCAGAAAGGCGTTCCCGTAGTTGCGGGGGCCGCCGTTGCCAAGACTGGGGCTGATGGTGACGAAGGCGGGAAGGTTTTCGTTTTCCGAACCCAGCCCGTAGGAAATCCAGGCGCCCATGGAGGGGCGTACGAAGGTGGTTGTGCCGGTGTGAAGAAAGAGGGTGGCCGGTCCGTGGGCGATTCCTTCGGTGTGCATGGAACGGATCAAACAGAGTTTGTCCATGTGCTTGCACGTTTCAGGAAAAAGGTCGGAGGCCCAGAGGCCGCTTTGGCCATGTTGGGCGAAATTCCAGAGGGGTTTCATCACCCTTTGCTGAGGGCTTTTCCCTGACTTGGCCAGGCTGCGCAGGTCCGCGAAGTCGAGCATCCGGCCGTCCTCGGCGAGGAGCTTGGGTTTGTGGTCGAAGGAGTCCACGTGGCTGACACCCCCCTGCATAAACAAAAAGATGATGCGTTTGGCCCGCGCTTTGTGGCCGGCGGGTTTTGGGGCCAACGGGGCGGGGGCGGCCTCCGCGCTTCGGGAGGCCATGCCCGCAAGGGCGATCTGGCCAAAACCGCAGGCGAGGGATTGCAGGGCGCGGCGGCGAGAGAAGGGGAGCGCGTTCATGGGAGGAGGGGGTGAGAGGGGCAGAAGCCGGGCGGCGTTTTAGTCGATGTAGCGAAAGTCCAGCGAGGCGAACAACATTTGGTAAAGCTGCGCCCAGACTTCCGCTTCAGGGGCGGAGGCGCCGGCCACGAAGCGCTGACAGATGGCGGTTTCCTTCGGAGAAGGCGGCCGGCCGAGGACCTGATGGTAGGCGGCCCGGATTCTTTCCTGAATGGAGGCGGGGGTTTTGAGGGCGGCTTCCGCCGCGAGCTTGGATTGCTCGAGCAAAAACGGATGGTTGAGAAGGAAGAGGGCCTGGGGGGCGACGGTGCTGGAATTGCGCTGCCCCATGGTCTGGTTGATGTTCCCGAAGTCAAAGACCTCGAACAATTCCAGCCGTTTGTTGCGGAACGCAGGCGTGTACACGCTGCGCCGGAAGTCAGCGTATACGTAGTTGTACTCGATGTTCTGGGCCGAGGAATTATTGGCGTCGATATCCCCCGCCCCCGCGATGTTTGAGCCGCCCAACTGCCGGTCCAACCCGCCACTGACGCTCAGGATGGAGTCGCGGATCTGTTCGGCATCGAGCCGACGGCGGTTGGCGTGGGCGAATAGGCGGTTTTCCGGGTCGGTTGCCGAGGGGGAGGCGGCAGTCTGCTGCCAGGCGCGGGAGAGGACGATTTCGCGGATCAGCGTTTTCCAACTGCCACCCTCCTCCATAAACCGGCCGGCCAGGTAGTCCAGCAACTCGGGGTGTGTGGGTTTTTCCCCGGTAGTTCCGAAGTTGTCGATAGTGCTCACAAGGCCCGTGCCAAAGAGCCAGTTCCAGACGCGGTTGACCTGCACCCTGGCGGTGAGGGGGTTCTCGCCGCTGGCGATCCAGTCCGCCATCTCTACGCGGCCGCTGGAATCGGGGGGCAAGGCGGCGGGCGCCTGCGGAAAGGTGACTTGCAAAAAGCCGCGCGGCACCGTTTCCCCGCGCTGACGTTCGACGCCGCGGATGCGCAGTTGGGCGTCGAGAATTTTGTCGTCGTCCGCCACGGCCATGGTCAGGTCGCGCACCGGGCCTTCTTTGGAGAGTTTTTTGAAGGCGGCCTCGAGTTCCTTAACCTTGTTTTTGGCTAGGGTGTCGGGTTTGGAGTTGGCGGGTTCGCTTCTCTGATTGGAGGGGGCGCCTTCCTCGAGGAGCTGCAGGGCGTCTACCGTCACAAAGCCGCGAGTGTTTTCGTTGCTGATTAGCACGTAGCCGGCGCCGTCCTGCTCAAAACGGAATTTGCCCAGGGAGATAAAACGGCCCTCGAGGGGAGGGGGCTGGGTCTGGTCGACAAAAACGGTGTCTTCCCCGTCGGCGTGGAGGATGTTTACCCGGACGTTGGTGGCGCGCCCATCCGCGTGTGTGTAGGCGAGGCGTACCTCGTAGCGGCCTGCTTTCGGGATGGTGGGGGTGAAGGTGATGGTTTTTTCGCCCTTGCCCGAGTTGTCATCGCTCAAATACCCCGCGCCAATGAAACTGCGGACGAAGGTGGATTTTTTCCAGACGCCGACCACCTTTGCCTCTAAATCATCGAGCACGATTCCCTGCAGTTCGGCGGCGGCGACGGGCATGCCGGGTTTGGTGGTGGGCGAGCTTACGAGTTTGGCGGCGTTTGTGGCTTCGGTCTGGGCGGCGTCGATCTGCTTGCGCAGGGCGGCGAGGTGTTCCTCGTGGAGTTTGAGTTCCGCCTCGCGCGGGCCTTCCTCGGGTAGCGGGGTGGTGATCCAGCGGGCTACGTTGTCTGTGTAGTTGAAGAGCGTGCGGGTGGAGGCGAAGACGCCCGCGAGTGCGTAGTAGTCTTTTTGGGAGACGGGGTCGAATTTGTGATCGTGGCAGCGGGCGCACCCGAGAGTCTGGCCCAGGAAGGCGCGACCCACCGTTTCGATTTGTTCGTCGATCACGTCGAAGCGCAGTTGCTGCTTGTCTTGTTCCTCGTAGTTGGTGGGGCCGAGCGCCAGGAACGCGGTGGCGGTAAGGTGGCGTCTGCGGTCGGCGGGAGTGGCGGCAGGGAGGAGGTCGCCGGCGACCTGTTCGCGCACGAATTGGGGGAAGGGTGTGTCGGAGTTAAAGGCGGCGATGACGTAGTCCCGGTAGCGCCAGGCGTCTTTAAAGAGAAGGGTGCGTCCGCCGCCGCTGGATTCGGCGAAACGGGCGACATCCAGCCAGTGCCGGCCCCAAGTCTCCCCAAACTGCGGACTTGCCAGAAGGACGTCGGTAAGTCGGGCGAGTGCGGCCTGGCGGTTCTGGGCGGCTTCCTTGAGGAAGGCCTCTGTTTGTTCCTGAGTGGGTGGAAGGCCGACAAGGTTCAGGTATAGGCGGCGTACCAAGGGAAGCAGGGGAGCGTCCGGAGCCGGTTGGACGCCGGCGGCTTCCATGCGCGCCAGCAGGAAGTGGTCGAGGTTTGAGCGGGGCCAGTCCTTGGCGCGCACTTCCGGAAGCGCGGGCTTTTGGACGGGGGCATAGCTCCAGAATTTTCGGCCTTCGGTGAGGCTGAGGCCGGTCTGTTTTTTGACTTCCTTCGCTTCGGTGCGTGGGTCGGGAGCGCCCATCTCAACCCAGGTTTTGAGGATGTCCGTTTCCTGGGGGGAAAGCCGCTGTTTGGGCGGCATCTGAAGGTCTTTGTTTCCGTAATGAACGGCCTCGATGAGCAGGCTTTTCTCAGGATTTCCGGGCACAATGGCCGGCCCGGAATCGCCGCCTTTGGCCCAGCCCTCGCGCCAGTCGAGGCGAAGACCGCCTTTCGCCTTCGCCTCTGCGCTGTGACATTCCATGCAACGTTCGACAAGAAGGGGACGAACCTTTTTCTCAAAAAAATCAGTCGCCGGTTCCGCCCCGGAGACAACGAGAGGGGCGAGAAAAAAAGCAAAGGTGAAGGATCGCAGCGTCATGGGGGTGGATTGCCAGCATTTCTCTGACAGGTTTTAAGGGAAAAGACGAGGGCAACTTTGGCGGGGCCCAGAAGTCCGGCAGCCTGGGGGCAGGACTTTAGCGAGGGGCGGATTCGAAGCTCCCCAAGCAAGGAGAAGAGCGTGTCAGAAGGATGCCATCAGAGCATCTCTCTTTAGGAACCTTCATAGCCTGCGCCCACATTTTCGTCCGGAAAAGAGGGACGAATGCATTCGGTCTAGGGGACCGCCCTTTTGGTAAGCTTTTGGTGTGATTCTTGGAGGCGGCCTCCAATGAAGAGAGGCCTCGATCATGGTGGAAGTGAGGAAGCCAGGGTTGTAAAAAATTCGATGGCAACGAAGTTCGACGCGATCGGGGGTGGGTGAGGGCCTCGCAGAACGGCTCAGCGGAGGGGTGCCTCGCGTTTGATTTCGGAAAACGAACCGCCGCCACCCGCACTCGCGAGGACGCGTTTGAGAGCCTTTTCGGTTTCGGGAAGCACCCCGACGCCTACGAAAAAAACCTTCGCCCGGAATGGTTGGGAGGTTTGCAGGCGGACAAGGGTTTGCTCGAGTTCGGGGATTGGAATGGTCGAGGCGATGCCAGTGCCTCGCTGCATACTACCGTCGGAGAGGATAAAGATGGCATCCGGCTGCAGTTTGAAGACGGCTTCCAGTGCGACCAGAAATCCTGGGCTTCCGCTGACGACGTTGGGAAGACCGCGAGGCAGGGCGCCTTCGGTTGCGAAAAAGGAATGTAACCAAGTGATCGCAGCTTTCCGGTTTGTACTCGTGCTAGGTACGAGTTCGGTCCGGAAAAAGGCGTAATTCCGGGCGAATTCCACCAAACCAAAACGCGTATTGACCCCTAGCTCCTCGACCAAACGCGCGGTTTCATCCCGAATTCGTTCCATGGGCATTCCTGCTTTCGCGGCCGCCCCTGCCACGGTTTTGGAGATGTCAAACATCAGAACGATGCGCTTGGCTTGAGTCTGAACGCCCAGGAAACTGACTCCTGTTCCGGCTCCTCCCGCGCCGCCGCCGCCCGAGCCGATTCCCGCTCCCGCGCCGGCCGCGAGTGCGCTTGCCTCAGAGTAGAAAGAGGCGCTTAGCGCGCCGGGTTCCATGGAGGGCGGGGAAAAAGAGGGAAGCCGTGGAAGGTCTGGCAGCGCGAGGGCGCTTGCGCGCGTGCTTTGGATGCGGTCGGTGAAGGCCGTTTTTTGCGCGGCCCCCTCCGAGGCAGCCGCCTGCATGGTCTGCTCACGCACTTTGGCCGGCGACTTTGGATGCGGTTTTGCTGTCAGGATGGGCGGTGGCTGCGGTGGGGTGGAAAAATGTTTGGCTACAATCCAGACTCCCGCCAGAACGGCAAGGCCGGCGTGGAGGGCGAGGCTCACCCCGAGGACCGTCATCGCCAGGCGGCGGCGTTCACTGCGGCCGGTCTTCGCACCTTCGTCAATTTTCATGGGAGCTCCCCCTGCGCCCCTGCGAAGGTGACCTGAGTAATTCCCACCTGCGCGCAGATATTCAGGACATCGACGATGCGCTGGTGTTTGGCGCGGTCTGCGGCTTCGAGGATGACCAAGGCCTGTCCTTTGTTGGCCCGGGTGCTTTGCTCGTAGCGGGCAAGTACCGCGCGCAAGCGGGGGAGTTCGGTGCTTTCCGGGGGCTCGAGGGGTTCCTCGTTGAGGACAATCTGCCCGGACTCAAGAATCTCCACCCTCTGCTCATCGGGAAGTTCGAGAGGCTCCTCCTGGGAGACGGTGCCGGGAAGGTTCACGCCGATGTCTGCCTCCGGTTGGACGGGTTTGGAGGTGAGGATATAAAAAAACAGAAGCAAAAAACAGACGTCAATGAGCGGTGCGATCTGCATTTCCACCTGGGGATGTTCCGTCCTTTTCATCGTTTGCGCACTCCGTAGACGACCTCGGCGGCGCCTGCATCCGCGGCAAGGTTCATCAGTTCCTTGATGCGCGCAGCCGGTGTGGAGGCATCGGCGCGGACTTGTAATTTCAGAGGAGGGTGGTTTTTGAAACGCGCCTTCAAATGGGAGGCGAGTTCGGCGGTATTGACGCGCTGCTCGCCAGTGAACCAATCGCCGTTGGCGTCGACGTTGATGACATCGCGGTCACCTGTGTTTTGAGGCGTGCTCGCTGAACTGGCGATGGGCACCTGGATGGTTTTAAGCCGGGCACTTTTGGTCAATTTGCCAGACAGCATGAAGAAAAAGAGGAGCAGCAGGGTGACGTCAATCATCGGGGCAATTTGCAGGCCCACTTCCTCATGCGTCACGCGGCGGATACGGCGGCGGCCGGCGGTCATGTTTGAAGAGTCATTTCAAAACGCGGTTTCATGGTGCGGACCATCCTTTAGAGTCGCTCAAACGGATTGGAGGGCTGGGGGCGGGGTGCCGTGGGCCTCCCCGGTAAAGCGATCGAGCATGTGGGACAGGGTGGCGTGAACGTCCGCCATGTTTGCGGCAATCAAACCGCGGAAGGCGAAGTAGAGGAACATTGAAGGAATGGCCAGAAGCAGACCGCCACCCGTCGCCACAAGCGCTTCGCCAATGCCTTTGGCAAGATCGGCGGCCTCGGCTTTTCCTGCGGTGAGGGCGCTAAAACTGTTGATCATGCCTGAAACGGTTCCCAGCAGGCCGATCATCGGGGCAAGCACGGCCAGAGTATTGAGGTAGTTGACGGTCGCCATCATCTTGGTTTCGGTGCGGAAACATTCGTCGGCGACGGCGTTTTCCATGGCGGGTTTGTTGTACATGTCCCTCTCGTAGTTAGCCTTCATGATGGCGGAGGCAAGGGCGTGGGTGAGGGGGCCGGGATTGGTCTGGCAGCACCGGTAGGCCTGCTCGAGGTCTTTGCGGGAGAGCATTTCATTGAGGCGTTCGACCAATGCACTCGGAAGCAGGCGATTCTTGCGATACGTGAGCCAGCAGAAAACAGCCAGCGCCAGAGCTGCGACAGAACACAGCGCAATGAGATGCATGACAGGTCCGCCTTCTCCGTAAAGGTCGAGGAGGCTTTTGCCGGTTTCAGTCCCGGCTGCGTTTGCGGCGTTTGGGAGCAGCGGCAGGAAGATCAGAATCTTTGTGAGAATCGGAGTGTACTTTTTTTTCATTGGGATTCGGGCTTTTCCGCGTCTGGGTAAGGTCGAGCGAGGCTGGAGCTGGCCATCTGGGGTCGGGCTCCCGGATTTCAGAAGGCAGACCTTCCAGAAACAGGGTGGCTTTTGTGGCAAAAGCTGAGCCTGGAAAAAACGCGATCAGATCGCGGGCCGTTTCTGCCGCGAGTGAAAGTTGTCCGCACCGGCGGTGAATCCCCAGAGCGCCCCAGAGGCCTCGCATGGCGAGTTCGGGAGAACCTCCCGGCAGGAGCGCGGCTTGCAGGAACAGGTCGAGCGTTTTGTGGTAAAGGGCGTTGCGTTCGGGCCGCACGTTGTCGTCTTCCTCCCAGCGCGGGTTTTCCTCGAGCAAATGGATAAGCGCCGCCTCGTTTGCCGCGGCAAGAACGAGCCGTGCTTCCGCCGCCAAGCAGGCTCCTATGTCTGCCTTTAAAAGTGCCTCGGCTTCCGCAACGGCCTCGGCGCTCAGGCCCAACATTGTCCACGCTCTGAGTCGGCCCTGGATGCCTGCTTCGTGTTCGCGCGCATCGGTGGCTTCGTGGGCGACCCGCGAAAATACGGACAGTGCTTCAGCGGAGGACGGCAGCCTCCCTTCCTCCAAAAGCGCCAAGCCAAAACGCAGGCCGATTCTTCCTCCAGGGGAGGACGCTACAGGAAGCAGCGGAGCAAATTTTTCCCAGAGGGAGCGGAGTTCCGTGATCTGGAGTTTGCTTGCCTCGCGGAGCCACTTTTCGCGTTGAGGGTCCGGTCCGAATTCAAGGGAGGCCGTTTGTTTCCTTGGGAAAGAAAGGACAAAGGGAGGCAAATCTGCAACCGGTTGGGAGACAAGTAGCAGGTTTTCACCTTCAACACCGGCAATGCGGCAGACTCGGCGTTCTCCGTTTTTGAGAACCACGACATCCGCGGCCTGGCACAGAAGGGTTGAGCCCAAGAGCACGGCGAACCACGCGCTGAAAAAGTTCATTCTATCTCCCCCAGTAAAGCGAGACGATGATCGGCCTGTGCCATTTCAGGAAGTTCAGCGGGCAAGCCAGCCTCCCTCATTTCCCGATAGGTGCGGCGTGCAGCGGTTTTGTCCCCGAGTTTTTCAAAGGCCTCGCCGCTGCGCAGGTAAGCCTTGGCCACCGTTTTTTTCCAGCGGCCGTACATCACATAGACCCGCTGGTAGTAGGGAATGGCTGTTTTGGGTTTGCCCAATTGCATTTGGTTTTCCGCAAGGAGGAGCAGGGCTTCTGATTTAAATTCGCCTGAAGCGCCGCGTGCGAGCAGCACGGATTGGAGGCTTTGTTCGGCCTCTTTCCTGTCGCCGTTGGCTTCCTGGATCAGGGCTTTGCTCAGACCAACACGCCCTGAGAGCGGGGAGTCCGCGCACTCGCGCTCGAATCGGCAGGCAATCTGAAGCGCTTTGTCCGGTTCCCCGGATTGTTCGGCTTCGAGCATTAGGGCCGCGAGCGCGCGGTCTTTGAGGACGGAGCGTGGGTGCCATTTGAGCATTTCCCGCCAGAGCAGCGCCGCTTGGGTTGCCTGACCGCTCGAGGTGCAGGCTTCGGCGATGTCCGATAGGATGCGGTCGCTGGTCAAATGCGGCTGCATTTTGAGGCGGGCCGTCAGTAGTAGTTGCTGAGCCTCGAGAGGGGAGGTTCGACTCAGGGCCCTGGCGAGGCCCCACTGGGCGCGGAGGGCGGCGGTTCCTTGCGGGGCTTGGGCTGTGGTTTCAGTCGCCCACAGGCGTAAATCCGAGGTTCGTTGCTCAGCGGGAATGGCTTTGGCAAAGAGGGTTGCGAGAGAATCTAGCAGGCTTTCCACGGCTGGGACGTTAGGATCGTTTGCATGTTCGGTGATGACCTCCCACGCCAACCGGATGGACGCCTCGCTTTGGCCAAGTTCAATCCACCACTTGCAGGCCCACAAAACGGCGTCTGAATAACGCGGGCTTTGAAGGCGCTGCTGCGCGAAGCGTTCCAAATGCGAGGCGATTTGTTCGGAGCGGCCCAGGGTTTTGAGAAGTTTTGCGGCTTTAAACCAACCTTCCTCGAATGCGGCGGGATTAGAGGTCGGGATATTTTGCAGTGTAGTCAGGGCGGGCTCGGTGTCCTCTGTGGCGAGTTGTGCCTCCGCGAGCAAAAGGTGTGCTTCGCCAGCTTTTGGGTCTTCGGGAAAGGTCTCGAGAAGGGAACCCAGTTCGGTGATTGCCAAAGCGTAATCGTGCTGGGCGTGGGCGGCCCTTGCGTTTTGGAAAAGCACGGCAGAACGATTGGGGCCGTCCGGGTAGCGCGCCAAATACTCGGCGGCGGCGGTTCGACACTTCTCGGGTTGTTTGCCGACGGCGTAGGCCACACAGAGCCAATGGGCGGCCTCCTCCGCCAGTTCGTGTTTGGCACTCTGCTTTAGAAACCCTGCAAATTGAAGTGCGGCGAGGTTTGCATCCCCCGACATCAACAGAGTGAAGGCGCGCATCAATTCAGCGCGGCGGGCAATGTCGGATTTTGGATAGACGCGGACGATGGTTTCGAAGGTTTTCAGGGCTTCGGCAAAACGCCTTTCCTTTTGGTGGGCTACGCCCTTGAGAAAAAGCACCGTTGGGAGGTTTTGTGGTTTGGAAAACGTTGCGCAAAACAGAGTCGAAACCGCGTCCACATGGCTCCAGCATTCGAGTTCGCTCCAGAGTTGCATGATGGAAATTCCGGCCTGTTCCATGGAAGGCTCCGAGGGATGCTTTTGGATGGCCTGGGTAAGGATCAGAGCCGCTTCCCTAAAACGCTGCAGCCCCTGATAAGCGGCTGCTACTCGCAGTAGCACGGCGGCATCGAAGGCCCCGCATTCCTTCAGCGTTTGAAGCTCAAGACGGATGCGTTCCCCCGATTGTTTGAGCATGGCTTTCGAGCTGGCGGCAGACGGACCCGAAAAACCCGCGCCCTCTTTTTCAATCCACAACAGCTGGGACTCGGCGAACTCCAGAATAGTTTGAAACGGGCGGATTTGGTAGAGGCCTATCAGCGCATTCCTGAACTGGCCCTGCTCTAGAAGATGGCTTGCCAGCCGTAGAAGCGTGTTTTGAAAGCCAACCGCTTCGAAAGAATCTTGAAGCAGCAGCTTTTCCTTTTGAACCAGTGCCAGAGCCGGCTCCAACTGACCGGCTTCGATGCGTGTGCGAATTTCCTGAAGCAGTGCCTGAGGTGCGTGGAACGAGTCGAGGAGCGGTCGGCTAGCCTTGAGGCGCTCCGCGGCCTCAGCGGGGTTTCCCGAGAGCAGTTCGGTTTGTGCCAGCAGCAGGTGGGCTTGTTGAAACTGCGGGCCAGCTGTGCAAAACGTCAAAAACTGCTCCAGGCTCGCCCGTGCTCTTTGATAGTCGCCGAGACTCAACATGCAGAGTCCCTCTTGAAAATGCAGCTCCTGTCGCAGGGCGGGGGAGAGGGGAGGGTTTGCGTTCAGCGCGCGTTGCAGGGGAGCTAGGGCGTCTTGAAAACGGTTTTGACGTAGCAGGGCGAGTGCGAATGCCGGTTGGAAGCGTTTTGCCACCGCTTCCGTTTCGGGCCGGCCTCCGAAGTCGCGGCTGTAAGCGGAGTAAGCGTCCGAGGCCTCTTTCCAGCGGCTCTGAGAGAGAGCTTTGGCTGCCTGAGACAAATATTCCTCAGCGGTCCCGTTCAAATCAGGCTGGCTAGCCGCTGGTGGAGTCGCTTCGGCTGCCACCGTTTTTGTGCGCGGATTCCCCTTTGCATCCACGCATGGAACGCAGAAAAACAAGCCTGCGAAAAAGGAGATAAGAAACAGGGGAAGGCGCATAGATGCCTATGGGTTGATGGACGGGCTCAAACCGTCGGAAGGCAGCTGGTATCCTGCGGAACTTTTCCGCCCCGATGCCGCGTCCCTCGCCGCAACGGTCGCTGATAT
>Ga0114974_10002240_pt1 | contig 14896 bp, 14 predicted proteins | sample S_130206_EF_Meta_FD_87318 | JGI IMG/M metagenome (GOLD analysis project Ga0114974, IMG submission 87318) | Freshwater microbial communities from Lake Simoncouche, Canada to study carbon cycling - S_130206_EF_MetaG | ecosystem: Environmental > Aquatic > Freshwater > Lake | place: Lake...
ATGGTGTTCAAAATGGCAAGCCCTACTGCACCACCAAGCGCACCCACCATGGTGAGCACTCCTGAGGCAACGCCGGAGTCATGAGCACCCACTCCGAAAAGTGCAACAGACGAAAGTGGAACCATGATGAAACTGACGCCCAAACTTCCGATGAGCATGCCAGGGAGAACATGTGCAGCGTAGCTACTCGAAAGTTCTAGCTGACTGAACAAAGTCAATGCAATAACTGCCAAAACAATTCCGATGAGTGGCAAAAACCGAGGCCCATATTTGGGTAAGAGCTTGCTGGCAATAGCCGCACTTATCACCATACCTGTGGCAAATGGCAGGAACATTAAACCGTTTTGCACTGGTGAAAGTTTGAGTGCAACTTGGAAGTAATAAGAGAGAAAGAGAAACATCGATAGCCAACTTGTGGCGATCAATAGTGAAGTGAGATAGGCGCCGCCACGATTGCGATTCATCAAGATGAATAGCGGTAATAGCGGATGGGATGATCGATTCTCCCAAATAAAGAACAAAATGATGAGGAGCGCAGCTAGACCAATCCATGGAAAAGCAGTTGACCAACTCGGATGCTTGCCACCGATTTGGCTGAGCCCATAGACCAGACTGAACAAGCCCAAGGTTGAAAGCAGCGCACCAGGAAGGTCGTATCGGCGATCACCAGATGGATGCGGATCCGGAAACCACATGACCGCGCCAATCATCATCACCAGTGCCAAGGGCAAACTGATAAGCAAGGTCCAGCGCCAACTGGCATATTCCGTAAGAAAACCACCCAGCATCAGTCCGGTTGCCGAACCCATGCCTGCCGTTGCCCCATAAACGCCAAATGCTTTAGAACGTTCTTTGATATCAATAAACATGTAAGTCAAAAGCGAAAGCACCGTTGGAGCAACTAACGCGGCAAACACGCCCTGCAGTCCCCTGCTGAATACCAACATGAACTCATTGACAGCTAATCCACCCAAACCGGAAGCAAGGGCAAAGCCGCCTAATCCAATAATGAAGACACGCTTTCGACCTGCGAAGTCTGAGATTCGGCCGCCTAACAGAAGTAACCCGCCAAAGGCCAACCCATAAGCCGTAACTACCCACTGCCGGCTTGCATCTGACATGCCGAGGTCATGCTGCATGGAAGGAAGTGCGATTCCGACCACACCTACGCTCTGGGCAAACATTAAATTGGTGGCACCCAAGACGATCAATGCTTTCCAACGCAGTGGGTAATGTGAAATCTGCGGCAAGGCAGTCATGAGAAAGTCCTTCTCAGCGAACGGAAATATCTCGGATGTGAGATGAAACTAGTCGAAAGTTTCCGATTTCTCATCGAAACACAGTTTCTGCCTCGGTCCACGAACTTCTCTGTCGACGAATGGTCGGGCCGATGCCCGCATTGTCCAGATTGTTGTAAGTTTCTTCGCCTAGCTTCTCACCCTTTCCCACAAATGACTGACCGAGATCGTGAAATTTAGTATTTTAGGAAAACGTTGTTTACGCACTGCTTCCCATATTGCAATTTTCTGGAGTTTTTTAGCGTATTTAAGGAGAGTTCAGATGGCCAAAACTAAGGCTGTAGCACCTGCACCCGTCACTTTTGAGCAGGGCGCTCATTGCCCTATCGCTCACATCACTTGGACAGGAGCACCCCGTGCGGCTATGTCTGGCCATGCGATGCTCGACGAACTGCGCCATGCCGGGCCGATTGTTGAAATTCCCTACTTGAGCACAAAGTTCTACATGGTTACTCAACATGACGTGGCACTTGAAGTTGCTCAGAATGCAAAACTCTTTCCTCAGCAGGTACACGATATGGAAACGGGCGAAAGAGTTCCTTACACGTTCATTCCTCAGATGCTCAATGGCGCCGAGCACACTACGTGGCGTCGACTACTTGCTTCATATTTCGCTCCTGGAAAAATAAATGCCATCGACGATCGCATCCGCGACCGCGCTGCTGAACTAGTGAAAGGCCTCGTTGACAAAGGCGAGTGCGATTTTGTTCAAGACTTTGCGCTGCGCTTTCCAACTTCCGTCTTCCTAGGAATGATGGGGCTTCCTGTCGATCAGCTCGACATGATGCTCGGATGGGAAACGGATATTCTCCATCCTGATGAGCCTGACCCATTGGTCGCGCGGAATAAAGCTCAGGCTGCACAAGGTGCTGTGACGCAGTACTTCGCAGGCATGATCGCTGAGCGTCGAGCGATGGCGCCAGAAGCCCGACCTGCTGGAATTGCGACAGAGGCGCTTGATTGGCAAATTGATGGACGTCAAGTCACCGATCAAGAACTCTTGCAGTTCTATTTGTTGATGTTCATGGCTGGCTTAGACACCGTCACTGCTGAACTCACATACGGCTTTGCACATTTGGCAAATAATCCCGAAGACCGTCAGCGCCTCGTTGATGATCCAGGCATTGTCGATCGAGTAACCGAAGAATTACTACGTGCGTATCCGATTGTGAATATTCCACGCGAAGTTTCCGAAGATACGGTGATTGCCGGATGCCCAGTAAAAGCCGGTTCCTTTGTCGTCGTGAGTTTGCCAAGCACTGGTCGCGATGAGAAGCAGCATGACGATCCGCTGAATATCGATTTTGACCGTGAGACCAAGTCTCACCTCACCTTCGGTGCAGGTCCTCATCGTTGCTTGGGCTCCCATCTGGCCCGTCACGAATTAACGATCGCTTATGAGGAGTGGCACAAGGTTATTCCGAACTATTGGGTGCCAGAAGGTTATGAAGCAACCGAATCAACCGGAGGCATGATGGCTCTCACCTCGTTGCCACTGCGGTGGAAAGTCTGACCTCCTGGACGAACGAAAAACTGGGCCTTATTCAGCGAGAAATCGCTGAGTGGGGCCCAGTTTTTTATTGGGAGTGCCCCCACCACTACGAAGTTCGGACTAGCGTTCGTCTACATAGATCTAAGGAGAAGCAAAATGAGTCGTGCATTGATTTGTGGTGGCGGTGGTTCTGTGGGTACCGCTTGGGAGTCCGGATGGTTTGCTGGGTTACAGCAAAAGGGTGTCTGGCTCAATGATGCCGACTTCATCTTGGGCACGTCCGCTGGAGCTGGCGTCGGAGTGCAGGTTGCCTGCGGCCACGACATGATGGCTCAAGTTGAGCGCTACCGAGCAGCCGGAAAACGCGCCGCTGCTGGTGGAACAACGGCCGTACTGAATTTTGATACCGGTGGTCAGACCGCTTTTCGTGATCTCTTTGATCGCGGTCACGCCTCTGGACGCAACGGTGACGTGGCTGTGCGCAAGGATATTTCGCAAGCAGCTCGCGATGCAGTACCAACAATTGAACTCGAGCCATTTTTGCGAACCTTCAAATACCTCGCAAATGAACCATGGCCAGCCTCATATAAGGCAGCCTGTTTAAATATCGACACCTACGAATTTGAAGCAATCGGCGCAGACCTCGGTGGTTCCTTGCAAAATGGAGTTGCTGCAGGATGCGCAGTTCCCGGTGTTTACCCACCGATTCAGGTCGGCAAATATTCATATGTTGACGGTGGATGTCTATCTCCGACAAGCATCGACCTTGGTATCGGCTACGACAAGACTCTGGTGCTCCTCGTTGCCGATGCTCCGCAAAGCGAACTTGATGCGTTACGAAACAGCGGTACCAGCCATCTCATTATTTCGGTGGATCCCGATGTGCATGCCAAATGGGGTGGCAACCTCATGGATGCATCTATTGCTTTTGAAGCTGCCGAACAGGGCCTGGAGCAAGGAATGCGTGACGCCGATCGCGTTCGAGCTTTTTGGCAATAACCAAGAACTAGCCCATGGCTGCTTTCGCAGCGTCATAGGTAGCTTTGGCAGCCTTTGTCGCAGCTATTGCTGAGTCCGCAGTTGCTTTAGCTTCTTTCGCTGCACGATCTGCTGCTTGAAAAGCGGCACGAAGCGACGCATCCTTTGGGGCGGCTTGTCCTGCCGCTCGTGCAGCCTTAGCCTCCTGAGCTCGCGCTTTGAGATTAGCGATCGCGGTATTCGCGGCTGCAGATGCAGCTTTCAGTTGGGCCTGCGCGGCTTGAACGGCACGAATTTGCTCCGCTTTGGGGTTCACTGTTGGTGCTTTCTTCGCAGCTTGTGGAAGTCTCGTTCCTGGCTGCGCTACACGGGTAGGCGCCGAAGATGCTGCTGCAGCTCCCGATGCTGCTGATTGAGCTGCACGAGTTGGAGCCGCTGAGGCTGCGGGTGCTCCGATTTGTGTTGGCGATGGTGGCTGAGCTGCCGCGGATGCTTTGGGAGCCGCGGGAGCCGCAGATTCCGCGGCAAATGCCGCACTTGCACTACCGCTCGCTAAGAGTGTCGCGATACCGAAAGAGACGAGTGCTTTCTTCATTTTGAATCTTCCAATCAGTCGTGACACTTTTGGAGCCCACGGGATGGACAAGCTTTTGTTGTTTTTTTGATCAGGCAACGGTCCAGAACGGCAACGTTAGCGTAGCGCTGACCTCATTCCAAGTCACTTTTAGCTTCATGCCAATCTGCACATCTTCGGGCTCAACATTCACGAGATTTGAGACAAATCGGGCATTCCCGCTTACTCCATCTGCTGAAACTACTGCAGGGATGTACGGGACGTATTCCTTCTGATCCGGAGTGAGAGCGTGACGGACGATGATGAAGCTGTAGAGCGTGCCCGTTCCTGGCAGGTCAACGTATTCAAGCCCCTGTGCATGGCAAGCTGCACACCATCTTGAAGGTGGCAGCCTAAACGTCCCACACTCTGCACACTTTGGCGCCGTTAGTTGGCCACGAAGAGCCGCTTCCCAAAATGGCGCCGTCCACTCATCTGCATATGGGTCTGTGAAAAGCGGTGCTGGCATGTACTTAAATGGATGAGTCGTGTTTGACATTAGCGGTACCTCTTCAGGATCGTGCCGGTCATAGGAATTGATGAAGGCCCACCCGTGCACAACGCAATTTCGGCACCTTCGACTTGATTGATTGCGGTACCTCGGAGTTGTTCCACCCCTTCGACAAGGTGCGTCATCCCTGGGCAATAGAAGTCTGACAAGTTTCCACCGTGCGTGTTGACTGGAATTGATCCAGTTCCAAACCGGATGTTTCCTTCAGCGACAAAAGGTCCGCTCTCTCCTATTGGACAAAGCTGGAAATCTTCGAGTTGCATCAAGACCATTGGGGAGAAATGGTCATACAGCAATGCCACATCAACATCTTCTGGACCTACTTCTGCCATTTCGTACATCTGCTTTGCAACATCTCTCGCACCCGCGGATGCAAAACTCACATCAGGCATTTGAAAGTTTCCGAGCAAATGCGCGTTATTACCCGTTCCGCCGATTCCGCTACCGGAAATTAACACTGGTGTGTGTGGCAAAGTCTTTGCCCGATCGATTGAAGTAGTGATAACTGCAATCGCACCGTCACACTCCATTGTGTAATCAAATAAACACAATGGATCCGAGATCATGCGCGCTGCAAAATAGTCGTCCAAAGTCAACGGATCTTTGCGTAAAGACTGTGGGCGTTTGATGGCATTTTCGCGTTGCGAAATACACACTTCGGCAAAGTGCTCCCGCTTGGTGCCATATTGATACATGTGGCGTTGTGTCAGCATCGAGAAGTTGTGGCCTGGCGACATGATCGAGGCGGGCGAGATGAAAGCCGCTTCGGGCGATACATTTCCGCCACCTCCATAGGCGCCACCACCACTAGCGGTTGGCACTTTTCGGGGACCTTCCGAAGACCCACCAAATCGGCCTGTAGGCACCTGTTGAAGAACAAACAGGCTGACACACACGTTCGCCAGACCAGCATTGATTACCGCAGCGGCCATCCCAACTGATCCGGCTGAACCACTACCGCCAGCCGTCAGCGTTGCCGCAAACTTCACATGCGGAACTCCCAGGTTGTAGGCCATCGAACCAGGATCAACCGTGGCTCCACCATAAAAAGCAAAACCATCAAGATCATTTGTTGTGAGACCGGCATCTGCAAGCGCACTGAGCGTGGCTTCCATTGCCATATCCATCATCGACCTTGGCAGTGATTGGCCTCGGCGGTACCTCTGAGTCTGACCAATGCCAACGATTGCTGCTTTGTCCTTCATCGTCACGCTTTTGCCCCTATCAAGATGTTAACAAAGAGCACCGTAATAGAAAGCGCTGTCATTTGTTCACGAACGAAAAGATACGAGTCACAAACCTCGCAATTCCTACTCCCTGACACGTTTCCGCTACATCAGCGTTTACGGCGAGCTTCTGGTTGTTGAACTCACATACATAAGCGGAGTATGAGATCGGATTCTTCTAAGCGACTAGGCGGCTTTCCAACGCGGCTAATTCTTGAGTCGATAGGCCTAGACCTTCAACCAAATAACCTTCGATGTCACCGTACAGAGATTTCACATGGGCGAAGGCTGCACCCAAGTAATCTGGGTGTGAATTGATGAGCGCAAGAAATGCATCAACATCACCACCAGAACTGCGAACATCTTGTGTTGCCTGCGCATAACGCTTGACAAGCTTCTCGTTGCTATCTGTGTACGCAGCTATCACTAATGAATCCTCCACGCCGATGAAGCTTTGTAAGAATGCGGCAGCCCAACCGGTGCGGTCCTTGCCTGCTGCGCAGAACACAGCAGTTGCACCATCGGTATTGATAATGCTGCGAACATAAACTGCATACCCGGCCCTGGCTGATGGTGCTTCCACAAATTTTCGATAGGTATCCATCATCATGTCTTTGCCACCGGGCGGTGCAGCTGGAGGGATGAAATCTTTATTTGAATCCGCAGTGACGCTTATCGCGGCGCCAGCAGCCACAGCGCCATTGCCAGATAAATCTCCCGCAACATCGGCTATGACATACGTGACGTGAAAGGGCAGCTCCACAGGAAGCCGCAGGCGTTCATGGTCCATGCGAAGGTCAACGAGGTTGGTGAGACCCAATGCAGCAAGTGCATTCGAGGTTTCCACTGAGGGCGACGTGAGCGCTTGCGTACGAAAGACCACTCCCGGGCGAAAACTACGGCCGGTGCCGGCTGGCAAACCCCCGAGGTCACGAAAATTAGAAAACTCTTCTTGAACTATCGAACTAAATTCGGTGTGCACTTCAGGCTCCCGCTCTTATAAAAGTGAGTTCGATTTAACCTTTCATGCATCATGCTAGAGGTGCTCTCTAGCGGGCGCCTTGTGGCGTCTACCTCGCTCATCAAGGGGAAAAATCCTATTGCGGGATGAGAAAGCTCATCATCTTGCTAGACATTCGCTTGGCCAGAACTTAGTATTCGTTTCTTGCCAACAACTTTGAGGAGTGTCATGCAGCAATTCGTAGGAGCGCCCATCTTTGACGCTGACCAGCACATGTATGAAACTGCTGATGCGCTCACCAAATTTCTACCAGAGAAGTATCAGTCGGCTGTTCAATTCGTTCAGATCGGCCGCCACACCCGCATTGCTATTAAAGGTCACATAACGGACTACATCCCAAACCCAACTTTCGACCGGGTGGCCGTTCCTGGCGCGCATGAACGCCATTACGCCGGACAAAATCCTGAAGGTCTTTCGCTGAAAGAAATGACCGGCCGGGGTATCGATGCGCTACCGGCGTTCCGCAATCCACAGGATCGTCTGCCTGTTCTCGATGAGCAAGGTGTGCATGAATCATTTATGTTCCCTACTCTTGCTAATCTTGTCGAACACAGCGCTGCAGAAGATTATGAACTTGTCGCTGCGATCATTCATGCATTGAATCAGTGGATGCTTGAAACTTGGACTTTTGATTATCAGAGTCGCATCTTTGCCACGCCTGTGATCAATTGTGGAATGGTCGACAATGCCCGCCGCGAATTTGAGTATGTCGTAAGCAATGGGGCCAAGATCGTGCTCATCAAGCCATCAGCTGTGTATGGCCCGCAAGGATGGCGCTCTCCTGCGCTTCCTGAATTCGATGCGTTCTGGAGCGATGTTGAATCATCTGGCATCCCAGTCGCGATCCATGCCAGCCAGGCGCCATTGAGTGGTTATATCGATCAATGGGATCCTCCTGGCACGAATAACTTCATGACGCAGGGTGTCTTTCGGAATTTGGTGTTGGGACATCGCGATATTTCAGACATGGTGGCTAGTTTGATTTGCCACGGCACTCTTACACGATTCCCAAAGCTGAAAATCATGAGTGTTGAAAATGGCAGCGATTGGATCAAGCCGCTCTTCAACGATTTTTCCACCTGGATGAAGAAAATGCCGCAGGCCTTTGAAGAGAATCCTCACGAGGTCTTTCGCCGAAACATGTATGTAAGCCCATTCTGGGAAGGCTCAGTGCAAGGTCTGGTTGACTTGGTCGGTCGAGATCGTGTTCTTTACGGCTCCGACTATCCACATCCTGAGGGATTAGCTGAACCACTTGGTTTCTTTAAATATGCGGAGCCAATGGACGAGAACCTCACATACGACTTCATGGGTGACAACGCACGCCGCATGATGGGCTTGCCTGTGCAAAATCCTGCGGGTGACGCCCTCGCAATGTCAGCTTAGTGATTTGCTACTGGTGCCTTGCCACGAATTTGGTCAGGCACCAGTAGCAAATAACATCCGACCCGAATCGTTTGGTCCTAACTCGTCGCTATCTGATTGAGTATCTGCGCTACTCGAATTGAATCCGCGATCGGTACCACCCAAGCAGCAGAGTCGCCGAGAATCTTGGCGCTGACTTGCTCGACCATGATCTGATAGGCATCGACCGCAGCAAACTCTTCCTCGCGACCATTAACCGAGAGCGCGCTCGTCGCATTCCATGTTGTAAAGGCGGCTTCGCCCAGCATTGACACCGTGCCGCGACTTCCAACTACTTCCAACTTCTGAAATTCGGGTTGCTCGAAAGAACTTATTGACTCAACCGTGATCGAATTCGCCAGCATGCCACTCACTTTGGTTGTGAGATCAACTCCACTAGCGCCGAGTGAGCGATCTACCGACAGCGAGGTGAGTTCCTGCGCAACACCACCTATGCCCACCCAGGCATGGACTTCATACACTCCAACATCAAGAAGCGCTCCTCCACCCATCTGTGGGTTTGCTCGGTAATTACCCTCAATGCTTCCTTCAAAAGTGAAAGCAGTTGAAATTTTGCGCACTTCGCCGATTTCTCCTGACTGGACAATCTCAACAAACCTGCGAAACCGCGGATGCCAACGCGACCACACAGCTTCAACAAGAAGCTTTCCAGTAGATTCGGCTGTTTGCGCCATGAATAAAACTTCTAAAGCATTGAGTCCTAATGGTTTCTCACATAACACATGCTTGCCAGCTTCAAGGGCGGCAATAACCCACTCAAAGTGCTGATGATTCGCAAGCGAGATATAGACGGCATCAACTTCTCGACTATCAAGTAAATCCTCATATGAATCAAACACAACTTCAGGTGAAAGTGACCACGACCTTGCTTGGTCGCGACTTGCTACTGCGCATAGGTGCGCATTGGGTGCCGCGTGAACTGCTCCGGCTAGAGCTGACTGGGCAATTGCACCTGCTCCGAGAAAGCCCCAGCGAACGGTCATGAACGAAGGAGATTCGGAACTACAGGGAAACCGTTGAGTTTGGCGGACTCCTCCGCTGCTTCCATCACTGCAACAACGTCTCGCGATTGCTGCGAAGTCACCGACATGACTTCAGTGTTGTTGATGTATTCAACAATGGAGGCATGGAATGCATACGGTGGCACAGGTAGTAATTTGATTGGCTCCTGCCTGCCGTCGGGACACCGCAGAGAGAGAATGGCCGGAAGGTCAGCCACCTTTGGTTCAGCCGCTAAATCCCATTCGCCGACAATCGCGCCTTTGGTGCCCAGAACGTAAAACTTTGGTTTTCTTGCTGCCGCCAGGTCTGAGTGAATAAACGTTGCCTGAGTACCATCGACAAACGTGATGGTCACATGGGCGTGGTCAGCATTCGTCACAAGATTCCAATGCCTCTTGTGGTTGACACCAGATACGTGAGCAACCTGTGACGGTAAAATCGTGAGCACCTGATCCAAGAAATGACTACCCCAGTCGAATATTGCACCACCGGAAATTTCCACATCGGTGTGCCAGTGACGACAAGGTTCGGTGTAGCCACCGACAAACGACTCATAATGAAAGACTTCGCCAATCGCACCCGACTTGATAAGTGCCGCCATCGTTACGTAATCTGCATCAAACCGACGATTTTGGTACACGACTAACAGCAAATTTGCTTTTTCGGCCTGTGCCATCAATAGATCGCACTCACTCGCGGAAAGTGCCATCGGTTTTTCAACAACCACGTGAATTCCGCGATCCAGGGCGGCGGCGGCCCAGGCAAAGTGACTATTCGGCGGAGTGGAGATGATGACCAAATCAATGAGTCCAGAGTCAAGCATGGAATCTGCATCGAGAAAGGTGTCGATATCCGGTGCGAGCTCACGCGCTGCTATCAGTCTTTCCGGATTTTGATCGCAGACGGCAACAAGCACTAGCCCCTCTGTAGCCTGCACCGCGAGGTTGTGTTCATGGCCAATTTGGCCGTAAGCAAGCAGCCCAACACGCAAGTCGGCTGCTTTCATACACACCTCTCCCTCGAGGTTAGTTCCGGCTTTTCACCCGGAAACTTGGGCCATTGCAAAGCTGAAGATCTAAGTATTACGGATACTCGATCATCAACGAAACCGGCCCTAAAAATGAGGTGTTCTGAAAAAACTTCACCGACTCGACCCCTTGAAGGATTACTCAAGTCTTGATCAACCCTGACAACGACTCCAGCACTAGGGCTGAATCAATCTCGGTTGGCGCATAACTGCATGCTTCAAGATTCACCTGCGCTCTCTTTGCTAACGCCACTATCCCTTGCTTATTTCCACCTTGCTTATTTCCACGTGCCTGATGAGTCAAAGCTGCGGCCCATTGTGCTATCGCCTGCCATGCCAACCGTTCATTTTCTGGGCAGCACCGCCAACGCTGCTCGAAAACTTCATGTGCATGAAAAGGTAAATCCTGAGCCAGATAACCCATTCCAATCAACCATGCTTCAGCGTTGCTAATTTCATCCCGCTCAGGTACCCCAGGAAATGCGTTGTCGAGAGACCCTCGAAGGGGCCTCCCATATCGATCACGCGCCTGTTCGCTCACAGATCGAGGATAAGGGGCAATCGGACCTAGAACGCCTTCAGAATGTCGTCGACACGATCCTTCGCATCGCCGAACAACATCGCTGAGTTTTCACGGAAGAACAGCGGGTTCTGTACTCCTGCGTAACCCGACGCCATCGAACGTTTAAAGATGATGACGTCGTTGGCATTCCACACTCGAAGTACCGGCATACCAGCGATGGGGCTACTCGGATCAGTTTCAGCAGCAGGATTGACAGTGTCATTCGCACCGATCACGAGCACTACGTCTGTCTCCGTGAAGTCGTTATTGATTTCATCCATTTCCAAAACGACGTCATAAGGCACCTTGGCCTCTGCAAGTAGCACATTCATGTGGCCAGGTAGACGCCCTGCAACAGGATGAATACCAAATCGCACGTTGGTGCCGTTGTCGCGCAATTTACGCGTCAACTCGGCAACTCCATATTGAGCCTGCGCTACGGCCATTCCATAGCCCGGTGTGATGATTACTGACTTAGCGCTGCGAAGAAGTTCGGCAACCTGCTCGGCGTTGACTTCCCGGTGGTCACCATAGTCAGTGTCTTGGCTCGGTCCGGCCTCAATTCCAAAGCCTCCAGCGATCACTGAAATAAATGAACGATTCATCGCCCGACACATGATGTACGAAAGATAGGCACCCGAGGAGCCCACTAGTGCACCAGTGACGATGAGTAGATCGTTCTCGAGCAGGAAACCAGAAGCAGCTGCAGCCCAGCCGGAATAACTGTTGAGCATGGACACGACAACTGGCATATCGCCACCACCGATGGAAGCAACAAGGTGCCAACCAAGTGCGAGAGCAACGATTGTTACTGCAATGAGTAGCCAGATGGTCGGCGAAAAGCAGAACCAGACAGTGAGAGCAACAAAAGCAACGAGAGCTCCGATGTTGAGCAAGTTTTTACCTGGTAACACCATCGGATTGGAATTCATTCGTCCCGAAAGTTTTCCGAAAGCCACAATCGAACCAGTGAACGTCACGGCACCAATGAACACACCAATGAATACTTCCGCGTGGTGGATGCCCAACGTGCCCTGTGAGATGAGGTGCGCAACCTCAATGGGGTCGCTGCCTCCTTCGACTTGGAGGTAACCGCTCCAACCAACAAGTACTGCGGCAAGACCGACGAATGAGTGCAGAATCGCGATGAGCTCGGGCATGCCGGTCATCTCGACCACTCGAGCACGCCACAGCCCTATCGCCCCGCCCACCACCATTGCGATACCAAGAAGAATCAGACCGATGGCGTCGATCCCGCGGTCGATGGCTAGTGCGATAGTTGCGAAAAGTGCGATTGCCATACCTGCAATGCCGTAGTTGTTTCCGGCTTTGGCCGTCTCGTGCTTGGACAAGGCAGCAAGAGCCAAAATAAACAGAAGCGCTGCGACGAGATACGCCGCCTGTGTCGAGGATTCAATTGTCATAGCGAATTAACTCCTCGAGAACATCGAAAGCATTCGGCGAGTTACAGCGAATCCTCCGAAGACGTTGATGCTGGCTAACAGGATGGCAATGAAGGCAAGGGTAGAGATGACTGCATCACCGTGCCCGATTTGCAGCAGTGCTCCGACAATGATGATTCCCGAAATCGCATTCGTCACCGACATTAGCGGTGTGTGGAGTGCATGATGCACGCTACCGATCACGTAGTAACCAATCACGATTGCCAGCGCGAAGACTGTCAAATGAACACGCAATGAGACGGGCGCAGCTGCTACTAAGACAAGGAGTAACGCGGCACCTACGCCGATAATTGCGTATCGGCGTTGTGATGACATAGGCAGTTTTACTGGAGTTTGCACCACAGGTGCGACCGGTGCTTGCGTCGGCGCCGCAGAAACTTGCACTGCTGGTGGCGGCCAAGTCACTGCACCATCACGGGTAACAGTGATTCCCCGTTGTACAACGTCATCCCAATCCAGATTTGCGACGCCGTCTTTTGCGGGTGTCATCAACTTCATTAGGTTGACAAGATTCGTTCCAAAGAGTTGAGAAGCTTGAGATGCAAGACGACCAGCGAGGTCGGTATATCCAATGATCGTGACCCCATTCGGCGTTACCACGATTTCATCTTTAACGGTTCCTTCGACATTGCCGCCATTGGATGCAGCCATATCGACGATGACACTGCCGCGCTTCATTGTCGAGACCATCGCTGAAGTGATGAGTACTGGTGCTAAACGTCCCGGTATCAGCGCAGTAGTGATCAAGATGTCGACGTCTGGCACCCACTGCGAATACAGCGCTGCTGCACGTTCGTTGTAATCGTCTGACATCTCTTTTGCATACCCAGTAGACGAGACTTCAACCTCAGCCGATGCAACCTCTAAATACTGGCCGCCAAGGGAGGCCACTTGATCCGCAACTTCAGGGCGCGGATCGGTGGCATACACAACCGCACCCATGCCCCCAGCCGTACCGATTGCAGCAAGACCTGCGACTCCCACTCCAGCGACAAGGACCTTCGCTGGCGGAACCTTTCCGGCTGCTGTGATTTGGCCGGTGAAGAAACGGCCGAAAACATTCGCAGCTTCAATAACTGCCCGGTAACCAGCGATATTTGCCATTGAACTGAGCACATCGAGCGACTGAGCGCGTGAAATGCGAGGAACTGCATCCATAGCTAGAGCGGTGATGTTTCGGCGAGCGAGATCGCCTAAAAGATCAGGATTGAGACTCGGGCTAAGCAGGGACACAAGCGTGGCGCCATCGCGCATCTGATCAAGCTGCTCAACCGAAGGCGCGTTCACACCAAAAACAATGTCGGCGCCAGCCGCAGGACCGATCTGTGCACCAGCAGATACATAGGCATCATCGGAAAAATCGGCAGTAGCGCCTGCATTCGGCTCGATCACCACGCTGTATCCGAGTGAAATTAATTGACCCACAGTTACCGGAGTAGCTGCGACTCGGGTTTCCCCATCCGCGGCTTCCTTGAGAACGCCGACGATCACTGCAACCTCCTCGAGAATGACGAACAGTCAGTCAGCCCCAAGCAGCCAACCGCAAAAGCATATATTCCCTGCCATCACGAGACGGCATCTGGATCCTGTGTCGATAGGAACCAATCCCGCTGCGGCGCTCAGGATTCAACGCGTGAAATTCTTGGCCTGAGTCTGTAATAAATTCACACTCACAAACAAACCAGGGGAAAGTCTTACCAGGGACCAAAAGCCTTAAGCCCTGCGTGCAGAACTAAGAGACTTTTACTTGCACCTGAGGTAGCGGTGTTAGTGGCGGGGAAGGCTTATTAGCGGTAGCCGGCGTAAATGGTTCATTCCAAAACGTTGATGACGACGGACAAACCTGGAGCACGCTCATGCCATATATCCCTGACTTCTTTGGCCAACTGACTTCCAATGGGAAATACACCGGTGTACCAAAGGGAGCAGCTGCACCTTGCTTGCTCCAAGTAATCAAGGACCCACCATTGCGTTGCTTCGTGACGGCTGAATTCCACCCAGTCACAGGCTTAGGAATGACTCTGCCCCATGACTTGCCTGTGAATGCCTGTACTTGCAGGGTTTCTTGAGCTCCATCGATGCAGCCGTGTTGAATTTCAAGAGTCATCGGACTCGTTGCTCCGGCGACTGCGTCCTTGCCATTCAACTCAATGATCGCGTGTCCTTGGGCTGGCGCGCTTACGGCCAGCAATGACCCCGCAACGAGGCCGATGAGGAGAGCTGCAGAGCGAGTGCCACAGTGAAAGTTCATAGAAAAACCCTAGCCGACCGCCAAGCG
>Ga0114974_10002241_pt1 | contig 14880 bp, 15 predicted proteins | sample S_130206_EF_Meta_FD_87318 | JGI IMG/M metagenome (GOLD analysis project Ga0114974, IMG submission 87318) | Freshwater microbial communities from Lake Simoncouche, Canada to study carbon cycling - S_130206_EF_MetaG | ecosystem: Environmental > Aquatic > Freshwater > Lake | place: Lake...
ATATAATAAAAGTGACTATGTATTTATGTTTGACGCAGATGATCAAATTATGGGAAATTTTATATTGCCAAAAAATCTTGTTAAGGACCTTTATACTTTTCAATATGGAAATTCCCAAGGGGTAATTTTAACACGATCACAATTATTTAATAATAAAAAAAAATGGGAATATGTAGGTGTTCTTCATGAGTATGTTAAAGCAATGGAGCCTGTGGGTGAATCAGAATTTGTAAAAGGTGATTACTATTTTACCTTGGGTGAAGAAGGAAATCGTAGTAAACAAGGTGAAAAGTATCTAAAAGATGCAATTATTTTAGAAAATGCATTTTATAAAACACAAAATGACAAAGATACATATCTTCATAGTAGATATGCATACTATACAGCACAATCATACGCAGGTGCAAATAATAAAGAAAAATCTCTTGAATTTTATAAAAAGACACTTGATTTAGAAGGATGGCTTGAAGAAAAATATGTATCTTGCATGAGAATATATGATATGTTAGAAAATAAAGATGATGGTATAGAATATTTAATAAAGGCATCTAACTATAATTCTAAAAGAATTGAGTGTATATATAGATTAGTAGTATATTATGATTTAAAAAATATACATAAAACATCATTTGAATATTACAAAAAAATAAAAGATTATTATGAAAATAATTTTTATAATAATATAAGTGATAATACGAATAAAAACATATTATCTATGAATAATTCAGAATATAAGTTTTATTTACCATATAGTATGATAATTGTAGCAGATAGAGTGAAAGAATACTCTACTGGAATAAGAATGTATGAAATAATATTTAAATTTAAATATTATACTATAAGTCAATTTTACGCACATCATTTAATTTCAAACTTACAGTTTTTTTATAAACATGTGACGGATGAAAAGTTTTTTATAGATATGAATATATATATAGATTTATTACGAAAAAATAAATTAGAAATTAATGAAACTCTTGTAGAAACATATAAATTGATAAAACAAGAAAGTACATATTTAAAAATTAATAAAAATAATATATTCTTTTTTGTAGAGAATGACAATTCTGATATCAATTTAAATTTTTGGAAAAATAATTATTTAAATTGGGAAAAAGAAACATTTGAGATTTTTGATAAGTTATTAGTTAAGAGTAAAATATTTATTGATATAGGTGGTTGGATAGGAACAACATGTATTTACGCAGCTAAAAAATCAAAATGGGCTTATGTAGTAGAGGCAGATACTACTTCGTTTAAATATTTAAGTAAAAATTGTGAATTAAATACTAATAATATAACATTAATAAATAAAGCAATATTTAATATAGATAATAAGGATATATCTTTTGGTAAAAATGAATATATAAGTAATTCAACTTTTAATGAATCTATGAGTCAAATACAAATTAATAAAACTATAACAATTGATACAATTATAAATACATATAATATAGATCTAAATAATATTTCATTGATAAAGGTTGATATTGAAGGAGGTGAAGAAAATATAATGAATGAATTAAATAATCTTCATAAAGAACATAAAATACCTATATATTTATCATTTCACTATACATGGTGGAAAAATAAAGATTTGGATAGATTTATATTTTTATCAAATGAGCAAAAAGATAAAATTAAAAAAGAACCATTTACATCTATTTTATTTATTTAATAGAATATCCCGAAAGTAATATCATGTGCGTAATTATCTTATATTATTTATTATTTTTATAGTAGATAATATAATATGGATAATATAGTTATAGCAATATTAGCAAAAGATAAAGGAATTCACTTACCTTTTTATTTGAAATGTATATATGAGCAAACCTTACCAAAAAATAAGATTCATTTATATATAAGAACAAATGATAACACTGATAACACACAAGAAATTTTAAAAGAATTTATAGAAAAACACGGTAATGAGTATGCTTCAGTATATTATGATGATTCTAACATTTCTGAAGAATTAAAAAAATATAAAGAGCATGAATGGAATTATTTTCGTTTTAAAATCTTAGGGCAGATTCGCCAAGAATCAATAGACCATGCAATAAAATTAAATGCTCATTATTTTGTAGCAGATTGTGATAATTTTATTACTTCTAATATTATTGAAAAATTATTAATCAACTCAACAAATGGAGTAATAGCACCTATGTTAATCACAGATAAAATGTATTCTAATTATCATTATGATATTGATAATAACGGATATTATAAATCACATAAGTTATATTCTAGTGTTTTATCAAGAGATGTAAAAGGACTTATTGATGTTCCAGTTATTCATTGTACATACTTTATTAATAATAAATTTCTTAAAAGCATCTCATATGATGATAAAAGTTGTAGGTTTGAATATGTAATATTTAGTCATACCTTAAGAAAAAATAATATAAAACAATTTTTAGATAATCAAGAATATTATGGTTTTGTAGATTTTTCAAGTACTAAAGATGAACTTGATAAGAATATTAAAGAATTATGGGAACCTAACACTACATATTTTAAATCTATATAAAAATTGATACTGCCCAAACCATATACACTATTATAAGATGTACTATCCAACAATCCGTAGTATAAATGAAGCCGCAAAAGTTCTAAGGCCAATATTTAACCGTACACCGCTACAATTCAATGATCAACTATCAAAGAAGTATAATGCTAAAATATTCTTAAAGCGTGAAGATATGACTCCTGTTCGTTCTTATAAACTAAGAGGAGCCTATAATAAAATCTCATCAATTGATACAAAATCTCTTGTATCATGCTCTGCTGGAAATCATGCACAAGGTGTGGCATTTTCATGCAATAGACTTAAGATAAATGGCACTATCTTTATGCCTGTGACAACACCACCGCAGAAAATTTCAAAAGTAAAACAATTTGGAGAAAGATATATAGATATTAGACTTGAAGGATCCAATTTTGATGAATCTTTTGAGGCAGCAATAACATATAGGAATAAAACACTTGAGCCTTTTATTCACCCTTTTGATGATCCAAAGATTATTGAAGGTCAGGGAACTGTTGGCCTTGAAATCTTGGAGGATCTTCCAGATCCTGATTATGTAATTTTACCGGTTGGTGGCGGCGGACTTGCTGCTGGAGTATCAGCGTATATAAAGAATTATTTACCAAAAACAAAAATTATTGGTGTTCAGCCCTCAACGGCTCCATCAATGGCTGATGCTATTAATTACGGATCACCGGCAACCTTAGAAGACATTTCTACCTTTGTGGATGGAGCATCCGTAAAGCGTGTGGGTAATCTTACCTTTCAAATATGTAGGAAAAATCTACATAATATTATTCTTATTGATGAGGGTCATATATGTTCAAAGATCCTACAAGTCTATAATGATGAAGGAATTATTATTGAACCAGCGGGTGTTCTTTCATTATGCGCCTTGGATAAATTAAATGTACAAAAAACAAATGTAGTTTGTGTTATTTCAGGAGCTAACTCAGATGTCTTTCGCATGCCAGAGATCTTAGATCGCTCCTTAGTCTATGAAGGCCTCAAACACTATTTCAAAATTCAATTTCCTCAAAGGCCAGGAGCTTTGAAGGATTTTGTCTTAAAAATATTGGGACCAAATGATGATATTATATATTTCAGATATACTAAGATCATCAATAGAGAAATTGGCCCTGTTATTGTTGGTATTCAAATAAAAAATAAATATGATATTAATATTATCTTAGACAATATGCGTCGCTATAATATTGTCTATGAAAAGGTAACTGACAGCTCGTTTGTTTAGTATAAAGTAATTCTAAGTATTGTTAAGTATGAATAATGGTAAGGATTGTTTATTTTGTTTATTAGATAAACCTAATACTAAAAAAAATATAGCGCCTTGTGACTGTGCACCATTTTTACATCAACGATGTTTAAATAAATGGTATAAGACTAATCCAAACTCATGTCCGATATGCCGCATTAATTATGAAGATATTGGTTCGCCGATTGAAGAAGAGGCACAAGAAGATCCTGAAATCATGCAAAATTATATCAGGAATGATTTTTTTGCAAAACGGTTTTCAGCACTATTTATATCTATAGTATTATTTTCTTCCTGGATTTATAATTCTTTTTAGATGCTATACTGTGGCATAGTAAGTTGAAGAGTAGGATGGTTAAGAGTTGTTCCAACACGCATATTCTGCCAGAAAAGGCCTGTATCCTTCTGCGGCACAATAATATCTTGGAAGTGCTGCCATGGAAGTCCTCCATCAAAGGTTGGATATGATTTTGGTGTCCAAATTCCATTCCAACATTGCCAATTCAATTCACCGGTTACTTGCCAATGAACAAGTTGAATGTCTAACATATTTAAGGGTTGTCCGCTATTATTACATTTCATTGCCAAATCAAACATACGAATAGCTCCCTTTCGTGTAAGTATATACGCATGAAGACAATATGTTGGCACTTGTACAACTAATTTTTCAGAATCTTGAAGATCAGGGTGCGTATTACCCATCATATTACCCATATATAAAATATCAAACTCTTTTGGCGTTGCGTCCCAAAACTTCTGTCCAAGGCCCTTATTCAAATCTAAATGAGGTATTGCATCATCCTCAAAAAAAAGTCTATATTGATCACCAGAATCTATAAAACGTTTCCATTCACGCATCATTGTATAACTACAACCCTTATGACCAGGACCAAGGGCTGGATTGAATTTGATACCGAGCTTATCAAGCGCAGCATCAACATCACCATGATATCCATCAAAGGCTTCAACAATTTCTACATTAGAGAATCCTACACCCGCCAATTTAGCAGCAGTGTACTCACGGCGAAAAGCATACCGTGACAGACCCATAACAACCGCCTTAGCCTTGCAGACCTCAGACCACACTGATGGAAGTTCCATTACATATTATTAACCGCAACTCCTTTAGACATAATTATCCGACACATCGTTTTTTATCCATTATACTTTTGCCTAAAGAAAGTAAACAAATCATTAGTATGTCAGTCAATACTCCGAACGCTAATGGAAATCTATTTGAGATTAAAACGATACAGGCGGCGGCCTTCCGAACTCTTATAGAAGCTCTTAAGGAGATTTTAACGGAAGCGAACTTAGAGTTTGATTCTACTGGTATTAAGATTATGGCAATGGATGAAACGCACACAGTTCTTGTGTATCTAAGACTTCATGCGGATCGCTTCAATGAGTATTACTGCCCTCAGAAGTTTGTATTAGGTATTAATATGATCTATCTTTTCAAACTTATTAAGACAATGGGTAATAATGATTCACTGACTCTTTATCTTCCTGCAAAGAATCCTAATAAACTTGGAATCAAGATGGAAAATGCGGATAAGGCAACAACAACAAATTATTTCCTCAAGATCTTTGACACGAATGTAGAGGATATCAGCATTCCTTCACTAAGTTTCACAAGCATTATTCACATGCCTTCATCAGATTTCCAGAAGATCTGCCGTGATATGAATGGTCTTGGAGATGGCGAAAAGGTTGAACTAACTTCTAGTGGCGGCGATCTAATTTTCAAGTGTCTTGGAGATTTTGCGGAGCAGGAGACGCTCATTAGTGAAAATACTTCTATGAAGGTTCAACGCACAGCAAAGAATAATGAAATTGTTCAGGGTATCTTTCAGCTAAAGCACTTAGTACTTTTTACAAAGTGTACGAACCTCTGTCCAGCGATTGAAATTTATCTTAAGAACGATTATCCGCTTATTATACGCTATACAGTTGCTAATTTGGGTGAGATAAAATTGGTTCTCGCGCCAATTAAGTCGGCGAAATAAAACTTATTTTGAAAAATTAATCAAAGTTTAATCTCTCCTATAAAAATGAAAGTAGTCTTAATCTAAGACTTATTTCATTAAAACCCAACCAAATCCATTCAAAGCTTCTTCTGCGTATGCGGCGTATAAACAATCTCAGAAGTCTGATTGATATTATCCAAAACAATTAGTTCTGAAGCCTTGCTAAACTTCATACAATCCTTATTCCAGACTTTAATAACATTAAAACTCTGGCTATTTTTCGGATCAAAAATACGCTTTGGACTAATACTAACTCCTTGAATAATATTTGCCTTATCTTCCACACTTGTTCCAAGCATCGCCGAAATAGTATACATTAAAAAATAATGAACTGCCTTCTGGCGAGTCACACGAATACTATAGCACCCTCCCTTAATGTTTGCATGATTCTCATATAATGGTGTAATTCCTTCACGCATCCAAAATAACATTCCTTGTTGCATACATACATCCTGCCCCTCATTCACAATAGAAAAAAAGTCTCCCCAGGTCTTTGCTGTTCCTAAAAAAATATAGGAATCAGGTGTCCATTTAGTATCTACAGGATTGTGGTAATATAAACACCACGACCCTGTAGGAATAAGATCAGATAAGGACATCCCTATAGGGCTCTATTGTTATTTACAATTTTTGTTTAGGCACTTTTAACATCTAATATATGTTCATCACCATCAGTTGTAATAACATGTAAATAATATTTACAAGTCAAAAAAGATTCCAATGTAGCACCTGTTGAATATGCCCAAGCAAGTACAATAAATCGTATAGGAACTTGGCCTGAAGATAAAACTTCTATATTCATAATCCATTCTGATAGATCAGCGACTTCTAATGTATCCTTATATAATGAAGCACTTATATATGGGAGTTTTTTAATAGTTGTATTTATACCCTGCAAGTTTCTAAATTTATTATTACAAAAAGACCAACAATCACCTTCTAATTTTGGATTTATAATAGATCGTTTGTTTGAAGAAGTAATTAAGGGAATACTTGATTCTGGAAAAAAATATAATGTTTCACTACTAAAACTATCTACAATAGAAAGTGCTGTTCGTTTTGTTTGTGTAAAAAACATTGATAATATATTTAGTGAAAAAGTATAAAAAATAATTGCTTTTTGAATTAATTTATAAGGAATAAACCCCATTCTATTTTACTAATATAATTATGTTTAGACACTTTATGATGCAATAATTTTCTTGCCATTCCACCGCCCTACTTCTTCGCCATCTAGATATACAGTTCCTTCAGAATCACGCTGATAAAAGGTACCCTTGTATTCAAAATCCTCTACTTCAATTTCATCTTCATCATCTTCATCATCGTCCGCCTCATCATCCGCATCAACTTCTTCATACTCATCGTCGCTCAAATTAATAGTTGAAGGGCGAAGAGAAGCAATTGCCGCAGCAAGAGCCGGTGAATTACATTTTGCAACAACAACATTTCCGTTGTTTACTGGAGGACTAATATTTAGAATATCATTATTTTCCTTTTCAATATTATAAATCCGTTTCTCAAGATCACCTACAGCAGTTGTAAGTGATTCAAGAGCCTTGCTATCCTTTGCACCAGCAACATCACGCAATTCAAATTCAAGAACTGCTACGGCAGTTAGCATATTATCACGAAACTTGCTCAGGGCATTATGAATTGAATCGGCCATTTATTACAATTATGTAGCAAAAACCAGCAGCCAATTTTTTCCTAGTTTCTACGCCCGTGTTGTTATTTGAAGGCAAGAATCCAATGTAGACTCCTTATCCTTCAAAGGCTTTGAACGGCGCAATTTAAGAGTCTTAACATCATTATTTTGAACAACTGCTACATTATTATTAGGCATTTGATAAGAACCAGAAGTTGTGCAAAGAGGCGTTTCATAAAAGTCAATTGGCTTTGTATCAATAGAAGCAAGAATACTTACCATAGGTGGAAGATGAACATCAATACGGATGCGTTTACCATCGCAAATAGAATGAAACTCTTCAGATGAAATTGGTCCACCAAAACGCTTCATAGTTTCACGAGGCGGCGCTGGATAAATACGACCATTAATAAAACTACTATAAAGGCGATTCAATAAGGCAATACGCTCCCAGCGTGTATGTGTGTCAAGAAGCTCACTAATAAGATATGCCATTGAACATTGTGGTGTACAGAAATTTCCATAAACCTGCCACACTTCATCAATAACATGAGAAGGAATAATGCATGGTCTTCCTGCAAAATTCTCACAACACCAGAAGCACGCAACAGTTGTTTCTGATGGCAATTCATGCGTCTTTGAAGAATTACTATATTCAACTAGTAGCGTACTATTTCCATAATCCTTTCTTTTGACCAAGGTCGGCTGCTCAACCACTTTTTCAATAACAACTTCTTTAACGCCTTCATCTTTTTCAGCCTTGTTAACAACTTCAGGCATATTTTCATATGTTGCTTCTGTTGAAAATGGATCAATCTCACCAGCATTAAATGCCTCAGGTTGGCATGGTGGTCTAGGATCGTAGGTAAGATGCTGTTCATGAAACTGTATTTCGCTGCTATGAATTGGAAGATGAGCAATTAATGGCCGACGAACATCAGGTTGAAAAGTTCCCTGTATACCTTCAGGGGTAATAACCGCAACTACTTGATGTTTTGATGTCTTCTTTTCGCGTTTTGGTTTAACAACCGTTTCATTATCTGTTAGCTTTTTACGAGGGGCCATATTCTAATTGATTTCGTCAGTACTTCCTTTAGACACTTTGTTATTATTTATGTATATAAAATAAATAATAAAATATCATCTTATCGTAGAATCATGCCCGAACGATTAAGTTATACGGACAGATATAATATAAAAGCAGGCCGCGTAGAAGTTGTTAATCATGTTCAAAGAAAACAACTTATTAATGAAGGAAAACTTACAGGCCTCAACTTTTTTAACCCTGACAGAGATGTTTCAAGATTAAATATTCTTTATAAAGGAAGAGTTAATACAACCCCTGCAGAAATAGCTTCTTATTTAAGTCAAATAGAAACACCACAACCAACTAGTTCTACACCATCAACAGTTCCAGACCCTCCATTGAGTTTATGTGTTATACCCAGTGACTCTTCTCTTACAATTTTCTTCCTTCCTGGTTCAAACGGCGGAAGTCCCATTACAAACTATTCATATTCTACTGATGGAACAACATTTACACCCCTATCTCCAGTTCAGACATCAAGTCCTCTCACAGTCTCTGGCCTCGCCAATGGTACTGTCTATAATATATATTTGAAGGCAATAAATACAGTTGGTTCAAGTATAGCGTCTTCCGCAATTAGCGCCGCCCCTATACCAAGTACCTTTAATCCTATTGATATTGGTAATCTTATGGTGTGGCTAGATGGACAAAATGTGAATGTTGTTCAAACTACTAATGGTATAGTAACTGGATGGAACGACAGTTCAACTCTTACAAATGATTTCACAGCAACTGGACAAATTACATATGATATACCATCTCCTATTAATAATCGCCCAGCTCTTAACTTTACAGTTCCTAATACTACATCTATATATAAAAATGCATTCGCAATGACCCCTGGTAAAAATGAATTAACTGTATTTATGATTGTCAGTCAGACAGGACAAGGAACTGGAAATTCTGAACTTTTTTATACGAAAAATAATTATAGATACTTTGATCTATTTAGTAATACTAATACTACTGGTATACTATCTATAAATGTGCATAGTGCTACACAAATTGCGACAACCACTAATATTATAACAACACCTCCTTCTATTGTTATTATTTGTGCAACTGTTTCTCCACCACCAAATCCAAAAGCATCTGTCTATGTGAATGGCACAGCAGTATTGACAGATGCAGCCCTCACTAATGCTCTATCCTTAGACACAGTCTTAGACTGGGCCATTTCTGGTGGAGCCTTCCAAGGTTATGTAGGCGAAGTAATTACTTATAATGCTTTTGTTACAGATGATGGTCGTCAAAAGGTAGAAGGCTACTTAGCTTGGAAATGGGGACTACAGGACTCTCTTCCTAATAATAATCCCTGGAAATTAACCCCCCCTACAAATGATTCATCTCCTGGAGCACCTACCCTAACTTATATTCTTGGTGGAAATACTGTGGCCTATGTATATTATACCGCAGGTACTGGAACAGTTCTAAATTACCAGTATACTACTGATTCAGGAACAAATTATACAAATATAGATCCAGCGGACCCAATTAGTCCATCAGTTGTCCCAGGATTGACCAATGGTGTATCAGCAACTATCAAATTACGAGCCTATAATTCTGGAGGATATAGCAGCATCTCAAATGGACTTGCTATTACACCCAGTAATCCTTCTGTCCCAGCGGCATGGCTACTATTTGATCCAGATGATGCTTCTTGTTATTCAGGATCAGGAAATACTGTTAATAATATAGGAAGTTTTGGTGCTTTAGTTGGAACAAGGACAGGTAATGTAACATATATCACGGGGACAGGCATTACAACAAAGGTATTTAACTTTATTGGTGGATATATTAACTTTGGAAGCTTTAATTTCGGAAATAATTTTACTATAAGTGCATGGATCTACCCAACCAATAAGTCTAGTATTAATGCAATACTCGCAAATGGTCCTGCAAATGTTAATACTGCTGGTTTTAAGTTCGCCTGGAATTATTGGAACACAACTGAGAAAAATTTACTCTTTGAATCTGGTAATGGAACAGTAGGAAACTGGAGGGTTCCTGGAACTGTATCTAATACTGTTGTAATGAATAGTTGGCAGCAAGTGACAGTAGTATTTGATAGAACTCTAAATATATCAATATTCTTAGTAAATGGTATGCCAGTAAGTATATCTGATATAACTACCGCAACAAATGTGACTGTATCTGCTGCAAATTTCAATATTGGTGCATATATAGGAGGTTCTTACTCAATGCAGGCCCAGCTCGGCCTACTAAAGGTATTTAATAGTTCTCTAACAGCTGCACAAGTCTTAGCAGATTTTAATGCAACAAAAGCCGCTTTTGGAGTCTAAACCTTCTTCTATATAATAACAATATATGGAAAACATTCCTAATCCAAGAGTTCGCCGCATATTAACATCTATAAGAAAATTTCCTGATCGCCTTCGCCATCTTCTTTTTTATGGGCCACCAGGAAGTGGAAAGACATCAACTGCTCGTCTATTTATTGAATCATGGTATCCAAATTCATACTGTCCTCCTGGAGCAACACTCTTTCTAAATGCATCTGATGAGCGTGGCTTAGAATCTATCCGTGAAAGAGTATTTCCTTTTTTGAATAGTCAGAACCTTCTGCCAGAACATGCAGATCTTCCCAGATTTTTAGTGTTTGATGAAGCAGAGACTCTTACATCTTCAGCACAACTTTCATTAAGACATATATTAGAAAGTCACCCTTCTTCAAAATGTTGTATATTATTTTTAGTAAATACTATAAGTGGAATTGAGAAATCCCTTCATCACCGTTTTCTTCGTATTCGCTTTGATCCCCTTTCTTCCGAATGTTTGGCAGAAAGAATTAAACAGTATGCCCCAGATAAGAATATTCCTACACCCCTTGATATAGTTCGTCTTCGTGGAGATTTGCGCATTTTTATTCATTCGCCAAATGCTTCAGAAATGTTATCACGGTGTTTATGGAAATGGCTTCATGAAGAAGATGACCCAACTGAAGTATATACTAGAAGTACCTTAGAAGATATTTTCTGGATTGGCATGATTTTTGGTGTATTAGATTTACCACTAGTATATTATATTACATCATTAAGTCAACCAGGAGTACTTCATACAATGCCCAATGATTTATATCAAAAACATATTAAAAGTATTCGTAATACCTTATTAAAAAAACTTGATGGCTTTTTATTTCCTTAAATAGTTACAAATGGCAAGTGTATCAAATCCCCCTATTGATTATGTTAAGCCAACACCTCTTAGGATTAGTACAAAGGTAATTACTGCACATACTGGAACAATTATTGATGCAAAGTTACTCTTTAATAACATTTCACAGATTCTAATTCCACTTTGGTGGCCAGGCGACGGAATTCTTAAGATGGAGCATGAGAAGAATATTATTGGTTATTCAAAGCGAGATATGTTTAGTAAGCGTGGTGTAAGCGATAAGACATTCTTTAATCAGAGTACTATTGTATTACGAAAGGCGATTAATCCAGAAAAGACAGATTTCAAAGAGGTTAATATTAAACTCTTTGGAAATGGTGGTATTCAAATGACTGGAATTCCAGCAGAAGATTTTGCCCGTGAAACTCTTATTTGGCTTATTGAAGAGTTAAAGAAGGTTAAGCCAAATGTATTTGCGGACCCTCCTACACTTCAGAAGTTCAAGGTTCAGCTTATTAATAGTGATTACCAAGTAGCATATCCTATTAATCGCAATGCCCTTCACCACATTCTAAGTACTAAATACAAACTATTTAGCACCTTTGAGAGTACTATTTATCAAGGTGTAAATACAAAATACTATTACAACGAGAAACATCCAGATAAGAACACTCCTGGAATTTGTCTATGTGAATGTCGTTGCAAGGGTCAAGGATCTGGAATTGGTCCCGGTGAATGTAAACGGATTACAATGAGTGTCTTTCAAACTGGAAAGATTATTGTGACTGGGGGTCGCTATTTATATCAACTTGAAGAAGCCTACAATTTCTTAAACAAGATCTTACAGAATCATGCACATGAAATATTGAAGATTCCAGATGCTTCATCATAAATACAAAGTGCGGTAGAAGTACTTTAGAAATCTTACGGCAAAGACATAGAACACATTCCGATGGCCTCCGTAAATCCACCATCTGCCCCCTCAGCTGCCCCCCAAACGGATCTTCCTATGCCTTCTGCCCAAGCTCTTCTTCAAGCCGCTAAGCTAGCTCAGCAGCTTGATCGCCCAATACAGCTAGATTATTTTGCGGATACATTTTCTGGAAAGGCTGTAATTGGTGAGGATCCTGATACAAAGGATAAGCTTCTTGTTAAGAGTAATGATGAGTATACTAGCTTAATCCAGAAGGTATACAAGGTTGGTGATGATTATTTGATTCTAACTGAGAACTCTATTTATATTATCAGTGGAAAGGTTCAGAAGCGCAAGATACAGGCTTCTTCATTAATGGTTAATTAAATTTTTATTTTCCTATTTATAAATAGAAGTATGGTTAATAAAACGAGAAAGGTAAAAAATTTATCGGCCGAAACCTTACAAAAACTTGTAAAGAAACACCAGGTTACAAAAAGTGGTTCTAAAAAAGAGATTGCCTTGAGATTATGGAAACTTAGGAGGCATGTGATGTCTCTAGGGGATTTGAAAATTATAGAAGATTTTTTAAAGTTGACGCCTGCTAAAAGATATAAAGGTACAAGATATGGTACAAGAAAGAATGGTAGCCTATATTGTGTAAGTGGCGACTGTGAAGAGGAGGATTTAAATTAGTATTTCCCAAGAACTATATTATAATATAAGTTTTAATTAAAAACTACTATTATTTAATCTTTCTTTTTGTCGCTAAGAAGGGCTCTTGAACATACTAGATACTGGAAAAGTGTAAGTACCGCTCCGAGTGAAGCAGTTAGAAGGCCTTGGAATCCGATACTGACTGATAGAGCTCTTGGTAGTTTATAACTAACTAGGATTCCAATAGTTCCAACAAAAGCAAGAACTGCAATAAACGCATAGATGTAAAAGATATAGTGGTAAGTCGTGCATATCGTATTGCTGCTGATCTTCTTTGTCCACTCTGGCTCCATTTTTCTATATATAGTTGCGGTTTTTTATTTCATACTAATAGAAATGGCCAGCCGTAAAGGAAATCGCAAGTCTAATCGCAAAAGCCGTCGCTCCCGAGTCTATAGTGGTGGTATGGCACCTGTAAATTGGTCTAATCCTGGACCTATGCATCAAAATCTAGCGGCGGGTGTTGATTTTGCTAAATATCATGTTGGTCAACATGGTGGAATGGCCCCTTACCCGGGTGGTGTTGTTGGTTCAATGCTTCCTGGAAATTTAGCTGATGCCGCTCGTGTATCATCAACACTAAATGCTTACAAGGAAATTGCGGGCATGCAGGATGGTGGTCGCAAGCGCCGTGGATCTCGCAAGAGCCGTAGATCCCGCAAGAGCCGTCGTGGATCTCGTAAGAGCCGTCGTGGATCTCGCAAGAGCCGTAGATCCCGCAAGCAATGCGGGGGTGTTCTAGTTCCATGGGGCGGCCGTCGCCGCCACTCAGGCAAGAGTCGCAAGAGCCGTAAGAGCCGTAAGAGTCACCGTCGCCACAGAATGCGTGGTGGCGCCGGAATTAATTTAGCTGCCGATTCACCAATGATGGTTCCCGAATCTTCTAAGATGCTTATACCAAACTCAATGCTACAACAAGCAGGACTTCATAAGGAATGGGCCGATGCCGCCAATCCTAATGCTTTTACACCTAAGCATTAATGGAATCGCTGAGCATTAAAAGGTGTCATACCTTCAGCAGCAACTTCAGGCAAAACAAAAAGTCCTTGAAAATAAGATAAATTATTTTTCAGAACTTCTAGCTCTCCAGTTAACAATTTAATAGTAACTGTAACTTGCAATTCACCAAAACCATTATCAGTTGGCATACCAAGATCATTAAATACAAGAACACTCTTATTCTGAATAGCTATTGGGATATCTAATACGATTCCATTGGGATAACCAGGATGATCCTTAAAAACCACCTTTGATCCACAAAGACTCTGGCCAAGTGAAATAGTCACAGAAGCCTTGAGCAAGGAACCTTCACGAACAAATGAAGACTCTTCATCTGCAGCTTGTAGTTCAACAATAACATCACCAGGATCGGTAAATTCCTCAACATGACTGCTTTCCCCATTAAAAACAATATTATCTCCAGGTTTCATTCCTTTCTTAACAAATAATTGTAGATTCTTATCTTGTTTAATAAACTTACTTCCAGAACAAGGTCCGCACTGATCTCCTCTGCTCTTACCAGAACCCCCACATCTTGTACAAGGTCC
>Ga0114974_10002242_pt1 | contig 14874 bp, 26 predicted proteins | sample S_130206_EF_Meta_FD_87318 | JGI IMG/M metagenome (GOLD analysis project Ga0114974, IMG submission 87318) | Freshwater microbial communities from Lake Simoncouche, Canada to study carbon cycling - S_130206_EF_MetaG | ecosystem: Environmental > Aquatic > Freshwater > Lake | place: Lake...
ATTCTGCTTGAAATAGTCTGCGTCCCAATTCTTGACGACGCACAGATTCTTGAGATCGGCCATCATATAGTAACCGGCCGTCACATCGTGGGGTGAATCGAGCATCTTGAAAAAGTCATCCGGGTTGAAGATAATATCAGAGTCGATCCACATGATATAGTCATACTCGACCTGGCCCTGGAATGGCTTCTGGGTAGCACCCTTCAGTACATCGCCACCCAGGCACTTGGCACGGGCAAAATGGACAACGCTCGAATGCTGCTGTGAAATCAGAACCTCATGCCCCTTTTTGATAGTCTGGACCAGCAGGTCCGACCAGCTAAGCAGAAACTCGCGCGAGTACTCACGACCGGGAAGGCAGAAAATGATCTTCATTACTAGTAGTTATGCATGTCACTTTTTTAAGTGCGAAACAGACACACGATTTTATACTGCTCGACGAAGATCGTTTCATATCAGGAATGACCAAGGCTGACTTGTGTGCCCGAGGTGTCCGGTCCCGTGCAGCATATCATATTCAAGCTTGCCAGGCGGCGGAAGATTTCACGGCCGAGGAAAAGCAGATTCTTGTTCAGAATGTCCACGAGGCGAATAGATATCTGTACAGTATTCGGTCCGTTCCAGGTCTTACACCTGAGATTATCTGCGCCATACCGTGGGTGTTTGCAAAATGTTCAAACGAGTACGAGGCCGGTCTGCCTCATACGCGAAAGAATATAATTTTTACTATGAATGGCGAATTGACTGTCCGGGAATGTGTCCATGAAAAGATTCACATCTACCAGCGTATGCACCCGGGTGCCGCCCAGATGTATTTGACGGCCAGAGGATTCGTCAAAGGACCGCATCATCCACTTCGTCGCTCGAATCCGGACCAGGACAACAATACGTACATGAAGAATGACCAGGTTTATGATGGAATTTATACGTCTCAGAATCCGGTCAGTATTTCGGACGTGACGAAGGTTCGGCATCCGTACGAGATGATGTCCTACGAGGCCATAAAGGTTTTGGGCTTTTAGTAGCCAGGATGTTGAATGGAGGCTTTGTTCGACTTGTTGATTGCATGCCTGTTGAGGGGTGCGACAGCGCCATTGTTCAGGGTGCACGTGTATCATACGGCCAGGGCACGAAGACAGTCAGTGATGACCGGGCGCTGATTCGTTATCTCATGCGTCACTGGCACACGACACCATTTGAGATGGTCGAGTTCAAGTTTCATGTTCGGTGCCCTATTTTTGTGGGCCGCCAGTGGCTTCGGCACCGGACCGCTTCGGTGAATGAGGTTTCGGCCCGGTATTCTTTGGTTCCGAGTGAGTTTTTTGTTCCAGATTCACTACGGCCTGCCGATACAACGAATCGGCAGGGTTCCGGTCAAGAATACATAGACCTGGAGCGTCAAGAAGCCATAAAGGATCACTGCCAAAATGCATTCCTACTTTACGACGATCTAATTACTTCTGGGTGCGCACGCGAACTGGCCCGGACTCACCTTCCACAGAGTACGTTTACAGAGTTTTACTGGAAGATCAACCTGCACAACCTGTTGCACTTTCTGAAGCTCCGTATCGACGGTCACGCCCAGCAGGAGATTCGTGAGTACGCGCGTGAGGTACTCAATATTATCAAACAGAAGGCGCCAGTGACTGCCGAGGCTTTTGAGGACTTCCGTATCGGTTCTATGACCCTGACAGCTACTGAAATAGACGCAATTCGTAACCGGCAGAAACACATCCCAGGAAAGGGGGAGAATGCCGAGTATCAGGAAAAAATTGCTACACTTATGTTAGGATGGGACTAAAGATTAAAAAAATGAGCCCCAAAGACTTCGGCAGGGCCGTGGCGAAAGGTGTCGCCAAAACTACAGGATTTGATGTCCAGAAGATAAAGAGCGCCAAGGACTTTGGTAAGCAGCTCGGTAGTGGTATATATACACTTTCTGGTGCAAAGCAGGTCGTAACGTCCGGCAAGGCACTTTCCAAGTGTAAGCCAAAGGATGCCAAGTGTATAGCGGCTAATCTGGGTGGTATTGCGGCCGTTGGTGTCGGAAAGATCCCAGGTGTTGGTTTCGTCGCCGGAATGGCCACCAGCCAGGCCTTGCAGGCGGCTCAGCGTAAGTCGAATACGGCTGATGAGAAAAAGAAGGAGGCCGACAAGAAACTGGAGATTGCCAAGCGAAATGCAGCCGCGGCTACAACTCCGGAAGCCAGGGCTGCTGCCGAGGCTCAGCTCAAGGCTGCGCAAGAGGCGGATGACAAAGCCAATGCGGAACTTGAGGCTGCAAAGGCTACAATCGATACTGAACAGAGTAAAGCGAACGCCGTCCAGGCAACAGCACTGAAAGTGCTGAAAACTCTTCCACCAGAGGAGCAGGATAAGATTTTCGCCAAGTCTCAGGAATCTATCGCTGGAGCACCAAAAGCCCCGGATGTAGGTGATGTAGCGGCCGCGCAAGCAGCCGCCGGAACTAAACTTATAGCCGAAACTCAAAACGAGCAATCTAAGGCACTTGAAACTATTTCAAAACAGCTTGACGAAAAAAAGATATTTGGAATTCCACAAACTAAATTTTTCATGATTGTCGGTGGTTTTGCATTTTTCCTTTTATTGGTTATTATCCTATTAAAGTGAATTAGAACTTGATAAATAATGTGGTGTTGGTGGTGTTGTCACCCGATCGATGGTGAGCCACTCAACTTTCCATACAAATACGATGACAGAAGAAGAACATTTCATACTCTGGGCTTCTTTTGTTCATGGGGGTGTATGAAGACGTACAATCTGGACAGGGGTGGTCCAAGAATGGGTGAGTGTCAACAGTTTATTACGCTTATGCGGCGGCATGTTTATGGGCAGATTGCTCCGTGTCCCAAGGCTCCGGTGCGTCAGGCTCTCAAAGTGTTTGGGGGTAACCTGACTATAGAAGAGTTTCGAAAGTGTCCGGATGTTGTTGATATCAAGATGCCATTTTCAGTTTTTCATTCGTGTGTCATCCAGAATCAAGAGCAGAAGACTACTACACCTGCGACGTTTACATCAAATCCTGAACAAAAGTTGAAGACGATCCAGGATTCTGTTCAGACGGGCGAACAGTTGAAGCTACGCAGGCCAAAGCCATTGAAACGAACAGAATCTGCACTTGAGCGATCACTCAAATTGAAGAAACGCTAGACCTCTCAAAACCGTATACGACACACTGTTTGGTCGTCGGTCGAGACCTCGGCGGTCGATCATCTCGACTCGAATACCAATTCGGTCCGAGATGGGCCTTCCAGGAGATCCGATACTTGTCCAGCTGCTTCCGGCAGAGAACGCATGGAAGGGACATTCCCATCTCTCCATCCTTGCGCATACGCCAGACGGTCATCTGACCGTACTTGCGATGAATCCAGACAGGAAACTTGTGTTGCGAAATCCCATTCTTCGAAGCGCACCTCTGAAGTGTGTTGATCATCTTTCGCTCAGCACAGCAGATACAATCGTTGTGCAGTGTAGGCAAACCTCGTGACATTGAGGCGTTTACGATTGGGTAAGACATCGTTGCCATTTAGATATCAGGCTAATAAAACTTTTAACTGCGTCAAATCAACTAAAGAAAATACTATCACCCTTGCCAGATGAGTCTCGTAAAGGTTTGGACAGATGTTGGCAAGGGGAAAAATGTTTCACTCTTGGCAAAGATTGTCGAGGAGAGTGACACAACTTTCAAGGTGAAGTACTTGTCAAGGACCGACGAGGAATACCGTGGTTGCACAGTCTGGAGATACGAAGATGAGGTCTACGAAATCGACCACGATTACATCACAGAGTATCTCATGACCGACCTTGAGACCGAGATTGGGTATAAGCCCATCTCCTCAGAGGAGGGGGGGTTTATCCAGATTGACGAGGACTCGGAATACATTCCGTCTTCAGAAGATGACGAGACGGATGATGATGACGAAGAGGACCTCGAAGATGAGGTGTACGAAGAGGACCTAGAGGATGAGCCGTGTGAGGAGGAGGACTGCGTCTCAGACTACGAAGAATAAACTTTTTGAAATGTAAATGGAGATTCAGTACATTATGTTGGCTGTTGCTATCCTGGCGGGTCTCTGGTACTACTTTTACGTGTACCGCAAGTCTTCAGCAGCTGGTGCACCTGCAGAGGCTCCAGCCGCACCAGTCGAGGAGCAGTACGCCGAGGAGGATTATGCCGAGGAGGCTTACATCGAGGAGGAGTACGAGGACGATGATCCAAAGGAAAAATCTAAGTAAAATATAATGAACGATCAGACGAATGCCTTGTTGACACTTGCTGCTATCGTGCTGTTTCTGAGCTACAGCAAATCTCCCTATATGGAGTTTGAACTGCCACTGGGATACCAGGATGGCTTGGACAAATTTAATCGCTACAATTAGTAATGGACTACTTGGCTGGTCTTTCGCTTGTGATTGTCTTGTACCTGCTTTACGCGTCGCGACCAACGTATTACCGTAGCTCTACTTTGAGTGCATGGGGGTCATTCGCGACACGTTCTAAACTTTTACTTGATTAATAATAAATGAAACTGATTGCGTGGTTGATACTTGCAATCCTCGTGTGGATGGTACTGTCAGCCCAGAGAACATATGTCCCCGAGAGTTCTCCTTTCGCTGCGGTCAAGGAGCACTATGGTTGCGGCTGCGGCGGCTAAAATCAAGGCGAAGCCTTGCCGCAGGCGCGAAGTAGAGGCCTTTACACCCCAGTCACTTTATAGCTAGAAGGCGCAGGCGGAATCCACGCCTCATTATTTACAACCGCCTTGGAATACTTCATCGCCAGGCAGAAATGGACCTCGACCCATTGGAGGGCCTCGCGATGTTCAATCTCAATATTCATTGGATTCATGTTAATCTCACCTACGAGCATAACTTGAGTCTTTGGGTTGGTCATCTGATCACCTACTTCACACATACGCTTGAACCACAGGACATGCTTACTGTTCTTTGGATCAAACTTTGCTAGAAACTTGGAACTAAGAGTCGCCATATACCTATGAATCGTTCTTAACTTCTAACTGGAAAATATCATCCAGACGCTTTTGGGCTTCCGGAAAATCGAGTTCGAGCTGGTGAATATCACCTTCAAGCCGGAATAACCCTGCGCTGCGCGCCTTGATCTGTTTCATCTTCATGAGATCCATAAAGTTGCACGCACAAAACAGAGACACATCATCGAGCGAAGGCCATTCGAAGATTGTCAGTTCGCGCAGCGAGCCGTTGTCCTCCTTGCCGGCAAACATACGCAAAACGTCGTCATCTTGGTTGTAGTCAAAGTTGAAGTTTGGCCATTCCTTGTGAATCTGCTTGTGGCGCTCGATCAGGCGGGCGATCCGGAGCGCATCGTCATACTTGGTGAAGGAAACTACGCACGTTTTAACATCGGGCCGATCGCGAAGCCGAACTCCAAGTACATTGTTCGCAGTCTGGTGGAGAGTGAAAATAGGACGCTCCCTTGTAATCACCGGAGTCGGTTTTACTGGGGTCGCTAGCATTTACTATAACGAGCTACGTTTTTTTAAGGTATTTAAGAAATTCTTTCACATACAGAGTATGGAGTGCCCCTGTAAACCAGAGTTTGTTTACAAGACCAAGACGACTTTTTCAACACATCTAAAGTCGGACACACATAAACTGTATCAACTTCAACAGGATCTAGATGCGGCCCGTGCGCGAATTGCTCAGCTCGAAGGGGATCTTATTCAGAAGAATTGCGTCGAGCGGACACTATGTGCCCAGATCGGTTCTTATGAGATGTGGGCAAAAAATCTTATCCAAAAGTAGATATGCAGGGGTTAGTTCAACATTTCGGAAGTTGCTGGTTCTATTCAAGTTGGAACGGATTCTTACTATCTTTTAGAGGACGAAAGTTCTTGCGGGAATTTCTATCATATGAAAGACCTGAAAGTACTCACAACGTTTTCTGGACCAGAACTAAACAGTTTTTAAACCATGGTCCGTTTACAACAAATGCCGCAAATGAAACAGCCATACTTTCTGTTCTAAATGCGGGTGTAAATCCAATGTGTATCGGAAGTAATTATCACACATTCAAAGCATTAAGCGTGCTATTTGGTAATAAAATAGCATATAACTTAAATCTTCACACAAATTCAACCCCTTTACCTTTAGTCATACTTAAAACTTATAGTTATACAGCTAATAACAACAATCAGTCACTGCCACGTATTTTTGAATTCAAGGGTAAGAATTATATAATAAGTCACTGCAGAGTTAATTTTAAGGCTGCGCCCGGAGCACCCGCAGGTCATTCAATGACTGGTGCGATAGCTATGAACGGCAAAGAATTTATATTTGATTCTGGTCTCATTGGTGTAGGTGAATTTTGGGAGTTTGATTGGACAAATGGTCCAATTAGAGATCCTAATGGAGACCCAATTCCCGAATTTGAGAGTTATGATGTTTTTTTCATATTGGAAGATCTAATGACACTTCCGAATAAACCAGTCTATGTCAGACAGATCCCAGGTCGCCCCCCGATGCGCCGAGCAAAGAGACCTGTTGCGGCACCAAAAAATAACAATGCTGGACAAAAAAATGTGGCTTAATAATAAATGTCTCACTTGGTGCCCAATAGAAATACCATACGTAACAACAGCGGAAATATTGTCGGTTATATACCAGCCAAAACGAATACCACAGTCAATAACAACATCATAAAACTGTATACGCGCGTTGTATTCACAATCAACGGATGGAAACTTGATCCGGATTACGGACACGCAAACTTTTACAAGACAAAGAATGGTAAAAATTTTAACCAGATTAAAAAACTGTTTGGTGGGTATTTCCCGATCCAAACCACACTTCGCTGGTCAACCTTAAAAAATAACCGCAAGGCTTATACAAGGAATGAATTGGTTCCGTACAATTATGGGGTGTGAAAAGAAAAGACCCAGACCTAGATCAAAACCTCTAAGTACAGAATTTCTTCTATCAGAAGCACTCGACCTTGGATTGATATCAGACCTGGATGCTGCCGAATTTTATCAGAATATGCACTGCTATCCTCTTAATTGGGCAAGATACAACCCGAATATATATCTAAGGAAAAAGCTTTCGGACACTGACCGGACTCGATTTTTTATAGCTTTGATGAGATACCACAATCTAGGCCCGGATGCAAGTCCTTACGAGATATGTCTCAGGCAGATTATGTATTTGCCTCGGCGAGGCCAGCAGTACAAACAAATGTTGGCCAATTTTAAATGATGCTCAAATCGACGACGAAGGTTGGTCTTCTGGTTGGTCTTACAACTATGCTCCTGACTATGAATGTGCTAACGACCCTGCTTGTTATGCTTGTGCACTGGTTGGCCCATACATACCTGTTCCCCTATTAAAGTCTGGGCGCGATTACTTAGTAAATGTACGTCATTCCGGTTGTGTGCATGACTGCTCGCCCGCAAAAGTATCACATCCCAAAGAATGTGACCAAGAAGAAGCTTGCCGAGGCTATCAATCACGCTCAGCTTCTATGCCACGGCCACGAGGACACTTATGAGTGCAAGAATGCATGGGATTATGTTCGCGATCTGGAGGTGGTTCTGGATCGTGTGTACAACGACAACCCACCGAAAGAGCTTCCACGGACCGAGCAGGCTAACCGGGAGTATGATGTTTGAACCAGCCGCTTAAAAAATATACACGATGTTAAGGTAAGATGGACTGCAATATATGCTGCGAGAGGTTTAACTGCTCGAACCACTCGAGAGTGAATTGCGGTTTCTGCACTATTCGCCAGTGTACATCATGTGCCGAGAGATATATCCTCGACTCCTCAGATGATCCACACTGTATGAATTGCAAGACTGGTTGGGACACGGCCAAGCTTGTAGAGAATTTCACCAAGAAGTTTGTCACCAAGGATCTGAAAAAGCGCCGCGAAGATCTTTTGTTCGAGCGTGAGCGAGCTCTCATGCCCGCGACTCAAGCAGCGGCCGAGCGCGCTATGAAAATCAAAAATTACACGACCGAGTTTGAACGGCTGCAGGAACAGGTTAATCTTTGTAATGTCGAGATTACAAAGATGATGAATTCGACTGACCCACACGACCCAATCAAGGCTTACGAGAACTCAATTCCCAAACGGCGTCATATGTATGAATTTATCGTCCAACGTGATTTTGTAACGTATAAACTGCACCAGTTGACCTATAGTCGGCGTGCCGAGCCCGTCAAGCGGTTTATTCGCTGCTGCCCTGGCAACGATTGCAAGGGCTTTCTTTCGACCGCCTGGAAATGCGGCCTCTGTGATATCAAAGCTTGTTCGCAGTGCCACGAGATTAAGAACGGTGAAGACGATGAGCACGTCTGTCGCAAGGAGGATCTGGAGACGGCCCGACTCCTTGAAAAGGATACACGACCGTGTCCAAAGTGCGCCTCGATGATTTTCAAGATTGACGGGTGCGATCAGATGTGGTGTACGCAGTGCCAGACCACTTTCAGCTGGCGAACCGGTCAAGTTGAGGCCGGTCGTACTCACAACCCGCACTACTACGAGTACCTGCGCCGGCAGAACAACGGCCAGATCCCACGCGAGCCTGGTGATATGCCTCGTGCTCCAGATTGTAACATCAATAACTATCCGGACCCTTATATTATGAATGCGGCTCTGCTTCTGGTAGAGCGAGCCCGCGGAAACAACCTGCGTCATATTATGGAAATTCTCCGGACCCTGATTCACGACGGATATGTGATCACATCATGGGCACCGGTTCGCTATACACCTCAGCTACACGAGGAGCTTCGTATCAAGTATATGATCAACGATATTTCTGAGGAGGCTTACAAAAAGGAGCTTCAGAAACAAGAAAAGGCGCGTAATAAGCGCCGTGATATGCACGACATCCTCTCGATGTTCGAGACGGTAGCCCGTGAGATTATGCACAAGATTCTGCGCGAAGCTTCACTCGGGCAAGGGTGTACGGTGAATAATATTAATGAGGCGATCATAGAGTTGGACGCCCTGCGGACCTATTCGAATGAGCATATGGTGCAGGTGGCAAAGAGGTACGGCTGTGTATACCCCCGGATCGCAGAAAACTGGCTTATGATTTCATCTCGCACCTGATACAACAACATTATACGCGTGTCTATATTCTTCCCAATGTAGGTTTGCAATCCGTTCAATCATAGCTATTTCGGCTGTTAATGCATTGTGCCTAGCAACTGCATTTTGATATTGTTGCAAAGATCGTTCATGAGCGCTCCTCCATGATTCTTTAGTCAGTACTCCAGGGTGTCTTAGTACTATAGAATCTCTTTGTCTTGTCGCTTCATTCCATCTGTTTATTCTCCGAAGTGTAAGATTAAGAAAGTCATCTACAACAGGTAAAACAGAATTTCTAATCCATAGCCAGAATCTTAGTTGATCCTGATGTGGTTCTATTTTTGATGTATTACCTCTTTCTGTCGCACGTTGTTGGTCTGCGGTTCTCCGTTGTATGATAAGATCAACCAACGATCTTAATCTAGCTGATGTGTCTGTGTCAATATATTTTGTGAGTGGTTTTAGTATCAGGTATACGATCGCATCCCTGTCAAATTCTGAAGGATTTCCTGATTTAACTGATTGAACTATATGAGCAGATATAGCATTCCTGGATATCATATTTCCGTTAATTATAGGTGTTCTTCTGGTGGCATTAATGAGCCTTATTGGATCAATATGATATCTGTGTAAATTGCCGCCTACCAAATTTAAACGACCATTAACACTAATATTTCTTAAAGAACTCATGTTAGTCTTAATATAATGGGATAAAGTTTTTTGGCGCCTGTATAGTAATGAAAACATGCCTCGACGCTTCGCGTCTCCGTCTGGCTTCGAGGTTCTGGTCGGGCTTGATGCTCGTGAAAATGAAAAGCTTTCTCTGCAAGTTGCGGCAGGCCACGACTACTGGTTTCACGCATGGGACAAACCTGGTTCACATGTTATCATGCGAGTTCCAAAAAATCAGCGAGTCCCTGTCGACGATATTGAATGGGCCGCCGGAGTTGCGGCATGGTACTCTAAATCCAGAGGTCCTGGAAAAGTCCGAGTGACGGTCGCACTCGGTGCGGACATTGCAAAGCCTGGCTTCCCTTGTGCTCTCGGAACTGTCGATTGTGCAAGTTTCAAAAACATAAGTGTGAAGTGTATTTTACCACATATAAACAGTTCAGACCCATACAAAGTATATGGCGCCCCCTGTTAAGATTCAGAAGCTTCTGGACAAGGAGCAGGATGCTAAGGATAACCTCAAGCAAGTGCGCGAGGAGCTCCGCGATGCCCTGGCCGAGACTGACATTTACAAGAGTGTATTCGAGGCTACTCTGAAGCAGGCTTCAGAGAAGTGCAAGGTGCCCGAGAAGGTTGCGGCAGCTCACGCACTCAAGGTGACGATGGCCAACTACAAGAAGGAGAAGGACGAGTCGGACGATCAGTAAAAAGGGTGCGCAGGCTCCTCCCGTGTCGCCGCCTTTTTGTCAAAATCAAAAAACCCACAACCATGGAGGACTGCCCCATCTGCTACACTGCTCCCGCAAAGGTGACCACGCGCTGCGGCCATAAGTTCTGCTTTGGCTGCATGAAGCAGTGGCTCGCCAAGTCGGCCGAGGAGACCAAGCCAAGCTGTCCTATGTGTCGCACTACCATCCACTTCAAGGGCCTGCAGAAGATTGCACAGGCCCTCGAAGAGGAGCGATACGAAAATCAGTGCTCGGACCTCTTTGACGAGTTTATCCATCTGTCCTTTAGCGAGATGCAGCACTGGATCAAGCTCCTTCCGGACTTCAAGTCTTTTGCGCAGTGTAAGACCTTGAACAGTCTTCGGGATGTGGAGGAGACTATGCGGGTGTTGAAGACCGACTACGTGTACCCCGAGACCATCGGCGAGATGCTGGACGACAACGTCTACTTCAACTACAAGACGGAGATGAAGCGCGACCGCCGCTCTCACTGGCAGCAGCGCGACAAGTTTGCAGCGAAGCATGAGCGTAAGAGTGTAATGAAGTCAGGGCGTTAAAAAAGCAAGGCACGAAGTGCCTTTGTCTCGCAAGCTCAGAGCCTTCGGCTCTGTTAAAAACCGTGTATACCCGTGTCCCGCGTCAGCCCCCCGTAGCACAGCCAAACCCAAACTCAAAATGGCCCTCGAACAGTCACGACAGGACCTTGACACCCTGTGGGACACCCTGCGCGACTATCTCGACTTCTGTCTGGTTGTGAATACCAACAGAACCCATTGGGAGCAGTTTAACATGGTGTCGGATGCTGACCTCGATATGTATCGGCAGACTATTAACGATGCTCTAGATCCTCTCGATCAAAAATATCAGAACACAGACCTCGTAGACGACCTTGTCGATCTTGAATACGCCTTGTTTGCGTCTCTCCGGACCGGGATGCGCGTCCCGTACCCTCCGAACTTGATTGACAACGTGTACGCTGCTGAGGATGTGATTGACCGGGTCGTGAATAACACGATGGCAGTCGTTGACGATTTCTACGACGACCTCCTCGCGAAAATGTTTGTCATCAACAACCGTGCGCGGCGCATTCAGAAGCAGTGGCGAGAGGCAATCTCCAATCCGGCATATCGGGCTTGCCGGAACCGTCTTCAGTACGAGTTCGAGACGCACAGCGCCTTGCTTCCGCAAACTCGCATGATCTACCCGGGGGTGATGTTCCGTGTAACTATCCAGGACCCTATCTTCCCCCGGTCAAACCAGGATCCTCACGAGGTTCCCGTGGAGCACGAGGTGTACGTTATGTGCGAGGACGGCAGCATCCAGTCAGTGTTTAGGCCAGAGCTCCCTATCAGGTGGGAGTTGATAGAAACGCGCGGTAACTTTTTCTACAACATCGAGGAACAGACCAAGGAGTGTTTGGTGTGGTGGCACGGCAAGATGAAGGACATCCCTGAGGGTAGCAAGGATCTACCAGACATTGCGTATGAAGTGAATAGTGTAATCGAAGTCGCCTAAAAAGCGTGCACACCACAGACCCGCGTCACCCCCGCCTTCCACCCAGCAACCACTACTCAACCGGCCATGGAGACTGTCAGCCCTCAGTACGCCCAGCTGATGATGTCGCCGGAGCGCCGGCCGTATGAGGATGACGACTACCTGAGCCCGGATGCCACCCTTCTCATGCCTGGTGACATCCCGTCTCCTCCTCGCAAGGACCCCACGCACTACCGGGCGGTCAACACTCTGTTCGAGATGCTGTTCCGTCTTGATGACAAGATGCAGGAGTACCGGGACAACCTCGAGACGAGTGATGAGCTGGTGCCGATCGACAACGAGTACTCCGAGGTTCTGGACGGCATCGCGCAGAACCTGATCGACCTGAACCTCGGTATCTCGACCGACCTGCTTATCCAGACTCGCCAGGTCTTCAACGAGCGCTGGGAGGAGTTGAATGGCAACTACTACGACAACTTTATGATGCTCTACGACTGCTGCTGCGATATCCTGAGCCGCTACCTGCACCCGATTCATGACCTTGTGTAATCGACCGAGCCTTTTTCCTAAAAACCGTGTCCCCCGCAAACCCGTGTAAAGCCGTCCCACGCCTACTAACAAAAATGAACAACGCCAAGTCCACCCGTCTCGCAGACATCTACAAGCGCTCTACGCAAGTCGAACCTCACCACTATTGCCCCATCTTTCAGAAGGAGCTCTATGACTTGGCCAGAGAGATTGTCAACCCAGGCCTCGATGGCTGGAACAACGATATAAACCACACTCTGTGCGAAATCGAAAATCACGTCGAGAATGGTGAGATTGAGTATGACTACCTCGCTGAACAGCTGTACGACGAAGTCTATTGCTATGTGAACGGTCTCAGGTCGAGCAAGTACTTCTGGTTCAAGGAGTATGTCTACATCAAGACAAAGCCCGGCAAGGTTCTGTTCACCGAGTGCACATTGCGCCGTTACCTTGATAGTATGCAGCCAGAAACTTACTTTCCTGCGATCGAATTGGACTGGCTACAGATGAAGTATACGTTCTACCGGAAGCCACACGATTTCACTCATGTTAATAGCTTTAATTTCCACCTGTAGTCAAAAAGCGTGCCTATCCTAGAGGCGGGTCGCTACTCTGCGTGTCTCAGGCATATCGAATGAAACTCGCCGACTGCATTGCCATCACTATCATCTGGTTCTGCAGTCTGTTCCTTATTTCGAAGGTTAACCCGATCATCACATCACTTCTCTTCACATATCTTCTCTGCACATCCTAGATGGATCTCGCAAAGGCTCTTGAGCGTGGCGAGGTTGTCATCATTGGTTATACTGCTGACGGTCGGCCTATCTACCGCGCTACTTAATGGTTAACACCTTCGTAACGTCAGATGACCTCAGGGAGTGTGCCAGGTCCTTGGATTATCGCCGCCTTGGCAAACAGCGTGTTGAGGCATATCAGATATGGCGATGTCTCCAAGGCTTGACCAAGGGTTGGCGTAACCATCCAGCAGTCAAGGCTTGGGAAGGGCATAGGTGTGCATTAGCTATGTATACGAATGTAATGATAGATGAGTGGGTAGCTCGTGGGTATAATAACACTATGCAAAAGCTACCTCACTGTAAAAACCCCCGCTTTCCCTCTTGGTGGGGTTGGGAGCCGATGATCAAGTCTCACCAGGCTTCACTTAATCGCAAAGATTCTAGCTTCTACTCGTTCCAGGTTGGCGACTACAAGGACCACGGCTACATATGGCCGTCAAAAGTCCCCGACGAGTATCGTTGGGTTGAGAACCCCCCGCTAGCAGTTGTGTGTGCGCCTATACCAGTGTAATAGAGTGAACAGTTATCTAAAACTACTTGTCTAGCGTCTCATATTTAAAGATTTTATATCAGTATTTTCAAATGGATCACACGTGCGAAAATGATATGTCATATACAGAAATAAACGGAATTCGCGGAACTCTGAACCAGAATGACGCTTGGGCTCTCATTCGTTATGCTCCGAAAAACGGACGTTATTTAGAAACTGGATCATACCTCGGATGTTCAGCTCTCATCATAGCCCTGCACACGAATATGACCATATGGGCTCACGACATTTGGGTCACTGAATGGTCAAACCTCAAAGGTAATCCTCCTCCAAGGGTTGACGATTACTTTTTTCAATTTTACAATGCTGTGAAAGCCAACAAGATGGAAAACCGTATTATACCTATCAGGGGTGATTCTTTGTACACAATCGGTATTCACGATGATGAAAGTATAGACTGTGCATTCATCGATGGCGACCATTCATATGATGGATGTCTCGGTGACCTTGAAGCAGTCTGGCCTAAGATGAAGGAACAGAGCCCTATTCTCGTTCATGATTGTAATCAACCAGATGTTCTTGAAGCTGTCAAGAAGTTTACGACCGACAATAAGATCAAGTATAAGATTCTACCAGACACTACCGATATGGCCCTGATATTCAAGTTTAGCAGTTGTCCCTAATTTCCATTCCAGCGTCCAGAGTCTGGCCAGAGGTTAGCATCCACCCGAGGCCCCTAGTAAAAAAGGGTGCATGTCTCTCACCCGGGTCATCGGCCCGGGAGAATAGCCATCCATAAGTCAGAGACATGCGTTTTCACCCGCAGTCGCCTTTTGGTATGGCGTGGGCGGCTCATTACGCGGCGAAAAACTTGGCCAGTATGTCTGATGAGCAGAAGCGAGCGGAGTATGACCAGTTTTGCAAGGAATGGGAACAGAAGAGAACCCGCTAGCATTAGTGTGCGCGCGTATCGCAGTGTAATTGCATGAATCCATTTTTCCAAACGACGTCCAGAGTCTGGCCAAGGGTTGGAAGTCAGCCAGGTCCCCTGGGTAAAAAGGGTGCGTAACC
>Ga0114974_10002243_pt1 | contig 14864 bp, 10 predicted proteins | sample S_130206_EF_Meta_FD_87318 | JGI IMG/M metagenome (GOLD analysis project Ga0114974, IMG submission 87318) | Freshwater microbial communities from Lake Simoncouche, Canada to study carbon cycling - S_130206_EF_MetaG | ecosystem: Environmental > Aquatic > Freshwater > Lake | place: Lake...
AGCTCGGGGTCAAATTGACCACGCTGAGCAAGAAGCAGGCCGACTATATCGGCGTGTCGCAGACCGGACCGTTCAAGCCGGATCATTATCGCTATTGAACGACTGTCGACGGCAAATGACAGCAAGGGCGTTGTAATCGGGGCCTTGCGCGCATAGCGGAGGACCCATGATCCTCTCGCAAACCGCGCTGGTGCTGATCGGCCTGCTGCTTGCGGCATGGACGCTGGCGGCTGGCTGGGCGATCCTGGCAACGCGGGCGAAGGAGCGGCGTTTCGAGATTGAGCGGCGCGAAGCCCGGCGGCTGGCACGGATGGTCGATGAATCGCCTGCGCTTCCGTTGCTGGTGCGGGTCGACGGACGGATTGAAGCGCCGGATCAACTGGCCGGATGGCTGGGGCTGGACAAGGTTCCGCAATTTCTCACTGAGCTTGATGGCGGCGGAGACGACGCCAAGGGCAAGAGCGGCGGCGGCGGACTGACTGGCGATCAGTTGGCCGAACTCACCGAGGCAGTGCGTCGCACCCAGAAGACAGCAGCGCCGTTCCGCATGGTCGCAACGCCGCGCGGCTCGAAGCGGAGCCTGGCGCTGCGCGGCCACCTTGCCGATCCGCAGATCTCGCCGGGCGGGGCTGCGATGGTCTGGGTGTTCGATTTTTCCGACAGCGAGAGCGAACTGGTGCAATTGCGCACGGAGGCAGCACAAGCGCGCAGCGATTTTTCGGCACTTGTGGCGCTGATCGAGGCCGCACCGATGCCGATGTGGTTCCGCGGCCCCGGCGGCGAGCTGCGGCTGGTCAATTCCGCTTATGTCAGCGCGGTGGGTGCTGCCAGCGCGCCGGTCGTCGTGGCGCAGGGGATCGAGCTGATCGAGCCGGCCGAAGGCCAGAGCGCCGCCGATGTAGCGCTTCAGGCCGCAGCGACACGCAAGCCTGCCGAGCGCACGGTCATGGCGACGATCGCCGGCGAGAGGCGCATGCTAAAGGTCAGCGACCTGCCGCTCGGCGAGGAAGGCATTGCCGGTTACGCGGTCGATGTCGAGGACATGGAAGAGCTTGCCCGCACCTTCCGCGCCTTCCGCGAAGCCCAGCGCACAATGCTCGATCAGCTTTCCGCCGGGGTGGCGCAGTTCGATGCCAAGCGGCGCCTCAGCTTCGTCAACCAACCGTTCCAGCGGCTGTTTGGCCTAACTTCCGGCGATATTGCCGATCAGCCTCCGTTCGAGCGCCTGTTCGATCTGGCACGCGAAGCATCGCGCATTCCCGAAACCCGCGATTTTCCCCAGTGGCGCCGCGAACGGGCGCAGTGGTTTCTGGCAAGCGCGCCGCAGGAGGAAGTCTGGACGCTGGGCGATGGCACCCATTTGCGTATCGTCGCGCAGCCGCAGCCCGATGGCGGCTTGTTGCTGGTGGTTGAGGATCGCACAGAACAACTGCAACTTTCGGCCAACCGCGATACGCTTCTGCGTACCCGCACTGCGACATTCGACAGCTTGTATGAATCGATTGCCGTCTTCGCCCCGGATGGGCGGATGCAGTTGTGGAACCGGCGTTTCGCCAAGGACTGGGGGCTCGACAGCGACTTCCTCGACACCCATCCGCATATCGAAGCGCTGCTCGAGCGGATCGGTGCGCGCCTCAAGCGGCCGCAGCTCGCCAAAGCAGTGGGCGACGCCGTGCGCGGGGCGACGCTCGATCGCAAGCAGGCGAGCGGTCGCGCAGTGCTCGCCGATGGCCGGACCTTGCGCTTCACCGGGGTGCCGCTGCCCGACGGCAACGGCCTGCTGGCGGTGCTCGATATCACCGATTCGCAGAAGGCCGAGACCGCGCTTAAGGAGCGGAATGCCGCGCTCATCGAGGCCGACGCAATCAAGACGCGCTTCCTTGCCAACATGAGCTACGAATTCCGCACGCCCCTGACATCCATCGGCGGCTTTGCCGAATTGCTGCAAGCGGGGCTCGGCGGTTCGCTCGATGCGCAGGGGCAGGAATATGTCGGCGATATTCTGAGCTCGGTGGCCCGGCTGGGCGAGCAGATCGAGTCGGTGCTCGACCTTGCCCAGAGCGAGGCCGGCTTGCTGCCGCTGGCCAGCGAAAAGATCGATGTGTTTCCCTTCGTGACCAGTATTGTCGAAGAGCGGGCGCAGCGGCTGCGCTCTGCCGGGCTTACGCTCGATCTGCGCGGCGACAAGAGCGCGGGGCAAATCATGGGTGACGCGCGGCGGCTTGAGCGGGCGATCGGCCATCTGGTCGACAATTCCATTGCCGCCACGCCCCGGGGAGGCCGCATTCTGGTCGATCTGGAGCGCAGCAAGAAGAGCCTGCGCCTGGTCATTTCCGACAATGGCCCGGGCATGGACGGGGCGACTCTGGCGCGCGCGCTGGGAGGCCTGAAGGTCGGATCGGACGGCAAGACAATCGAACGCCGCCAGGGCATCGGCCTGCCGCTCGCCCGCCAGTTGATCGAGGCGCATGGCGGCAGTCTCGAGATCATTTCCGAACCGGGGCACGGCACTGCCGCCATTGTCGAGCTTCCGTGAGGCTCGAACTGCCCGATCTTGCCGCTATGCAGCGGCTGGGCGAGGCTATTGCCGGGAACTTGCGGGCGGGCGATGTGGTGGCACTTTCGGGCGGACTGGGGGCAGGCAAGACCACTCTGGCGCGCGCTATCATCGCTGCATTGGGGCATAAGGGCGAAGTGCCAAGCCCCAGCTTTGCGATTGTCGAACTGTACGATCCGCCGCTGTTGCGCCTGCCCGTCGTGCACGCCGATTTCTATCGGCTCGAGCGTGCGGAAGAGGCAGAAGGCATAGGCCTTGACGACTACCGCAATGGCCGCGCGCTGATTGCCGAATGGCCCGAAAATGCGGGCGGTTTTAGCGACGAGCCCGGCTGCCTGTCGATAGGGCTGGAAATAGTTCCGGATAGTTCCGGTTCAGGCAGGATCGCCATTGTCGAAGCTGGCCTCGATTGGCTAGAACGCATGCCATGTCTGTAAATCGACCCAGGGGACTCCCAGAAGGCCTCGAGCCTTTCCTCGCTTCTTGCGGTTGGACAGGAATTTCCGTCGAGCCGCTGGCGGGCGATGCCTCGTTCCGACGCTATTTCCGCATCCGTAGCGGCGAGCGAAGCGCCATGCTGATGGACGCGCCGCCGCCCAATGAAGACCCGGTGCCGTTCCTGCGTGCAGCCAAGTGGCTCGATGCCAATGGCTTGCGCGCGCCGCAGATCCTGGGCGAGGACCTCGCGCGTGGGCTGGTGCTGCTGGAGGATTTCGGCGAGGCGCGGATGCGCGACTATCTGGATCAATGGCCCGATGACGAGGAGGGGGTCTATTCCGCCGCAGTCGATGCCCTGATCGATTTGCACCGACTGCCGCCGGGTCCCTTCGTTGACTACAGCCTCAGCGAATATGTCCGTGAGGTCCGACTGTTTACCGAGTGGTATTGCACCGCGCAGAATCTCTATGTCGATGCCGCCGGCTTCACGGTTGCCTGGGAAAAAGTGCTCAGTCCCGTGCTGGCCCGCCAGCGTCCCGGGGTAACGGTGCTCCGCGACTACCATGCCGAAAACATCATGCTGCTGGGTGCCTTGCACAAGCAGGGCCTGCTCGATTTCCAGGACGCGCTCAATGGCCATCCGGCCTATGATCTGGTCTCGCTGCTGCAGGATGCGCGCCGCGATGTGTCGCCCGAGCTCGAAGCACTGATGTTCAACCGTTACGTCAGCTCGACATCCGCGAATTCGGAGGAGTTCCTGGCCGACTACGCAAGGCTGGGAGCCCAGCGCAATACCAAGATCATCGGGATATTCGTCCGGCTTTGGCGGCGCGACGGCAAGCCGCGCTATCTCGATCTGATCCCTCGGGTCTGGGACTTGCTGGAGCGCGATCTCAGCCATTCCGCGCTGGCACCCGTGGCCGAATGGTTCGCTGACAATGTGCCGGCGGAATTGCGCGATGCTGGCGGAGGGCATTTCGCGGCATGAGCAGTTTGGGGGACATGCCCGGGACTGCCATGATCATGGCTGCCGGAATGGGCAGCCGGATGATGCCGCTGACCGCCAGCCGGCCCAAACCGCTGGTGGAAGTCGCGGGTACGACCTTGCTCGATCATGTCCTCGATCAACTACGCGCCGCTGGCGTCGGGAGGATCGTGGTCAATGTCCACTATCTTGCGGACCAGATCGAGGCGCATCTGGCGCAGCATGCGAGCGACTTTGCCGTAACCATTTCGGACGAGCGCGCGCTGCTGCTCGATACCGGCGGCGGGCTGGTCAGGGCGAAAGACCTGATCCCGGACGATCCGTTCTTCTGCATCAACGCCGACAACTGGTGGACTGATCGAGGCGAAAATGCGCTGCAACGCATGGCCCGTGCTTGGGATGGCGGCAAGATGGACGTGTTGATGCTGGTCGTGCCATTTGCACGCGCGGGCAACACTCAAGGCACGGGCGATTTCGATCTCGACGATGAGGGGTGCCTGTCACGCGAAGGGCCCAAGGGGCCGCGCGGTTATGTCTGGACCGGAGTTCAGCTGATCGCCAAGCAGATGATTGCCGATCCACCCGCCGAAGTCTTCTCGACTAATGTGTTCTGGGATCGCGCACTGGCGGCGCGGCGCTGTTTCGGGCTGGTGCACGACGGGCAATGGTTCGATGTGGGGTACCCGGAAGCCATCGGCATGACTGAAGCTGCGCTGGCGCATGTCTGACCGGCGTGGTTGAGCGCGGCGGCCCCCAGGTCTATTCTATCGCCGCGCATCGCGGCTTTGCCGATGCGCTGGTAGCGGGGCTGATCCCGCGCTACTCCGATGCCGATTATGGCCTCGCCCGGCTGACCTTGCTGCTGCCCAGCCAGCGTGCCGCGCGCACCATCAGCGAGGCCTTTGTCCGCCTCGCCGAGGGCGGCCTGCTGCTGCCGCGCATGGTCGTGGTCGGCGATCTCGATCTCGATGAAGCACTGGGGCCGCTGTTTGATACATTGGGCGCTGGCGCAGACATTCCGCCCGCCGCCGATCCCGCCCGACGCTGGCTGCGGCTTGCCGAATACCTGACGCAAGTCGAGGGGGAAAAGGCTGGGAAGGGGGCGGCCTTGCTGCGCCGGGCCTTTGAGATCGGGCAGACCATGGACCGGCTGCTGGTCGAAGGCCTGGCCCCGCAGGACCTGCTGTCGGACGAAGTTCTGGGAATCGTCGGCGAGCTGTCAGAGCACTGGACGCGCAGCACCAAGCTGTTCCTGCAAGTGCAGGCCCATTGGCTGGCTGAACTTGGCGCGCGCGGCGAGCAGGATGGCCCGGCGCGGCGCAACATGCTGTTCGATCTGGCCTCGCGGACATGGCAGGAAGCGCCCCCGACACATGCCGTTGTTGCCGCCGGCGTGACCAGTGCTTCGCCCGCGCTGGCAAAGCTGCTGCGGGTAGTGTCGGAACTGCCGAATGGCGCGGTGATCCTGCCCGATCTCGATCTGTCGCTTGATGACGAGGTCTGGAATGCGCTGGGCACCGCCGGCAAGCCCGAAACCCGCGACGACCCGCCCTTCGCCAAGGGCGACGCTGTCACCCATCCGCAATACCATCTCAAGCTGCTGCTCAACCGCATGGGCGTGGCGCGCGGCGAAGTGCGACCATGGCACCGTGCCGGACTGGCCGCAGCGCCGCCCAATCGCAGCCGGGCGATCTCGAACCTGTTCCTGCCGCCCGCCGCCTCGGCGTGCTGGGCTGGCCTCGCCGCAAGCGAACGCCGCTTAGCTGGTGTGCGGCTTATGGAAAGCGCGCATCCGGGCGAAGAGGCGCAGGCGATTGCCATCCTGCTGCGCGAGGCGCTTGAGGTTCCCGAGCGCCGCGTCGCTCTGATCACGCCCGACCGGGCACTGGCGGCGCGGGTCGTGGCGCAGCTTAAGCGCTGGGGGATCGAGGCCGACGATACTGCCGGTCGCCCCTTGCCGCAGACAGCGGCGGGCCGGGTCTTGCTGCTGCTGGCTGAGGTGCTGGCCGAGGATGCGGCGCCGGTGCCGCTGGTCGCGCTGCTGACGCATCCGTTGGCGCGGCAGGGCGAGGGTCGGTCTGACTGGCTCGACAATGCCCGAAAGTTCGATCTCGCACTGCGCGGACCGCGCCCGGCCCCGGGTCTGGCGCCGCTGGCTAAGCGGGCCGAGGAGCGCAAGCTTGGCGACTGGTGGCAGGAGGTCGCCGCGATCCTTGCCCCTGTCATGGCGCTGGATCGTGATACTCCTCTGGTTGACCTGCTTGATGCCTTAGCCGGCGCTGCCGAAACGTTGTGCGGCGAAGGTCTCTGGGGCGAAGCAGATGGCCGCAGCGCCGCCTCGTTCCTTGAAGATTTGCGTGAGGCTGCGCGCAGCGCGGGCACAAGGCTCGATCCGCGCGAGCTGCATGCCGTGCTCCACGATGCCATGGACCGCGTCTCGGTGCGCCCGCCCTGGGGAGGCCATCCCCGCATCGCAATCTTCGGCCTGCTTGAGGCCCGCATGGCCCGGGCTGACCTGGTAATATGCGGCGGCCTCACCGAGGGCGTGTGGCCCGCCAGCCCTTCGCCTGATGCCCTGCTGCCGCCTGCTGTGCTGCGTGCGCTCGGCGTGCCGGGGGCCGATTTCCGCATCGGCCTCTCCGCCCACGACCTCGCCGCCGCGCTGGGTGCGCCGGAAGTGGTGCTGAGCTGGGCGCGCCGCGATGACGGTGCGCCAGTAATCCCCTCGCGTTTCGTGCTGCGGATCAGGGCGATGCTGGGGGAGAAGCAGGCCGCCGAACTCCGCGAGACGGAAGCGCTGCAGCTTGCCTGCAACATCGATCATGCCCCGCTCGCCCCGCGCTATCCGCGCCCGCGCCCAATGCCGAATGCCGAGCAACGGCTGGTGGATGTCTCGGCCACCGGGCTCGACCGCCTGCGCAGCGATCCATTTGCCTTCTATGCCAATTCGATCCTGCGATTGAGATTGCTCGACCCGCTCGATGCCCAGCCCAGCGCGGCCTGGCGCGGCGACGCGGTGCACGCAGTGCTCGATCACTGGCACAAAGCCGGGAACAAGCCTGGCGAACTGCTGCCGATTGCCTATGCCACGCTCGATGAAATGAATGCCCATCCGTTGATGCGGGGCCTGTGGCGACCTCGGCTGTTGGAGGCGCTCAGATGGATTGAGGCAGAGGGGGCCATTTTGCGCGCCAATGGCCGCGAGGTGGCTACTAGCGAAGTCAAAGGCGACATGAACGTGCAAGGCGTGCGAGTGCATGGCCGTGCCGACCGGATCGATCGCGAGGCCGATGGCTCGCTGGTGGTTGTTGACTACAAGACCGGGTCGGTTCCGACCCGCAAGGAGGTCCTGACCGGCTTCCGGCTACAACTTGGCATCCTAGGGCTGATCGCGCGCGATAGCGGGTTCGATGGGCTGTCGGGTGAGCCCTCGGCGTTTGAATACTGGGCGCTGGGCAAGGACAAGGATCGCAAGGACGAGGACGGCTTTGGCTATCGTCTGGATGTCCTCAAGCCAAAGAAGGGCACGGCGGTCGAGCCTGAGGACTTCCTCGCCAGCACGCACTATTTCCTGACCAATGCGCTGGATCGCTGGATTCTCGGCAACGATGCCTTCACGGCCCGGCTCAACCTCGATGTCGCAGGTTACAACGACTACGACCAGCTGATGCGGCTCGACGAATGGCTGCTGGCGCTGACGGCAGACGAACGGAACGAGGCATGAGCGCCAAGCCAAGGGCCACCCCGCTGCACGGCAACCAAATGCTGGCCGTGGCGCCCGACGAGACAGTGTGGCTTTCGGCCTCGGCGGGCACCGGCAAGACCCAGGTGCTGTCCTCACGCGTTCTGCGGCTGCTGCTCCAGCCCAGTGTATCACCATCGCAGATCCTGTGCCTCACATTCACCAAGGCCGGGGCCACCGAGATGGCCTCGCGGATCAACGACAAGCTGGCCAAATGGGTGCGGATGGATGGCCCCTCATTGGCCGACGAGCTCAAGGCGATCGGCGCCGATTTTGGCCCTGAGGTGCAAGCGCGGGCGCGCACGCTGTTCGCCGCTGTGCTTGATTGTCCGGGCGGCGGGCTGCGGATCGATACGATCCATGCCTTCGCGCAGTGGCTGCTCGGCGCTTTCCCGCAGGAAGCCGGCTTGATCCCGGGCGCGCGGGCGATGGAGGACCGCGAGCGATTGTTACTGCAGCGGCAAGTGCTGGCCGATCTGCTGGTCGAGGCGGAGGAAACGCCGCTGGGTGATCCGCAACTGCTCTCGGCGCTCGCCGCGCTCAGCTTGCGGTTGGGGCCGGAAGAGAGCGAAGCATGGTTGATGCGCTGCGCCCAGGCGTATGATGTCTGGTTCGGCCCAGCCGGATGGCAGGAGCCGATGCGCGGCCATGTCGAGCGCCTGCTGGGCCTGCCGGACAGGGCGGATGAGAGCCATGTCGCGGCGCTGTGCGGGGATGACCGCTTCAACACCCTGGCCTTGCGGCGCTGCATGGCGATCAATCAGTCGTGGAAGGCCAAGACCGGGCAGGACAATGCTACCGTGATTGGCGACTGGCTTGGCTGCAGTCCGCTCGTCCGGTCGCGCGGCATCAACGAGCTATATGAGGTGTTTCACACCAAGAAAGGCGGCTACCGGGCCAGCACCTCGCAGGAAAAGATCGACCCGGACTACCCGAACTATGTCGAGCAGGTGGCAGCGAGCCTCTTGGAAGTTCGCGAGTTTCAGTCCATGCTCGCGCTCGCCGAATGGCTCGTCCCGGCGCTGCGTTTGGGCCGCGCATTTGCTCTGGCCTGGGACGATGCGAAGAAGCGCGAAGGGCTGATCGATTTCGACGATCAGATCCGCAGCGCTGCTGCCTTGCTGACCAATTCCGAATATGCCCAGTGGATCGGCTATAAGCTCGATCGCCGCTTCGATCATATCCTCGTCGATGAAGCGCAGGATACCAATGCGGCGCAGTGGCGGATCATCGATGCGCTGACGGGCGAATTCTTTTCAGGACAAGGCCAGCGCGGTGATGTGATGCGCACCTTGTTCGTGGTCGGCGACGACAAGCAGGCTATTTTCCGTTTTCAGGGAACCAGCCCAGACAACTTCCGCCGCGCGCGCGAACGGGTGCGCGAAGCCATGCTTGGGGCTGCCGAGAACGCTCGCAGCGAGCGCAGCAACCTGCAGGCCGGGACCCTGCTTGATCTCGGGCTGGATCGATCCTTCCGGACTGCGCGACCGATCCTCGAATTCGTCGACGCGGCCATTACGCTCATCGGCCATGCGGAGATTGGCTTGCCCGCAAGCCCTGAGGAACATCAGGGCCTCGATCTGCCCGGCCATGTCGCGCTGTGGCGGCCGGTCGGTCTCATGAAAGAGGAGGCAGGTGACGATGACGAAAGTGACCTTGCCGAAGACGGGCTATCCGACCGCGAACGCGAGCTCGCAGATCGCATTGCCCGTCAGGTGAAGCAGTGGCTGGATCAGGGCTACTTGCTGCAAAAGGGAGGCGAACGCAGGGCCAGCGCGGGCGATGTGATGATTTTGGTGCGTAAGCGCGGGGCGCTGGCCGCATTGCTGGTGGCGCGGTTGCATGCGCATGGCGTGGCCGTGGCGGGAGTCGATCGGCTGCGGCTGGGCGCCCCGCTGGCAGTCAGAGATCTGGTCGCGGCGCTGCGCTTTGCCGCGCAGCCGTTCGATTGCCTCAATCTGGCTGTATTGCTGGTCTCGCCGCTGGTCGGCTGGAGTCAGGAGCAATTGCTCGAACATGGCTATCGCGACAAGGATGTGCGGTTGTGGGATCATCTGCGCCGCACGTCGCATCCCGATATCGCGGCAGTTCTGGACCAGTTCGGCGAACTGCTTCGCATCGCTGATTATGAGCCGCCGCAGGCCCTGATCCACTGGTTGCTGTGCGGGCCCTGGCAAGGCCGCCGCAAGCTGGTGGCGCGGCTGGGGCACGAGGCGACCGATCCGATCGACGAATTGCTCAATGCGGCCCACGCCTATGCGGCCAGCGCCACGCCGAGCCTTGCGGGCTTTCTCGCCTGGTTCGATGCAGGGGACGGCGAACTCAAGCGTGAGGCGGAAAGCGGTGGAGACTTCGTGCGGGTAATGACCGTGCACGGCGCCAAGGGTTTGCAGAGCCCTATCGTCATTCTTGCCGATGCAACCGCCAACCCCGACAATGCCCGCAAGGAAGCGCTCGACCTGCCGATCGGGCATGGCGAGAGTGGTCGCAAGCTGCCGCTGCCCCGGCTGCGGCGCGAGGAAGAGCTTGGCCGCATCGCCAGTGCCCGGGAACAGGCCGCGCTTGAAATTTCACAGGAGCACTGGCGGTTGCTTTATGTCGCGATGACCCGGGCCGAGGAGGCGCTGTTCGTTTGCGGCGCGCTGGGTCAGCGCGACAAGATACCCGCGGCGGGCAGCTGGTATGCCCGGCTGAGCGAAGTCATGGGCGAGCGTGAAGCGCTTGCCGACGAAATCTGGGACGAGCGGCGGGAATGGGGCGATGCGCCGCAATGTGCTGCTCCGACGCAAGCCCCGCAGCACGAGCTTGCGCTTGATCCCGCGCTGCCGGGCTGGCTGCTGCGCGCTCCAGCCGAGGAACCACGCCCACCACGCCCGCTGGCGCCATCGTCGCTGGGTGAGGATGTTTCGACCGATCCGCCCTGGCCTCCAGGCGAGCGCAGCCAGGCAGCGCAGCGCGGGGTGCTGATCCACAAGCTGCTCGAGCGGCTTCCCGGAATTGCGGCGGATCTGCGCGGCGAGGCTAGCATGCGTTGGCTCGTGCGCAATGCAGCGGATTTGCCTGAAGAGGCGCGCGGCGTATTGCTGGCGCATGCGCTGCGGGTGCTCTCCGAGCCCGAATGGGCAGATCTGTTTGGCCCCGATGCACTGGCAGAAGTGCCAATTGCGGCCCTGGTCGGTGATCGCATGGTCGCGGGCACGATCGACCGGTTGTTGATCGACAAGGAGGTGATCCGCCTGATCGACTACAAGACCGCCCGCCGACCGCCTGAAAGCCTTGAAACGGTGCCTGTGGCGGTGTTGCGGCAGATGGCGGCTTATGCCGGTGCGCTGGAAGCGGCTTATCCCGGGCGCAGAGTCGAGGCGGCGTTGCTCTACACCCAGACGCCACAATTGATCGCCATTCCCGCCAATGTGCTGGACCCGCTCAAGCAAGCCTTGCAGATAACGCAGTAAAGCTATGGCGGTTTGCCGTTGCCTTCGCGCCGCTGCGTCCTAGATAGAACGACAACCGAACAGGAGAAATTTCATGGCCACCAAACATGTCACCGATGCCAGCTGGCAAGCCGATGTGCTCGATTCCGAGCTGCCGGTGCTGGTCGATTTCTGGGCCGACTGGTGTGGCCCCTGCAAGATGATCGCGCCCGCGCTTGAGGAGATCAGCGAGGAACTGGCTGGCAAGGTGACTATCGCCAAGGTGGACATCATGGAAAACACCAAGGTTTCCGGCGAAATGGGTGTGCAGTCGATCCCGTTGATGGTGCTGTTCAAGGGCGGCAAGCCGGTCGCCCAGAAGCTGGGCGCCGCGCCCAAGAGCCAGCTCAAGGGCTGGCTTGAGGGCGAGCTCTAGATTTCAGCCATGCGTTCGGCCAGCTCGTCCCACAGGGCCGGGCTGGCCGCGCCGAGCAGGCCGGTTCGGCCCAGTTCATCGACCCGGTAAGGCGAGCCATCCGGCCGCGCTGCCTTGCCGCCTGCTTCGTTGACAAACAAGACGCCCGCTGCGTGATCCCAGGCGTGGGTGCGCTCGAACACCGACACGTCGTTCTGCCCCAGCACGAGGCGGGGATATTGCTCTGCCGCGCAGCGGGGGATGTCGACGAGCGTGTAGTGCGGCGCGATCTCGGTGCGCAGTGCCTCACGGCGGGCGGGATCGGCGAAAACCAGCGATATGGCGGCGATGGCCGGATTTTGTCCGCTGGTGCGCGCGAAGATTCGCTCGCCACCGATGAAAGCGCCCTTGCCTCGTGCGGCATGGCAGAACCTGCCAGTCAGCGGATCGAGGATCCAGCCCGCGACAGTCTCGCCCGCCTCCGCCAGTGCCACCAGAATGCCGAATGGCGGTCGGCCTTTGGCATAATTGTTTGTGCCATCGACCGGATCGATGATCCAGCACAGCGCATCGCCGAGCTTGTCGAGCAATGACGGATCGGCATGGGCCGCTTCCTCGCCGACGATATCGGCTTCCGGGATCAGCCGGGCCAGCCCTTCGGCGAGGATTTCCTCGCTCTCATGGTCGGCCACGGTGACGACATCGTCCGCCGCCTTGTCCTCGATCTGGTGCGCGGCGAGTGACTGGTAGTGCGGCAGGATGGCGCGGGTTGCGGCGTCCTGCATCACATCGTGGACGGCGCGGGTGAGGGCGTCCATCAGCTCCTGCCAATCACGAACGATAATCCGCGTTGATCGAAATATAGCCGTGGGTCAGATCGCAGGTCCACACCGTGGCGCGGCCCTCGCCGAGCCCGATATCGACACCGATGCTGATTTCCTGCCCTTTGAGATGCTTCGCCACTGGCGCCTCGTCATAGGAATCCGCAGCAAGCCCGGCCTGAGCCACCCATTTGTCGGCAAAGCGGATCGCCAGCTTGTCGCGGTCGGCAGGCTCACCCGCCTTGCCCACCGCCATGACGACGCGGCCCCAGTTGGCGTCCTCCCCGGCGATGGCGGTCTTGACCAAGGGTGAGTTGGCAATGGCGAGGCCGATCCGCCGAGCGCTCTCGTCACTGACCGCGCCGGTCACTTCGATGGCAATGAACTTCTGCGCCCCTTCGCCGTCGCGCACCACCAGATGGGCGAGCTGGTTGCACATCGCTTCGAGCGCTGCGGCGAAGGCATCGGCGCCGGGGCTGTCGAAGTTCTCGATCAGGGCGTTGTCGGCCTTGCCGGTGGCGAAGACCAGAACCGTGTCGCTGGTCGAAGTGTCGCTGTCGACTGTGATGCAACTGAAAGACCTGGCGTTGGCCGCTGACAGCAGTTGCTGCAGGAAGGCGGGGTCAATGGCGGCATCGGTAAAGATGTAGCCCAGCATGGTCGCCATATCGGGCGCGATCATGCCGCTGCCCTTGATGATCCCGGCGAGCGTTACCGTTTTGTCACCGACAATCGCCTGTGCGCCTGCGCCCTTGGGGAAAGTGTCGGTAGTGCCAATCGTGCGCGCGGCCTCTTCCCATGAGCAGGGCGTAGCGTCCAGCACCGCCGCGACCCCGGCCTGTGCCTTATCCAGCGGCAGCGGGACGCCGATCACCCCGGTCGAGGACACGAAAACTTCTTCCGCCGCACAACCCAGATGCCGCGCCACCTGGCCCATGATCTGCTCGACCGCCTCGCGGCCGCGATAGCCGGTGAAGGCATTGCTGTTGCCGGCATTGACCACCAGTGCCCGTGCGCGGCCTGCCTTGACGGCCTCGCGCCCCATTTCGACTTCGGTCGAGCAGCAGACGTTGCGGGTGAACACGCCTGCGACCGCCGTGCCTTCCGCTAGTTCGACATAGGTCAGATCGCAGCGGCCCCAATCCTTGTAACCCGCGCGGGCAATGCGCGGGATGACGCCAGCGATCTGCGGCAGGGCGGGGAAGGGCTGGGCGAGGGGGGAAATAGCTTCGGACATGCTATTGTCTTAGTTTCTGATGCACTTGGCGTCCATGCGGATCGTGCGAGGGCTGGACGCGCGACTCAACATTCCCTATCTGTCCCCCCGAATGACACGCCTGCTGCTCACTCTGCTTGCCCTGCTGACCGGGCTGGTTGCGCAAATCGCGCCGGTTCAGGCGCGCATTGGCGGGGCGGTTGGGGCCGAGGTGGCTATCCAGCTCCCCCACGTCAGCAAGCGGGCTCCTGTTGTCAGCCAGGCGGAGCGCAGACCGGCTTCTGCAAGCGTGTGGGAGCTTGCCCCGAGCCAACCCATCGCGCCTCTGCGCATTGCCCCGACGGCTGCGGTCCTCATCGGCATAGATCGCGCTCGCGAATAGCGCACACGCGCATTTCCGCCATTCTTCCGGATGAGCACTCGCGCCTGAGCGCCTGTAATGCTGCATCCGGCTTCCCACGTTGAAACAGGAATTCCCATATGTTCGGCAAGATTGCCAAAGCCGTGTTCGGCTCATCCAACGATCGCTACGTCAAGTCGCTCGACAAGATCGTGCAGCAGATCAATGCCTTCGAGCCGACGCTGGTTGCGATGAGCGATGAGGAATTGTCCGGGCAAACCCTGCGCTTCCGCGAGCGTCTGGCGGGCGGCGAAGAGCTCGACGACCTGCTCCCCGAAGCCTTCGCCACGGTGCGTGAGGCGTCGAGCCGTGTGCTCGGCATGCGGCATTTCGATGTGCAGATGATCGGCGGCATCGTGCTCCATCGCGGCGAGATTGCCGAAATGAAGACCGGCGAGGGCAAGACCCTGGTGGCGACGCTCGCGGTCTATCTCAATGCGCTGGAAGGCAAGGGCGTCCATGTCGTTACGGTCAACGACTATCTCGCCCGCCGCGATGCCGACTGGATGGGGCAGATCTACAATTTTCTCGGCATGACATACGGGGTGATCGTGCCCAACCTCAGCGAGGAAGAAAGGCGCGCGGCCTATAACGCCGACATCACTTACGCCACCAACAACGAACTCGGCTTCGATTACCTGCGCGACAACATGAAGCAGGAACGCAGCCAGATGGTCCATCGGCCGTTCAACCATGCCATCGTCGACGAAGTCGATTCGATCCTTATCGACGAAGCACGCACTCCGCTGATCATTTCCGGGCCGACTGACGACAAGACCGATCTCTATGTGTCGGTAGATGCCGTGGTGAAGCAGATCGTCCCCGAGGATTACGAAGCCGATGAGAAGAGCAAGAGCATCACGTTGACCGAAGATGG
>Ga0114974_10002246_pt1 | contig 14862 bp, 11 predicted proteins | sample S_130206_EF_Meta_FD_87318 | JGI IMG/M metagenome (GOLD analysis project Ga0114974, IMG submission 87318) | Freshwater microbial communities from Lake Simoncouche, Canada to study carbon cycling - S_130206_EF_MetaG | ecosystem: Environmental > Aquatic > Freshwater > Lake | place: Lake...
ACGCCGATGTGAACCTGGCGAAGTTGATACTCGAGGATCTGAGCGGTTGCGAGGTCAAGGGCTACCGAGCCCCGAGTTTCTCGATTGGTGCTGGCAATCTGTGGGCCTTCGACAGCCTGGTGCGCGCGGGCTATCGCTACAGCTCGAGTGTCTACCCGATCCGGCACGACCACTACGGGATGCCGGAATCTCCGCGCTATGCCCATCGCGTGCGACCCGAACTGCTGGAAATCCCGCTCACCACCATGCGCCTGTTCGAGCGTAACTTCCCGTCCAGCGGCGGGGGCTACTTCCGGCTGCTGCCTTATCGGGTCTCGCGCTGGATGCTGCGACGCGTTAACCGCCAGGAGGGCCAGGCCGGCATCTTCTATTTCCACCCGTGGGAAATCGACACCGGCCAGCCACAGATCGCAGGCATCAGCCGCAAAGCGCGATTTCGCCACTATCTCAATATTCACCGGATGGAGGCGCGGTTAAAGCGCCTGCTGAGCGACTTCTGCTGGGGCCGGATGGACCAGATATTTCTTGGCGCCGGGGCGCCTGGGACGGCATCGGTGGCGGCAAGCGCCTGAACCCGATGCTCGAAATACGCACCTTGGCACCCGGCCAGTCCGCTGCATCGCAGCGGTGGGATGAATTTGTCATGGCATGCCCGACGGCGAGCTTTTTCCACCGCGCGGGCTGGCAACGCATCATGGGCGAGGTATTTCGCCATAAGACCTATTTCCTGTATGCGCAGTCGCAGGGCCGTATTCAGGGCGTGCTGCCACTGGCCCATGTGCACAGTCTGCTGTTTGGCAATGCGCTGGTAGGGCTTCCCTTTGCGGTGTACGGTGGGGTCGCCGCCGTGACGCCGCAGGCTGCGGCGGCGTTGGAAGCCGAGGCGCAGTGCATCGCGCGACGCCTCGGCGTCGCCCATCTGGAGTTGCGTAACACCAGCCAGCGCAACGCCAACTGGCCGATGCAAGATATCTACGTCACCTTCCGAAAAGCGCTTTTCGAAAAGGACGAGGACAACCTGCAGGCGATTCCGCGCAAGCAGCGCGCGATGGTACGCAGGGGAATCAAGAACGGGCTGCTAAGCGCCATCGACCCGGGTCTGGACCGCTTTTTTGCCCTCTACGCCGACAACATGCTGCGCCATGGAACGCCCGCACTGCCGCTGCGCTATTTCAAGGCCCTGCAAGCCGAGTTCGGTAGCGATTGCGAAGTCTTAACGGTCAGTACGTCGCAGGGTCAAGCGCTGAGCAGTGTGCTGAGCTTCTATTTCCGCGATGAAGTGCTGCCTTACTACGCTGGCGACGCCGTCGCGGCGCGTGCGCTCGCAGCCAACGACCTCAAGTACTGGGAGCTGATGCGTCGCGCGTGCCAGCGCGGCAGCAGGGTATTCGACTATGGCCGCAGCAAGCAGGGAACCGGCTCTTTTGCATTTAAGAAAAACTGGGGCTTTGAGCCGCAGGCGTTGCACTACGAGTACTGCCTGTACAAGCGTGACACCGTGCCGCAGAACAACCCTGCGAACCCGCGCTACCGACGCTTGATCGAAGCGTGGCGGCGCATGCCAGCGGGCCTGGCCAACTGGCTCGGGCCGATCCTCGTCCGTAACCTGGGTTGAGCCCTGCCGTGGCCAATATTCTGTACCTGGTGCACCGGATTCCCTTTCCTCCCAACAAGGGCGACAAGCTGCGCTCGTACCACATGCTCCGGCATTTGGCCCAGCGCCACCGGGTGTTTCTCGGCAGCTTTGTCGATGACCCGCGCGACGCGATGCACGAGCCGACAGTCAGGGCGATGTGCACCGATCTGTATCTGGCAAAGCTGAGGCCCGCATTGGCCAGGCTGCGCAGCCTGAGGGGGCTGGTGAGCGGCCAGGCGCTGAGCCTGGCCTACTACCGCGACGCTGGCTTGAAGGACTGGGTGACGCGCACGCTCGAGGGCCACGCTATCGACGTGATCGTGGTGTTTTCGTCGCCGATGGCGCAGTACGCTTTTGCACCATCGCAGCGCGTGGCACCGCCGGTGGTGATCGATTTTGTCGACGTCGACTCCGCCAAGTGGACCCAGTACGGGGGTCTGCGCCGCGGGCCTTTGGGCTGGCTGTACCGGCGCGAGGGCGCCCGCCTGCTGGACTGGGAGCGGCTGGCCGCGACGCGGGCGCGGCGATCGCTCTTTGTAACCGAGAGCGAGGCCGAGCTGTTTCGCGGACTGGCGCCCGAATCCGCGGCCTCGGTGGATGCGCTGGGCAACGGCGTCGACACCGACTATTTTTCTCCGGATCCCGCGCGGGCCTCGCCCTTTCGGCCCGTGGCCATGCAGGCAGACCGCATACCGATTGTTTTTACCGGCGCCATGGACTACTGGCCCAATATCGACGCCGTGACCTGGTTTGTCCATGACATCCTGCCGCGACTGTGCCGCGCTTGGCCCCGACTGTGCCTCTACATCGTAGGGGGAGGGCCGCCGGCTTCGGTCCTGGCGCTGGCGTCGGCGCAGGTGACGGTGACTGGCCGGGTGGACGACATCCGGCCCTGGCTGCAGCATGCTGCCGTGGTGGTGGCGCCGATGCGCGTGGCACGGGGGGTTCAAAACAAGATTCTCGAAGCGATGGCGATGGCGCGCCCTGTGGTGGCGACTAAATCCTGCGTACAGGCGATCGGCGCTTGCGATGGTCAGGAACTGATTGCAGCGTCGGGCGCGCATGGTTTTGCCCGGGAAATCGACGCCTTGTTGCGCGATCCGCTGCAAGCCGCGGCGATCGGACAAGCTGCCCGTCGCCGCGTGCTGGCCAATGGAAGCTGGGCTGCACAGCTGCAGGGAATCGACCCGCATATTGATGGGTCGGCGCCGCAGCCAAGAACCGTTCGGGAGCTGCCATGCCTCTAAGAGCGCTGACCCCTGACGAACTGGCAAGGTCCTGGCGAGCCACCAGCCTCGCCCTGGCATTGGCGCTGGCCTGGGTGTTGCTCCTGTACCGGGAGTCCGCGCTGGCGATGGTCGCCATATGGGCGCGCTCTGACACCTTTGCCCACGCATTTGTGGTTCCGCCCATCGTGCTGTGGCTGGTCTGGCGACGCCGAGCGCAACTGGTGCAGATGGCTCCCCGGGCGGCGTTCCCGGTACTCTTTGCCGTGGCCGGTGCGGCCTTGCTGTGGTGGTTGGGTGAGCTTGCGGCGGTCAACGCAGTCACGCAACTGGCGCTGACGGCGCTGCTGGTGTTGACGGTGCCGGCGCTGCTCGGACTGCAGGTCGCGCGTGCCATTGCTTTTCCCTTGGGCTTCCTGTTTTTTGCGGTGCCCATCGGCGAGTTTTTGCTGCCGCAGCTCATGCAGTGGACCGCCGACTTCACCGTTGCGGCGCTGCGCATCAGCGGAATACCGGTGTACCGCGAGGGGCTGCAATTCGTCATTCCCTCGGGCAACTGGTCGGTCGTCGACGCCTGCAGCGGGATACGCTACCTGATCGCCTCGTTGACCGTCGGAACGCTGTTCGCGTACCTCAATTACCAGTCCAGCCGGCGACGCGTACTTTTTATGCTCGTCTCATTGTTCGTGCCGGTGGCGGCCAACTGGATCCGTGCCTACCTGATCGTGATCATCGGCCATCTGTCGGGCAACCGGTTGGCAGCGGGAGTCGACCACCTCATTTACGGATGGCTGTTTTTTGGTGTCGTCATCACACTGATGTTCGCCATTGGGGCGCACTGGGCGGAGCCGGATTCTCCTGCCGCAGCCGGTGCCGTGGGCTTGGCGCGGCCACGCACAAGCCATTCCGCTACCCGGCTTTGGCTGGCGACGGCCGGGCTGGGGTTTGTCGTGGCGCTGCCAGCGCTATTGGGCTGGCTGGTCGTGCCCGACGTGCCCACCGGCCCCATGATGCTGGCGACGCCGCAGCGCCTAGGCTCCGACTGGCTTGCAGACGCCGCCAGTCCGATGGACTTCAAGCCCGCCTTCCAGAACCCTTCCGCCGAAGTCCACCGCGTCTATAGCCGCTCGGGCCGGTCTGTGGGCCTGTACCTGGGCTACTACCGCAATCAGGATTACAAGCGCAAGCTGGTGAGCTCCGATAACCGGCTGGTTGCCGCGTCGGACACGAACTGGTCCACCGCCCACAGCGGCTCTTCAGATGTCCTGTTTGGCAGCAACAAGCTGTCGACGCGCAGCACCGAGCTGGGCCATCCTTCGCAGTCGGGACTGCAGCAGTCCGGTCGCCTGATGGCCTGGCAGATTTACTGGATAAGCGGCACTTTGACCAGCAGCGATTACCTGGCCAAAGCCTACAGTGTGTGGTCGCGCCTGACGGGTCGCCGCGATGACAGCGCGGTGCTGGTTTTCTACGCAGAGAAGGACCAGGAGGGTGGTGCTGCCGCCGCGCTGGAAGCCTTTGTACGGGATAGCTACACCGAACTCGACGCGCTCCTGAGCGCAGCGATGGTGCGTCCATAAGGAGGCGATCGGTCGCCTTCGGAAAAATAGGAATGGGAATGGTTTTATGAGCGTTGTTGCGGTGATTGGTCTTGGCTATGTGGGGCTTCCGCTGGTGGTCGAATTCGGAAAGCAAGGACGCACCATCGGCTTTGATATCTCGGTCGCCAAGGTGGCGTCTTGCCAGCGCGGGGTCGATCCCGCACGTGAACTATCGGACGAAGACATGCAGGCGGCCACGCATGCCGTGTATACGGCGGACCCTGCGGCACTTGCCCAAGCCGACATGATCGTCGTGGCCGTTCCGACGCCGGTCGATGACGCCCACATACCGGACTTTCGGCCCCTGATTGGCGCGAGTACCAGTGCCGGACGCAATATGAAGAAGGGCGCCGTCGTTGTCTTCGAGTCCACCGTCTACCCGGGTGCTACCGAAGAAGTGTGTATCCCGGTGCTTGAGCGAGAGTCGGGCCTGGTGTGGAAGAGGGACTTCTTTGTGGGCTATTCGCCAGAGCGGATCAACCCCGGCGACAAAGAGCACACCTTGACCAAGATCGTGAAGATCGTATCGGGCGATACGCCGGAAACCCTGGCGCGGGTGGCCCAACTCTACGAGCGCATCATCGTTCCCGGCGTGCACCGGGCGTCGAGCATCAAGGCCGCCGAAGCCGCCAAGGTGATTGAGAACACCCAGCGCGATCTGAACATCGCGCTGATGAACGAACTGTCGATCATCTTCGACAAGCTGGACATTGACACCACCGAAGTTCTTGCGGCGGCCGGGACCAAATGGAATTTCCTGAACTTCAGACCCGGTCTGGTAGGCGGGCACTGCATCGGCGTCGACCCTTATTACCTGACACACAAGGCCGAGATGATGGGCTACAACCCGCAGGTGATTCTCGCCGGGCGGCGCATCAACGACGGCATGGGCAAGTTCATCGCCGAGCAAACCGTCAAACAGATGATTGCCGCAGGCAGTTACGTCAAAGGCGCGAAGGTCAACGTCCTGGGCTTGACCTTCAAGGAAAACTGCGGCGACTTGCGCAACTCCAAGGTGGTGGACATCTTGAACGAACTGCGCAGCTACGGCGTACAAGTATTTGTGACCGATCCACGGGCGCTGCCTGCAGAGGCGCTGTCGGAGTACGGCATCGAGCTGCTGGCGTGGGAGGCGCTGCCCCGGGCCGACGCGATCGTCGCCGCGGTTGCGCACGATGAATTCTCGAAGCTCTCGGTCGAGGACATGGGCCGCAAGTTGGTGCGCGGCGGCGCCTTCATCGACGTCAAGAGCACATTCGACGCAGACGCGATCACCGGCGCGGGCTATACGCTGTGGCGACTGTGACGCCGCGCAGCGACGCCCGCCGAACGCCCACGTGCACCGCAGTCGACGGGCGGCCCCTGGTGGTGCATGTGGTGTATCGCTTTGACACCGGCGGCCTGGAAAATGGCGTCGTCAATTTGCTCAACCATATGCCGGCGGAGCGCTACCGCCACAAGGTCGTCGCGCTGACCGAAGTGAGCGATTTCCGCCTTCGTATCGCGCGTACCGATGTCGAATGCATCGCGTTGCGCAAGCCGCCGGGCCACGGTATTTGGCAGTTCGCCAAGTTGTACCGGCTGTTTCGCCGGCTGCGCCCACAGATAGTCCACAGCCGCAACCTGGCGGCGCTAGAGGCGCAGCTGCCGGCCTGGGCCGCTGGGGTGCCGGTTCGAATCCATGGTGAACACGGGCGCGACATGGGCGACCTCGACGGCAGCAACCGCAGCTATCAGCGGGTTCGGCGCCTGTACCGTCCGTTTGTTCATCACTATCTGGCGCTCTCCCGCGACTTGGCGAGCTACCTGGCGCACGACGTGCGGGTGCAGGCCGACGCCATCACGCATGCGTGCAATGGGGTCGACACGGCGGTGTTTCGGCCGGCGGTGGGTGGGCCTCGGGCGATTGCCGGATGCCCATTTGACCCGCTCACACATTGGATCGTGGGTGGGGTGGGGCGGATGCAGCCGGTCAAGGACCCTCTTTCACTCGCGCAGGCCTTCGTGCGGGCGCTCGCCATGGCGCCGGCGCTGCGCCCGCGCATGCGCTTGGTGATGGTCGGTGACGGACCCTTGCGGGCGCCGGTGCAGGCTTATCTGGAAGGCGCCGGCGCTGCTTCGCTGGCGTGGCTGCCGGGCGAGCGCCAGGATATTTCCGACATCATGCGCGGCCTGCACGCCTTTGCCCTGCCGTCGCTGGCCGAGGGCATTTCCAACACCATTCTGGAAGCGATGGCAAGCGCGCTGCCAGTGATTGCGACGGCGGTTGGGGGCAATGCGGAACTGGTGCTGCGGGGTCAGACCGGCGAGATCGTTCCCGCAGCCGCCCCGCCGGGGCTGGCACTGCGATTGGTAGAAATGGCGAGCAACCCAAGGCGATCGCGCAGCATGGGATACCTGGGGCGCGAGCGGGTCTGTTGCAGTTTCAGTCTGCAGTCGATGGTGGCGACCTATCAGTCGGTCTATGACCGGCAACTGCTGCGCGCGCGCGGTGGACAATTTGCGCGGTAGATCTCATGTGCGGAATTGCCGGAATCTTTGATGCCCGCGGCCTCTCCGAGGTCAACCGCGCGGCTCTCCAGCGCATGAATGACGCGCAGCTGCACCGCGGTCCTGACGAGGGCAGCTTGCATATCGAGCCGGGACTGGGTCTGGGCCACCGCCGGCTGTCGATCATCGACATCGCCAGTGGCCAGCAACCTCTTTTCAACGAGGACGGATCGGTGGTCGTCGTCTTCAACGGCGAGATTTACAACTACCGGCAGCTGATGCCCGAGTTGCAGGCGCTCGGGCATGTGTTTCGCACCCGCAGTGACACGGAAGTCATCGTCCACGCGTGGGAGTCGTGGGGCGTCGACTGCGTCAAGCGCTTTCGAGGCATGTTCGCATTTGCGCTGTGGGACCGTAACCGGCAATCGCTTTTCATGGCACGCGACCGGCTTGGCGTGAAGCCGCTGTACTACGCCTTCCTCGACGACGGAACCCTGCTCTTTGGCTCCGAGCTGAAGTCGCTCCTGGCCCACGGCGGCATGCGACGGGTCGTCGATCCTCTCGCGCTGGAGGAATATTTCGCGCTGGGCTATGTCGCAGAGCCGCGCAGCATATTCAAGCAGGCGCACAAGCTCTCGCCCGGTCATAGCCTGTGTCTGCGCCGTGGCCAGCCTGCGCCGCAGCCGGTGTCTTACTGGGACCTGCGCTTCACGCTCGACAACCCGATATCGCAGGCCGATGCGCAGCTGGAACTGGTGCACCCCCTTCGAGAGTCGGTGCGCCTGCGCATGGTCGCCGAGGTGCCGTTGGGTGCCTTCCTGTCCGGTGGCGTCGACAGCAGCGCAGTGGTCGCACTGATGGCGAATTTGTCGGACGGGCCGGTCAACACCTGCTCCATCGGTTTTGACGACCCGGCGTTTGACGAGTCCGCATTTGCCCAAGTGGTGGCTGATCGCTATCGCACGCGGCACCGTTTGGAGTCGGTGCGCAGCGATGACTTCGACCTGATCGATACCCTGGCACGCCTGTACGACGAGCCCTTTGCGGACAGCTCGGCCATTCCCACCTACCGGGTCTGCCAGCTCGCCCGCAAGCATGTGACGGTCGCGCTTTCGGGTGACGGTGGCGACGAATCCTTTGGCGGCTACCGGCGCTACCGGCTGCACCTGATGGAAGACCGGATGCGATCGATGCTGCCACGCGCGGTGCGACAACCCTTGTTCGGACTGCTGGGGCGCCTTTATCCGAAGGCGGACTGGGCGCCGCGTGTGCTGCGCGCCAAGACAAGCTTCGAGGGCATGGCGCGAAGCCCGGTCGAAGCCTATTTTCACAGCGTGTCCATTCTCCGCGGCCCGATGCGCCAGGCGCTTTTCAGCCAACGTATGCAGTCCGAACTCTCGGGATACTCTGCCCAACAGGTGTTTGACCGCCACGCCGCCAGCGCTGGCACGCAGGACCCCTTGGCGCTGATCCAGTACCTCGACATCAAGACCTATCTTGTAGGCGACATCAACACCAAGGTCGACCGCGCCAGCATGGCGCATTCGCTCGAGGTGCGTGAACCGCTGATGGACCATGAGCTGGTCGAGTGGCTCGCGACGCTGCCTTCCAGCAGCAAGGTCCGCGGCCAGGAGGGCAAGCACCTGTTCAAGAAGGCGATGGAGCCGCATCTGCCCATGGATGTGTTGTACCGTCCGAAGATGGGTTTCGCGGTGCCGCTGGCACGCTGGTTCCGCGGTCCGCTTCGCCAGCGGGTCCGTGACGCCGTTCTGGGCGATCGATTGCTGGCATCGGGTTGGTTCGACCCCGGCTACCTGCGGCGTTTGGTCGACACACACCAGTCGGGCGCGCGGGACTACAGCGCGCCTCTTTGGACGCTGCTCATGTTCGAGGCCTTCTTGCGTTGCGTGGTCGACGGTACGGCCGATACGGACCCCCCGACCCCGCTGCGCGGAGTGACCTGCTGATGGCATTCCAGGGATTGCGGATTGGCCTGATCGGCCCGGTTGCGCCGCCCGCCGGTGGCATGGCGGGCCAGACACGGCAGCTCGGCGAACTGCTCGCCGCCGAACAGGCCCATGTGACCCTGGTGGCGACGAATTCCGCCTACCGCCCCGCGTGGCTGGGTCGCTTGCGCGGCGTTCGGGCCCTGTGCAGGCTGGCCGTCTTCGTTGTCACGCTCTGGAGAGTGGCGCGCAACTGCGACCTGTTTCATTTGATGGCGAACTCTGGCTGGTCTTGGCATCTATTTGCGGCCCCGGCGATTGTGGTGGCGCGGCTTCGCAAGGTGCCGGTGGTGGTGAATTACCGTGGTGGTGGTGCAGCAGATTTCCTTCGCCACAGCCGGTGGACCGTCCAATGCTCAATGCGCCTTTCGTCCAGTTTGATAGTCCCATCCGGCTTTCTATGTGCGGTCTTCGCAGCCTGCGGCATGCCGGCACAAGTCGTTCCCAACATCGTCGATCTCGGTCGCTTTCAACGTCGCACGCCCAGGCAAGGCGCCAGCGCGAACTTGCTGGTGGCGCGTCACCTGGAGGCGCTCTATGACAACGCCACCGCATTGCGGGCTTTTGAGCAGGTACGCGCCCACATTCCGCAGGCCAGGCTGACGATCGCCGGCAGCGGTCCGCAAGCGCGCATGTTGCGCGAGCTTGCCCGCAGCTTGAACATCGAAGACGCCGTTTGCTTCACCGGTGCCGTTGACCGCGATGCGATGGCAGCGTTGTACCGAAACGCTGACCTTATCCTCAACCCGAGCCTCGCCGACAACATGCCCAATTCCTTGTTGGAGTCGATGGCCAGCGGCGTGCCGTTGGTGAGCACCCGTGTCGGCGGCGTCCCGTTTCTGGTGCGCGATGGTGAGACCGGGCTTCTGGTGGCGGCTGGCGACGATGCGGCGATGGCGGCCGCGGCGCTGCGGGTACTGCGCGAGCCCGGCCTTTGGCAACAACTGGCGGACGCCGCTTTCGCAGAGGTACAGCGTTACGCATGGCCGCGCGTTCGTCTGCATCTCGGCCGTGTCTATCGAGACGCGATGTTGCATCGCATCCGGGCTGCTTGAGCCGATGGATATGTATACCTCTTTGGTCTCCAGGCTGCTCTTCCCTTTGCAGGAGCAGCTCAAGAAGCACGACACCGTGCGCGTGCGGCGCAAACTGGAAGAAACACAATGGTGGGACGCCGATCGCATCGAAAGCCTGCGTATCGAGCGCTTGCGCGCGCTGCTCATCGAGGCCGCTACGCATGTGCCGTACTACCGCCAGCTGTTCGAAAAAACCGGCTTTGATCCCGCTAAAGTGGCATCGACCTCGTGTCTTCAACAGTTGCCGACGTTGACCAAGGCCGACATTCGCGCCAACAGCCAGGCCCTGCGGCATGCGGGTGCCCGCGGTCTGGTGCGATCGACCACCGGCGGGTCATCCGGTGAACCGCTGGCCTTCTTCATCGGCGCTGAGCGCGTCAGCCACGATGTAGCGGCCAAGTGGCGCGCAACGCGCTGGTTTGGTGTCGACATCGGCGACCCCGAACTGGTGGTGTGGGGCTCGCCGATCGAACTCGGCGCCCAGGACCGCCTGCGCCAGCTGCGTGACAAGCTCATGCGCAGTACCTTGTTGTCCGCTTTTGACATGAACGACGCCAACCTGGACCACTACCTTCGGTCGATTCGAAGGGCCAGACCACGCATGATCTTCGGCTACCCCTATTCGATTGCCCATATCGCGCGGCACGCGCAGCGCCGCGGGGTTCGCCTGAACGACCTGGGTGTCAAGGTGGCTTTTGTGACCTCTGAGTATCTGTATCCGCATCAGCGGGACACGATTAGCACCGTGTTTGGCTGCCCGGTCGCCAACGGATACGGCGGAAGGGACGCCGGCTTTATCGCCCATGAGTGCGAAGCCGGTGGCATGCACATCACAGCCGAGGACATCATCGTTGAAACCCTGGATGCCAGCGGCGCACCCGCGGCACCTGGCCAACCGGGTGAAGTCACCGTGACGCATCTCGCCACACGCGACTACCCGTTCATACGCTACCGGACCGGTGACATCGCGGTGCTCGACGACCAGCGCTGCCGTTGCGGGCGCTGCCTACCGATGATCCGCGAGATCCAGGGTCGTACCAACGACTTTCTGATCGCCACCGACGGCACGCCCATGCCCTGCGGTGCATTCACCTATCTGGTGCGGGAGATAGCCGGCGTGGAGTCGTTCAAGGTGGTGCAGGAGTCGATGACGCTGACGCGAATCTGGTTGCTCGTGGGCGACGGCTTTGACCCGTCGGCGTTGCGCCGTCTTGAAAAGGGCTTCCGGCGTCGACTGGGCGAAGGGGTGCAGATTGGCATCGAGTGCGTCGACCATATTCCTGCAGAAAAGTCGGGCAAGTTTCGATACATTAGCAGCAGGATTCCGGTGCCTGCAGTCGTAGCCACCAAGGACTGATAACGATGCGGCCCAATCCAAAGTTGACGGGCGCGATGTTCGCGGATGCCCGACTCGACATGCTGTTCCCGTCGCCGGTCATGGCGTTCGACTGGCCAAGTGGCGAGCATTTCAACCGCGGCTTGCGTGACGCCATATTGCGGCGGCGCGAACGCAGCGCCGGGGTGGTGAAGACCAATCGGGGGGGGTGGCAGTCCGATGTCGATCTGCAGGACTGGGACAGCTCCGAAGCCGGCGAACTGATTCAGCGTGTGCAGAGCCTGGCGCACGAATACCTGGTACGGCAAGCCAAGGAGGACAACGGAGTCTTTCGGCAAGGGTGGCAGGTTCTTGCTTGGGCCAACGTGAATGAGCATGGCCACTTCAATCGCAGTCACTCCCATCTCGGCGCCTACGCGCAAATTTCGGCCATTTATTATGTGGACGTGGGCGACATCCAGCCGGGGCGCGACGCCGGGGGGCGGACGCGATTCGAGGACTGGACCGCGGTGGCGATCGACGTGGATCGCAATCCCGATGTGCTTCGCCGCGATGTACTGATGCAGCCGAGCAATGGCCGCATGCTGATGTTTCCAGCCAGCCTGATGCACTCCGTCGAGCGCTATCAGGGTCACAGCCCCCGGGTAACGGTGGCCTTTAACCTCTTCCATCCCGCACTCGCTGTTCCGCGACTAGGGCAGCATATCGGCGCAGTGGGGTGGTGGGCCACAAACTTTCGCGGGCTGGTGATGCTCAGGCGCAAGTTGCCCGAAAAGGTCTACGCCGTGGGTCTCCTGCCGCGGCTGCTGTGGCGACCGTGGACTGCGCAGGGCAGCTGGATGCGCCATGCCGCGCTGGCTTGGGCTACCGCCACCGCGCTGGCATCCGAGCATTTTGAAGCGCGTGCCAACGCGCAAGTCCGGTGATGCGGCGCCCTGCACCTGCTTTGCTGCCGACATGGCTTGGCGACCCACCGTGCCCGGCGGGGATTGCGTGCCGTGGGCGCTGCCCTCAGGTGCTGCAGTGGCTGGGGTGTTCCCGGCGTCGGGGGCGCCATGCGTGATGCGCTGCTGATTGCGCTGCTGGTCTACAGCAGCTTTCGCGCGCTGCGTGAGCCGTGGATCGGTGTGATCGCTTGGACGATCATCAGCATCATGAGTCCGCACAGGCTCACCTGGGGACTGGACGAGCTTCCCGTGGCGGCCATCGTGGGAGGGGCGACTCTGGTGGGCATTGTCGTCTCGGGCGAGCGTGGCCGCAGCCATCCATGGTCGCGCGAGCAGACCATCTTGAGCCTGATGATGCTCTGGTTCACGCTGACGTCTTTCGCGGCTTTGAACACCGACAACAACCTCGAGCAGTGGAAGAAGGTCATGAAAATCGACTTCATGATCCTTGTTGCGCTGTTCGTCATGCATTCAAAAAAGCACATCATCGCGCTGGCGTGGGCGCTGGTCATTTCGGTCGGATTCTATGGCTGTAAGGGCGGGATATTTACCCTGATGTCGGCTGGCGCATTTCATGTCTGGGGCCCTCCGGGCAGCTATATCGAAGGCAATAACGAGATTGCATTGGCGCTCATCATCACGATCCCGCTGATGCGCTTTCTGCAGTTGAACTCGGCCAACCGCTGGATCGGTCTCGGCCTGTCGGCGGGCATGGTGCTTAGTGCCGTCGCCGCACTGGGAACACAGTCGCGCGGCGCGTTGCTGGCACTCGTTGCGATGGCGCTGATGTTCTGGTGGCGAGGTCCCCAAAAGATTCGGATGGGTCTGCTGCTCCTGCTGCTGGGCGCCGTCCTGCTTGCGTTCATGCCGAGCCAGTGGGCGAGCCGGATGGGAACGATCCAGACCTACGATCAAGACGCCTCTGCGCTGGGGAGAATCAACGCCTGGTCCATGGCCTGGAATCTGGCGAGCAGCAATTTCCTGGGCGGCGGCTTCGACGTGGCAACAGTTCGCAATTTCGCGCTCTATGCCCCGGTGGCGGACGATATTCACGCAGCGCACAGCATCTACTTCCAGATTCTGGGCGAGCACGGCTTTGTGGGCCTGCTGCTGTTTGTGTTGTTGTGGATTTGCACCTGGTTCTCGGCGGCCCGCTTGCGCAACGCCGGGCCCTCGCAGGACGAGACCCGATGGCTGTCCCAGCTGGGCGCCATGGTGCAGGTCAGTTTGATCGGCTACGCGGTGGGCGGCGCATTCTTGAGCTTGGCCTATTTCGATCTGCCCTACAACGTCATGATTCTGGTCGTCTTGGGTTGCAGGTGGTATGAGCGCAAAGGCTGGGTCGAGGATGGGGCGGCGGCGCCGATCACGCGAAGCCGGCTTGACTGGTCGCCGTCGCGGCTCCCGCCGGACCGCCGGCGGCCGCTGTGAGGCCGTTGCTGTCGCGGTTGTCGCCACTGCGCGCCAGCCGTCGCCTATCGGTTCTGGTGTTTCACCGGGTCCTGCCGGTGCCGGACGTCCTTGTTCCTGAGGAAATGCATGCAGCCCAGTTTGACCGGGTCTGCGGCTGGCTCGGCGCCTGGTTCAACGTCCTGCCTTTGGATGCGGCGGTCGATCTTTTGAAGGCCGGTATGCTGCCGGCGCGAGCGGTTTGCATCACGTTCGACGACGGCTACGCTGACAATTACACGCTAGCCCTTCCGATATTGCAGCGCCATGGACTGACGGCCACCTTTTTCATCGCCACTGGCTTCGTCGACAGCGGACCGATGTGGAACGACACCATTATCGAGGCGGTTCGGCGCACCGAGCGGGTGAGCGTCGACCTGCGCGCGATGGGGCTGGGTCGGCATGGATTGGCTTCGCTCCAGGAGCGGCGCGACGCCATCGGCAGCCTTTTGGCGCAGGTCAAGTACGCCGCTGCAGACGAGCGTACCGCTGTGGCGCAATGTGTCGCCACCGAGCTGGGCGTGTCCCCGGCCCCTGACGGGCTGATGATGACATCTCGACAACTCACACAGCTGCGCAAGGCGGGAATGCAACTGGGCGCCCATACCGTAGGGCATCCGATCCTCGCCAAGCTCGACGACGCTGCGGCAGGCAAGGAGATACGCGACAGCAAGGAATTTCTGGAACGCCTGCTTGGCGAGAGCATCCGCCTTTTCGCCTATCCAAATGGAAGGCCGCAGGATGATTACAGCTTGAACACGATCGAATTGGTGAGGCGCGCGGGTTTTGATGCGGCTGTTTCGACCGCATGGGGTACCTCCGGCATCGAAAGTGACCTGTTGCAGATGAGGCGCTTCACCCCATGGGATCGGTCCCGATGGCGCTTTGTAGCGCGCATGCATAAGAACGCATGGAGGGACTGATGGAGTGGTAGCGGGCTAGGCTTCGACGATGGGAAGGCCTCAAGACAGTCTGTAGTGCGGCGCCTTGTCACGCAGCCAGAACTCCAGCACCATCAAAATCCACACCATCTCGCCGTAGTATCCCGGATGCTCGGGCAGTCGCCGCTCCAGCACCGTGCGGATGAAGTCCGAC
>Ga0114974_10002247_pt1 | contig 14859 bp, 10 predicted proteins | sample S_130206_EF_Meta_FD_87318 | JGI IMG/M metagenome (GOLD analysis project Ga0114974, IMG submission 87318) | Freshwater microbial communities from Lake Simoncouche, Canada to study carbon cycling - S_130206_EF_MetaG | ecosystem: Environmental > Aquatic > Freshwater > Lake | place: Lake...
CCAGTTTGCAAAACGCAGCACTTTCAGGAAATCCACATTCCCGATGGGCTTTCGCTCATGCCCGGGCACCACCGCATAGTGATAGCTGCCTTTCTCGCCCGTGCGCATCAGACAACCCTGCTGGGTCCGAATATCATCCTGACCCTTCGGCATCGGTGTACCGTCCATATTGCTAATATACAACCCGAGTGGATCAGTCGCCGCCACGGCATTGAGAAACGCCGCATACTGTCCGCACGTCACCTCATGTTTCATGATTTGAAACTCATAGGCCACAGCCCCAAAGCCTGTCTTGTCCGGCGGATTGCCCGCATTACCAACCGTGACCCACTCCACATCGAGCTGCGCGTGGACGGAAAGACAACCCGCTAGAATCCCAAGCAAACACGCTCTCATTTCTTCTCTTCCAGCGGTTCAAACTTCACCTCATTGAACCAGCCAAAAACCGCCTCTTTGGCTGTGCTGTGCACGGAGAACTGCAGGGACGTCTTTGGCGCATCACCCGCGTTCGTCGTGTAGGCCAGCACTTCTTTACCATCGAGCAGGATCTTCAGCTCGCGCCCGCGCAGCTCCATCGTGAACTCGTGCCACACATCCGCCTTGATTTCCATCGGCGTCACTTTCGCTGCGCCGATGAACTTGCGATTCATCTTCTTCTCCTTCTTCAGCGCCTCCGCCTCCGGCGAACTTTTCGGATACAAGTTCTCCTCGTCCCAGGCCGTGATGCCGGTCTCGCGGATATGCACGCCAGCCAAGTGGAAGTTACTCTCCAAAATGGGATTCGGTCCATTGAAACCCACGCCCACCAACCCCTGTGGCGGCAGTTTGAAGCGACAGCTCACCCGCACATCCGTGCCCTCGACTTTTCGAGTCAGTCCCGAGGGATGCACTCCCGGCGAAGTCCGCGCCCGTAGCGCCCCATCCACCAGTTCCCACCAGAGCTTGCGATCCTCTTTCCGCGACGAGGTCTTTCCATCCGGCAGCCAGCCATAGGCGCCCCAGCTCGCATCAAAGGCTGCTTCATCGGAGAAATCTTCCTTCCAACGTGAGGTGTCGGGCTTGTCCTCAGCGCCCTGTGTTAGCGTTGAGGTAACGACGAGTGGCAGTATCCAATGGTGGGCTTTCATAAAAGTGGGACAGGGGATTTGAGTTCTAAACGGGGGCGAAAATTCCACGGAGAAAGGCCTTGGGTTCCTGAAGAATACCCTGACTCAGCTCGTATATTGTGACGGCTTCTGGTTTTTTGTGCTCAGTAGCGGTACGGAAGCTGCGTGCGTGGGTTTATCATTGGCGTTGCCCGCGTGTGTCCGTGGCAAGCAATGGAAGCAAGGCCTCGGCAAACCGAAGTCCAAGCCCTTGCTGACCGGCAGTGTCGTAGTGGACCTGGTCCGGTGCTTTCGTCAGGCCGTCTGTGCTAAAGCAAATAGCAAGTGGGTCTTTGCCGGGGATGGCGCGTTGAGCGGCACGGACTTCATCCACGAGAGGAAAGGGTGAGACGGGCGTGACCTTGGCAGGGTTGACCTCGGCGATGAGGACTTTCATCTGCGGCGCATCGAGATCGCGCCGGAGTGAGGCGAAAAGGTTGGTGAGGTGTTGCTGGTATTGTTTCGCCAGCTCGGGCACACGGGCGTCGGATTCGCCCTGCATCCAGAGGAGGGCAGCTGGTGTGATGTCGCCGCTGGGAAAAGCAGTCTTCCACGCAGCGACAAGTTGTGCATAGGCATGTCCGGCGCGCTGGTCGTGGCCGAGATTCAAGCGGTCGATGCGAGCGCGGTCATGCTCAGGTTGCCAGACCAGTTGTGAAGTGCCGCCGTGCGCGGCCTTGAAGAGGACGATCTGACGTCCGGGCATGGCGCGCGACAAAGCGTGTGCCAGCGTGACCTCCGGACCAATCTGGCCGGTGGCGAGCGGCTTCGGACGGCCCCAATTCATGAGCGTGACATTCGCGGGCGGTGTGCGCCACTCCGGAGAAAGTTGACCAGACTGGCCCTGGCCTACCATGTTCGACTGGCCAGAGAGGATAAGCACGAGTGGTGGTTCCGCACTTCGCAGCGCGGCCAGCGGTGCGAGCAGCAAGGCAGTGAGTAGGATATAGGATTTCATGGAGGGGGTATGGGGTAGTAAACAGAAATTCTATTTTGCGCACTGGGATGAGGGGCTGCTACATGGCAAGCAAGCTGTTTGTCACCAGGAAGCTCAGCTCAAAATCGACTGGATGACCTGCCCATGCACATCCGTCAAACGCCAGTCGCGGCCGCCGTGGCGGTAGGTGAACTTTTCGTGGTTGATTCCCATCTGGTGCAGGATGGTGGCATGAATGTCGTGGATGTTAAGCGGGTTCGCCACGACGGCGTTGCCGAACTCGTCGGTCTCGCCGAAGACTGTGCCGGCTTTGAAGCCGCCGCCGGCCATGAAGATGGAGTAGCCGTTCACGTGGTGGTCGCGGCCTGCGGTGTCGCTGACCTTTGGCGTGTGGGGGGTTCTGCCCATTTCTCCAGCCCAGAGGACGATGGTGTCCTCCAACAAGCCGCGCTGGGCGAGGTCGGTGATGAGGGCGGCGACGGATTGATCAGTGATGCGAGCGTTCTTTTCGTGGTCTCGTTTGAGCTGGCCGTGCTGGTCCCAAGGGGAGTTGTTGCCATCGAAGCTGGGACAAGTAATTTCCACAAACCTCACGCCGGCTTCCACAAGTCGCCTGGCACGGAGAGCCTGCGTGGCGTAAAAGCGCTGATGCTCATCGGTGGAATCAAGACCGTAAAGTTTGCGGATGTGCTCTGGCTCGCGACTGATGTCGGCCAACTCAGGCACGGTGCTCTGCATGAGGAAGGCGGTCTCGTAGTTCGCAATGACCCCCTCGATGGCCTGGGCATCAGAACTTTGCCCGGCGAAGGCGCGGCTCTGGCCGGCGAGCAGCGCGAGTTTTCGCCGCTGAATGGCATCGCTATCGGCTGGCGTAATATTGTCCACGGGACAGCCTTTTGCGCGCATCATCGTGGCTTGGTGACTGGCGGGGAGAAAAGAGCTGCCGAAGTTTTCCAGTCCGCCGTTGGGCACCCAATCGTTGTTGAGCACGACGTAGCCGGGCAGGTTATGATTTTCCGTACCGAGTCCGTATGACATCCAGGCACCAAAACTCGGGACCTGGCCGATGATGCGCCCGGTGTGCAACAAAAGGTTCTGCTGCCCGTGCAATGGCAGTTCGCCGACCATGGACCGCACGACGCAGAGGTGGTCCGCCGCTTTTGCGAGGTGCGGAAAAAGTTCACTCACCCACAGGCCGCTCTGCCCGCGCTGCTTGAACTCCCACGGGCTTCCAAACCAGACGCGGTTTGCATTCGACTGTGAGCGTTTCGAGACTGCGTCCGCGCCAATAACTTTCCCTTCGTGCTGCTTGAGCATGGGTTTCGGGTCGAAGGTGTCTACATGGCTAGGCCCGCCATCCATGAAGCAGAAGATGATATTCTTCGCCTTCGCCGGGAAATGGGAGCCCGGTGCGGCTATGGCCGTTCGTTCGAAGAGGCTGTTCAGCGCCAGCCAGCCGAATCCTGCGGAGGTGCACTGAAGAAAGCCTCGCCGTGAAAAATCGGGAGCGATGCTGCCGGGGCAGTGGCAGGTGGAATAGCGCGAGGTTTGCATGGGGGGTCTGGCTTTGGTTCAGCGGTAAAAGAGAAACTCGGTGGTGTTGAACAACGCATGAGCGAGCTGCGCCCACGCTGCTTCATCCTGCATTAGCTCACCGCCATTCGGAGTGGCGAACTCTCGAACGGCGGCGTTCCAACGTGATAGTTCATCATCCTGCGGCTCGCGTCCGAAGGCCTGCACGAACATCGTACGCACGCGATCTTCCGGAGTGGTGTGCGGCGCCTGGAGAAGCCTGGCCGCCCAGTGCTTCGCCATCGCGCCCACAAAAGGGTCGTTGAGCAGCGTCAACGCCTGCGTGGGAACGTTGGTCACATCGCGCCTGCCGGTCGGCAGCTTGAGGTCCGGCAGATTGAAGGCGGTGAGAAACACAGGCGGCGCCATAATGGACATTTGCAGGTAGAGAGAGCGTCGACCATAGCCATCGAGTGGGCCGGAGAAGAGGCGCTTTTTACCATCTTCGACGCTTCGCGGCGGCGAGATAGGTCGCCCGTAGAGTTGCGGGTCGAGTCTGCCGGAGACGGCCAGCAGCGCATCCCGAATGCCTTCCGCCTCCAGCCGTCGCGTGGGGTAGTGATGCAGCAGTCGATTGCCGGGGTCGCGTTCGCGTGCGGCCTGACTCACGAGGCCGGACTGGCGCCAAGTATGGCTCAGCACGAGACGGCGCACGAGCGACTTGGTGGACCAGCCTTCGCGCACAAACTCACGCCCAAGCCAGTCGAGCAGTTCAGGATTCGAGGGCTTGTCGCCGAGCCTCCCAAAGTCATCCGGCGTGGCGACGAGGCCGGTGCCGAAGATCCATTGCCACACCCGATTCACATAAACGCGCGAGGTAAGCGGATGCTCGGCATCGAGCAAGGATTCCACGAGTTCCAGTCGTCCGCTCCCAGCGCTGGTGGCGACGGTGTTCTTCCCGCTGAACATGCGGAGGAAGTTGGGCTGCACTAACGCTCCGGGCACATCGACATTGCCGCGCACATTGAGGGGATAGCTGGCCTTGAGCGTCTCTCGTTCATCCATGCTATTCACGGTGCGAGGAAAAGCCATGCCGGCCTCCACAAGGCGATACTCAGCCACCAGCGCGGCGCTGCGTGGTGAATGGTTCGGCAACAATTTTTTAGCAAGCAACCAATCGAGGATATCCCGATCGCCCGCCTGTATTTTGCCCTCGCACCAGCGCGTCACCGCATCGCCGAACCATGCGGAGATGCGGCTCCAGGCTTCAGCGGTTGAGTTCGGCGGTGCGCCGGTGTAGAGCGCGGCGAATGCGTCGAGTTCATCCTTGGGGGCGCCTCCCGCGTCATGCGAGACGATGCCGGTGATACTGAGCCAGCTTCGTTTTTCATACCCGAGGTCGTTGTTTTTGAGCCCCTTCGCCACACCGGTGCGCGGTGGGAAGTTCGGGTTCAGCGATGAGGTGCAAAACTCGACAGTGACTTGCTGCACGCCGTTCTTCAGCGCTGCATCGGAGAAAGACTTCCACTCTGGCTCCGTATTGGTGAGGAAGGTGACGGTTTCATTTTGAAACGCGTGGTCATCCATCACGAGGTAACCGCCGAACTCACCGCCCGCGAGTTTTAAACTCACGAGATTGCCTGGCACGAGATGCTCCGGAGGCATCCGCAGACTACCCGGAAGTTTGGAAGACAGCGCGTGCGTGTGCCATCCGCGCGCCAGCAGTCGTGTGATGGCCGCATCGCCTTCGAGCGCAATGAGCGGCGTCGCTTCCTCGGCGTAGCCGTGCTTCATGCCATCGCCTTCGATGACCCAGCCTCGGGGCAAAGTGGCAGCGGAAGAATCGGCTAGTGGTTTAAATGCGGCGTTGGCTTTGCGGTGCTGATCGCGCGTAGATTGCCATTCAGCGGCGAGTTGGCTCCAAACATCGGCGGCGGTTTCATCGCTGACCACTTGTGGCGTGTCGGACTTGCCGCCGGGTGCCAACCGGAAGCAGCCGAGCACATGCTGTGTTCCAAATTGATGGTCGAGCGTGATGGTCCACTCGCCGCCATGCGGCAGTTTCACGGGCGCGGTGAATGTGAAGCGCGCGGTGTGGTCCCTTACTTGCGGGGAAAGACCAACCGCCCAGCCTCGGCGCGATGTGGAGGGCTTGAGTAAAGTTTCCACACCGTAACCGGGCTGCGAATAGCTGGCGGTGACGGAGCCGAGGCCGACCTGCTGCGCCTGAGCTGCCACACCGTCGGGACCGAACGGCTTCACTTCGACGCGCAGTTGCGTGAGCACGAAATTTCCCAGCGAGGTCCGACCTGGACCGCGCACAGGCAGTCTATCATGCGCGAGCGCCTCCAGTCGCAACTGACTGGCAGTGCCCGTGCCGGTGGTGAACCGCACGGTGTATGTGTCCGTGTCCGGCGTGGTGCCGCTGGCGAGGATCGAGCCGTCTTTTTCGAGCGTGAGTTTCGTGCCTGCCTGTGCCGCGTTGGCGGTGATGTTTTTTGTCTCCAGCCAGACTGTCTCACCGAGCAATCGCGTGAGAGGATGCGGCACATCGCCGGGCTTTGTGGCTTCGAGTGAGGAGCGATTTGCCATCGCCCAATCGCGCAACTTGGCAGGTTGGAAACTCTCGCTTTGCGACTGCCATTCATTCGCCAGTTCAGCGCGAATGGCGGTGCGCAGCGACTTCAGCTTCGTGATAGCCGCATCGTTGTTGGTCGGCGCATCAGCGACGCGCGAGGTCCAGCGCGGCGTGGTGAAGACCGCGGCAAGCGCATAATAATCGTGTTGCGACACGGCCTCCAGTTTGTGGTCGTGACAGCGGGCACACGCGACTGTGGTGGCGAGGAATGCTTTGGAGAAGGCGTCGATTTTGTTATTCACCATGTCCTGGTGTATGCCGTTGAACATCAGGCTGCTGCCATGGCGATGCTCGCCTAGGTGGTAAAACATCGGAGCGATGAGGCTTTCGTTGGTGTGCGCTTTCGGATGAATGCGCGTCGGTGAAAGCAGGTCGCCAGCGATCTGCTCGCGCAGGATCTGGTCAAAGCCGACGTCGTCGTTGAAAGCGCGGATGAGGTAGTCGCGGTATTCGTGCGCGCCCTTGGCGGGATTGTCCCATTCGTAGCCGTAGGTGTCCGTGTAGCGCACCACATCCATCCAGTGCCGAGCGAAGTGCTCGCCGAAATGTGGCGAGGCCAGCATTTCATCCACTAATGTCTCGCAAGCCGCCTCCGGGTCGCGTTTCCAGTGCTGGAGAAACTGCGTGCGCTGTTCCGGTGTCGGCGGCAGCCCCGTTAGCACGAAAGAAAAACGCCGCAGCAGCACCTCGGGTTCTGCAGGAACTGCGGGATTCAACTTCGCCGCATCCAGCGCCTTGCGGATGAAACAGTCCACCGGCTCGCGCGCCCACGGTACATCTTGTACCACCGGCGGCTCTACTTTGCACAACGGCTTCAGGCTCCACCAGTCGAGCCGCTTCTGATAAGCCACTTCCCACTCATCCGCTTCGGGCTTGGTGGAAGCCACCGCCCTAACTTCCGTCACGCGAGGGTCAGCAGCACCCAGTTTTACCCATTCCCGTAGCACCGCAATCTCCTCCGGCGCGAGTTGCTTCTTTGGCGGCATTTGCAGGTCTTTATCCACATAGCTCACCGCCTTGATGAGCAGACTCTCCTCCGGCTTACCCCGTACCAGCACCGCCCCGCTCTCGCCACCCTTTTGCCAACCGCTCTTCGAGTCCAATCGCAGGTCGCCCTTCTGCTTCTCCGCGCCGTGACATTCAATGCACCGCTCCACAAGCAGCGGACGAACTTTGGATTCAAAAAAGCTGAAGTCCTCCGCGATCGCGAACGAGGCGGTCATCATCAGTGCGGCTGTGGCGAGTCGCTTCATTTCGTCGTGGGTATTTTGGATGAAGCAGGAAGCCATTGTAGCCCAATAATGCGATGCTCGACCAAACCGCTATGGGGTTCCAGCGAGCCTGGCTTTTTTCCCGCAAAGGCATCGACGCCGAGCTTCCAGACCACACGCTTGTCGCGAGTCACTTCAAAGACCTGCACGCGATTTTCGCCCGCCGCCTTGTAGTGCCAGTCGGAGTTCGCGATAACCGTGTTGCCATTTTCAAAGCGATGGAAACCGCCGAAGATGATCACCGGAAACTCGGTGATGTCAGCGGTCTTGAGTTCCCATGCAACCTCATGTGTCGGCGTCGCTTCAATCAAGCCACCGCGCCACGACATGAGCGTGTTGCCATTCGTCAGACGCTCCGCCACTACCGGCAAATCCGGCACCGCATGACGCCACAGCTCCTTGCCCGACTCATCCACCTCGACGAATGCCTTCTCCGTGCGCAACGCGAGTAGGAACGTGCCCGCGTCCGTGCGACGCAGCAAGTTGTAGCGGTTGTGCGGCGACGCCTTCTTGTCCGTCGGAACGGGGATGCGTTTCGCGACACGCTGTCCTTGGTCGGTGAGTTGCACCAGTTCCATCGCGTCCGCATCGACCGTCATCACATCGCCATTTGGAAGCGGCACACAAGTCTTCAGCTCCACCGGGCTCTTCACGCGATAATCCCACAACGTCTCACCGTTCGGCGTCAGCTCCCGGACAAAGTGGTGTGACGAGCAGAGGTAGTTCCCAGAGGCCAGCCTCCAGCCATCGTAAATCATGTCGCTCCACCCCAGAGCCCCCGGCTTGCCATCCACGAGCGACGTCGAGAACCGGCCAAACGTCATCGCTCCATCGCGCTCAAACACACTCACCCCCTCCCCCGAGGCGAGCAGCACGGAACCTGGGACGACGCCTGACCGCTCCTGCGCCAAAACCGGAGCCAGCGGTGCCATGGTCCAGAGGAGACAGAGATGGAGGGCGGGACGAATCGTTTTCATTTTCAATCACCTATTACTACCATGACCTGCCCCAAAAATCTCTGGCCTGACCATCATTAAATAGTAATATCCGGTCATTTTTATGAATCGACTTCAAAGCGACTTCTTCCTTCAAATTGGAAACTTTCGCCAGATGCTTGATGCCATCGAGCGCATCCCTGGTGCGATGTTCATGATCAAGAACCTTGATTCCCGCTACATCTACATGAGCCGGGGTCTACGAAACGCCATTCACTTGGCTGCCGACTTTGAAGTGGTAGGAAAAACCGACTTTGACCTATTCCCAAAAATCATCGCCCAAACCTTCCGGCAGAACGACCTTGCCGTCTTTAATCACGGCAAACCGCGGATCAACGAGGTGCATGCCGTGGGCTTTTTTGCTCATGCGATGAAGTGGGCTTATTCCAGCAAATTCCCGCTGCACAGCCAAAATGGGGAAGTGATCGGACTCATCACCATCAACGAACTTTACAACGACGTAATGGGCGAAGACGCCGAACTAAACCGCCTGCTTCCCGCCTTCAAACACATCACCGAAAATTACGCCGGGCATATCACCATCGGGGATCTGGCAAAACGCTGCAGCTACTCAGAGAGCCATTTCACACGTCTGTTCCGACGGCACATGAGGACGACGGCGTATGCCTTCGTCGAACAGGTGCGCATCCATCACGCCATCGAGGCACTCAAACACAGCGCCACGAGCATCATACAGATCGCTCTAGATTGTGGTTTCTACGACCACAGCGCCTTTGTAAAGCGCTTCAAGCGGTTCACCGGCACCACGCCGCTGCGCTATCGCCGCGAAGAGCAGGCGAAACTCAAGGAGGACCGTACCATCGCGCTGCTCGATCCGGTTCTGGCACGGCAAGATTCATGATCAATGACATGAGGTTGTTAAGCTCCTCGTGATCCCCCGATCTTGAAGCTTATGGCAAACCTCTCATTTTTCCAATCCAACTCCGCTTGCGAAACAATCAAATTAGCAATCAATTCCCACGCAGGATATTACTGGGTAAGCTTTCAGTTCGACGGAGCGACTCCGCAGTGGGTGCAGAAGCTGACCTCCAGTTCACTGAGTACAAACTTCGGCCGCTACCCTCATCCCCGCTGTTTCACAATGTAGATGGCGGGAAGAGGCGGCATAGGCGGCATGGTTTATGGCGAGACCGATGAACTCAGTTAAATGGGTTACCGAACGGCGGGCATGTGCACGACGCGACATCCAAGCCACGATTCTCGACAAGCTTGATATGGTGCGGGGCGCTAAACTACAAGTGTCAGGGCCGGCGCTATCGGCTCACAAAAGGCAACGGCAAGGTCGTGAAAGCCATTCTGAGCTGACCCCGGTAATGAAAAACGGCGCCCCTTTTATGGGGCACCGTTCATAATTCCAGTCTGCTGGAGGAGAACCTAGAACTTCTTCCGCAACGTGTACGCAGCGCGAATATTCAAGGGCGTCTGACCTGCTGCCGTGTACAACTTGTCGAAGAAAAAGTCGTACACGAAATTCTCGCGCAACTCGCCTATGATGAGTTCCGCACAGCGACCGTCCTCAGTCAGAATCACATCCGTGGGGGTGATCCAGGCCTCCTCCAGTTCGGGGGATCCGTACTCCACATGGTACGCGTAGGTGTAGCTGCGGATATTCCACAACGCCTTATTGTTACACGATGCTGAAAGCGGGCTGGTGAAACGAACCTTGAACCCGGTCTTCGTAAGGTTGATTTCCAACGCGTCGAGAGGAACAGAACCCGTGGGCTCAACCACTCCAAGGTTTTCCCCGCCAGCCCACGTCAGATGCGTGCGGCCAAGCCAGAGTTTATCACCCAAAAAAGCGAGCCGATGGAGCCCCGGCTTCAACGCAGCCGTTTCGATGAATGGATAACAAGCCCCCTGCCACACGCCTTTTACCTTCTCTGTCGTGACGCGAAGAAGTTTTGGAACGTTCATTTCTCCGATAAGCAACTGCCCCCCGTAGGCGCCCCAGGCCGGTGTCTTTGGAATGCTCACCATCTGCGTAGGCGAGTTTGCGTACGACATATGAGGAAACCACACTGCTGCAGGGGTGCGCAATTTATTGAGTTTCTCCAGAGGTACTTCCAAGGGCAACTGTTTGCCCCAATCCTCCCGCCACGGCAAAGAAGCGGGGTGACCGTAGAAACCGCCTTTTTGCACCACGTGAAGTTCGCTCGAACCGCGCCAGTCTCCCTGGTTGTCAGAAACCACGAGGTTACCCTCTGCATCAAGCCCCAGTCCGTCCGGGGAACGGAAGCCGCTCGCATAAGGCTTTGCCTTTCCGCTGGTGGGATCAACCTCCATGATCCAACCCCGCCACGGCACCCGCGAATACATCCGTCCGGCAAGTTTGCTGTTCTTCTTCCAGTCCCCGTAAAACTCCTTGCGCTCAAGTCCTATCGGAAGCCACTGCCCGCGCACCTCTTCGTTTACAGTGTCGCCCGAAGAGGCCAGGTTGAGTCCAACGAACAGCTTGCCCTGCGCATTCCGAAGCGGACCGAATGCAAACTCGTGATAATTTCCAGTCATGCCGAACCCATCCCAAACGGTCTCAAAAGTGTCGGCCTTACCCGTGCCCTTGGAGTCGCGCAAACGGGTGAGTTCCGGGCGCTGCATCACCAAAAGGCTGCCGTCAGGCTCATTCAAAAGCCCCAATGGTTCATGGAGTCCCTCGGCGAAGATGGACCATTCATTTTTAGACGGGTTATAAAAAGCAACTTCGCCCCGGTGAAAGGCCACAGCCATCCGACCATCCGGCATCGGACACAAACCTCCCACTTGAGGATCCACTCCCGGAGGCCCTTTGACCTCCGTGACCTTGTAAAACTTGGCCATCAAAACGTCCCGCTCCGACGCGCCTTGGGAACCCGCCGCGGAAAGAGAGGCAACCACAACCGGCTTAGGCGCCGTTTTTTGTTCCGCACCAAAAACGATAGGGGAAGCCGCAACCCCTGTCAGAAGACTAAGAATAGAAACTCGGATTTTCATGATCAGGGAGTGTGTAAATGGCTGTTTTTAGAAGTGGGGGCGCTCGCCTCCTTTTGAGGCGGTTGGTCTTTTCGCTCAAGAAACACGCTGAACCCCTTGGCCTTGCCCGAGGGAACCTCAAACACCCCCTTCCGCTCCACCCCGTCGGGGCATTTCCAAAGCCCTTCGCCATCGGGGGCGACCGAAACCTTCGACTTCACCTGCGGGAGCCGGAAGCGCATCTCAACCCCTTTTCCAGAAGGAATTACCGTTTGAAACACCTCCTGCTTTCCAATGCGATAGTGAAACTCAGGAAGCCCGTCATTTAAAGTGTAACCAAGAAACTTCGTCTCTATAGAAGGGTCTTCCTTGCCGCCCCCGAAGCGTAAAAGCGAGGCTGTGGATCTCCACCACGCCTGATCCCCCATCTCCCCGAGGTCCTTCCCGCTGCCCCTCCAATGTTTGGTGCCGTCCAAAAAGGGCCCACTCCAAACATAACGCACACGGCAATTTCCGGCATCAAAACAGTAGTTGAGCGATCCAGGAAGGGCCACCGCGATGGATGCCGGCCCAGATTGAGGCATGAAAATACGCTGAACGAACGGACGCCGGCCACCACCCGCCAAACCCTTTTCGAGCGTCAATTGCGGGATGTTCAGATCCTTCGCAAGAGGCGGCATCGGCGTCCCCACATAGAGCGCCCCATACATCACCATTCCGTGCCCAGGCACCGAACACACATACCCGTAGATTCCCGGTTCCATGGGCGCGGTGAAGGTAAGAGACACCTTGCCGTCGGGCTCAACAACTTTACCGCTGCTGGCTAAGATCGATGGGTGCTCCGGAATGAACCCCTTGTTGGGACCAGTCTCCCCCATTTCCATCGAAAGCTTTACCACCTCCTGTACCTGACCTGGTTTTACGAGGACGAAGTTGTGCGGTTGGTGGGAAATATCCACGTTTTCCAGTTCGAACTTGAGCACCTCACCGGGCTGCGCCTCCAACCGTGGCGGGTCAAAACGGAGCCCCTCAGCCATCTGAAGAGTCACGAGGCGCGGCTTTTTGGTGCTCGCTGCCTTGGGGGCGCTCGCAACCGGGAGCACCTTCGAATCGCCTGCGGAAGGTGGAGGCGCCTGCGAAAGAGCCGTCGAAGCGGATACGCTCAGGAGCAATCCGAGCATGGTAAATGAACTGCTGGGGCAACGCATACGATTGAACTACCAACTTTTGCCGATAGACGAAGGCTAATTTTAGCCGACCCCTGTTCTTTTTCATGCATCTGTGAATGGGCCTGCGCCCACTCCAGAAAGAATCTCGCGCAACTTGAGTCCGCTTATTTCCTGAGGCACCCCCCCCTTCTTACAGCTCAATGCGCCCGCAACGCCTGCCGCCTCGCCCATCGCCATTGCAGTGACCGTCACCCTCGTGGAAGCGTGCGCCCCACGCGTCGCCGAGTGGCAGCGTCCAGCCACAAGCAGATTGGCAACTTTCTGTGGCAGCAGTGAGCGATATGGAATGTCGTACGGCTCGGGCTGCACCTTTTTTGGGTCAAAGTCGTTAGCGCCGTTGAGTGTTGTTTTGTTGGGATGCAGGTCGAGATACCAACAGCCCGTGGCGACGGCATCGTCAAAACGGCGACTCGTCATCAAATCATCTTCAGTGAGGACGTGCTCGCCAAGGATCCGCCTCGATTCCCGCACCCCAATCCATGGATAAGCCTCTTGAAAATACGCCTCGGAAAACCCGGGCACATCCTGTTTCCATGCCCGGAACATGGCATGCGCATCAGCCCGCCCCTGCATTTCGGCGCGGCTGAGGTCCGCCGCATCAGTGGGGTTCGCTGGCACACGGACCCCATGCACATACACTTCATTTTTAGCGAAAAGAAACATCACCCCCGGCCCGTAGTAAAAAGGCAACTCGCCCCTTTCCTGCGCCGCTAAAAGCGCCGCCCGACACAGGGCACTCAAATTTGGCTCCGAGTGCACGTTCCCAATCCGAAAATGTAACGTCAGCGGTTGGACCTCTGCGTTTTGTTCATAGGGGGCTCCTGCCCACGCGGCGACATCGCCATCGCCCGTGCAGTCAATCACCACCTTTGGCTGGATCGACACCATCCCGTCCTTGTTTGCGACCGTAACCGAAGTAATGCGATCTCCTTGCGTCTGCACTCCGCACACAAAAGAGTTGAATAGGACGCTCAAATTCTGGCTGTGCTCCTGAAACAGTCTGTCCAAAAGAAGCTTAAACTCAAATGTGTTGGGAATGGTGGGATTGTGTTTTGCCACCGTCTGAGCGTCCGGCGCACAAACTCCTGACTTCGACAACAGTTCAAGCGCAATCCCACGCACCACAACCCGGCGTGTGGTGATATGAGCAATGCCGTCAAAATAAGGCAGCCCCACGCTTGTAATGATCCCGCCAGCAAAAGGAGCCTTTTCCACAAGAAGCACCTTCGCCCCGCGGCGTGCTGCCGCAAGAGCGGCAGCGGTCCCCGCACAACCGCCACCACACACAAGAACGTCCGTCTTGATTGTTTTGGAATGGGATCCGCCTTGAACGGCGTTTACCGGGCGCGCAGGTAAGACTGCAGACGCCGCTGCCACAGCGGTTGTGGTGCTAAAAAACTGCCGGCGGGTCTGTGGGGGATTTTTCATCTGGCCAGATTAGCAAATTTTCAAGTCCCACCGACACGACAAAACACTCGCCAAATGCGACATTCCCAGAGCAAAACCACCGCCGTTAGTGTCCATAGCTCACGGCGCCGTTCCGGAACGGAGGGTCGATCGCACTCCAATTTTATCAACCCACCAGGCTGTCGGCTCTTTTCAAAAGCCTCATTTCAGGCAATGTATGAGTTTTTATCCCTTTTATGAGTCAACCCATCGGATTTGCCATTGTCGGGTCTGGAATGATTGCAGAATTCCACGCCCGGGCCATCTCTCAAGTCCCTGAAGCCCGCCTGGTTTCTGTCTACTCGCGGCAGCCCGAGAAGTGCCGCGAATTCGCAGCACAAGTCGGAGCCAAAGCCGCTGCCAGCATTGAAGAGCTCGCGGGCGATCCGGCGGTACACGCCGTTTGTATCACCACCCCGAGCGGCTCACATGCGGAGGCTGCGGTTCCGTTGCTCGCCGCTGGCAAAGCCGTTCTGTGTGAAAAGCCCATGGATGTGACTTTGGATGCCGTAGACAGGATCATCGCGGCATCCCGTCAGGGGGGAGGATTGCTTGCGGGCGTCTTTCAAAACCGGCTTGGTCGGGGCGCTCAATTGCTCAAACAAGCGGTGCAGGCAGGCCGTTTTGGCAGGTTGAGCCTGAGCAGTGCCTACATCAAATGGTGGCGCACAGACGAATACTACACCTCCTCCAACTGGAAAGGCACGTGGAAACTCGAC
>Ga0114974_10002248_pt1 | contig 14856 bp, 19 predicted proteins | sample S_130206_EF_Meta_FD_87318 | JGI IMG/M metagenome (GOLD analysis project Ga0114974, IMG submission 87318) | Freshwater microbial communities from Lake Simoncouche, Canada to study carbon cycling - S_130206_EF_MetaG | ecosystem: Environmental > Aquatic > Freshwater > Lake | place: Lake...
ACTGAACATCTCTTCAATCAATTTCTCCAACGTATCATACTCAAACGTCCAACCCAACCGTTCTCTGGCTTTCGATGAATCACCTAACAAAAAATCGACTTCACATGGACGGAAATATTTAGGATTTATTTTTATTCGCGTAGTCCCATCCACCGCGTCATTCCCTACCTCACTCAGACCATCGCCGCTCCATACGATTTTTATACCCTTGAACGCAAACGCCTTCTCAATAAACGAACGAATCGTATGCGTTTTCCCCGACGCTAGCACATAATCGTCTGGGCGGTCCTCTTGTAACATCAACCACATTCCGGCTACATAATCTTTGGCATGACCCCAATCTCGCTGACTATCGATATTCCCCAACTCGATACACGTCTGTTTTCCATCTAATATATTCTTGATCCCATTTACGATTTTCATCGTTACGAAATTCTCGACCCGACGTTTGCTTTCATGGTTGAATAAAATACCATTCACCGCGTATAATCCGTAAGCTTCGCGATACACCTTGGTAATAAAATGACCATATACCTTTGCGACTGCGTAAGGCGATACCGGATTGAATGGCGTATTTTCATTTTGCGGGGTTTCTTTCACCGCTCCGAACATCTCGCTCGTCCCCGCTTGATAAAAACGTATCTTCTTTTGTACTGATTCTGGCTGGCTTCTTATAATTTCCAATAAACGTAATACGCCAATCGCATCAACATCTGCGGTGTATTCAGGTATTTCAAATGAGATCGCCACATGGGATTGCGCGGCCAAATTATATATCTCGAACAATTCAAAATCGGGGTGGGTTTGGAGGATGGAGTGAATATAATTTGATAATCCAGCTGTATCTGTCATATCACCATACCGTAATTCAAGTTTATCACGAATGTGCTCAATTCTTGTATGCGAAAATAAGAGCGACGTTCTACGGACAATACTGAATACCTTATACCCCTTACTCAATAATAGCTCCGCCAAATAGGACCCGTCCTGTCCTGTGATTCCTGTAATAAATGCGAGCTTCATATAATAAATATATTTTCACCGTGTATGTATTTATTATGTTTTTATACATTATAACTCGATTCCATTCCATTCCATGTCGTCTTCACTGAGCGCCTCTCGCCCCCCTCGTCGCACCGCCCTCCTTGTCGGCATCAACTACAATAACAATGCGAGTGCTACATTAAACGGATGTTATAACGACGTTGTCAATGTCAGCCAATATCTGCGTTTGAATTTAGGGTATGCCACCGATGCGATTACTCTTCTTACTGACGGTAATCGCAGTACCATCACTGCGGGCGCCGCCACTGCGTCGGCACTCCCCCCCACCCGCCAAAATATCCTCGCGGGAATGGCCGTCCTTGTTGCGGGTATGGTCGCCGGCGATGAAGCCGTATTCCACTTCTCCGGCCACGGAACCTTGGTGCGCGATACCAACGGCGATGAAGTCACTGGACTCGACTCATGTCTTTGTCCTCTAGATTACAACGCACCCGCATCGGCTGGCGGCGGCATCATTACCGACGACGAACTCCGCGCACTCCTCGTGAACAAGGTCCCCCGCGGCGCGCGCCTCTACGTCATTCTGGACTGCTGTCATAACGGCACTGGATGCGATGTCCGGTATAAATACGAAGATTACAGTATTCGTATTTTCCCCACTTCGGGCACCCCCTTTTGGCGCACCCAACAGAAGGCATTCGCCAACGGGAAATACACAGAGACCGCGGGTGAAGTGTTTATGATTAGCGGCAGCCGCGACGAACAAACATCCGCCGACGCATATATCAACAACTCGTTTTCAGGTGCGCTCACCTACGCGGTATTCGCCATTCTTCGCTCCAATCAGGCCACCATCCGCACGTATTCGTGGAGCTCACTCCTCCGCGACCTCCGCCATTTTATGAGCGCGAACAAATACTCACAGATTCCGCAGATAATGACTGGACAATTAATTTCTCCGGCGCGGGCGGTTTTCGCGGTGGTGGCGGCGGCGAGCGGGGCTCGTAGTGCGTTGTCAGTATTAGAACTGACCACCGGTTCTGTCGGCATGGGCGGTACAGGTGCGAGGGATGTCTCCGCATCGGACGCGGCATCGACCTTATTTTTGTTTTCCGTAAAACCGAAATCCGGTTCAAATAAATCCCGTCAAGGAATTCAATTTTTAGTATAGAGATAATTTTTCAGATTATATGTCACCGTAGTAGCTCCGAAAAATATGAGTAATATTGAAAAAATGTTCATAGGCTCATATGAATATCCAAAATATATCATTAGAGGACCTATAACTACAATATCTAATATACGAATATTCTGTGATTTTACTCCATAGGTCGAAATATAACCAAGGATTAGACCGATAATTATAACAGTGATTTGTGTTATATTCATAGTATATACAATGTTGGGATTTTATTCTAATGATTTTGTAAAAAATTGAAATGTTTTTTTACAATATTCTTACATACAGTGATTCAGACAACGACCGAACGACCGAACGAACGAAAAATGGCAGTGAACCCAAATTTGGCTGCGCTTATGCGCGTGATTGAAGACAACCAAGACAAGATGCCCGAAGGTGAGTATTTGGAGGCAATGAATGCGTTGGGCGCGCTCCATCGTCAAATACCGGCGCCAGCGCCACCCCCTCTTGCTGCGGCGGCGCTCCCCCCCGCTGGCCCTCCCCCCTCCTACAACGCATCCGTCCCGCTGTTTCAACAAAGGCAATTCCCTTATGGAGGGGACCATGTGGTGGAACACGCCGCGTGGTTCCGTGTGAGCAGTGAACACCCTGAACACTTCGGCATCTCGGTTGAGGCTTGGATGGAGTTTTCTCAAGAACAACGCAACAGAGCTCTTCGCGAAGCAACCGAAATGGTTGTGAACAATCTGGAACGTCGTTCCCAAAATTCAGAACCCGAAGAATGCCCATTCATCGCAAGACACGCAGTGGGACCGTGGCAGATGGCCGGAGTATGGGAATGCGCTTGCGGATACAAGGGCTATTGCCGTCACTGGCAAAAACACGAACAAGGCGAACGACACCAAGATTGGGCCAAGCATCGCACTGTGAGCCGAAGAAAGATTGAAATGATGAAAAAAGCGATACGGCGCGACGAAAGAGGAGACATGTGGCGTTTCAAGCCGCGATCCCAGACAGAATTCGGCGGAATCAGGTTCTTCGTTACACGTCAAGAACGAAATGAATGGACGCACCCAGAGTTGTATGCTCCAATTCATCGGAGCCCGATACCCACAGCTGACGGCATTGGAAGATGGTTCGTTCATCACAGAGATCTTTTGGCGAGGGTGTATGCTGACTAGAGTAAGTATGTGTGGCGGTGTGGCGGTGTGTGGCGGTGGTGTTGTGTGTTCTAACACTTTTTTATTATATTGTAAAAAAATGAAATGCCTTTCTTTCAATACTTGACAGAAGAGTTTCAACGAGATCCAGCAAAAAACAACAACACGTGGTTCGTTCATCCCAGAAATGTTCGCGCATGGGAGTATTTTGAATAAGGCGGGACCGAACCGCAGTGTGGGATTATCTTCTAACACTTTTTATTTGGTATATATAATATGAATTGGTTTGATTCAAAGGACTTGGCAGCGACGGGGTCGGTCACGGTCGCGGTTGATGACCTATATGGCTATGTTCTGCCTCACGCAGGGACTAAATATACTGGCGACATTATTCAACATACGTTTCAATTCCGTCCCAAAAATGTAGATGAAATCAAACGCGTATATATTTATTATTATCCCGCAAATGAAAAACCGGATATTGTCATTTCACGGGATGATACAGACACCACCGACGCGAACATTATACGAATGTCCCTCCATTCTACATCAAACTGTCATCACGAGCTATATGTTCCATTCAGAATAATACTTCATTATTTACGACAGTGGAATGTCAATACGGCTGGTATTATATTTATACCTGTGAACATTCGTAATGAATTTATAAGGCGAAGTGGCGGAGGTGATACACGAACAATAAAACCGCGGCGACAGCAGTCACGGAAGAACCGTATCAACAATAGCGGGAACTTTTATATTATATCCGCGGATTTCTCTCATCACAAGCCATTTCAATACGCAATCTCAAATGAAAACAAGGCGGCACACGCAATCATTACAAACTCGTTGAACTCGCGCAATGGCAGTAACGCATATATAAACGAAATTGACGACGTTCGAACATTCCGTTCATTTATAAAGAAACATCCAAATCTCTCGTTTCAATGGATTGGAAGAACGCGAAGTCCAAGCGAATCTGCGGTAGGCTATCTTTCATTTTTGATACGCCCAGTGTTTCAGCCGACGAAAAGCAATTTACCGATTGACGGAATATTCGTCACGTGTTATGATTCCCAGATGAATGCGAGAGAATGTTTAGGAGAATGGTTCTCAATGGCCAACGGCAGCGGCGGTGGCGTATCGTGGAGTCAGGATTTCGAAGACGAATTCATACGTAAGGTAAAACGCAAGGCTGAAACCGAAAGCCGTCTTACCGGTGGTCAAGGCATTAAACTACCAGTCACACGGTGTGTAGTGACATATTTATTCAAAGACCGCGATAGAGGCCGCCGTGAATCAGCTGTGGTTATTCGTGGGTGGCACAGCATTCAAACAAGTGCGATTTATTTACCAGATGTATTACTTGAGCACGCAAAAGAAGATGGGTCGTGGATATCGCCGAGAGATACAGAGTGGAACATTTCAAGTAACCGGTTTGAACTTAAAGAAACATTAGACAAGCTGGATCAGAAGGCCGGTGGCGCACTACTACCGCGCGACGTGAATAACGCGATTACGTTATATACAACAAGGACGCGTGTAAAAAAATAGTAATATTCCATCCATTCCATTCCATTTATTTCGTTTGATGCTCCAAATACTGCTTGACGATATCTGACATTACCTGCTTACACTGGCGTTTAAATGCGGTCTGAAACCATTCCGGCGTGCGCTCCTTTGCTTCGGTAAGTACCGCCGCTGCGGCCGTCGTCGTCGTCGTGTCGTCCGTGGTCGTTTCCTCTGCGTCTTCCGTCATCGTTGTCGTAAGCTCCGCCGCGGCAGTCGCCTCCTCATACGACGGTGGCGGCGAATTCACGATGAAGAATTTGTCGCAACTTCTTTGGGGCGTTTCATCCCACATCACTGTCCGCATCCACTCGTAATGTTTTTGAACACGGTCTTCGTATTCGGTTCTGGGAGTAACATCAAACCAGTCATCTTTGTTTCGCACCATCATTACAATTCGGAAATCGTTGGTGTAATGTTTGTGGTCGCCGGTCATTTCAATCCAAATTCGGGAGGGTTTCACGCATTTCTCTTCGTATTCTTCGTGCCTCTTCTGAAGCGCGGGTGGAATCGGTTTCTGCCATAATGATTCGCGGTCTTTGTCAATCATCCCCAAGTAAAACCACTCCATGTCCAAGGGGTTTCGGTAGGCCGAGATTTGACACGGGTTTGTTTTCAGCCAGAATTCGCTTTGGCAGTACTTCGGCGTGTGTCCAATTTCACCGCAGCGGGCGCATTGTTGCTGGAGAAGGGCTGGGCACGTGATTTTCGCGCCAAACTCGGGGCCGCTTTTCGTGTAATGCGTCTTACAGACTGCGAGTGGGAATCCGCGTTGCCAGCAAAACTTACAGAATGGGCGGCGCATTTTCGTGGCTTTTGTCTGTGTTTTGCGCGACTGAGGGTCGCCTTTTTCTTTGTCGGCGGCGCGTTTTGCTTCTGTTTCATCGTCCCAGATATTTCTGTATCGTAACGGGGAAACCATATCATCCTCAACAAGTTTCCTTTTTTTCAATTCGGGGTCGAATACCAAACTGTATGGTGGAAGTTGCGCCATATCCAAACGGCGGTATTTGGGCTCGGGGAGTGTCGTCAGTGTTGTCATTGTTGTCGTCTACCTTGTCGCTGTGAATCCTTGCTATCCAAAAAAAACATTTCAATTTTTTGACAAACCTAGTGGTAGGATATTTGTACTTACCATCCAAACACCGAATCGTCGTATCTGTAATCACCGTGTTCATCCTTGGCGTGAATTGATCTCGCGGGTTGGCCATTTTGCCATAATCCTTCAAACACTATTATTTCACTCCCGTCGCCTGATTTTTGAACATGAACACCGTAGCCGTCAAGCTTGTCGTTTTTCCAACTTCCCACGTATTCAAACCATTTCGCAAATCTAGCGTTTTCGGCTGCTTCGTCGCTGGTGTAACTTTTTTGTGAGGTACCATAAATGAATGCCGGCGTGCGAAGTGTTCCTGCTCCGTGGCGTTGATAACGGCCGCTGGTTTCGTCTTCTTCTGAGGTAATTTGGCGCATATGCCCCATATAAACAGTACCATCAGGGTAGCTGTAAATTTGTTCTTGCGTCGTCTCCTTTTCTTTCTCGGCCGCCTCTTCTTCTTTTTTCGTGTCTTTATGTTCCGAAATCCACGTTTCAACTTCTTCTGGTGTGGTGGGATAACGTGGATCCGACGACACTGACGCAGCCGTTCCATGTCCGTCGTCGCGTGCGAGGTGTTGTTTCATTGTTGTCAATTCTGCGCGATATGTCGGGTCATTTTGAACCTTTTCACGATCCGCGAAAAACTGAAGTAGCCATTCGTCGGTTATTTCTTGGTGGGTGTTGTTGTTGGTCTTCGTTAATGATGATGATGATGCCATTCTTTCGGGGTGATTGCTATAAACTACTGAATATGTAAAAATCATTTCAATTTTTCCGAATGGAAAAAAAGTGTTAGAAACACACAAACACATTATTTATTACTTACCTTCCTATCAGGAAAGACCACATCACGCGCGCGGGGCTTCAGTTCTCGTCGTCGGAACAGGCCCAAGGAAGCCTGCTTTGGTTGTCGGACACGGCGATCAGTTTGTCCTCCTTCTCGGTAGTGAGGCCGTTGAAGAAGTCCGTCGCCATTTGTTGAGGATTGAAGTGTGTGAAGTTGAACGGTTGCTCGTTGTCTTCATCGCCCCAGTTGGCTTTGGTTTGAAGATTGACCTTGCGAACATCGATTGCTGCTGCTGGCTCGACGACGACGGTAGCTGCCGACAACGCGGGAGCTTCAAGATTCAGGCGAACACGGGGGGCGTGAGGATGAGCGTATGGTGCGCGACGTGTCACCGCGGCGGAGGCGGAGGCGGGTTTCAGTGCGGCTTGGAGCCATGGCTTGGATTGACGGTCTTGTTGGCGGTGGTAGGAGTCGTCGCGGTTGCGGATGTCGCGTTCATGACGCTCGGTGTCTTCACGAAGAACATTGAACGAAATGTCGCGGCGCGTTTGCTCATCACCGATCCTCTCACGTGGAATGTAGCGCTCTTCACGGCGGGGCTCTTCACGACGGACTCGCTGATACTCGCTGTCACGCGCAATGTAGCGTTCTTCACGGCGGGGTTCTTCACGGCGGGGGCGACGGTATTCAGGGCAGTAGGACGACGTGTGTCCGGTCTTGGCGCAGATTCGGCAGGCTTGATTCAGGAGTGTGGCGCACACGACTTTTCCGTCGGGGCCGGGCTGGTCTTTGACGAAGTGGTCCGTGTAGTCGGCGACAGGATGGCCCGCATCATAGCAGACCTTACAGAACTTGCTGTCCGCAGGTCCCATCCGTCCGTCGGGAAAGCGACGAAGTGTGGTGGTGTTGCCGGCGGCGGCGACGGCGATGGCAGTATTGGAATTTCTGGAGTAAGACGACATTTGATTTCGATTGTTTGTAGCTGGTATGGTAACTGTTGTAGGTCTGATTTGAAGAAAAACATTTCAATTTTTTTTCAAATGCTCGGAAAGCATCGGATCATCATCTATTTGTTATTCTAATAGTAGAAGGGAAAATGACAGGGCGAATTCTTCCAAGTCCTTTTCGGTTAAATCGCTTCTTTTCCCCCGTGGTACCTTAGGGGTATTGATGTCAACGTCTTCTATATTCGCAGATATAGAAGACGAATGTAGTTGTAAATTGGTGAGCATATTATATATTATAACACGAAAAATGTTTATATACTTAGTACATCTAGTTCATATTTCTCATGTAATTTCTCTCGTAATGTCGCAATTGCGGCAGAAATAGTAGCGTCAGTATCCGTATCTTTGACGGAATGTACTGGAAATGTATAGCTAGATGTCCATCGAAATCCGTTATGATTATCCTTACGGTCATATATAAGCATGAGCGTCGGCGTCGGCGTCGTTTTACCAACGCGTAACATCATATATTTTGGAAGTTGTTTCGCCCATCTCTCGACGACACCTGCTATATCGTGTTTTCCTTCTTCTGTGTGTGTGGCCACAACACCCGAACACACGACCACATCAGATTCTTCCGTGTGCGCTTCTAAATCGACAACAACCTGATTTGCGTCATTCAACTTTTCGAATAGGGAGATTTTTGTGGATTTTGAACTGACCCACGGTTTAGTTAATTTCGGATGCGACTCCACCTTGAAATATTCTCTCGGTTGCTGTTTTCCGCTTTTAAGGTAGGTGATCTCACGATAATATACAACAAATTTCTTCATCATATTATGCGTAATGCCCTGTGGCAAGGTTTGCGCAGTGTGCTTTCTCTCGCGCTTGTCGTTTCTCACGGCTACGTTGGCCACGGTGACGGAATCAGTATTATCAGCCATTTTGTATATCCACGGTATAAAACATATATAAATAAAACGCTCCTAATTACTACAAAGGTCTGTAATGAACGCAATCCAAGAGGCAAAACGCACCCTGTTATCTCAACTCATCTTCAAATGTTCGCAAATCGGGTTTGCGCTAAACAGTACGTTGTGTTATACCAACCGTGTTAATGTAGGAATACATGACTACGCGGAATATGCCGCACAGTTACGCGACGGAGATTCGATTTTTATATCTACGAGAGAAACGGTGGTTCCGATTGATACCCTCGTAGCGATTCTTCGATCACGTAATATCAGCGTCGTGTTTTATTTGATGGACGAACCGTTGGTTTCATGGGAGTTTGTTGAGAAATTGCTTCCTGTAAGTAATCGGATTTTAATCCAGAATAACGAATACGATCATCCGAAGGTAGGTATTATGCCAATCGGGATCCGCGATTGCGGGTCTGTATTCACGCTTCATCGCGGTTTCTACCAAAAATGCCTCCTTGAAAAGGGGGTTTCGCTTCGCACGGCGTTGGGCGCAAATGTACGCCCGATTAAATGCTTGTTGTGTTTCACTCTATGCACACACCCGACGCGTCAGAAGTGCTATGACCTCTTTACGTCGCAGGAATCGTCGTCATTCGTTTATAACCTAAATGACACAGCAGAAGCGGTAGTTACGAATAAGTGGGGGAAGGTTCCGACGACGCTAGTCTATGATAAGACGCTGGAAAGCAGGTATGCGCTTTGCCCGCGGGGGTGCGGTGTGGATACGCACCGGTTCTATGAATGTATTTACTTGGGGTGCGTTCCGATTGTGGTTCGGACGCATACCGTGTTTGACCGGTTGTATACGGCGTATCCTTGTTTAGTTGTCGAGAGATGGGAGGATGTAACTGATCACCTACTGGAACAGTCCTACCCAGATTGTTTCTCCAAGATGCGCGAATTTCACGCGAAATACCCGCGGTTTTTGACGGATCTGGATAGTATTGAGGGGTTGTTGAGAGAATTATAGCGGAGCGGAGCGAAGCGGAGCCGAGCCGAGCATCGGATTTTAGTAGTATATTAGTATATACAATGCCTTCTACACGCCGTCATTGGTCTATGAAATACAAACGCAGTATCAACTGCCGACGCCCGCGCGGATTCTCTCAGCGCCAGCATTGTAAGTATGGACGGGGGCGGGGATGGAAAACGGCGATGACCCGACGCATTCGCAGGCCATTGATGTAAATAAATTGAAATGATGTTATTGAATATTGGTATAAATGTATTGTCGTGATTCATATAGAAATGAAATCGTTGATTCGTGGTATTATTGATCGCGTGAGTTCTTTGGTGACAGCACCGTCAGCCTCCGCCGTAACCGCACCTGTCGCATTAGGACGATGGGGCATTCAATATGACGAAAAGGTTATCGACCGCAAAATAATCCAAGCAAATGAAGACCACTGCGGGTGCTGTGTCGACGTCGTCGTAGGCGACGGCGTTGCTGTGAAGAAGAAAGAACCCGAAGCAGAGGTGAAGAAAAATAGCAGAGTAGTGCGGTATGAACAAAAGGAGGAGTATTTACTGCCGTATGTAATGTAATGGAATGAAATGAAATACAATATAACCAATATGTATATTGTATTTTTTATCATGATAATAAAAACCAACTGGGTGAATGTGCTGCCATCCATACTAGCAGGCGTGCTTCTTATTATATTAATGGGGTTCAACTCAACAGCCCGTGCGACCATTCCGCATGTTGACATTTCGACGGTATATGTCGAGTATTTGCTTTCTTTCATCGCAAGTTTCGTGCTCTTATACTGGATGCTGGCTCCATTTGTTTATGACCTTATTCGGGGTAGATCTGCGACCACGACCGTGAATCTGCGCGGTTATTTATTTTTGTCATTTTACGCCGTTGTGGCAATTATACTCAGCCCGTTTGGGTTGTTAAGCATTCGGTTCTTTTTACAAGACGAAACTTATGTGAAATATATTTCAATGACTACAATCCTAAGCACCCTTGTGGTTTTGTATTTTACGTTGCGAGCGGCGTTGGGTTGAATGAACCGTGCGGTAATAATGCGGCATGATGTTTAGAATAATATATTACCTGAATATACAACCTGACCTGACCTCACCGCCGTGGAAGCATAATTATGATTTATAACGCAATCATTTCGGGCGTCGCATTCGCGGTCATTTGCTTGGCGGCGGTGTTTTTATTTATCCGGAATTACCCGAACGACCGGTGGTTTTCGGTTGTTTTCGTAGTGGCGGGCGGGGTCTTGGCGTGGAATGCTGCTAGTGCGGTAGGGACGGGGACTGTGGGTGACACGGAAACCTAGACGAAGGCAAATAATCAATAATATTTTTTATATTCTCTCGTTACTTCATAACACAATCAATAAAAAATGAACTTCAACATGACAAAATACACCGGCGTTATGGCATTTTACGCCGTGCTGACGTATATCCTCTTTCCCGCGATTGCCTATTTCTTATTCGGAAAGACATTGGAGGCGGCCGGCAACGGTTTCATCGCCGGAAGTGTTGTGTCGGTGGTTTTGTGGCGGATGGTTGGGATGGGGATGGTGAAGGGGGTGTAATGATATACGCGCCTAATAACCCCGTAATAACCGAAAAAAACAAAACGGTTTTACATATCTTACACCTTTCTCATGAAAACGCCAAAATAAAATACTTATATAACATATAACATATAATATGAAGGTTTACGCGATTTTAATAGAGAGTGAAGAAGGGGTTGAATTATTGCCGAATTATTTCGGTACGTATAAGAAAGCACTGGATGAAGTGAAGATACAGTATCCGGATTGGGATGACCGATATGAGGATGATGGAAGTCTCAAGACATATAAAACTGAAAATAAAGTTGAAGTTGGAGAAGGACATAAGATGAAGGATAGGGCAATAGGAGGAGACCCCAATTTAACTGAACTTTACATAGAAAGGGGGATAAAGATATCTATACGCAGACTTGTAAAGAAACCTAGGCAGACTACTGCTGCTGGAGGTGGTTATACTAGAAGACGACAGAGTAAAAGAAATACCAAGAACACAAGAAAAATATAGAATCTAGGTTATTTACATTATGTTAGAAATTGTTATATGAGAATTGGGCGTTTGAAATGAGAAATGGTATAAAAATTCATCTTTATCTGGAATATGAATTTTTATTTGGTCGGAAACACGTATATAATCGTGTTGTTTATGCTCGCCATTCTTTCCAATAAATATAATAAAAGTGATAACAAAAAAGACGGGTTTCATTTACGTGTAATGACAAGACTATTTTCAGTAATCCTCAAATATGAAATTCGGGTCGCCAGTGATCATGCGAAGAGCCTCTGTAGTGTAGGCTCGTTCAACCGCGTCGGCCTCATAATAATTCCAATATGTGTCTTGAAGGCAGAGGTCGATGTGCTGTGTATTATTTCTACTCTGAACATTCGTGAAGTGACTCATCGTGCAATAATGAGGTGAAGGGGGATAATCATTTTTTACAAAGACGCCTTTGCTATTCAAGTGGGCAAATTCTGGCCGTTTTTCTCGGATCAGGTACATTTTTCCGAGTGTAAGGTCGGTTGGAGGCACAAGGCGTAGTGGTCGCATCGGGGGTTGTTGATGGGTTGATATTATTGGTTGATAATATGATTGGTTGATTCAATTTTATGATTACTTCAATCCATCGCCCCCGCGCCGTATTTTGCTTCTACTTTCTCTTTCATCTTCACGATTTCAGTTTCTAGTGTATAATTTTCAGGCAAGACCATACGCAATCCTTCACGAACGCCGTTGTCCTGTCGTCTTCTCTCATATACCAAGTGCGGTTTTTCACGCACAACGACGAGCGAGATATATTTAGGCAGAACCGCCGCAGGTGCTGTATCTTCAGGGAAGATGCCCTTTTCCAAATCACTTACGATTTTATTGGCGGATTCCAATTTTTGTAAGAGCGACACTTTTTCGGATTTGCTCGTCATCCACGGTTTTTCAAGTTTGGGATGTTTCTCAACCTTGAAGAATTCTCTCGACCGTGTGTGTTCTTTATTCAACCATTCGAAATAATACACGACGAATTTCTTCATCATATCTTGGGTGATGCCGGCGGGAAGAGCGCGAGCACTGTGTTTTCTCTCGCGCTTGCTTCCGTCATCCGCAGTTCCTTTGCTGTTCTTTTGTTGTTCTTGCATCGGCGCAACCCGCAAATTGTCGTATCGATTGTTCATGGGATTACGGTCGATGTGGTCGACACTTACGATGCTCGTGCCCTTTCCATTTCCCCATGTGTCCATAATGACTTGATGGATGAAGACGTTATTGTGACAGTAAATATATCCGTTCGTGGTTTTATACCAAGTGAGCTTCTCGCCTTGGTTGTGTGTTGCCTCGTATTCCAGTATTTTTTGATAGCTCGTGGGGCACAATTCGCAGTATTCGTTTGGTTCGCAATACATGATGACCGCCGTGATTTCGCCGGTGTGTGGATTTGTGATTTCCCAGAGCGGATTTTTCATTTGGTTGGCGGTGCGGCCGAGAGATTTTGTGTGGCCGGATTTGAAGGTCACGACGGCGGGGGCGGAGGCGGAGCCGTATTTCTGGGTGATATAGTCGTGTTGTGATTGGAATTGGAGAGTCATAGTGGGGTGTGTTGAGCTGTGTATGGAATAGGGTGAAATGGAATAAACAATTTCAATTTTTTGATTGGGGGAAAATTGAAATTAAATTAGGTGGGGTGGATTTATAAGTAGGGTGAAAATATGTCAAAGTGTGCTTTTGTTGATGAGGAGGGGGTGAGGTGTACGAAATATCCAATCTATAATTATGAAGGAGAAATTAAGCTTTTATACTGCAACCTTCATAAAGAGGACACCATGGTTAACGTCAAGGATAAACCGTGTATTTATGCTGGGTGTAAAATAAGACCTACATATAACTATGAAGGAATGACAAATGCTTTGTATTGTTCTTCTCATCGTCTTGAAAATATGATTGATGTAAAAAATCGAAGATGTATCCACCACGGATGCAAAACAATTGCTTCTTGCAATTATCACGGAGAAAAAAAGGGCTTGTATTGTAAAAAGCATAAATTACAAGGAATGTCTGATATAATAAATAAACTATGTAGTTACCCAGACTGTAGAACACGACCAACGTATAATTACAAAACTGAAACGAAACCAATTTTATGTTGTATTCATAAACATGATGACATGATAAATGTCAAAAGTAAAAGATGCATACAAGAAGGGTGTACTATAATCCCAAATTATAATTATGCGAATGAAAAAACTGCTTTGTATTGTTATAGTCATAAACTCCCAAATATGAAAGATATCAAAAATAAAACTTGCCGGAATGAATGGTGTAATACATATGCTTTTGTCGAGAAATACGATGGTTACTGCGTTAATTGTTTCATACACATGTTTCCCGACAAACCCGTCTCTCGGAACTACAAAACCAAGGAACGCTGTGTGGTTGAATACATTACATCGAATTTTCCAGATTTAAGCTGGGTTGCTGATAAAACGATAACGGACGGATGCTCGCTTCGTCGTCCGGACATCATGCTTGACCTTGGATACCAAATCATTATTGTGGAAGTGGATGAAAACCAACACACCAACTATGACTGCTCTTGCGAACATAAACGAATAATGGAATTGTCACAAGATCTAAACCATCGGCCTGTAATATTCATTAGATTTAACCCTGACGAGCATACCGACGAAAACGGTGAGAGCGTTACTTCGTGCTGGGGTGTGAATGGGAAAGGTATTTGTGTAGTGAAGAAATCAAAGGAGAAAGAATGGGAGTCGCGCTTGGAGAGGTTGCGCGAACAAGTTGAATATTGGACGAACCCCGAAAACGCTACGGAGAAGACGGTTGAAATCGTGGAGTTGTTTTATGACTGTGACTGAAATCTATCAAATTACGAATGGAATAATAAAACAGCGTTATATTTTTTATAGTTTGAATACAAAAAATGTGACGATATATCGTAAGATAAAAATTTTGAAATGCTCAGTTGCTATACGCTAACCCACCCATACCGGACATAACCCTCAAAACGTTGTAATTCACGGCATACACGCGAACCTTGGCAGTGTTAGTTCCCTCAACGGTGGCGTTGGAAAGAACAAGCTGAAGGGTAGCGTTATCAATACGAGAAAAGTTGCACGAGCC
>Ga0114974_10002251_pt1 | contig 14848 bp, 14 predicted proteins | sample S_130206_EF_Meta_FD_87318 | JGI IMG/M metagenome (GOLD analysis project Ga0114974, IMG submission 87318) | Freshwater microbial communities from Lake Simoncouche, Canada to study carbon cycling - S_130206_EF_MetaG | ecosystem: Environmental > Aquatic > Freshwater > Lake | place: Lake...
ACCCGTGGCACCACTGGCAGCCGCCTCGCGCACGGTGGCCAGTTCCAGCACCAGGGTGGCCAGCGTCAGCAGCACTAGGGCGTGCACCGAAATCAGGGCAAACAGGATCACCAGCCCGGCCTGCCCGTAGGCCAGGCCGACCAAGGGCGTGCCAATGGCCACCGTGTTGCTGAAGGTGGCCGTGAGCGCCATCAGAATGGCGCGCCGGTTCAGGCCCTGCCAGGCTAGCATCGCCACGAACACCAGGGCAGCCGCCACAAAATACATCGCCACCGGACGAAAATCGAGCTGCTCCAGATGCACCACACTCATGGTGCGGAACAGCAAGGCCGGACTGAGCACCATAAACACCAGATTCGACAGGTCTTTTGTGGCCTCAGCCCTTATCCAGCCTGCTTTTCCTGCTATCAACCCAATAGCAATCAGCAGCGCCACCGGTAATAGGGCGGAGAGAACGGGGTGGGTCATGGGGAGCTTAAGTCAGGCGCAGAGACCCGCTATTTTCACCCATGGATCAGCGGCGCGGCTGGCCCCAAGCCGCGGCTGGCATCACATCACTTCGAACAGACCCGCGGCACCCATGCCGCCGCCCACGCACATGGTCACCACAACGTATTTCACGCCACGGCGCTGCCCTTCGATCAGCGCGTGACCAACCAGGCGGGCACCGGTCATGCCGTAAGGGTGGCCAATGGAGATACCACCGCCGTCAACGTTGTACAGGTCAGGGTCAATGCCCAGGTGATCGCGGCAATACACCGCCTGGCAGGCGAATGCTTCGTTCAGTTCCCACAGACCGATGTCCTGAACCCGCAACCCATGCTGCTTCAGCAGTTTGGGAATGGCATAAATTGGACCGATGCCCATTTCTTCTGGGGCGCAGCCAGCCACGGCCATACCGCGGTAAAGGCCCAGCGGCGCCAGACCGCGGCGCTCGGCCAGTCCCCGCTCCATCAGCACACAGGCACTGGCACCATCAGACAGCTGGCTGGCGTTACCAGCGGTGACCACGCCATCCTCGAGCACCGGCTTGAGTGCAGACAGGCCCTCCAGCGCGGTGTCGGGCCGGTTGCCCTCATCGCGTGCCAGCACCACGTCACGCAGACTGACAACGCCCGTGGCCTTGTCGGCCACCGCCATCTGGGTGGAGAACGAAACGATTTCCGCATCAAAGCGACCCTGCTGCTGGGCCAGGCCAGTGCGCTGCTGCGACGCCAGGGCATACAGGTCCTGCGCCTCGCGACTGATGCCGTACTTGCGCGCCACAAATTCGGCCGTCTGCAACATGGGCATGTAGGCGTGTGGCGCCTGCGCCACCAACTGCGGGTCGGTGGCCGCCATCACGCTGTCGAAATAAAATTTTTGCTCTGCTGTGATGTTCTCCTGGCCGCCAGCCACCACCACCTGCATGCCGTCCACCATCACCTGCTTGGCGGCGGTGGCAATGGCCATCAGGCCGGAGGCACATTGCCGGTCCATGGTCTGGCCGGGCACGGTCACCGGCAAGCCAGCCGCCAGGGCGGCATTGCGCGCCAGGTTCATGCCGGCCGTGCCGGTGGTCAGCACGGCACCGACCACCACATCCTCCACCTCGGCGCCATCAACGCCGGCGCGCTGAACCGCATGCTGGATCACATGACCCATGAGGCTGGGTGACTTGGTCTGGTTCAGGGAACCGCGGAAGGCGCGCGCAATACCGGTGCGCGCGGTGGAAACAATGACGGCTTCTTTCATGGTCTAGTCCTAAAAATTTGAATGAGTGAGCGCGACGGCCTGCGGCTGTCAGTGCCCGGTACCGAGATAGGCGGCGATCACCTCGGGGTTGTTTTGTACCGCCAAGGGAGATCCCTCGGCGATCTTGCGGCCGAAGTCAAGCACCACGATCTTGTCGGAGATGTCCATAATGACTGGAATGTCGTGCTCCACAATCAAAAACGTGATGCCGTACTGCGCGCGCACCCGCTGGATCAGCGCCGTCATCGCAGCTTTTTCGGCCGAACTCATACCGGCCATCGGTTCATCGAGCATGATGAGCCGGGCCTTTTGCATCAGGGCCCGGGCAAATTCCACCTGCTTTTGTCGCCCATAAGGTAGTTCGGCTGGCATCAGCTGCGCGGCGTCCTCCATGCCCAGGAAAGACAGCACCTCCAAAGCGGCCTGCTCGGCAGCCGCCTGCTCGCGACGCACCTGGGCTGTCCGGAACACCCCCTGCAGCAGGCCCGAGCGACCCTGCATGTAGGCGCCGACGAGCAGGTTGTCGAGCACGCTGAGCCCGCCGAACAGCGCCAGGTTCTGGAACGTCCGGGCAATGCCATGGCGCGAGATCCGGTGCGCCGGCAAGCCGGTGATGTCTTTCCCTTCGAAACGCACCGCCCCACCGCTGGGCGTGTACATGCCGGTGACGCAGTTAAACAGGGTTGTCTTGCCGGCACCATTGGGGCCGATCAGGGACGTGACCGAGCCGTGCTCGATGGAAAAAGAGACCTGATCGAGCGCGGTGAGCCCCTGGAAACGCATCAGCAGCGACGAGACTTCAAGCAAAGGCGCGCTCATGGCAGCATCTCCTTGGCAGTATCGTGGGCATCGGCGGGCGCTGCCGGCGGGGCCTGCGTGCGCTTGCCCCCCAGGTAGGACTCGGCCATGGCCGGACTGGCGGCCACTTCGGCGGCCGTCCCCGAGAACACGATCTGCCCGCGGTTGATCAGGTAGGCTGAGCTGGCAAATTGCAGTGCGAGGTGGGCGTTCTGTTCCACCACCAGCATCGCTGTTCCCAAGGTGTCGCCCACCACACGCAGTTGCTGGTAAATCTGCTTCACGATCAAGGGTGCCAAGCCCAGTGACAGCTCGTCCACCAGCAGCAGCTGTGGCCGACCAATCAGCGCCCGGCCCAGGGCGAGCATTTGCTGCTCGCCGCCCGACAGCCAGCCCGCCGCCTGCTGGCGCCGCTCCAGCAACCTCGGAAACAGGGCGTACACCGAGGCCAAGCCCTCGGCCACCTTGGCGCGGGGCAGGATGGCGGCACCGACCAACAGATTGTCCTCAACGCTGAGCTGCTTGAAGATCAAACGCCCCTCGGGCACCTGCCCCATGCCCATGCGCACCAGTCGGTGCGAGGGCAGACCGACGATGGACTGGCCTGCGTACCGCACGGCGCCGCTGGTGATTTGCCCATGGTGCAGCCCAAGCAGACCGGTGACGGCCCGGATCAAGGTGGTTTTGCCTGCGCCATTGGCGCCCAGCAAAGCCACGATGCCGCCCTGAGGCACTGCCATGCTGACATTGTCGAGCGCCAGGCCCTTGCGGCCATAGCCTACCGACAGGCCCTGTATTTCAAGCACGGCCGCCATCACCGCGCTCCCTTGCTGCCAAAGCGATCACGGATCTGCCGCCCTAAACCGGCAACCCCACCGGGCGCAAAGATCAGAAAAACAATCACCAACATGCCGAAGATGAGCTGCACAAGCTGCGCCTTGTTTTCCACCAACAACAGTCGAACAATACCGGTCGAACCCGACGCCTGCGATGCAAAGCCCGAGATCACAGAGGGCAGTAACAGCCACAGCGCGGCCCCCACCAGCGAGCCTGCCAGCGAACCCATGCCACCAATGATGATCATGGCGATGAACTGGATCGCGAAACTGATGCCAAACGCCTCCGACGTGACGTTGGACAGGTAGTGGGCAAACAGCGCGCCGGCCATGGCAGCGATGGCTGAACTCAGGCCGAAGGCCTTGAGCCTCAAGATACGCACATCAACCCCAGCCGCCGTCGCCGCCAACTCATGGTCGCGCATGGCCATCAAGACGCGACCTTCGCGGGCCCGCAGGCTGCTACTTAGACCCAGGTAAATCAGGGCTACCAGCGGCAGCAGGAAAAAGTACCAGCGGATCGGCGTGTTGAGTTCGAAAGGACCCAACTTGGCCGGGTTATAGGGCACACCGACCACATCAAAGAACTTGAACTGGTACTCCAGGAACACATAGACCACCAGAAAATGCACGGCCATGGTCGAGAGCACAAAATACAGTCCGCGGACCCGCAGCGACGGCAGGCCGGCCAACAAACCCATCGCCGCCCCCATCACACCAGAAGCCAGTAGAACCAGCGGAAACGGCCAGCCCCACTGTGTGCCGGTGATAGCAGCCGTCATGGCGCCGGTGGCATAGAAAGCCGCGTGGCCGATCGAAATCAATCCAGCACAACCGGTGAGGTAGTTGAGCGACAAGGCACCCAGCATAGCGATGAGCATCAAGTTGATCTGGGTCAGGCCAAGGTTGAGCAACTGCATGTTGGAGAGAGCCACGCCAAAGGCGGCGCGCTCGGTCAGGACCACGGGCAGGTAGCACAGCAGGGCTACGCCCAGGGCTAGCCAAGCCCAGCGGCGCCAGCTGCCGGCGGCATGGCTGCCGGGTGTTGAGATCGGGTTCATGACAAATTAGTCTCCGTGGTGTCAGACGCGACCGAGTTCGCGCTGACCAAATAGACCCCAGGGCCGAACCATCAGGATCAACAACAGCAAGGTGTAGATGACGATATCGCTGGCCTTGGGCGAGATGTAGGACGCCGCCAGTTGCTCGATGATCCCTACCAGCAGTCCACCCACAATGGCGCCCGGAATGCTTTGCATGCCGCCGATCACCACCGCCGGCAGCGCCAGCAGGCCGATACTTTCAAGCTCGGTAGACGCAATTTGCAGTTGCCCCAGAAACAGGCCACCCACTGCTGCCAGCGCACAGCCGATCGCCCAGGCCAGCCGATTCATGACATTGACGTTGATGCCAGACACCAGCGCCGCCTCATGGCCATCAGCGGTAGCCCGCATCAAAAGGCCGACCGAGGTGTAGCGGAAGAAGGCCCCGAAGCCTGCCATGCAGGCCCAGCTAACAAGCGCAGCAGTCAGGTGCAGTTGGGAAATGCGCAGTTGCCCCAGCATGATGATGCCAGTGGGCATAGGCGTGGTCAGCGTGCGGCCCTGCGGACCGAACACGATCTCGATCAGGGCGCGAATAGCAATCGACAGGGCAATTGTCAACATGATCACCGACAGCATGGGCCGCCCAGACAGGGGCTGAATCAAAAATACATGAATCAGCACACCCATCAAGGCGGCGGCGCCGACGATGAACAGAATAGCCAGTGGAAACGGCAGCCCCAACAGGGAGATGGCGGTGACGGCGAAGTAGGCGCCACACACCACAAACATCCCCTGGGCAAAGTTGAAAACTTCCGTTGCCTTGAAGATGACCGCAAAGCCGAGCGCCACCAACCCGTAGATGCTGCCGAGGGCCAGACCACTAAACAGTACTTGTCCGAGCATGATGCATCTCCTGCCTTGCGTTGTCAGTGATTAACGGGTGTATTTCGCGTAGTCCGCGAAGTCGCCGTAGGCCTTGAACTTCTTGGCTGCATAGTCGTAGCCGAACAACTTGAACACGACCGGACCCGTGTTGTTGGTTGGGGTGTAGACGATCGGCGCGGCAAGGCCCTTGCTGTCCACCGTGAAGCCCTTGGACAACAGGTCCACCAGCTTGGCGCGGGTTGGGGCATTGCCCAGCTTGACCAGCGCCTCAGCGGCCATCTGGCCAGTGATCCAGCCCGACACGTAGTTAATGTCCTCCTTCATGGCGCTCCGACCGATCTTGTCAGCGTAGGCGGATAGCTCCCTGTTACCGGCAGACTGGTCCGAACCTCCTGGCGTGAAGCAGCTGATGAAGTTGTAGTTGGCACCGGCTTGCTCCCCCATCGCCGAGAAGATCGCAGGCGCACCCAGGTAGGTGATACCAAAGGCCGGCGTCTTCAAACCATACTGCTGTAGTGCCTTCATGGTCAGGATGGCAGTGTTGGACACGCCATAGATGGTGATGAAATCGGGCTTTTGCGCCATGATCTCCAGCACCTGTGGCGTCACGTCGACTGCGGTCACCTTCATGGTGATGTGGGTGGCGGTGCCACCGAGCTTGGCCACGGCTTCGGCCACATAGTCATGGTATTCCTTGCCACCGGCACTTTCGATGGCCACGGTCACAACCTTGGGGGCCTTGAGTTTGAGGTTGTCAACGTAATACCCCACGCCGGCTTGCGCCATCTGCTGGTAGCCGCAAAAGCCGTTGTAGACCATCGGCGTCACCGGCTCTGACAAAGCCTTGGTCGCGGTGTAAGTGCCGACAATTGGCACCTTGCCAGCCTTGATGGTTGGCGCCAAACCAACCTGAGAGCCCGAAGACCCCATGCCGGAAATGGCAATGACAGGCGTCTGACCCACTAATTTCTCAAAGGCGATCTTGTCAGTGGCAGCATTGAAGCGGTTGTCTTCAGCCAGCACATTGATCTTGCGGCCGTTGATGCCGCCAGCCTCGTTGATTTTGCGCATGTAGTCCTGAAAGCCGTTGACCCAGACGCCTTGCGAGGCTGATGTCGGGCCGCTCAAGTCCATCAACAGGCCCCAATCGATGCGGTCCTTGTAAACGCCGTCCTGTGGCGATTCCTGGGCGTGGCTGCCCAGCGCTAACAGGCCGGCGGCGGCAGCCATGACCAGCTTGGCGGCCAGGACCGGAGCACGCTGGCGCATTGTGAGCCGAGTGGTCGGGCTGGGTTGTTGGGAAATGGCGTAGGTCGTCATGATGTCTCCTTGGTTTGCGTCTGCCGTTGCGCGGCGGGACTGGTTAAAAAGCTGCTTACTCACCTCAAAAATCAGGGCCTGAACTTGCCGCATAGGGGCCAGTCAGCGGATATCAAAATGCTCATCGCAAGGCCTCCGCTGCGGCGGTATGGAGGGCGTGGCCGATGGCGGTCCAGACCTGGTCACCAATCACCTGGCCCGCAGGCACCAGGCGGCCCTGGCTGAGCACGCCATGCATCTGGTCGTTGTGGTGCACGGCGGTCACGCGCACACCGGCCTGGTCCAGCCTATGGGCGTAGTCCCGACCCTCATCGCACAGCGGGTCATGGGCAACTGTCAGCACCAACGCCGGTGCGGTACCAGCCAGACTGGCTGCACGCAGGGGCGAGGCCCGCCAGTCCAGACGGTCTTTCGAATCGGGGGTGTAGTGGGCGATGAAGTAGTGCATGGTGGCCGCCGTCAGCGGCAAGTCGGTCGTGATGCGACGGTAGGACTCAGTCGACGCGGTCAGGTCCACCACCGGGTACAGCAAGGCCTGGTAGGCAAGCGGAGGGGCTGCGCCGTCACGGCTCATGAGCGCCAGTACTGCGGCCAGGTTGCCCCCTGCACTATCACCACCCACACCGATGGCAGCCGGCTGTATCTGCAGCAACTCGGCGTGGTCGGCCACCCATTGGAGCGCGATCGCAGCGTCATCAAGTGCGGCAGGAAAAGGGTACTCTGGCGCCAACCTGTAGTCCACCGCCACCACGCAGATACCGGCGACAGTGGCCAGTCGGCGGCACAGGCGATCATGGCTGTCGAGATTGCCGATGACCCAGCCACCACCATGAAGAAACACCATGCAGGGCAAATGCTTGTGGGGGTCGGTGCCATGGCCGCGGTAGACACGCAATGTCAAGTCGCCAGCCGATGTGGCGATTGCCATATCGCGCACGCTGGCCACGTCGCCGCCGGGTGACTGCGTCACCTCCCAGCTCGCGGCATAGGCCCGCCGGGCTGAGATCGGATTCAGAGTCTCAAACGGCGGCCGAGCGGCCTGGCGCATCAGCGCAAGCAAATTCTGGGCGGCGGGATCAAGCGTGGACATAGTTAGGGATCAAGGTGTCTTGTGCGCGAATTATGGAGAAGTGAATTTCAGTTGTCAACACATCTGTTGACTATGTTGCAGATGCGCGCACCCGCTTCGCTGAAGACGCTTTGGCAGGGACCAGTCCGCCCAGCACCATATCGGCGAAGGCCAGACCGATGTCTCGCCCGCTGACCTCAGACTTCTGCGGCACAAACCAACGGTTGCTCCAGCCGATCATGCCGATGATCCCGTAGGCGGTGACCCGTGCTGTCGTCAGGGAACGCAGCGAGCCATCGTCCAGGCCCGCCTGCACGATGGCGATGAACACCTCTTCGTATTGGCGGTTCAGGCTGCGCATGTAGCGGGACCAGTCGGTCCGGTCGCTCTCAACATGGGACAGGTTCTCGCGGATGTAGACATAAAGCAGTGGGTAGTGGGTGGCGTAGGACTCCATCAGGGAGACAATCAGGGTCCGCAGCTTTTCCGGCGCCGATGCCTTGGAGGCATGCACAGCCTGCGCCGTTGCGACATTGGCCTCGGACACCTCGCGCACCACCTCGTCGTACAGCTCGCGCTTGTTTGCGATGTAGTAATAGAGCGACGCGCGATTGGTATTCAAGGCATCGGCCACCGCACCCAGGCTGGTGCCACGGAAGCCCTGTTTGTTGAATACCTCGGCTGCGACCCGGGCGATCTCGCGCTTGCGTTCCTGGTAGATCTCCGAGCCCTTCACCGTGGCCAAGGACCGGCGCTGCCCGATACCGCTTTCGGGCACTTCCTCACTTTTTGGCTTGCGCGGAAGCCTGGCCGGTGCTTTGGTTTTGGTTTTGACTTTGGTCTTGGGTGTTGGGTTCATGCTTGGACTCAAAATAGAAGAGGCGCAAGAGTGCGCTAGCTGGCGGTCCAGCGGGGTGACCGCTTTTGACTGAAGGCCTGCGCACCTTCGCGGGCATCATTGGACGCGACGATGGTTTCGAGCATCTCGCGCTGGCGGGCCCATATCTCAGCAATTGGCCAGGATGGTGCTTCGGTCATGACCCTTTTTGTCATCTGTACCGCCAGCGGACCATTGGCCGCAATGGTCCGCGCCAGGGCCAGCGCACCATCAAGGGCGCCACCGGGTTCCGTCAGGCGATTGACCAGCCCCCATTGACGTGCCTCGGTCGCGGTCATCAGCTCGCCCGTCAGGGCGTATTCCAGGGCAATTTGCCGCGGGATACGCTGGGGCAGCCGCAGCAGGCCACCGGAGCCAGCGATCAGTCCGCGCTTGACCTCTGGAAGACCGAAGCGGGCGTTGTCGGCAGCCACCACCAGGTCACATGCTAGCGCCAGCTCGCAGCCGCCGGCCAGGGCGAAACCTTCCACCGCCGCAATCACGGGTTTGGCGGGCGGCGTCTCGGTCATGCCGGCCAAACCGCGCCCTTCCAACTCAACCCGCTCACCACGCAGGAAGGCCTTGAGGTCCATACCCGCGCAGAAGTGGGCTCCGGCACCGGTCAGAATGCCCAGACTGAGGCTGGCGTCGCCATCCAGCTCGTCCATCGCGCGCGCTATGGCCTCCGACGTGGCTCGGTCAATGGCGTTGCGGGCCTGCGGCCTGTGAATGGTGACGATCAGGATCGCTCCCTCCCGGCGGACCAACACAGTGTCATCGCCGGTTCCCGGCGCTGTCATTGGACACCACCCTGCAACAGCTCGGCCCTAAGGCCGGCACGGTCACGAATGACCCGGCCTGCAACAACCCGTCCACCCTCAACCCGCACAATGCCGTTCGCATGCAACACGTTCAACCGAGTCGAGGCCGGCAGGCCTATCAACCCGCCACGGTAGAACCCAGTCTGGCGAACATGAAACGCCACCTCGGATCCGGATGAAAACAGCACTGTGATGTCCAAATCCTGCACGCTGAAGTCCAGGGCCAAGCCGGTGATGTGTTCATCGTCGCAGCGAATCGCCGACTCTGAGCACGGCCATGAATGTCCGAGCCACTGGCGCACCACCGCCTCAGCCTGGGGGTTTGGCGGCAGCGGTGCCGTGTCCCAGGGCGCTGGCGCCGGGGCGTCAACCGCGTCGCCGACACCGGATTTCAACTGCCGCTGGCGCGTCAGGTAGTCTTCCTGCGCCACACATCCGCTGAGCTGGTGACCATTGCTCTGATAGATCGCAACACCGGACCAGCAAGCGATACGGCCACCGGCTGCAGCCCCGTGCTGGGTAAACCAGACCGCCACCTCGTTGGTTCCGGCAAGCACCTGGTGCACCGTCATGCCCAGACCTGGAAACTGGTCCATCTGCTTTTGCACGGCGGGCAACCATTGCTCATCCCGCCCGACAAAGGTGTATTCACCAATACTCAGGGCGTAAGTCGGCGTAGCGAACTCGCGGGCCGCGCTGGCATCGTGCCGATTGAAATAATCAACCACCCAGCGCCGCGCCAACGACACTGCATCGCAGGCCGGTGCGGTCACGCTCGCGGGCTCAAGCTTGGCCATGGCTGATGCGGAGTTCGCGTTTGAGCAACTTACCCGAGGCGTTACGCGGCAGGCTATCGGCAAACACCAGCACGGTCGGGCATTTGTAGTGAGCCAGTCGCTCACGCACATAGTCGATCAGCGCCTGTGCCTGCACCTCGTGCCCGGGACGGAGCACCACCACGGCCTTGGGTGTTTCGCCCCAGCGGGCATGCGGTACGCCAATCACGGCCACCTCCTGGATGGCTGGGTGACCGCTGAGCGCGTTTTCCACTTCCGCCGGGTAAATGTTCTCTCCGCCAGAAATGATCATGTCCTTGAACCGGTCAAACAGGTAGACGTAGCCTTCGGCATCCTGGTAGGCCGCATCACCCGTGCGCAGCCACCCGCCAGGCATGATGGTCTGGGCCGTGGCATCGGGCTTGTTCCAGTAACCCCGCATCACCATGCCTGAGCGCACCCAGATCTCGCCCACCGAACCAGTGGGGACATCGCCGAGCGTGGTCGGGTCGATGATGCGCAGCTCAACCCAGGGCATGGCACGGCCGCAAGAGCGCAGCAAACCGGCGCGCTCGCCACCGGGATCGTGGTCCTCCGGCACCAGCACCACGATCGTGCCCGAGGTCTCGGTCATGCCATAGGCCTGCATGAAGCGGCATCGCAACACCTTCAACGCTCGATTCAACAACACATCGCCAATGGGTGACGCCCCGTACATCAGCAACTGCATGCTCGACAGATCAGCCTGTTCTACCCCAGGCGTCTCCAGCAGCGCCTGCACCACCGCCGGAACGAAAAAAGTGTGCGTAACGCGGTAGCGTTCAATATTGGCAATCGCCTGCGCGGTGTTGACCTCGCGCATCAGAACGGTATGACCACCCACTGCCATGGTGCTCATGCCGTAGCCACTTCCGCCGATGTGGAACATGGGCATCGCCACGAGGTTGACACTGTCTCGCCCCATACCCCAGGATTCAGCACCCAGGCGCAACGTGAAGGACATGCCGCTGTTGGTGAGCATCACCCCCTTGGGCAGACCCGTGGTACCGGATGTGTAGAGCAGCAGCGTGACATCATCGGGCTGCCCGGCATGACCGGGGTCGGAGGCGGGCCCGGCAGCCCGCCATGCGTCGTACTCCTCGCCCAAGCCGATGATGCGGCGCAGTCCTGGCAACTGGCGCGACGCCTCGTTCAGCATCGATTGCTCCGTTGAGCCGACGATCAGGACCGTTGGCCTTGCATCGGCCATGATGGCAGCAATCTCAGGCGGTGCGAGGCGCCAGTTGAGGCCCACCAGGATCGCGCCGATCTTGCTGCAGGCAAAGATCAGTTCATAGAATTCAGCCCGGTTTCTGGTCAGCAGCGCCACCCGGTCACCAGCGCGAACACCTTCCACATGCAAGGCGTTGGCCGACTGTGAACTCAATGCGTGAAGTTGTTCAAACGACCAGGTCACCCCCTCGAACGTCAGGGCCGGCGCGTTCGGGGTGTCCGCCGCATGCCGGCGGATGATGTCTGCGAGCGTGAAGGACATGGCGGGCTCTCAGTAGCTTTTGGGCAATCCCAGGCTGTGTTGTGCGATGAAATTCAGGATCATTTCCCGGCTGACCGGTGCCGTCTTGTGCAGTCGCGCAATGAACCACAGGTCTGCCAGCCCGTACTCCAGAGCCATACCGTTGCCGCCGTGGGTTTGTATGGCCTGATCCAGGGCCTCCAGCGAGGCATCGGCAGCCGCAAATTTGGCCATGTTGGCCGCCTCGCCAGCATCCCCTGACCCCATGTCAAACAGCTGCGCCGCCCGCGCCGTCATCAGACGCGCCTGCTGCACAGCCATATAGGCCTTGGCCAGTGGATGGGCAATGCCCTGGTGCGCGCCGATCGGCGTACTCCAGACGCTGCGCTCATTGGCATAGGCAGCGCCTTTCTCGATGGCAAAGCGCGCGATGCCATTGTTGATCGCGGCGGCACACACCCGCTCGGGATTGAGGCCAGCAAACACATGTCGCAAGCCCTGCCCCTCCTGGCCGACCAGGGCGTCGGCAGCCAGCGCCACATTGTCAAAATACAGCATGAACTGGGTCTCCGGCACCTGCAAGGCCGTCTCGATGGGTGTCATGGTGATCCCGGGCGCCGTGGCTGGCACGATAAACAGGGACAACTTGGAGCGCCCCTTCTCGTCCAACGCTTCGCCCCGTGCCACCACCATGATGGCATCTGACTCGTCAACTGCGGAGGTCCAGTACTTGGCGCCATTGAGCAGCCAGCCCTCGCCACTGCGTGTGGCGGTGGTGGTCACCTTGTGCGTGTTGGTACCGGCGTTGGGCTCGGTAATGGCAAAGGCCAGTTTGAGCTTGCCGCTGGCCAGGCCAGGCAGCCAAGTCTGCTTCATGGCTTCGCTGCCATGCTGCTCGATGATTGGCGCGCAGATGGAGCCAATCACCAGCGACAGCATCGGGCAGCCCTGCGCAGCCGTCTCCTCGACCACGACGTTGTAATCTGCCAGGCCACTGCCACCGCCACCGTATTGCTCCGAGATGTGAACACCCAGAAAACCCGCCTGCGCCAAGGCATTCCACAGCTCGACGGGCTTTGCTTTACGTTTGACGACCTCCTGAAAATACCGGCGTCCGAAGCCGCCCACCAGTTTGCCAACGCTGTCCCGCAACAAGGGGTGATGCTCTGCCGTGTCGACGAGCGCGGAACCGAAAATACTGGACATCAAGTTACCCCATTCAATTGAAATCAGTCAGGCCGCAGCAGCCGGCCACTCAAAAAAACCCTTGCCCGACTTTTGGCCTAACTCGCCGCGAGCGACCATGTCTTCGAGCAGGCGCGGCGGCGCATAGCGGTCCCCGAGCGCCACGCTGAGATGGCGGGCAATGTCCAGCCGAACATCCAGGCCCACCATGTCGCTCAGCCGCAGCGGACCCACGGGATGCCGGTAAGCCACCACCATGGCTCGGTCGATGTCGTCGGCGCTGGCTACGCCGTCCTGCAGCATGCGCATGGCCTCCAGCGACGCAATGAGATCGAGCCGGCTGGTCGCAAAACCGGGTACGTCCTGCACGGTGATGGTCACCTTGCCGGTGGCCTCGGCGAAACTGCGAGCCAGCAGCAGGATGTCAGGCCGGGTCAGACTGCCGCGCACCAACTCCACCATGGGCAGTGACCAGACCGGATTGAAGAAATGCATACCCAGGAACAGCCCCGGATCCTTGAGCGAGCCGGCCAGAACATCGATCGACAGGGCGCTGGTATTGCTGGCTATGACGCGCGGCGAACGCTGCTCAATGCCAGTCAAAACCTGCTGCTTCAAGGTCAGGCGCTCAGGCACGGTCTCCACCACCAGGTCCAGGCCCAAAGGCAACTCAGCGACAGATGCCACGCGCTGTAAGGCGTTTGGCAGTTGGGCAGCCTGCTCCGCTGTGAGCTTGCCGCGACGAGCCCCTGATGCGGCGGTTTGTGCGATGGTCAGCAACATGGCGTGAGCCCGCGCCTCGTCAGGCTCGACCACCCAGGTGGTCCAGCCGGCCGCGGCGTAGACATAGGCAATGCCGACTCCCATCGTGCCACCACCCACAACCGCGATTGCGGGTGCGACTCCAAGTGTGGATTGATCCATATGTATTGACATCGCCGTTTCACTCACATGAGAAGAAGTCATGTTGAAATCATATCAGTCAACGCTAGTGTTGACAACATGTCTGAATAAGTTTTTCTGTGTCGTGGAAGAAAAAAAATTTTTGAGGTACCGCTCAGCGATGGCGGCGCAACGCCAGGCTGGGTCTGGACCTCAGGCCGGCGATGGGGCCGGGACGTCTCCGCTACTGACGGTCGCTTTGGCCCGCACCATGGCGAGCACCAGTGTCGCGATGCGCTGGGCCGCCTCGGGCTGAGTCAGCCGCCCGCCAGAGCGGTACCAGACCGGCGACCAACCCACGATGCCGCCTATGGCCAGCGCCGTCAGCGGCACATCCTCCACCACGAACTCACCAGCCACCACCCCCTCTTGCAGCAGGGCGGCGAAGCGGCGGTCGAAGCCGCGCCTGAGCTCATTGATCGCCTCACGGTCTTCCGGGTTGAGGTGTGTTTCTTCTCGGCTGTAGATGACCGCATGGGGCTGGTGATCCAGCACCGCCATCATGAAATCGCGGACCAGCGTCTCGAGCTTTAAGGTGGCGCTGACCTGATCCGCTGTGACCCGGTTCAGGGCGTCATGCGCGACCCGGATCGCCCGGGAACAGATGTCAGCGAGCAGTTCGGACTTGGAGCGGAAATGCGCATAAATGAAAGGCTTGGTGACCTTGATGGCGTCGGCCACCTGCTCCAGCGTGGTGTTGGTGAAGCCCTGGGTGTAAAACAGCTCCACTGCGGCACTGACGATGCGCTCGCTTTTCAGTCGTGAGACCGCGTCACGGATGTGTTCTTGCTCGCTGGCACCGCCCGGTCTGCGGCGGGTTTGTACCGGGGCTTTGGTCTTGGCCACCACGGGGGCTTTGGCGGGTTTGCTCATGCGTTTGACGGTCTCCTGAGTTCGGGGTTTCTGGCCAGGTCAGGTGTGGAAACCACCATTGATTTGCATACCCTGCCCAGTGATGTGGGTGGCCAGGCCGCTGGCGAGGTAGAGCATCAGGTTGGCCACCTCATCGGGCGTGGCATAGCGCCCGTCCGGAATCATCGCTGAGC
>Ga0114974_10002253_pt1 | contig 14840 bp, 23 predicted proteins | sample S_130206_EF_Meta_FD_87318 | JGI IMG/M metagenome (GOLD analysis project Ga0114974, IMG submission 87318) | Freshwater microbial communities from Lake Simoncouche, Canada to study carbon cycling - S_130206_EF_MetaG | ecosystem: Environmental > Aquatic > Freshwater > Lake | place: Lake...
CCTGGGTTATTTTTCATTTTTGTTATAAATGCTGTAGCTTTTGCACCAGCTGCTCCCCCACCATTTAAGTAAAATAAAGAATCTTGTGTGCCAAATTTAACAATATTACCTATAATATCATAAAATGCTTTAGTTGGGTCTAATCCACCTATAAATTTTTGTTCATACTCAGCTACAACTTTTACTGATATAGTACAATTTAAACCAGATCCAACTTCATCATCAGCAGTTGTTTTTCTCATCATAGCCTCTTTAACTAAATTTGGATTACCAGAAGGTATTGCACTAGCTCCTTTTTCATCAATGAGTCCAATACTTTTCATAATTTGTCTTTGCCATATTTCAGTAAATCCAGGAAGTGGAGTTATACCCATTCCACCAGCAGCACCATCACCTTGGCCACTTAATCTAAATTGCTCACCTATATCATTTAAAACTTTTTTAAATCCCCCTTCTGCTGCCACCCATTCTTCACCAAATGACATATCAAAAAAATCTGCACCCGGTTCTCTCCAGGTAACTATAGTAGAAACAGGAGCAGTTGCGGCAGATAAATCATTACCTACCGGAGCACCAAACTTTCTACAAACTATAAGTCTGTTATTCGGATAAACACCCAAAAATCTTAAATAAGCAAAATCTGCCTCTTTTAGTTGAACATTTTTTAATGAAGTTTTTGACCAATCAATTATTGATTGTGTTCTAACATCATAAATATCATTAGTATGTGGTGAATCATTTACTTTTGCTATTTGTTTCTCAAATCTTCCATCTTCTTTATCTGAGCTGGTTGGAAAATAAGCAACAGAATCCGTATTTTTTGAAATCACATTACCATACATTGATTGTTCGTAGTTAGTGTTACCTTCGTCTTCACTTGCTTTAGTGAATCTATTATATTGAGTAGTTGCCTTATTCTTTTTAAAGTTAGGACTTGATACCAATCCAAGAGGTGATGACATTTTTATTAATTAATTTTTATTATATATTAATTAATTATTAATCTCTATTAAATCTTATGTCTGATTATTAATAGTCTCTTATTATTTGGCTGTTAGAAAATTTGGATAAGTTACCAAATACATCATCTATGTATTCTGGATTTTTTCTAAATTCATTATAAAATATCAAAACATTGAAGTTATTTTGACCGAGTATTTTTTTAAGATTAAGAAGTTTCTCTATTGAGAATTCATTATCAAAATCGGGTATGTAATAAATATCTTTCTTTTTATCTATGGCTTGTTGTATCTTTTGAAATATTAAAATCTTAAGATATGTTCTATCATTGGAAAAGTCTACCTGTTCCTCGTCTATAATCTTTTTAATATCAATTATATACTTATTCTTTACTCTATTAATTTTGATATACTTATCAAACTTCTTTCTTGTTTTGCAATAGACGCAGAAAAACTCCATTAATACTCATATTTTTTGTATAATTAAAAATATATATAAAAATAAAATCCTCTCCTGCACATTTTTATTATAATTTGATTTTGATAAAAGGATTTTAATATATACAAACATGAAGAAGTATTCAGATAAGTTTCTAAATCAAACAAATAAATTAAAGAAAGCAAGGGTTGGCTTTGAATTTGAATTTTATATGAAAGATATATCTTTTTATAAAACCTTAGAACTATTAAACCAAGAATTAAGTCCTGTTAAAGTTTGGGGTTTCAGACAATATCACTCTGATTTCACACCAGATGAAAAGAATTTCAAAATTGAACCAGATTTATCAGGTGGATCTAACATGGTTGAATTAGTTACAGGACCTTTAGATTATTATGACGCTAAATATTATTTAATTAAAATAGTTAAATTTATTCAAAACTACGGATACACAAATGAAAAATCATCTGTACATTTTAACTTATCATTCAATGGTGATAAAAATCTTAATGACTTAAATACTCTTAAATTAATATTAAATACAGATGAAGATGAAATCTATAGAGTTTACCCATCTAGGAAAGGTAATGTTTATGCAAAATCTGTTAAAAAAATGATTCCATTCAAAGAATATGATTTCTTCAATATATCAATTGATGTTGTTAAAAATAATTTAAGATTACCAAATGATAAGTATTATGGTATAAATTTCTTACATATTAACAATGAAAAAGAATCTCAAAGATTAGAGTTAAGATATATTGGTGGTAAAGATTATGAAAAGAATATTGGTAACTTAATTTATTTTATGGATAGATTTATTATCAATGTTTATGATTCAATTGATGTATCATTCAATTCAGAAGATGCTATTAAATTAGAAGAACACTTAGAAAAAAATATTTCTCAGTTTAAAAATATTTCTCAGTATGATAACTTTATAGTAGATTTTCCAACTATTCAAATTCAAATAGATCAAAATAATAATTATGATATGGTATCTGCTTACTATAATAAAATATTTAATAAGATATTTAATTTAGTAGACGGGTGTGATAATCTAAAAGAATGTATAATAAACTATGTAACAGCTACACAAGTTATGGAAGTAGTTGATGCAACTATTAAATCAACTTCAATAATTAAAAATTATGACTTGTTAAATTGTAGAGTAGAAGGAATATTTGAGGATTGTTTATTAGTTGGAACTGAAATAACAAACTCTCAACTAACTAAATGTAAATTACAATATGCTGATGCAACTAAAACTAAAGTTTTAAATTGTAAAGTAGAAGGAAGTCAATTAACTGATTGTTATTTCCAAGATGGATATTTAAATGGTGATATGTTTGGTGGAGTTTACCGTTCTGGTAAATTAGGACCTTATGCTACTATGGATTCAGATGTTAAAGTTGTTACTGATTCTGAAAACTTCTTCGCTACTAGATATGAAGAAGAAGATCAGAAAGGAACTGACAAGGGCGTAATGAAAAACTACGGTAAAAAGTAAATGAAACATCTTAAAAAATTCTTTGAGAATCAAGAAGAAGATTATATTAAATACTATGGTCTTTATCCAGAAGATATTAAAGGTATGTTTATTGATCTAATACATGATAATTGGATGGTTAATATAGATTTTAAGAAAAAACTATTTCAACATAAAGAAATTATAAATAGTCCTTTAGCTGATAAAGATATAACATTAAATCTTCAACCAGTTATAGAAGTTAGAATCAAAAAGAATAATATTCTCAATTACATGAGAAGAAGTGACATAGAAAGCGAATTACATGAATTAGTACAATCTGAAGAAATGAAAGAAATTATTGAAGTCGCTAGTAGTAGATTAAAAGAGTATGGATTATTCATTAGCATGTCTAATATGGAATTAGACTATTTAAAAATATTGATTTATAAAATATAATATATACCATTATGATAATTAAAAAATTTAATGATTGGTCTCATATTAATGAAGAGGCCGCTCTTAGAACACCATCTACCAGTGAAGAATACTGGATTAAAAAAGGCAAAGATGGTAAAAAAGTTGCATTATATACACATGATGATTTAGATGGTATTTTCTGCGCTATTGAAATGAAAAAATGGTTGTTAAAAAACGGATTTGAAATCATAAAATATGGTGTTATAAACTACTCAGAAGGTTGGAAATACACTACTCTTGATCCAAAACTTATTAATATTGTTCTTGACTTTGCAAACATGCCAGGTGATGAAAGAGATGAGTTAGTAGATTATTACTTAGACCATCACGGACTTTTCAGTGCAGAAGATTTAGATAAATATAAAAGTTCTCCAGTTAAAAAATTAGCAACATCATCAGCATATGAAGCACTTTGTATTGTATTAGGATTACCACAAGATGAGTTAGTGGTTTCTGTTATTGACATGATTGATGCTGCTAAGTATCAAGATTATGGTGTTAGTTGGCAGAGATTACTTGATTTTAATTTATCAGAAATTAAAAACTCAGATAAAAAAAGATTAGAGTTTGCGGCAGCATTTAATCAATTTTTAAAAAGAAGTGATATAAAAACTTTAATATCAGTTATTGATGGTTGTAAAGATGCTTCTATCTATTCAATATTCAATACAATGAAACAAGTTTATGGTGAACATAATGTTCACACTGGTTATAGAAAAGGACAACCTAAAGATTTTGAAGAAGATTCAAGATGGAGATTGGCTACAATGCAACAAAGAACAAGGGGAAAAGGAACTAAAAAGATTTACAACACTCAAGAAGAATTCTTAAAAGATTTTCAATTTGGTGGATTAATAAGATTAGATGGTTATGTTTTAATTGGTGAATTAGCTTTCATACCAACAGGAACTTGGGCGAATGCTTTAAGAGCAAGAACAGTTATTGAAAAAGATTTCAATGATGGTTTAATATCTAAAGAACCTAAATTCATTTTATTACAATATGGTGGAACTTTACAAGTATGTGCGTATAAGAAGATATCCGAGACAGAAGGATTACCTACATTAAAAGGAGGTGGAGTTGTTGAAGATTTGGGTAAATATATGACAGGTTTATTAGATAATTTCAAAACATACTTAGGATATTATGACCCAGATACATCAATTGGTCAAGATGAAATAACTGTTTCCGGTGGTCATGGTGGTATTGGTTCTATCTCTAATGTATTTGGAACTTGTGATAAAGACCCTTATAGTGGAGCTAGATTTATTGATTTATTTAAAAATAAAATTATTTCTGATTTATCAGGTGTTAAATTAAACATGGGTATAAAATGGAGTGAACCATCTGAAGGTAAAGGAAAAGAACCTGAAATGGATAACAAAGTTATTTCTGCTGAAAATATAACTAAACTTGATAAATATGGTAAAGTTATTAAGACTGATGAAAACTATGAATATCAATTAGTTAATAAAGAAGGTAAACCAACTACAGTTTCTAAAGAAGACTTTATAAAAGCTGGATCATCTAAAGCAATGAAGACTGATAGAAAATCCTTAATGACTATCGATCACAACAATAAGAAAGTGATTGCTAAGTTTGAGGGTTTTAAGTATAAAGGTCAATAATTGTTATATCAACTTTAGTTTTTGGAATTATTCTCCCTTCTAATATAGAATCTATTTTTAAATCTCTAGCGATTTGTTTATTATAATAAACTGATATTTGATCAGGAGACATATAAATGTCTAAATAACATTCATATCCAAAGATATTTCCAACCATCCATAAACCATCAGATTCAGAATCTTTTATTTTTTTACTTACAAATGCGGGATGGTGTTCAAGTATATTGTAAACAGACATTGGTATAATCATATGGTTATACTTAATCTCACAAGACTCATTTAATTTATTTATATCTTTCATTATATAACCAGCTTTCATTCTATCTAAATCATATAAACTATCTACCTGTCCTAATGGCATTCTACTTAAATCAATTTCCATCTAATATCTGATTAATTTTATCTTCTCTTATTTTAGAAACATTCTTTATAACAATTTTATATGAGTTATAACTACATTCATATAGTTTATAATCTAAAGTATGCAACCATTCAATTTCATTATATGGTTTATCACCATTGATTTCATTTTGAGAGATTATTTTATAATCCATATTTTGTATAGAATAAACAAGACTTTGAAATGATTTATCAGTTACATATAAAATACATTCACCATCTTCTTCTTCTATTAATGGAGAATAAAAAACATCTAAATGTAATCCAATATATCTTTCTATATTATAGAAGTATCCGGGGAATGCTCTGTTTGTCTCTGGTTTTCTAGTAATTCCAAATAGTTTAGATCCTTTTTTAGATGCGAAAATATAAAGAGGTTTAATACCCATCTCAGTTAATTTATCTAAAATATTTCCACCAAAAATTGTACTCTTTGAAATAGACTCTTCTGGGAGTATGATTTCTTTACATTTGGAAATCATATTTTTGATACTCTCATTATATATCTTAATGATAGTAGTAATAATGAAAGTAGGTGATGTGAGAGGTGTTGTTTTTATTTCTGAGTAGGATTCATCAGTTGATGAAATAGCATCACCATCATATAGATATGTAATACCCATTAGATTTTGTTCTAATGTTTTTTTATACTCATTAAAAGATTCCCTCACATACATTATTAAATAATAATCACAAAAAGTTTAATATATACAATATGAAATATATTAAAATATTCGAAGACTTCAATCCTAATCTAATTAACACAGTTGAGGAACTAACAAATAAACTTAAAGAATACTCAGTTCCAGTTGAAGAGTGGGGAACTGGAGAGGCAAAAAATATTGAGCATCTTTTAGATGAAATAAGAGGTGAGGAATGCGGTGTAGAGGATAAAGGTGGGTTCTTGATTAGAAGCATTGAATTTGTTGGAGTTAGAATATATCATAAAGATAAAGATAATGTAACCTGGGTCTTAAAAGAAGATAAACAAGAGTTTAAAGATGGTAGGGTTAGAAGAAGAAATATGCCATCATCTGTTTCTGAAAAAATGAAATTTGGAGAAGATCCATTAATATCTGCAATAAGAGGAATAAAAGAAGAGTTAGGTGTTGGTGTAGAAGGGCACCAATTAATAAAGATGAGAGACTTATTTTACAATAGTGGATCTCAATCATATCCTGGTTTAAGAACAAGATATAAAGGGCATCAATTTACTTGCTTACTAAATGATGATCAATTTGATATGAATGGTTATATAGAAGTTCAAAAAGATAAAAGCACATTCTTTAAATGGTTTAAGAAAGATTAAACTTTTTTATTTATAGTCATATAAATTAAAAATATAGATTAATCATGATTATAAAAGGAAGTACCGTAGGTGTTCACTACACTGGTAAACTAACAACAGGAGAGGTTTTTGATTCCTCAGAAGGTAGAGAACCTTTGAAATTTCAAGTAGGTTCAGGTCAAATAATTCCTGGATTTGAAGAAGCGGTACTTGGTAAACAACCAGGTGATAAAGTAACTATAAACATTCAACCGGAAAATGCATATGGTGAAGTTAGAGAAGATCTTTTTGTTAAAGTACCTTTGGATAAAATGCCAGGTGAAGTTCAAGTAGGTCAATCATTACAAGCTGTTGGTGCTGATAACAGACCAGTACAGGTTGTTGTGAAAGAAGTTAACGAAGACCATATTGTAATAGATGGTAATCATCCATTAGCTGGTAAAGAATTAGTATTTGATATTGAAGTTGTTGATGTTCAATTCGCATAATTTTTATACAATTAAAAAATTAAAACCCATTAGATTAGTCTGATGGGTTTTTTATTATATATAACTTATGTCAAGAAAATCATCAATCAAAAAGATTAAGAGAAATAACTCTCAATCTAAAAATATAGAAGCCGCTCTTTCTATGCATCTATATGAGAAACAACACTCACCAATCACAACAAGATTTACAGGATATGGTTTATCAGAATGTGATGTTATATCAATTAGTAAATCAGATTATATCTATGAATATGAAATTAAGATTTCAAGATCTGATTTCAAAGCTGATTTCAATAAAGAGAAACATAAGTTAATGTTAGAAAGAAAATGCACAAAAGAAAGAATGATTAAAGAGAATAATCAAATGATTAAAGATACTTTATATCTAACATCAAATTACTTTCATTTTGTTACTCCAACTGGATTAGTTAGTATAGATGATATTCCAGAGTATGCTGGTTTAATTTATATGGATGAAAATTTGAATTTTGAGGTAATAAAAAAAGCTCCTCTTTTGCACAAGGAAAAAGCCAGTTATAACTTCATTAGACAATTATCACATAACTTAACATGTAAGTTAGTTTTTAATAAGGTTACTGCTTAAGATTCCAAATTATTATTAAATATAATATCAGAACATTGAAATTCTGTTTTTAACATTTCAATAACTAATGTATTATTTGTTAAAGTATTATATTCTTTATTCATAGATGGTAAATGTATATTATCATCACATCTACATCCATTTACATATCTATCAACCATATACATGAACATGTTAATATTTGGTCTTGTGTGATAAAACTCTTCTTTATTTTTAAGTAAAGTCCATAGATGCACCGGTGAGTTAATCACCATTGCTCTAGATATTTGTGCTTTATTAATAGACATATTTATTTAATATTTTATATGATATGTATGATAAAAGATAAATTGTGGCTAAATTGATTAAACTACTAAACAATAGTATATCAATTAGAACAACCCAAAAACAAAAACACGGTTTACAAGTAAATAGTTCTACTATAAAACTTGAATGTTTTATTCTTAGAAAATTTAAATAATCCGCCTTAGGGTTATTTACCTTATAATCATCAAAATCATTTACTTTGAATAATTTATTTAATCTAAATAGTTTACAGTAGTTTATAAAAACATCTGTGTTAAACCATAAAAATAAAATTAGGTTTATCCAAAAAATTTGACTTACAAAACTCATACCAATTATATGAGAAAATTAGATATAGTTTATCTACCTTGTCCTTTATAAACCTTCTTGTAATTCTTAGCTTTTTTAATTTTAGAAGTCTTAGTTTTAGCGTGAATTCCAGCTCTTTTTACTTTTGGTTTACTTAGAAATGATCTTTCATTGGATGTTTGTTTTGCCTTAGCCATAGTGGTTAAATTATTTTTCTTATATATAAAAAATAATATATAATTTTTACAAAAATTAACCACTACACATGAAGAAATTAATAATATTATCATTTTTACTTTTATCAATATCAATTAATGCTCAAAAAGAAATTAATTTAGATAATAGTTTATCAGGAAGTTTAAATCAAGGAAAGTCAAATATAGTTGGACTTAACTTTACAGGTAATAACTCATTTGATTTTGGTAAACATATTGGATTAGATTTAGGAACAAATTATAATATTCAATACATACCACAATTAACACAAAATGAATTAATACAAAAAGTAAACTTTGGGTACAACAAAGAACATTGGGATTTATTCACCACATATCAGTATAACTATTCACTAGTTAGAAGTATTCAAACTGATAATTGGTTAGGTATAGGTGGTGGTGTTAAAGAAAAGTTTAAATGGGGTAAAGCTTCTTTATCATACGCTTTTCTTTATCAGAACACAGATTATATGGTTAATCCAACTACAAACAAATTAAGACATTCTATTAGAGGAAAAATAAAAATAGAAAAGAAGGCATTTGGATTATCAACTGAATATTACTATCAACCAAATATTAAAGACTTCAATGATTGTATTATTTATGGAACTACTAAATTAACTTTATTTCCTGGTAAACCTCTTAACTTTATTATACAGGATCAGATGAACTTCAGAAGCACCAGTGATGTTAAAATGATAAATAATTTAACTTTTGGAATTGCTTATAAGTTTAATAAAAAAATGTAATTTTTTTATTAAACAAAGCAATATAAATTCGATATATAGAAAGATAATAATTTTTGAGTAGGATTAATTTCTTACTCAAAAAAAAAATTCTATATGAAAAACACATTAGCTTACAACTCTCTCGTTCAGAAAATGAGGGACTTTTTTTTGCAAAAAAACTTCGTTGAAGTACCAACACAATCAAGATTGTCTATTTTAGCAGCTTGTGAAAATCCACATTCGGTAACAACATTTGAATACAGTGGTGAAACATGGCCTTTACCACAAACTGGTCAAATGCACTTAGAATTTGAACTTTTAAAAAATCCAGAATGGGAAGGATGTTTTTGTATATCAACATCTTATCGTCAAGAAAAAGATCCAATTCCTGGAAGACACGAATTAATATTTCCTATGTTTGAGTTTGAATCAAAAGGAGGTATGAATGAATTGAAAAAATTAGAATTTGAATTATTAGAATTCTTAGGTTTTGATTCACCAATTGAAAGAAACTATGAAGACTTATGTAAGGAATATGGTGGTGTTCAAATACTTGAAGATGAACATGAATCCAGAATGTGGAAAGAATTAGGACATTGTATTTCATTACAAAATTTTCCAATAAGAACTTCACCATTCTATAATATGCGCAGAAGTGATAAAGGAACTTTCAATAAGATTGATGTTATTCTTTTTGGTCAAGAAACAATTGGATCAGCCGAAAGAAGTTCAGATGTTAAAACTATGAGAGAGTTATTTTATACTATCTCAGATGGCGGTTACGCGGGTAAACTATTTGAACTATTTGGTAAGGAAAGAGTAGAGAAGGAACTTGAAGAATTTCTAAGTTTAGATTTCTTCCCAAGATTTGGTGGTGGTATTGGTTTAACAAGAATGGCAAGAGCTATGGAACTACTACAACAAGAGAAAATGGAATTGGTATAAATATAAAAGATATCAATCATCCAATATACATAAAGATAATGAGTATAAGCAAACAAAAAAGTCTTGATTAATTCAAGACTTTTTTGTTATTTTTTTATAATATTTTTTTATTTTATCAACATAAATACTTTGAATTATATCTCTGATTTCTTTTATAGGATTATTACCCGAAAAGTAAAAGTATAATCCAAAGCAGAACACCGCAAGGCAATATAAAACTAAATTGGCTCCTAAGTAAGAACCTGTTAATTTCATTAACATTATCTGAATAGCGTCGAAACCCAGTGGATTTAGAAACATTCCAATTATGAGAAAGAGTGTTGCTAGCTTTGTTTTTATCATTTTTCTTTTTGTTTATCGTGGGACCAGGTTCCATATTATTAATTGGTTTTGACTTACGCCTCTCAAACTCAAAATATCAAACACACTTGAGACGCAGTTATGATGTATATATAAAAAATGAATTTTAATATATAATATATACATTATAAAAATTAAATTTAATTATGAAATACATAAAAACATTTGAAAGTTTTTCTCCTATTAATGAAGAAGAAATTAGTTTATCTGGAATTAAAAAAGGAATAGAAGAAGCTTTAAAGGGTAAATTTTCCATCAATCTTGATGGTTATAAACCATCTGAATCGGCTATACTTTATGAGAAAAATACAATAGGCAAAAAAACTGAATTATATGAAAGTTGGGTAAAAAAGATGAAAGAAAAAAATCCAGATTCTAAACTAACTATTGAGATATCAAAATTATTCTATCAAGCTCTTTTTGATTACTCAAATAAAGGAATAACTCTTGATGAGGTTAAAAAGAATAAATATACAGCGCCATCTTTGGCTGGTAAAGATGTTACTTACAATGAAGAAGAGAATTCATTCTCTGTTCAGGCTGGTGAGGGTAAATGGTTCGCTGTTTCACCAACTGGTGGCAAAACTTAAAAAATTATATAAATGTAGAGATAAAAAAACCACATTAAATGTGGTTTTTTATTTTAATATAAACTTATCACTTTCTGATAAACAACCTATTCCGTTTTTAAGAATTTTATCTAAAACATCATCAACACTATATGTGTTTTTTAAGTAGTTCTTTACAATACCTTTGAAAGTATTATCTGCTTTTGATAAATCAATTTCATTCATAAATAACATATCACTAGCCTCTTCAATGATAACACTAAATCCAATTACTTTTGAATTTTTCAAAAATGATTTAATAGATTTCTCAGAACAAAAAACAACTGATTTTGTTTCAGTATAGTCAAAATTAATCTCATCAAAGAAAGAAAGATCTATTTTTTGTAAATCCTCAATAGGTAAAGTAATTATATCATTTTTTACCAATTCTGTTATTTCTTCGGTGTTTTCTAAGAACTCAACTAAGTAGGGTTTAATATCGTATTTTAAAATCATAATTTGTAGTGTTTAATTATTTATCTTATGTAAAGATATGGTAAGTTTTTAACTCCACCTAATATATTATATATAATTTTTAATTTATTAAAATTATCTAACGCTTTCTAAAAGAATTTTATCTACATCATTTATGGATTTTATCCCTTTAACACTAATTTTATCTAATATATCATCAATAGTAATATTATCTAAATAAAAAGAATTTATTAAATCATTGATAGAATCACTGACATCAACACCATCTTCTAAAAAATTAGTTCTTATTTTATTACACAAAAGAACATCTTTTGTAATATCTTCAAATTTAAAACTAATTGAAAGACTATTATAATTAACTTTTAATTTATCTATTATATTATCATCAACAACACAAAACATAGAAACAAAGTTATACTCATTTATAAACTCAACATAATTAAATGTTGAATATAAATTGGATAAAATCTTAATATGATACTTACTCATATTCACAAGTATCTCATCTATTTCCTCCTGTGTATGAGTTGTTATTATTTTAATTAATTTCATCTAACTAACATATGATTTTAGTATCTCTACTGAACCATTTTGATATCCTCCGAATAAATCTTTCCTATCTAGTGATGCTCTACTAACACCTAATTCACTATTATTATATTTAGTGAATACTTTTCCTAGATTGACAAATACTTCAATCCTGCCAGATAACTTCCAACGAATACATATTACAGTTTGACTTCTCATATTTTAATCTCTTTCATTCCAAAGTTCACCAACATTTAACAATCTGTGTTTAGTACCATACATATTAAGAACATCGCTTTTGTGAAAGTGTCCATAATAGTTATGTTCAATATTATTATTCATTTTAACAATTTGAAAAGCATGTGTCATTTGATTTCTTTCATACATCAAATCAGTTTTTAATTCAACATCACCAGTATCTTTTATAATACCATTTACAAATAGACCCAATCCCATTTTATTATCAGGAAAACAATAATCAGGTGCGGTGTGAGTTACCATAATATTAATATCTTTTAAATCTTTTAATTTATCAATATCAAGTTCAAATATTTCATCAGGCCACCAGCTTTCATGTCCCATAGTTGGAGTTGTATAAGTTCCAAGTTTTTGAGCCTTAGTATATCTCCACATACGGTCTACACTGACCGCACCACCAATACAAAGAATATTCTTTCCTTCTAAATTAAGAACAGTATAGTCTTTTACTAATTTAATATTAGTGAATTCAAATGGATCATTATCAAAGTAAGGTTTATAATCATGATTGCCACGAATGGCCCAAACCATAACATTATTCTTAACAAGAACATCATGTGTCATTTGGAGTAATCTTTTCTCTTTTTCAAAGGTATTAAATCCAACTCCAAAATCACCTACTTGAATTATATGAGCATCTTTTAAGTCATACATTTTAATGTATTGATTGATAAGGTTGAAATTACCGTGTATATCACCGAGATAGAATATCATAATTTTATATAGTTTCTAACTAATTATATACAAATATACTAAATATTTTCATAAGTAACAAATTTGTTTTTAATATTATGTAAATAACAGAGAAGGTAAATAAAATTCATACTTTGTTTTTAATATATACAAAAAAATGCAGAATTAATATAATAAGCATTAAAATGCTAGAACAAAAAAAGAAACAAAATGATAGATTCAATTTTATTAGTAGATGATGAAGACTTATTTCACTTAGTATTTGAAGACGCATGTAGTCTTCTAGATATTACATTATCACTACAAAGTTTAAAAAGTTCAGATGAAGCTGAAATTCTTTTCAAAAAGTGGCTTAAAGAAGGAACAGGAAAACCAGAATGTGTATTTGTTGACTTGAATATTATTGGATCTTTTGATGGTATAGAATTAATTAGAAAGATTAATTTTGAATATGGTAATAGTGTTGTTATTGGTATTATATCTTCATCAAATCAATCCGATGATCAAGCCAAGGCAATTAAAGCAGGTGCTCAATTCTGGATTATAAAATCAGATGAGATAGAACCAAGATTAGAAGAATTTAAAAAAGATTATGAAGGGTATAAAAAAAGAACTGCTCCTTTTAAAGTTTATAAATAATTAAATGATTAAAATAGATAAAAAAACCAAGGACCAATTACTTGATATGCACAAGACTAAAAAAATTAGTCTTGAAGGAAATATTTTAAAGGTAATTGATACTGATGGTGATGTAGAATTTGAATACTACATCAAAGAATCTATTGAAAAAGATAAAGATAATCGTAGAAAAAGATTAGATATAACAAAACAAATTCAAAGTAGAAATACTGATTTACTTAAATCAGAAAAAGAAAATGAAAGAGTAAATAGACAATTACAAAAAGCAGTAGATGAAGCGGAAGCACAAAAAAATAAAGCCGAAGAACTTTTACTTGTTAGTAAACAACATTTCCGAAATGCTGAGAAAAAAGAAAAAGAACAAAATGTTGCTTTACAAAAAGCATTAGATGATACCACATTAGCACATCAAGAGGCATATAGTTTAAGATTAACTGCAGAAAAGGCAAAAGAAGAAGCTGAGAACGCAAAGAAAGTAGCGATTGATGATTTAGAATTAATGCAAAAGAAAACTCAATTTGAGTTAATTGGTAGTATAGTTAAAGTAGCTCTTTGGGTTATTTTAGGGGTTGGAATAACCACAACAATTGTTTATGTTATAACCTTATTTGCTGGATTCAAAACAGATGTAATTGGATCTTCATGGGTAAATATAATGAGTATCTTATTAACAAACGCATTCAGTATCATTGGTACCTTAATGGGTATGAAAACAATGAGTGATAATAAAGACAAATCTAATTAATCATTCCACAATTCAAATCTCTTCTGACCATCTTCAGTTAATCCATTCCAAGATTCTAATGGTCTAGCATAGTAAGATCCAAATAAAACAGACTTATAAATAACTAAAATCTCTTTACTTTCTGTATGAGGGGCCATAAATAGGAATTCATAAATACCACCTTTATAATGTTTATATAAGGCACTAGGTATAGGGTATTCTAATTTTTCATTCATATTATTTATTCATTAAATATTCAACAACAGTTTCCCAAGTAGGAAATTTTTCAGTTTTAAAATGAATCCATTCGCCTTCAAATTCTTCTTGACCAGCATTTCCCATATCATCAATAAGATAGTC
>Ga0114974_10002255_pt1 | contig 14829 bp, 17 predicted proteins | sample S_130206_EF_Meta_FD_87318 | JGI IMG/M metagenome (GOLD analysis project Ga0114974, IMG submission 87318) | Freshwater microbial communities from Lake Simoncouche, Canada to study carbon cycling - S_130206_EF_MetaG | ecosystem: Environmental > Aquatic > Freshwater > Lake | place: Lake...
AGCAAGGTCACCCTTAAACCTTCTTGTGAATATTCAATCTGTAGCGGGTTGTTGCCAGATTGCAAAACTTGGTCATCGGTGATTTGTTTTTGAAGCGCTGCATTCAGCGGATCGAGACAAGTTTTATCAAACTTTTCGCGTTCTGAAACCAGATCAAACAACAAGATCCAGACCACAATGAAAAAGGCCATCAGCACCGTAACGAAGTCGGCGTAAACCAACTTCCAATTGCCATGAGCTGCGTGTCTGCGTAACCTTTTCGGCGGACGACCACGCCTGACAACTGGCTCAATTTTGATGGTGGCCATTTGTTAATCAACCGCGCAGACTGGTTCCAGAAGAAGACAACACACCAGCCTCGAGCTCAGTCATGCTTGGGCGCTGGTCTGTGAACAGCACTTTGCGACCATATTCAACCGCCACCAAAGGCGAAAAATTACTGTAATAAGCAATCAAAATTTCTTTGACCGCCTCAAAGGGTTTGACATCTGAGGCTGCATTTTGCTCAAGTGTTCTCGCAATGGGTGCAAACAAAGCGTACGCACTGAATACACCAAACAAAGTACCCGTCAGGGCTGCAGCAATACTGGCACCAATTTCACCAGGCGACTTACCCAATTTGATAGACGCCAATGTGTGAATCACGCCCACAATAGCGGCCACGATACCAAAAGCGGGCATGCTGTCAGCCAAGGTCACCATGGAGTCTGAGGGCTCCAATGATTCTTGATTCATGACTTCAATTTCTTGTGCCATCACAGTTTCTAGCTGACTCAAGGTGACAGTACCGTCCATCATCATTCTGAAGTAGTCGGTGATGAATTCCAGCAAGCGCTCGTGTTTTAGAACAGCAGGATATTTGACGAATAAAGAACTGGCAGCGGGAGATGTAATGTCTGCCTCAATTGACAGTGACCCGTCGCGTTTGATTTTTTGAAGCAACTCAAACATGAGACACAAAAGCGCAAGATTGGCTGATTTGTTGGATTCAGCCCTAACGAAAATTCGACCAAAAGCCTTGAACAAATTTTTAAGATTGCGCCATTTGTTGGAAGCGATCAGGGTTCCAACCGCAGCGCCAAAAATAATCAAATATTCTTCAGGCACCCAGAGGTTATTGAGTTCGCCGCCCAGCCAATAAAATCCGCCGAGTGCTGTAGATAGGGCTATTAGCCAACCAAATGGAATATTCATAATTTTTGGAACAAAGTGTTAACGTCAAGTTTGGTCATGACGGATTGAGCAGCCTGCAGCAAAGCATTGGACTTTACCAAACTGGCAGTGGCTGTGGCTAGATCAGTGTCAAGCAAGTTACTTCTTTGCAACTCCACATTGGTTTTCTGGACTTCGGCCGATTCTGTGGCGGCATCCAGCTGATTTTGCAATAAGCCAGTTTTAACCTGGGCGCGGGTCACTTGTGTCAAGACTGCCTGCATGTTGGCCATGTCAGTATCGGTAGGCGAGTTACCAGCTGCCAAGGTCGCCTGAATTCCACTCATGACGGCCAACACGTTTTGCCCCGTGACCATCACTTCGTTGTAACTCAGCGCAGTTTCCAAACTGACACTGGGTGCAATCAAGGCTTCAGATACCGGTTCTGTACAAAATATATTTTGCCCATTGGCATCTTTTGCATTGGCAAATTGCGACACTGCATTTTTTAAGGCCATGGCCTGTTGGCCTAGTAATTTCCGATTGTCTGAGCCCAATGTATCGTTGCGCCCCTGAACCATCATCTGCTGAAACTTAGTTAACGCAATGTTGATGCTATTGAGTTGAGCGTCTGTAGAGGTCAGAGAAGCATTGATGTGATCTTGATTGACCTTGAACATTGCAAATTGCGACTTATCCCAAGCGATTTGAACGCCCAGACCAGCCGCCAAGGCATCGTCAGAAGCCAACCGGTATTTTTGTCCCGAAGAAATTTGACGCTGCGCCTCCACCACATCTGAGGTGTGTTGTTGCATGGACTGCACGCTACTGTCGAATACTTGTTGACTGCTAATTCTCATGATTCATGATCTCGCTGATTAACTCGACAACATGCCCAACAAGGTATCAAACATCTGACGACCGGTTTGGATTAACTTACTAGATGCGTTATAGAGCTGCTGATACTTCACCAAATTGGCGGCCTCTTCATCCAAGTTCACACCCGTAATGGACGACTTTTGGTCATTCAAAGTTTTCTGCAAAGCTTCATTGGCCTTGTTGTCGTTTTTCCATGTGGCCACTGTGGTGGCGATGCTGCTGGTAATAAAAGTGAGTGGTGAAGAAAAGGGTTCACGCAAACCTTCAAGGTAAGCTGAAGCAGTTGAATCTAGATTAATAAATTGGGACGTATCAAATGTCCCCACCACAGTAAATAGTCTGGCGTCAAAATCAGGTCTGCTGAGATTAGTGTCCACAGAAGTTTTGTAGTGACTGCTCTGGGGATTGGCGGCCTCTACAATTTCAGCGTAAGTCGAATCTGTACCTGTGCCAGATGGCCGGAACAACCCATCTAAAAGAGCGCCACTGGTAATTGGCAGCCCACCAGCCGCAGTAGATTTAAATCCAAAAATGGGCGCAATGGCGCCGCCAGTTGAACTCACTGCCTTGTTGACTTGTCTCACTAACTGTGCCGCCAAAAGATCAATGCTCTTCTGTACTGTTGGTACAAAAGTTTGAATCAAATGTATGTAAGCACCCGCCTTGCCATCTTGCAAAACACTTTGACCAGGCAACATGAGCGAATTGCCATTTGCATCTAGCAAAGGAGTGCCGTTGCTAGCCCTTTGTTGAATTGCATTCATCACGATTGGTATCAATACTGGATTTCGTGAATCTTGTGATGCAACTTTAATTCTTAATCCCGTTAAAGGAATATTGTTTCTGATGGGAGATGTACCTGTATCGTTTGCAAAACTATTGGCTGTCTCACGATCCACCAGATGCTGCCCGCTCACTGAATAGCTGGCTGTTCCATCTTCATTGATATTAGTCGTACCGCCCACCAAGTCTTGCAACTTGGCCACAATGCGATCGCGTTCATCTAGCAAATCTGCAGACGGATAGGCAAGGCCTGGCGTTGCAGCGGCCCTGATTTTGGCATTCACAGATGCCAACTGTGGGGTTAAGGTGTTGGCTTGATTCATCACATCTGCAAGCGCTCTCGATGCATTGTTAGAAATTTGCCCAAGCACCTCGGCCATGCCGCGAATACGATCTGCCACCTGCCTTGCAGTTCCAATCAGACTTTGCTGATATGCAAAATTGTTAGGTTCATTGGCAATTGACCCAGCTGCATTGAAAAAGTTGCCCAAAGCGGCTGCCAACGAAGTGGCAGGATCGGTCAACATGGCGTCTAAGGGGGTGACCGCCTGAACCAATGTTTGGGTATAGGTGGTTTTGCTCTGCTGCGACAACACCTGCCCTTGCAGCAAGCTGTCAAAGTAACGGCTGAAACCTTCAACCGCAAATGAAGTACCGCTCAGGTCAATCGACGTGGGCGACATGCCATTGATACGAGGATTGGATGTACGCCTGACATACCCTTCAACAGAAGAGCCCGTCACGTTTTGCGACGTGACCATCATTCCCGCCTGCGCAGATTGCAGGCCGGCCATGGCGCTATCGAAAAGGGCGGCTGATCTCACTTTAGGGGTCCATTATGTCAATTTGCAGGGTCTTCTGGGCGATTGGGCAGGGTTGCTTATTGCTTTACGGCATTGGCGCCAGAAGTGATTAACTTGGCTGCCTGAACCTGTTTGAGCATTTGGTCGGCCATGGACTTACCAAATCCAAAGCCACCTTGAGCCGCCAATTGATTGGCTAACTGCTCATCGGCCATCTCCAAATAGGTAGAGTTACTTCCTTTATTGCTATCGGCCAAAGCAGAAGAACGAATTTCTTTCAACATTTGTCGCAAAAGAACGGCTTCAAAGTCTTGCGCACTCTGCTTTATTTTCTTGATCTGCTCCGAATCGGCAACAGGTGCCGTCAGCGGCTTGACAGAAAGAAGGCTGGAAGTCACAAAATCAGACATTTCACATCACTTCCAACTCAGCGCGCAATGCACCTGCAGACTTCATAGCTTGCAAGATGGACATCAGGTCTTGGGGGGTAGCTCCCAGCATATTGATAGCACGGACGACTTGCTCCAATGAGGCGCCCTCATCAACTTGAATCATTTGACCTGCAGGACCTTGATCAATGTTAACGCGATCGTTACGCTGATTCATGGGACGGCTACGTGATAACGAAGAAGGCTGTACCACTTGGTTAGTCGCTTGAACACGAATGGTCAAATTGCCATGCGTCACAGCAAATGGCGCTAACCTAACTGATTGGTTGACGACCACTGATCCTGTCCGCGCATTCACCACAACTTTCGCCAGGTCCATTGTTGATTGAACATCAAGCTCCAACAACTGGGCCATGATGTTCATCCGCTGCGTTCGATCCGTCGGCACGCGAACAGCTACTGTTCGTGCATCAATTGGTAATACATCTGCGGCACCCAAAATTCTTTCCATCGCTTCCGTGGCTCGCTTGGTTTGGACGTAATCGGCCTTGTGAAAATTGAATTCAATTAATGGGTTAAGGTCGGCCTCTGGCGCAGCCTGTTCCACAATGGCGCCGCCAGGAATTCGGCCAGAAGAAAGTTGATTGACGCTGGTTCTGGCCAATGAAGTCGCAACAGAAGCACCTGGAATAACCAATGAGCCTTGCGCTTGACCAAAAACTTGGCCATTGGCCGCGCGCAATGGCGTCATTAACAATGTACCGCCACGCAAACTTTTAGCGTTTGCAAGAGAAGATACCGTCACATCCATGGCTTGACCGGGACGTGCCAAGGCAGCCAGCTCAGCTGTAACCATGACTGCTGCTGCGTTACGAGCTTGCAAATTAACGCCAGGTGGAATCGATACACCCAAAGAGTTCAACATCGTGACAATAGTTTGTCCTGATACTGGGTTAGTGCCGCCTGAATCACCGGTGCCATCCAAACCGACCACTAAACCATAACCAATTAACTGATTAGGTCTTTGACCTGAAATGACAGCCATGTCTTTAAGGCGTTCAGCCCAGCTCAAATTGGTGCTGATTAAAAGCACCACGGCCAACAAGCTTTGAATAAAGTGACGGGGCTTCATAATCTAAACCTTAATTTGGCGAGTAGCGAACAAACAATTTTGTAAGCCAACCGGGATTCTTGATTTCATCGGTAATTCCAGCGCCACGATATTCAATGCGCGCGTCGGCCACCTGAGATGACAAGATGGTATTGCCCTGCAAATTAACGGGGGACACAATGCCACCAAAACGAATCACCTCTTCTTCGTTGCCAACAGCCAATCGCTTCTCTCCCCCCACATTGAGATTGCCATTGGGTAGAACTTCTAAGACGGTCACAGTGATCGTGCCACTGAATTGGTTAGAAGCCGAAGAGCCACCCTTGCTATCAAAATTAGTACTACCAGCACTATTTAAACCACCCGAAAGCGTCCTATTATTGGCCGTGCTTGTGGGTGTACCCGTTTGATTGATCAGTGCGTTAAGCCCAATGTTGGCATTGTTTGCCGAGTTACGACTTGCAACAGTACCGACGTCTTTACTGGCGCGGGTAGTTTCATTCAGTAAAACTGTGAGGGTATCGCCTACCCGAACAGCTCGGCGATCTTCAAATAAACCGCGGTATGGCGCTGGGTTCACTTGGGAAGCTGGAACCAATGATCCACGACTCGTAACCACAGCTTCCTGGACTTGAGGACGAATGGTGGTTTCGCTACTTAACAAAGACTGTTTATTAGCAGATGGTAATTCAGCACAGCCCACCAATGTGGCGAGCATCGTCATGAGCAATGCAATATTTTTCATCACAATTGTCCTAACTTTTGAAGGATCTGATCTGAAGCAGAAACTGATTTGGCAGTAATTTCATAAGCGCGTTGAGCAGCGATCAAAGAAACCAATTCTTCTGCGACGTTCACGTTTGATTGTTCAGTGTAAAACTGACTGATAGAGCCAAAACCTGCTTGGGTTGCAGTACCAGTAATTGCGCTGCCAGAAGAAGGTGTTTCGAAATAAAGACCACCACCGACGGAAGATAAACCTGCAGGGTTAACAAAATTAACAATGCCAATTGTTCCAGCGGAATAGGTGCGAGGGGGTGTCGTGATGCCCTTGTAATAAGTGACGGTACCATCAGTGCCAATCACAATGTCAGTAGCATCAGCGGGTATGTTGATTCGATTCCCATTGTTATCAAGCAATGCACTTCCGCTGGGTGTGACAATATCGCCGTTCTGTGAACGCATGAAATTACCAGCACGTGTATAAGCGACACCACTGCCAGTTGAAACTCGGAAAAAACCATTGCCGTTGATGGCCATATCTAATGGATTTTGACTTTGAAGCAAAGATCCGGCGCTGTTAATTCGCTGAGTTGCAGAGATGCGTGAACCATTACCTGCTTGCAGACCAGCTGGTAAATAATTGTCATCTGCTGCGAAATTAGGTGTGCCAGAGTTTTCGGTCAATCCAGGACTGCGTAAATTTTGATAAAGCAAATCCTCAAAAATTGGACGTGCACGCTTGTAGGCAGTCGTCGAGACGTTTGCCAAGTTATTGGAAATGGTGTCTAGGCTGGTTTGCTGCGCATCCAGGCCTGTTTTAGCTGTCCAAAGTGATCTCAACATTTTCTAACTCCTCATTGACTCGCGTCTTTAAACTCTAGACAGAGACATCAAAGTCCCTGCGGATTTTGAATTTTGCTCAGCCGCTTGCACTAAACGAATATTCAAATCAAACAAACGGTTTTGGGCAATCATTTGCACCATGGCTTGAGCAGCATTCACATTGCTGCCCTCCAATGAACCTTGCAACACTTTCACGTCCTCTGAAGCTTCTAGCTCTTCTGCCGTCCCAAATAGTCCATCTGGCAAGCGCTCAAGGGTGTGAGGCAATGGATTGACCAGCTTCAATCGTGCAACTAAGGTATCTAACATCTGACCAGGCAGCGTGACCCAAATCGTGCCGTTACCCAAAATTTGAATATCTTGGCCACCTTCAGGAATTTGGATTTCAACGCCTTGATCATCTAGCACGTTCAATCCTGAAGAAGTCACCAAAAATCCCTGCGCATCCAAATGAAACTTTCCTGAACGTGTATACGCTTCCTGACCATCACCACGTCTAACAACAAACAAACCTTGTTCTTGAATCGCAACATCCAAAGGATTGCCAGTGGGCGATACTGAACCGGGTGTCCAGTCTGCGCCTGGCGTTGAATCCACCACAAAAGCACGTGAATCTGCGCTTGCACCATCTACAGGTACCGCCCTGAACATTGAAAGCATTTCACGGAAACCAGGCGTTTGTAGATTTGCCATGTTGTGCGTTGTGGTGGCCAGCTGCCCCATGGCGTGCTTAGCACCCGTCATCGCGGTGAATGCAAAACGATCAATCATGATTCAAAGTTTGATATGTGAATGAAGTCATTAACCAACCATCTGCAAGGTATCGCGCAAGGTTTGATCGAAAGCTTTCATACTTTGCGAGTTGGCGCTATAGGAGCGTTGCAACACCATCAGTCGAACCAGTTCGTTGGCCAAGTCAACCGTGGAGGATTCAAGGGCTTGGCCCTTGATTTCTCCAAAAATACCCGTACCACCACGACCGACTAAAACACCCTCAGCTGCGTGCTCAGTTCCAGACATGACAGAGGCTGCAAATGCATTTTTTCCCACTGGAATGAGGCCTTCAGCAGCATCAAAATGAACCAATGCAAGTTGACCGACATACTGCAATTTCCCAGAACCATAGACCCCCACAATTCGACCTTCGTTGTCGACGGTGACGTTGGTTAAGCGTGCTAAAGGCTCACCGTTCTGGGTGCTGTGTGTAATCTGAAATGGACCAGCCTCTAAACTTGTGTCTGTCAAATTCAAATCAAACACCAAATCAGAGCTGCCACCAGCTTGGTTGGTCACACGGGTTGAAAGTTTGGTCACTGTGCTGAACATTGGATTGCCAGAAAGATTGTCTGTGACCAATGCATCAATATTTCTTCCGCCAATGAAACATAATTCTGAGACTTCTTTATAGCCGAGTACACCAGGGGTTTGCGGCGTCAGTGCACGGTTAGAAGTTGTCGTTGCATCGTTGTAATCGAAAAAGCGACCATCCAATGATGCATAAACCTCGACCTTGGCCATGGTCGTTGTCAATACTTCTGTTGCAACACCCGTCTGTTTTTTATTGCTGAAACCTTGCATGGTAATTTCAGTACCATCTGGGGCAATTAGGGTCATGTCTAAACTTGGCTTGAAGACAGTTAGCTTGTCGCCACTCGTTATGCTGATAGCACTAGATGCGGTAATCGTAAATGGCGAGGTGGGTAGTGATGAAACGACAGTCTTTCCTGAGTCCACGCCATTGACAAAAATTCGATCACCAACACTTGCCGTAGAAAGCGCCGCAGCAGGCGTAATCGTTGTACCTGTCGTAGTTGCTGATGCTGTCGTGCTATGTCTAGGCGCATAAAATGTGACTGCCGCACCAGAAGGTACGACCACTGCGGAAGTTGTTGTCAGGCTTGTTGTTGTGCCGCCAGCAGAGACAGTCGCACCAGAATCAACACCGTTGACAAAGACTCGCATACCGGTGACATCTACAGGACTTCCAGCATTTGCAGCAGCGGTGGACACGGAAATAGTGATAGAAGAACTGGATGCCGAAGCCTGTGAACTGGCATTGGATGGTGAATCCATGCGAAGCACTGAATTTGGATTGATTGTCACCAACGTTGCGCCAAGCGTGTTGGGCGAAGACGCCCGACTTGGCGAGTAGGTGTAGCCATTGACGCCCGAAGTAATCGTTAAATTGGCATCACTGACTCGTCTGTAGTAGACCTCTAAGGTGTGTGAATTACCTTCATTGTCAAATACAGTTTGCGTGGTCTTGTTGTTGAATGTTGACTGCGTTGGATCAAATGAAACATTGGCAGTTGAAGTAAACGCAGTGCTGGTTGAGTCCAGCATCGCAGAAATTCGCGAAGTAGACGTTTCATTACCTGGCAGGTTGCTGTCGGGCATCAACAAACGACCGCGTTTTTGATGTCCGTTTTTATCAACACCGCCGTCCATATAGTCATCTGTCACAGAGTTACCATCACGTGCAGGCTGGTAACCCGTTAAGTACATACCATTTTCATTAACGATATATCCTTGCTTATCTACTGCAAATTGTCCATTGCGGGTGTAATAGACAGCAGAAGGATCAACATTGCCATCGCCAGAACCTTGCAGCAAACGGAACATGCCTTTGCCACTGATCGCTAAATCCAATGGATTAGCAGAGTTTGTAATAGTTCCTTGGAGCATGGGTCGACGAACTCCCAGGGATTGCGTGCCCATTCCAACCCGCGCTTGATCTGCTGGATTAATTGCTTTTACGAATTGATCTGCAAAGACATACTCGCCGGCTTTGTAGCCAACTGTGTTTGCATTGGCAATGTTATTACTGGTTGTATCAATGGCAAGAGATGTGTTCTGCAATCCAGCAAGTGCAATGGTGTAGTTACTCATTTCAGGTTCCTCGGGTAAAAATCGTTGAATGTTGAGAGAATCAAATGGCAAGCCATTTGAGGATGTCGGTTGACAGAATATTGCGCCCATCGCTCAAACCCACTCTGAGGTCTGAACCGTCTTGTCCAATGCTGGCCACCATGGCGCCCACATAGGAATTTGGATAAGAAAGCTTGCCTTGCGAATCGGTTGCTGTCAGCTCCAAGGTGTACATGCCTTGCGCTACTTGTTGACCTGAATCGTCAGCGCCATCCCAAATGAAATCGGTCACGCCAGAGGGTGTCGCACCAAAGTCAAATTGACTCACAATTTGTCCGTTGGTATCGCGAATCACCGCCTTGAGTGAACTGGCCGATGTGTCCAGCTTGGCAGCCATGCTGATGGGGCTACCCGTGTAATAGGCTTTTGAACCCGCAGACAGCGCCGTTTTGCCCACACTGGAAGCCAAGTTCATGAAGTTAGCAGACTGCATTTGCGCAACCAAGGAATTCACCGAAGTGTTCAACTTATTGATGCCATCTACCTGGTTCAAAGCAGCCAGCTGAGCGGTCATGGCTGCGTTGTCCATGGGATTTAAGGGGTCTTGATTTTGCAACTGCACTGTCAACATCTTTAAGAAGTTTTGTGACAGGTCTTTGGCCGAAGTGCCATTGCTGGTCGATGCAGCAGGCGCTTTGGTAGGGTCATAGACTGGAATGTCGCTAATGCTGGTGGACATGTGTGTTTCCTTTATTTACCAAGATCAAGTGTCTTGAGCAACAACTGTTTGGTGGTGTTCATCATTTCCACATTGAACTGATAAGCACGTGAGGCAGACACCATGTCCACCATTTGCTCTGCAGGGTTCACATTGGGCATGACCACATAGCCTTGCGCATTGGCCAATGGATGGCCCGGGCGATATTCCATACGGGGCGCAGCGTCGCTTTCCACAATGCGGGCCACTTTGACGCCCTGCCCTGCTTGACCATTGCGTGGCTCTGCTTGGAAAACCGCATGACGTGCACGATAAGGCTGGCCATCTGCACTCACTGCAGTTTCTGCATTGGCCACATTGGAAGCAATCAGGTTCAAACGCAAAGACTGCGCGACCAAACCCGTTGTGCCCACATCAAAAGTGCCCAGTAAGCTCATGAGGGTTGTCCCGTGATGGCGGACAAACGAGTCCGCAACGTGGAGCCCAAGAAGCTCAGCGCACTTTCAGTGAAAAACGAGTTCTTCACAAAGTGACCGCGTTCAATGTCTGGGTCAACCGTGTTGCCATCAACTGAAGGCTGAATTGGCACACGAAACATTTTGTTGGGCCCGCCCACTCGAACAGGCACATCTATGTGCGCTTGATGGGTTAAGTCGAGCCCCAAAGAGCTTGGATCTGCTTGGCCCGCTAGACGTGCTTGCAGCACGGAAGGAAAATCAATGTCGCGTGCTTTGTAGTTGGGCGTGTCAGCGTTGACCAAGTTTGAGCTCAGCACTTCATGGCGGAAACTGCGCAGCTTGAGTGCGTTCTCACCAAAAGTTAGCGGGTCATAACGGGGTACGGTGTTCACTTTTAAATCCGGTTCTACAAAAGTTGTTTGGAGATACCTTCGCAAACCCCGTGCCAGCCCCTAAAACCACTGCAGAAGCGCCTTTTGACCCATTTAAGTGGTACAAATAGCCGAAATCTCAGGGAGATGCGGTTTTCGCGGCAAAATTTGCAGGCACGGTCTGTAGCGACTTGGAAATTTATGCCGGGCAAACGCAAAGCGCTTTCAGACTTTGAACACAACGAACCTCTTGAGCACAATTGGCTGAACCCTCTGACTCTAGCGAAGACAAAGAACTAGAACCGACCGAGCGGCGGCTTGAACGTGCTCGTGAGGAAGGTCAATTTGCACAATCGCGCGACCTCACCACCCTCATCGTCTTGGTGCTCTTCACAGCGTTTCTTTTAAGCGCTGGTAGCGCACTGATGAGTGGCCTGGTGGCTTTGGTTAAAGCCGGGCTGACTTTCGACTCAAGCCAAGACTGGCAAGACCATCTTTTTGTGTGGGCTGCAGGCCCGCTCATGAAAAGCTTCTTATGGGTCTTGGCCATCATCGTGCCGCTTTGGTTTGTCACATCTCTGGCCCCCTTGGCCTTGGTCAAGTTCAGGCCCGTATGGGCTTTCAAAATGAACCCGGATCGACTGGACCCCATTGCTGGCTTTGGCCGAATTTTTTCGACCCAAACCTTGACCGAGGTTTTAAAGAACATCCTCAAAGTGATTGTCATTTTTGGCGTGGGCGTGACCTATGTCGTCAGCCTGTTCAGCAGCTTGAGCGTGCTGACTCAGCAAGACTTCAAGCAGGCGCTCTTTAACAGCGTGGGTCTCATTGAAACTGGCTTGCTCCTGCTGCTCATGCCCATTGTGTTAGTTGCGGGCGTGGACGTGGTCATCCAATGGTTCAACTTCCAAAAGCGCATGAAGATGAGCCCAGAAGAAATGAAGCAAGAAATGAAGGAGAGCGAAGGCTCACCTGAATTGCGCAACAGATTGCGTCAGCGTCAGAGGCAAATTGCAACTTCACGCATGATGTCTGCCATTGAAAAAGCCGATGTGGTGCTGGCCAACCCAGATCACTATTCAGTCGCACTTCGCTACGACCCTGAAAAAATGCGCGCGCCCATTGTGGTTGCCAAGGGCGTGGACGAGGTGGCCCTCATCATTCAAACTTTGGCGCGCGAAAATCAGGTGCCCATTGCACGAATTCCACCTTTGGCCAGAATGCTGCACCGTCATTTGAAAGTGGGGGAACCTATACCCGCTGCATTGTTTGAGGCAGTTGCCAAGGTCTTGGCATGGGCTTACGAGTTGAAGCAAGCCTCTGGGGCCAATGAGCTGCCGTTGCCTGACATTGGCACATTGCCCGAGATGGAGGCTAAGGTTTGACCAAGAGTCCTGCGCGAATGAGCTCGAATGGTGATTCCAAAGCGCGCTGTATCAAGTCGCCAAAGGAAGGCAGCAGCAAAGTGAGCACCAGAAAGACCACTGGAATCATGATGGCAAAGCCCACCGAAAACAAATTCATTTGTGGGCTGACGCGGGCCAGAACAGCCTGCGTCATGTTGAACAAGAAGTAAATCACGATGGCTGGCAAAGCCAAGATCAGCCCCAACGCAAAGGCCTCTTGAAACAAGACCAGCACCGAGCCCCAGTGCCAAGCAGCAGGCCAAGTGCCCAAGGGCAACACCAGGAAGCTTTGAATCAAAACGTCCAGCATGACCAAATGCACATTGAGTGAAAATGCCAACGCCAAAGTGAGCATGCCCAGCAATTCACCCACCAAGCCCGAAGCCAAATTAGGGTCTTGCTGCAATGTGGCAGCAAAACTCAAACCCGATTGCTGCGACAACACATCGGCCAGCATGTCTACCGCAGTGAGCCCCACTCGAATCATCCAACCTGATGCCAAGCCAATGGCAAGCTCAATGAAAACCAGGGAATAGCCTGGCGGTAGAGTGGACAGCTCTGGTAGATTTTTTTGGACCAGAGGTAACAATGAGAATGCCAAAACTAACGCAAGCAGGACCCGCAACCTCAAGGGTGCTGCTCTGAATGCGAACAAGGGCATGGCCAAAAAGCAACCCAGCAAACGAACGGAAATGAGCATCCAGACCGTGACCGTCTGAGTCATCCAATCGGGACTAATGGGCAACATGAGTGTTAGCGCAAAATATCTGGCAGTTCCATGATCACCTCGCGGAGGTAATCTACAAATAGCGCCAGGCTCACAGGCCCTGCCACCAGCAACACTAAGGCTATCACCAGAAGCTTGGGAATGAACGCCACTGAGCTTTCATTGACGGACGTAGCGGCTTGCAAAATACCAATGACCAAACCCACCACCAACAGCGCAATGAGCACAGGGCCGCTTAAAACAAACGCCATCCAAAGCGCTTTGAAGGTAACTTCAATGACCAGGCCTGAATCCATGTCAGGTCACCTTGAAACTGTTGACCAAGGAGGCGGCGAGCAATGACCAGCCATCGGCCAAAGCAAAAACAACCAACTTCAGAGGCAGTGAAAACATCATGGGCGAGACCATGACCATGCCCAGTGATGTGAGGATACTGGCCACTGCAAAATCGATGGCCAGGAAAGGCAAGTAAATCATGAAGCCAAACAAGAACCCTGTTTTGATTTCAGAAACAGCAAAAGCGGGAATCAATAATGTCATGGGCACATCGGCACGCGTTTGTATGGGCTGACCCCACAAGCGCACAAACAAATTGAGATCGTCTTTGTTGGTTTGTGACAGCATGAACTGCTTCAGCGGCTCCGTGCCAATGGTGACAGCTTCTTCAAAACCTATCTTGCCTGCAGACAAGGGCAAATAAGCATCGTTGTACATGGCCATGAAGATGGGGTTCATCACAAACAAGGTGAGGAAAACAGCAAGTCCAATCAAAACCAAATTAGGCGGCATGCTCTGCAATCCCAAAGCTTGTCTGAGCATGGAAAACACAATCAAAATTCGAATGAAGCTGGTCATGAGCATGAGCGCAGCGGGCAAGAAAGAAAGCGCAGTGAGTGCCAAAAGTGTTTGAACGGGTACTGCGTAAACTGTGCCCGCTTTGGACGAGGTGGCTGTCACCAAGGGCAGATTTTGCGCAATCGCCCAACCGCCGCAACTTAACAATACAAGCGCTAACAAGCCTTTCAGCCAAGGCGAGACCATGAATGATTTGAAGTTCATGCGCTGGTCTTTCCAGAAAGCAGGGCCTGCAATTGGCTTGAAAAGCCAGCTGGCAAGGCCGCATTGCCCAGCGTGGGCTCAAAACTTTCCAATTCTGTGAGGTAGCTAATTTGGCTGGGTGTGTGGCCTAACGCCACAATGCGGTCGCCCATGCGAACCACCAGCAAGCGTTCTCTGGGCCCAACGGGGAAAGCCGCTAGAAGTTGAATTTGTCCGCCAGTGGCCGTGCCCTGTGTGCCCCTGCGGTAGAGCCATACCACCACCGCCACCAACACCACCAACATCGACAGGGTGATCAAACCTAACCATGCGCCACCCCACAAAGAGGATGAGCTGGCCGGCGCTTGCGCAGCGCTGCTGAATGGCGCTGCTGTCTGGGCCTGCACGCTCCAAATGAAAATTCCGAAAAGGGTTCCAACTAGGGTGCGTGCATGAAATTTCATAGTTTATCGACTGGTTTTTCGTAATCGTTCCGAAGGTGAAATGATATCAGTCAGACGGATACCATAACGATCGTTCACGATAACGACTTCTCCCTG
>Ga0114974_10002257_pt1 | contig 14822 bp, 14 predicted proteins | sample S_130206_EF_Meta_FD_87318 | JGI IMG/M metagenome (GOLD analysis project Ga0114974, IMG submission 87318) | Freshwater microbial communities from Lake Simoncouche, Canada to study carbon cycling - S_130206_EF_MetaG | ecosystem: Environmental > Aquatic > Freshwater > Lake | place: Lake...
AGCGATTGAACGCCGAGCAATTCCAATATGCCAATATTGCTGCCCAGGATATTAGCCAGGGTGGAAGCCCATTTATACAAGGAATGCCGCAATAATTGACATTGACATGATTTCGGGTAATATCACCCCAAACCTTACCAGTTGGGTCAACTGGGTAAATTCTTGGAGTAATCCATGTCTGAAGTGCAAGAAGCACCAAAAGTTGCCGCTAACGTGGTGACAAGTGAGAATTTAGCTGAGTTCAACGCCAAGAAGATGGGTTTAGCTGATAGAGCGCCTGTTGAGGCTGTGGTCGAGGAATCTCCCACAGAGCCGACAGAAACGCAAAGCCAGAGTGAGCCGCTTGGGGAAGATGAAGCGACAGCGACAGAGGAAAGAAAACGCAATCCAAAGCTGGAATTGAGGTTTGAAAAGATAACCAAGCAACGCGAAGAAGCAAGGCAAGAAGCCAAGCGGGAACGGGAAGCGCGGGAATCTTTGGAGGCCAAGATCAGGGAACTAGAGGGCAAGGTAACCCCGAAAGCGGAAACCCAACCAACTGGTGAACCCAAGCCAGAGAACTTCAGCGATATGTATGAATACGCCAAGGCGTTAACAGACTATCGGGTTGAACAGAGGATGGGCGAGGAAAAGCAGAAGGAAGCACAGGCGAAACAGCAAGCCGAACGGGAAAAGGTCATTAGTGCCTGGACTGATCGGGTCAAAGCTGCCAAGTCTGAAATGCCTGATTTTGACGATATGGTTGGTTCTGCTGACGTTGTTGTGAGCAACGAAGTGCGGGACGCAATCTTTGAATCAGATGTAGGGCCACGCATTCTGTATCACCTTGCCGAGAATCCCGAGTTTGCAGAGAAACTTTCTGGCATGACGGTGGCATCGGCTTTAAGAAGCATTGGAAAGCTGGAAGCCCAGTACGAAAAGACTGAGCCAACATCTAAGACTGTTGTTGGGAAAAGTAAAGCGCCAGCGCCGATTAACCCAATCAGATCGGCGGCAAACGGCAGAGATGTGCCCCTTACCAGCGATGGTAAATTTGAAGGGTCATATCAAGCCTACAAAGCCGCACGAATGGCAGGGCGAATCCGCTAAATCAATCTTTTTTTAAGGAAATGAAATGAGCAACAATCTGCTTACCATCTCCATGATCACCAACGAAGCGTTGATGGTCTTGGAAAACGAGTTGACCTTCTCCTCAGAAGTTGACCGCAACTATGACGATCAATTTGCCGTTAGCGGCGCAAAGATCGGTAACACACTGAACGTTCGCCGTCCTGGTCGTTTTATTGGAACGTCTGGCCCTGCGCTGAATGTTGAGGATTTCAACGAGACTTCTGTGCCTGTCACTTTGTCTACACAGTTTCACGTTGATACCCAGTTCACCACGCAAGATTTGGCGTTGTCATTGGATATGTTCTCTGACCGTGTGCTAAAACCCGCTGTTGCCGCTGTTGCCAACAAGATCGACTTTGACGGTCTGACGATGGCAAAGAACAACACCGCCAACATCGTTGGTACGGCTGGCACTCCCCCAACCTCCTTGCTCACCTACTTGACCGCTGGTGCGTTTTTGGATGCCGAGGGCGCACCCCGTGATGGTCGCCGTTCATGTATCGTTGAGCCTTTCACGGGCGCAACCATTGTGGACAGCTTGAAGGGTTTGTTTGTCCCATCAGACATGATTAGCAAGCAATACCAAAAAGGCATGATGGGCCGTGACTCTGCTGGTATGAACTGGAAGATGGATCAGAACGTTGTGAACCAGACGTTTGGGTCTTATTCCACCGCGACTCTGGCTTGCGATACCGCAACGGCTACTGGCTTTTTGGCAACTGGTTGGGCACAAACCTCTACCATTGCACTGACTGCCACCACCGCTACCGCTGGTTTGCAAGTTGGTGACGTTATCCAGATCGCCAACATTTACGCTGTCAACCCCCAAAACCGTAGCGCATACGGTTCGGGCAAGCTGCGTAACTTTGTTGTGACTACCGCTGTGACTGTTGCCACCTCTGGCACAACCTCTGTGACTGTCAGCCCCGCTGTAATCACAGGTGGTCAGTTCCAAAACGTGACTGTGACCAGCACCAGCGCAACCGCCGCCGTGACCCCATTTAACAAATTGGGTACTGTGTCGCCGCAAAACATCGTAATGCACAAAAACGCATTCACCTTGGCTACGGCTGACTTGGAACTGCCAGATGGCGTTGTGTTCGCTGGTCGCGCAAGCGACAAGGAACTGGGACTGTCAATGCGTGTCGTGCGTCAGTACACTATCAACAACGATTCGATTCCGACTCGCGTTGATGTGCTGTACGGTTGGGCCCCTTTGTACCCTGAGTTGGCTTGCCGCGTTGCAGCTTAACCATTAACTATTGGAGAAAACATCATGGCAAATCCAGGCGCAGCCACTACCGTCACCAACCACCCGAGCAATCTGGCAACCAATCAAGCCCTGCGCTTGATCGCTTCTGCTCAATCGGTTGACCTTAACACCGTTGGCGACACCATTGCACCAATCTTGGTTGCTGGTCGAGTTAGCGTTCAAAGCATTATCGTGACCAACGCATCGGTCAGCTTGACCACGGCACAACTTGCCGTGTACACAGGCGCTGCCGCTACGGGCACTGCTGTTAAATCAGCTTATGCTTTGTCAGGTAACACCGCCGCATCAACTGTTGTCGTAACTGCCGCAACCTCAACTGCTGCAATCACTTCAACGCCGTTGTATCTGCGTTGTACTACCGCCCAAGGCGCTGCCGCAACCGCTGACATTTTTGTTTACGGCTACGACCTGACCTTCTTGCCTTAAAACGGGCATGAACTAAGTGAAAGAGCCGCCCTCAAAAGGGGTGGCTTTTTCTCTTTTGAAGCATATAATTTGTTTAAAGGGGAAACTTATGTCAAGCAACTACGCACAGATTTCAGCTACAACTATCATCAAAACTCAAGCGGCAAAATTAAAAGGAATTTTTGTAAGTTCTGCATCTGCCACACCAACCATTGTTGTTTATGATGCACAAACTGCAACCACTACCGTTAAAGTGATCGATACATTTACCCCTGTATCAGCAACAAATTATTCTTTTTTTGATGGAATTTCAGCAGAACATGGGCTTTACATTGTGATTGGCGGTACTGTTAGTTGCACCGTTTACTACGAGTAAAACATGACCACAGCGGTCACCCAGACCACAAATATTGTCCCAGTTCAAGGGGTTTTTGCCCCTGAGCCAACCTTTGCCCTCCAATATTTTGTTGGCCCTGCTGGAACGCCTTTTTATGCCCCACTAGACCCTAACATTGATGGCGCAACGATCACCAACAGCACGATCAACAGCACCACCATTGGCGCAACCAGCCCCAGCACGGGCATTTTCACTAACATTAGCACCACCACAGGCACAATCTCAACCACCCCTGCGGGTGACACAGACATTGCCAACAAAGGCTATGTAGATTCAGTGGCGCAGGGTTTAGATGTAAAAGCATCGTGCGTTTATTCAACCACAGCAAACATTACTTTGTCGGGCTTGGGTACGCAAGCAGGGGGTGATTGGGCATCATCTTTAACCGTTGGAGACAGGGTTTTAGTTAAAAACCAAACTTTAAGCCAGTTCAACGGCATTTATGTGGCGGCATCTAGCACCTGGGCACGATCAACAGACATGAATGTTTGGGCAGAAGTTCCATCAGCATTCACGTTTATTGAATCAGGCACAACCCTAGCAGATACGGGGTGGGTGACCACGGCAAATGCTGGCGGCACAATTGATGTGACTGCCATGCCTTGGTCGCAGTTTTCTGGGGCAGGGTCTTATTTAGCGGGTACTGGATTGACCCTGACGGGAAATACATTTAGCGTCACAAACACAGCGGTGACTGCGGCGGCTTATGGGTCGGCATCATCAGTTGGTACTTTTACGGTCAATGCCCAAGGCCAATTAACTTTGGCGGCAAGCACCAGCATTGCCATTGCGGGAACACAGATTACCAGCGGCACGATTGACAGCGCCAGATTGTCAGGCAGTTACTCAGGCATTACGGGTTTGGGTACTTTGGGCAACCTGACGGTCACCAACACCATCACGGGGTCAGTATCTGGCAACGCTGCCACGGCAACATCTGCAACCAATATTGCAGGGGGCACGGTTGGGGCGGTTGTCTACCAAAGCGGTTCTGGCGCAACAGCATTTTTAAGCGCTGGCACGAATGGACAAGTTTTAACTTTGGCGGCTGGTTTGCCGTCCTGGGCCACGCCAACTGTGGGTACGGTCACATCAATTGCCCAAACGTTTACTGGCGGTATTATTTCGGTTACTGGTTCACCCATCACCACAAATGGCACTTTAGCGCTAACTGTGGCGGGTACGAGTGGCGGCATTCCTTATTTTGCAAGCGGCACAACCTGGGCAACATCTGCGCTGTTGGCGGCAAATGCTTTAATGACGGGCGGCGGGGCTGGAGTAGCGCCTAAAACGGTCACCACGGGAACAGGGGTGGTTACAGCACTTGGGGTTAACACAGGCACTGCTGGCGCTTTTGTGGTCAATGGTGGGGCTTTAGGTACGCCATCTAGTGGCACGGTTACTAATTTGACGGGCACGGCATCCATCAACATTAATGGAACGGTGGGGGCAACCACGGCGGCAGCGGGAAAATTTACCACCATTGATTTCAGCAGCACACTGGCGGTTTCTGGCGTAACAGGCACATCGGGGCAAGTTTTAACATCAGCGGGTGCAAGCGCACCAACCTGGACAACGCCAACCGCTTACGCCACGGTCACAGATGACACTACCACGGCAACAGTTCGATACCCGCTGTTTGCCAACCAAACCACTGGAAATTTATCAACTGAATTTGTTAGTTCAACAAAACTTCAATACACCCCAAGCACAGGCACATTGGCTACGACTGTGTTTAGCGGGTCGGGTGCAAGCCTGACAAGCCTCCCAGCGGGTCAGTTATCGGGCACGATTCCTAGTGGTGTATTGGGCAATTCAAGCCTTTTTATTGGCACGACCACAATTGCCCTCAATCGGTCAAGCGCCAGCCAATCTCTGACGGGCGTGAACATTGATGGTTCGGCAGGGTCTGCGACAACTGCAACAACAGCGACAAACGCAACCAACACGGCAATTACAGATGACACAACAACCATAACTGCTGTATATCCGACATGGGTTACCACAACAACAGGTAATCTGCCGCAAAAAACATCATCTACTAAATTAAGTTTTATTCCCAGCACGGGTGTATTGACTGCAACAGGATTTGCTGGTGCGGGTACAGGGTTAACAGGCACTGCGTCTAGTTTAAATATTGGTGGTAATGCCGCAACAGCTACATCTGCCGCAACTCTTACAACAGGAAGAACATTAGCCATTACGGGCGATTTGGCTTACACAAGTCCAAGTTTTAACGGTTCTGCCAACGTAACTGCGGCTGGTACTTTGGCAACTGTAAATACCAATGTTGGTTCATTTACAAATGCAACTCTTACAGTAAACGGCAAAGGCTTAATTACTGCCGCATCTAATGGTACTGCACCAGTCACATCGGTAACTGCAACAAGTCCTGTTGCGTCAACTGGCGGGGCAACACCTGTAATCAGTATGCCAGCAGCTACCGCATTAGTAAGTGGTTATTTAACTTCTACTGATTGGGCTACGTTCAATAGCAAAGGGTCGGGCACAGTAACTAGCGTAGGACAAACATTTACAGGCGGCATTATTTCGGTTGCTGGGTCACCTGTTACTACATCGGGAACTTTGGCCCTTACTGTTGCTGGCACTAGCGGGGGCATTCCCTATTTCACAAGTGCAACGGGTTGGGCAACATCTGCCGCATTAGCAGCAAACGCGATTGTTTTGGGCGGTGGCGCAGGGGCGGCCCCAGCAACTACCACTACGGGCACGGGCGTTGTTACGGCCCTTGGTGTAAATACTGGCACTGCTGGCGCTTTTGTCGTTAATGGTGGTGCATTGGGCACACCATCAGGCGGGACTGTTACCAACTTAACTGGCACGGCATCCATCAATATCAACGGCACTGTTGGCGCAACAACTGCAAACACTGGTGCATTTACAACCGTTTCTGCAACTGGGGTTATTACATCTACGGTTCTAACTGGAACTGCACCGCTGACGGTGGCTTCAACCACACAGGTTGCTAATTTAAATGCGGCCACATCTGGAACAGCAACCAATGCAACAAACGTTGCGATCACAGATGACACCACCACAGCGGCAGAAATGTACTTGTCTTGGGTAACAGCAACCACAGGAAATTTGCCAATCAAGGTATCATCCACTAAACTCAAATTTAATCCATCCACGGGCGTTCTGACCGCCACGGGCGGGGTCACAGGGGGCGCATTCTGATGTGGAAAATTCTAGAAATCCAAGCCGATGGCGATTTGATCACAGGCGCACGGTATTTCTGCGCTAAAAATGGGGTGGAAACTGAAGGTTGGTGGAAGTTTTACGAACCTGTTTTGATCGTTCCATTTGCTGATGTGACCGAGGATATTGTGATCGGCTGGGTGACCGCTGACATTGGCGCACAGGTTGAGGCCCGATTAGATGAACAAGCTGCGGCAACCCAACGGGTAGTTGTCGCCCCCTGGTTGCCCCAGGTCTTTACACCAAGCATTTGAGGAATCAATATGGCAGTATTTTTATCACCAATTGGCGGCGCTGGATGGCAGTTTTTCAATAACGATGGCACGGTTTTGTCGGGGGGATTAATTTACACCTATTTAGCGGGAACAACAACGCCGCAAGTAAGTTACACAACAAGTGCTGGCAATGTCGCCCATTCAAATCCAATTGTTTTAAATTCTGCTGGGCGTGTGCCAACTGGTGAAATTTGGCTTACACCAAACCAATACAAATTTTCAATTTTTACAGCAACAAGCACACTAATTTCAACTTATGACAATATTTCTGGAATTGGTGCGGCAGAATATCAAGTTCAAAACTTTACTGGCACAGGGTCGCAAACCATATTTACATTGAGTTCTGCATCATTGGATGAAAACTTCACGTTTGTATATATTAATGGTGTATATCAGCAGAAAAACACTTACACCGTGTCAGGCACAACTTTAACGTTTTCGCAAGCGCCCCCATACACTTCATCCATTGAAGTCATGTTCAATTAAGGTTAAGCATGGCACAAACAGGTTTTACCCCCATTCAGCTGTATTCATCTAGTACAGCTACCAATGTGCCGTTGGCGGCTAATCTTGCCACGGGCGAATTGGCAATTAACATCACTGATGGCAAACTGTTTTACAAAGACAATTCGGCGGCGGTGCAAGTCATTGGATGGAAAACTGTCCCTGCTACTGCTGGCGGCACAGGCCAAACGTCTTATGCGGTGGGAGATTTGATTTACGCAAACACCACTACAACCCTAGCAAAACTTGCCGATGTAGCCACGGGCAATGCCCTTATTTCGGGCGGTGTATCAACTGCGCCAAGCTGGGGCAAGATTGGTCTAACCACGCACGTTAGCGGGACACTTCCCGTTGCCAACGGTGGGACTAATTTAACCTCATACACAATTGGCGATATTGTTTATGCTTCTGGTGCAACAACCCTTGCATCATTAGCAGATGTGGCAACTGGGAATGCGCTTATTTCTGGTGGCGTTGGAGCTGCGCCTAGTTATGGAAAAATTGGTTTAACCACTCATGTTAGCGGAACATTGCCAACGGCAAACGGCGGCACAAACCTGACCTCATTCACCTCTGGCGGTGTTGTTTACGCCTCAAGCACAAGTGCATTGACCACGGGTAGTGTGTTGTCGTTTGATGGCACAAGTTTGGGTATTGGGACGAGTTCGCCCACAAAAAAACTTGAAGTTCAGTCAAGCACTAGTGGTGGACAACAAGCAAGATTTATTGACAACTCAGGTGTTGGTGGTGGAGGTCGTGGCGGTGGTATTTCAATGGGCGGTGTCAGTAATGACACTGGGCCAGTTTATACTGACTACGTTAGGATTCTTGCACTTAAAACAAATGCCACCCAAGGCAATACGGCGGGATTTCTTTTAATTCAAGTCAATGATGGTTCTACAACTGTAAGTGCCATGTCGATTAGTTCTGCCCGTGTTGTTACTATGGACGGTTACGGTGTTGGCACAGCAACATTTTCTGCCGCTGGTGTAATTTCATCTGTATCTGATGAAACGTGGAAAATTAAAGATGGTGTCCCAGTTGACCCAGATGCAATGCTTAAAAAGCTGGAGCCAGGGTATTGGTTCTACAACGATGAGAAAAAAGAAACTTTCGGTGTTGACAGGCAATTAGGTTTTTACGCACAAAACGTAAATGTCGCTATTGGCCCAGAAGCCGCCCCAACTCCAGAAGAAGGAAAGCCGTGGGGCTACTATGACCGTTCTGTTTTGGCGATAACGGTTATGTCGCTGCAAAAAGCATTGGCAACCATTGAATTGCTCAACGCCCGTATAACCAAGTTAGAAGGAACATAAATAATGGCTTTGACTAAAGTTTCTCAATCAATGATTGTTGGCGGTAGCGTAACAATTCAAGATTTTGGCGGTGTAGGTGATGCCACCACAGACGATACAGCTGCAGTTTTGGCAGCATTTGCTGCTGTGCCTGAGTACGGGACGGTTTACCTATCGAACGGTATTTTTAAAATCACGCAAAATATTCACATCACAAAGTCTGTGAACATTATTGGAACAGGTGTTAATTCTGGCTTTTACCTAGATGTAGGAACTAGCGCAGAGGGTATTCGATATGGAAACGTTGAATCGTTAAGTAGCAGCACAGCCCTAATGCACAGTGTGTGGCAAGATTTTGCAATTTACGGCGATGTTGGCTCATGTAAAGACGCGCTTTCTTTATTAGGTTTGATTCAATGCTCATTTATTAATATCCATGTATTGACGGGCACAAGTGCAACAGGATATGCCGTAAGAATGTCATCTTTCCAATCATGCCGCCCAGTTCAATTTAATACAAATCAGTTTTACACTAGATACCCAGTTTCTTGCACAGTACCCGCCAACGGGTTTAGAGGTGCAAAATTAGATGGAACAGCTACTAGCTTAGTTGATTGTGAATTCAATTTAATCGCTGACGGGGGATTGGGTTACGGCATTTTTATGCAAGGTATGCAAGCCAGTGTCTTATCTGGTTTATCCGAAGGCAACTCTGTTTATAACTTAGCCCTAGAAGATTGCTTATACAACAATATCCGTAATTTTTACACCGAAGCTGGGTCTACATTAATATCAATGAGTGATGCGAATGGCGTAAGAAACATATACGGCCCAGGCATTTTTCATAATGGTGCGAATACAGGTCTTAGATTACAAAACTGTAGTAGTTGCATAATTGATGGCGTTACATTAACTAGTTTGCTAATTGATTCGCAATCAACAAATACTAAAATTGGCGCTATTTCTTGTGAGGGCCAAACATCTTCAAACATAACTGACAATGGTGTAAATACAAGTCAGTTAAATGCCAACGCATCAGGTTATCAAAACGTCAATAGGACTGGTCAGTTATCTGACTTTAGCAGCATTGTTTACAACGGTTCATTAGACCGCTGGATTGGTACAACTACCCCTGCTGGGTCGTGGGGAACCGCAAGTGCAACCATGACACGGGAAACCACTATTGTTAAGCAAGGTGTATCGTCAGCTGCGTGTGTTTTAGCAAGCGCATATCCAACCAGTCAAGTGCAACTTTCCGTTCCAATTTCAACTGCTGCGTTTGGGTCAAATCGTGCCACCGCAACTGGGTGGATTTACATCCCAACATCTGGTGGCAACGATATACAAATAAATCTTTTTTACAATGCTGGTGCTGCTGTTATTGGTGCTGACACAATAACAACACGAGATGCTTGGAAAAAAGTTACATTTAGTTTTGATATAAATTACACTGGCATTTATTCAAGTTTAAATATTAACTTTTCATCAGCTACTGGGTCAACTACTTTTTATTTAGACGGTTGGTCAATTACGTTTGGAAATGCTGGTGGTTCGTCATTTTTTACGCCAAATGCTAACGAATTTGTACGCTACACAGGTCAAGCCACATGGAATCCAGGCACTATTAGTGATGGAACTTTTGTAGCCAACAACTTTACAGTGCTCGGCGCAACTTTAGGAATGTCTGCAACAGCGGGTGCTGGTGTAGATGTGGTTGATTGTTTGGTATCAGCTACAGTCACGGCGGCTAATACTGTCACAGTGGTAATTCAAAATGAAACTGGTGGATCAGTAACATTGGGAAGTTCAACTTGGTATGTTTGCGCCACCAACATCACAGTATAAAGGGGAAATCAAATGGCTTTGCAAAAACTTATTCAAACAGAAGGTGATTCATTTATTGAAACACCACTTGGCATAGTAAAAAATGGTAATCAGAAAATTATGTTTTCTGCTTATGTAAAAGTCATCAACATCACAGGTTCTAAAACTCAGCTTAATGCTGAGGTTTTGTTCAAAAGTGACTCGCACAAGTTTACCAAAAACTATCTATTTGTTCCGTCTGTAAGTATAGGGTCTGCAAACTTCATTACTCAAGCCTATGAGTATTTAAAAACATTGCCAGAATTTGCCGATGCTCAAGATTGCTAATCAGATTAAACAACGGGAAACAGGAAAATAAACATGACCCAGCCGATTGACATTATCACCCGAGCCATGAAGGACATTGGCGCTGTCGCCGCTGGTGAAGTGCCAACGGCAGACGAGGCGCAAGATGGCCTGGATATGCTTAACGACATGATTGCTCAATGGTCAAATGAAAACATGATGGTTTTCTATCGATCAGAAATTATTTTTCAGACCACGCAAAACCAAGTTCAATACACTATTGGGCCAAACGGTCAGATGGGGGCCACGTTCACGGGGTCTATTGTTGGCACAACTTTGACCGTCCCAGCCAACGGGGTGACCGCTGGCGGCATTAATATTGGTCAGACGCTATCAGGCACAGGCATCACATCAGGAACAAGAATTGTGGGCTTTACAACGGGCGCAGGGGGCAATGTTAACGAGGGCGGGACGTATACCTTATCCAGCAGTAATACTACGCTTGCGCCAGCTTTCACGGGGTCTATCAGCGGCACAACTTTAACTGTTAGCGCCATTTCTGCTGGTTATTTGGGCGTTGGTTCTGTGATTGCGGGAACTGGTGTTACCGTTGGCACTACGATCACAGCGTTTGTTAGTGGTCTTGGCGGGGTTGGCACATATACCGTTTCGGTTTCCCAGACTGTTGGCAGCGTTGCCATGACGGGAACGATTACGTCTTTTCCAATCACGGCCTATTACGAGCGCCCATTGTCAATTGAATCTGGCTTTGTGCGTGTGGCTACGATGCAAGGCGGGTCAAGCATTGCGGGTGGTTATCTTGACTATCCTTTGTCGATTCTTAGCCTTGAAGAATATCAATCCATCGGCATTAAGCAATTGAGTGGCCCTTGGGCAAAAGCGATTTATTACCAACCCTCTGAGTTGTTGGGGACAATTTATGTGTATCCCAACCCGTCCCAAGGTGAATTGCACTTGTTTACCCAGACGATTTTTAGAGAATTTGCCACGCTGAACGACACCATCCAATTGCCCCAAGGCTATAACATGGCCCTGCGGTGGTGCTTGGCTGAACGCCTGTTGCCGATGTTTGGCAAGGTCAATCAGGTGCAGATTGCCATGATCAATGCCTATGCGGGGCAAGGCAAAGCCACGGTCAAACGCACCAATATGCGCCCAGCACAAATTTCTCGCTACCCTGACAGTCTGATGGTTGGCAGGGCTAGAGATGCAGGTTTTATTATGGACGGCGGTTTCCGCTAAAAAGGAGAAAACATGAGTACCGTAGCAATTTCAGCCTTACCCGTTGGCACAGTCATAAATGCGGCTGATGTTTTGCCGTATGTGCAAGCTGGCACAACTAAACAAATCAGTAAAACATTGTTGTTTACGTCCCCCACAATGGTGGCCCCAATTTTGGGCACAGTTGCAAGTGGAAACATAAGCGCTTGCACAAGTACGGGGATGGTATTGACCGCACCTGTATTGGGAACGGTTGCTAGTGGCAATATCAGTGCTTGTACCAGCACAGGAATGGTATTGACCACTCCAGCGATTGGTGCAGCCACGGGCACTAGCCTGACCACTACGGGCACAATTGTATCCACTGGCACGACTGGTGTTGGTTATGCCACAGGTGCTGGAGGAACGGTCACCCAAGCCACAAGCCGCACCACAGGCGTTACATTAAACAAAACAACTGGTGCAATCACCTTATTCAGCGCAGCGGGGTCTACTGTTGCAGCGACTTTTACTGTAACCAACAGCACCGTGGCGGCAACTGACGTAATCATCTTGAATCAAAAATCAGGTACTGACCTGTACGACTTGATGGTTACTGCGGTGGCTGCTGGTAGTTTTAATATTACCTTTCGCACCACTGGCGGCACAACAACAGAAACACCAGTTTTTAACTTTGCGGTTATCAAAGCAGTTGCGGCTTAAATATGCCTGATTTTGGCTTTGTCGGCACATCTTACGTTGCCCCATCTATTTACCAAGGTGACCAAGAGTGCATCAATTTCTACGCTGAGATTGATTCCTCTAAGCAACCTGGGGACAGGGGCATTGTGGCGCTATACCCCACGCCTGGATTGACCCAAGAAGCGCAACTTCTAGCGGCAGAGGTGCGGGGCTTGCACACTATGTCAGGTGGAACTATCCTGATTGCGGTGGCAGGGAATCGGGTCTATCAGGTCAGCACGGAATTTGTTGCCACGCAGATCGGGACGTTGACCACCAGCACGGGGCAAGTATCCATATCAGACAACATTGACACGGGATATGGCTTGACCGCCTATATTGTGGATGGCCCTAATCGATATACCTGGGTTGCAACCACCAACACATTCACCACTTTGCCTAACACAGACGGGCCTTGGCAGGGTGCATCTGTGGTTGATGTTGTTGACAACTACAACATTTATAACGAGCCAGGAACGCAAAACTGGGCGTGTACTGATCTTGGGTCTAGTCTATCCACCCAAGCCCTGTATGGTACGGCTGATGGGTCATCTGACCTGTTGGTGACGCTGATTGTGAACCAACGACAGGTGTATCTAATTGGGGAAGTGACCACCGAAGTCTGGACAGATGTGGGCAACGTAATCGCAGGGATTACCAGTTTTCCATTCCAACGAGTGCCAGGGACTTCAAGCCAATCAGGGATTGTTGCCAAGTATTCTTTGGCGCGATTGGGTGAAACGTTTGCTTGTGTGGCAAAAGACAACCGAGGTGCGGCAACCATTGAAAAGATGGAAGGTTATACCTGGGTCAGAATCAGCACCCACGCTGTTGAACAGTCTTTGTTGAATTCTGTGGTTTCTGATGCGATTGCTTACACATATCAAATTGAAGGCCATGAGATGTATGTGGTCACCTTTCCCAGCGTTGGGGAATATGGCTTAACTTGGGTTTATGACCTGTCAACCAAAAGCTGGCACAAGTGGTTATCTTGGGATTCAAATCTAGCAATTTACAAGCGCCATCGGTCAAACTGTGCGGCATTTTTTGCCAATAAAAACATTGTTGGTGACTTTGAAAACGGCAAAATTTACAGTTTAGATAACGCTGTATATACAGATAATGGCAACACAATACGCAGACTGCGCCGAGCCATTCACCTGACCCAAGATTTACAACGCCAGTATTTTGATTCTTTCCAGATTCAGTTTCAGCCAGGGGTTGGCTTGTCAATTGGCCCAGGATATGAATCTGAAGGGGTTGTTACCGAAACGGGCAATGTTGCGCCATCAGGCCCATCCTATCAACTTGTCGCAGAGTTTGATTGGGAATACATTGCAACTGAAGCTGGAGAAACCATTACTACCGAATCAGGGGATGGTTTTGAGCCTTTGGTGACAATGGATTACACAGGCCCAGACACAAATGGCGCAGAAATTATCACTAATCAATACACAGCAACCCCAGGATATGACCCCCAGGCCATGTTGCGCTGGTCAAATGATGGCGGCAGCACTTGGTCAAATGAGCATTGGGTCAGCATGGGAAAGATCGGCAACTATGTCAATCGCGCCCTTTGGCGGCGGTTGGGCTGGGCACGGGATAGAATTTTTGAGGTGGCGATTAGTGACCCTGTAAAAGTGGTCATTGTTTCTGCTGAACTAAAAATGTCTGCTGGGGATAACTGATGGCAACCGCAGTCCCAAACAGCAACATCAATATCCCGTATTCGTCATTTCTTGACCCAACCACGGGACGCCCTAGCATTCCCTGGATGCAATGGCTGATGAATCCCAACATCATCACGTTAAACGTACAAAACACCAATATTACGGGTGGAACAATTAACAATGTGACCATCACCAACAGCATCATCAACAGTTCCACCATTGGATTGACTACCCCTGCGGCGGGTAAATTCACTGATTTCACGGCCTTAAATGGGGTTAAAGGGGGCACGTTTTGAACGACCTTGACCTCCCTAGCCATGTCTCACGGGAACAAATAGAAAGCCTCCAGGCCCAGATGGTGACCATGCCACAGGCAGAATTGGTGACAGAACACCAGTTTAGTCTTGGGATGTATATGCGGAAACTGTTTCGCCCTGCTGGTACGCTGATTGTGGGTAAAGTTCATAAAGAACCCCACTTCTTTTTATGTGCTAAAGGCGAGATAATCGCATGGACAGAAAGCGGCATGAAGCGCCTCCAAGCAGGGGATGTGATCGAATCCAAGCCTGGGACAAAGCGGGTGACTCTGGCTGTGACTGATGC
>Ga0114974_10002258_pt1 | contig 14822 bp, 9 predicted proteins | sample S_130206_EF_Meta_FD_87318 | JGI IMG/M metagenome (GOLD analysis project Ga0114974, IMG submission 87318) | Freshwater microbial communities from Lake Simoncouche, Canada to study carbon cycling - S_130206_EF_MetaG | ecosystem: Environmental > Aquatic > Freshwater > Lake | place: Lake...
GGCAGGGTGTTTCGCGGATGTTGTTTACGCTGGTTCCTTCGCTTGTGATCGCGGATCTAGGGGCGGGGGAAGGCCATTTGTCTCAACTGCTGGCAAAGCGGGCTAGTCGCGTCATCGCGGTGGACAACTCGGAAAAGATGGTGGAGTACGGGGCGAGTCTGGCGAGGGAGAATGGCATTCACAATTTGGAATACCGTTTCGGGGATATTGAGAGCCCGCCCATTGAACCGGAAACGGTGGACCTTGTATTGCTTTCTCAAGCCCTGCACCACGCCAGCAACCCGGGACGCGCTTTGGCGGCCGCCCACCGGATTCTGCGCCCAGGCGGTCAGGTGGCCGTTCTAGACCTTTTGGCGCACCAGTTTGAGCAGGCTCGAGAATTATACGCCGACACTTGGCTGGGATTCACCGAGTCGGAGCTCGGGGGGCTGTTATCCGATGCCGGTTTTATCGACGTGGACGCGGAAGTGGTTTCGAGGGACGAGCAGAACCCTGTTTTTCAGACACTTTTGGCGACGGGAAAAAAAGCGTAGCTCTGGAGTGTGAACATCCTCCGTTGGGAGGGGCCGAAGTTTTGAGCGTCGCGCAGAGCGTATCATCAAAAAGCCCCGGCCTTCGAAAAGACTGGGGCCCCATTGATTAACGCTATTTCTTCAGCGCCTAGAGATGCGACGAAACGACCTGTTCGAGTTTGACGATGTCAGCGGCGAACTTGCGAATACCTTCCGCTGTTTTTTCCGTGGCCATCGCATCTTCGTTCATCAGGAAGCGGAACGCTTTTTCATCGAGTTGGATTTTTTCGATGTGCGCTGTTTTAGCGGCGGCCGCGTCCAGCTTAAGCGAGATGGGATCGTGGGACGCTGCAAGTTTCGCCAATAAATCAGGAGAGATAGTAAGCAGATCGCTACCAGCGAGCTCGACGATCTGGGAAACGTTGCGGAAGCTTGCTCCCATGACTTCCGTCTGATGGCCGAAGTGTTTGTAGTAATTGAAGATCGTCGTTACAGACTGAACCCCTGGATCTTCCGCACCGGTGTAATCGCGCTTGTTGGCGTTTTTGTACCAGTCATAAATGCGGCCCACGAATGGGGAAATGAGCTGCACCTTCGCATCCGCACAGGCAATGGCTTGTGGCAGGGAAAAGAGGAGCGTCAGGTTGCAATGGATGCCTTCCTTCTGAACGATTTCAGCCGCCTTGATGCCTTCCCACGTCGAGGCAATCTTGATCAGGACGCGGTCCCGCGAGATGCCCGCTTTTTCGTAGAGGGCGATGAGCTGATGGGCCTTGGCGACAGTTCCTGCGACGTCAAAAGAAAGGCGTGCATCGGTTTCCGTCGAAACGCGCCCTGGGACGATTTTAAGAATTTCCAGGCCGAACGCGATCAGGACATGGTCCATGATGTTGTCGACGAGTTTAGCTCCCGTCAGGCCGCTGTGCTTGCTGTCGGCGATGGCTTTTTCGAGAATCGGCGCGTACTGGGGCTTTGTAGCGGCCTGAAGGATGAGGGAGGGGTTGGTCGTCGCGTCCTGCGGTTTGAATTCGCGGATGGACTCAAAGTCGCCGGTATCTGCAACGACTTTTGTGAACTGCTTCAGTTGTTCGAGTTGAGATGCATTGCTCATAAGTGTTTTTCTGTGGGGGTTAGATGTGAATGGCGTGGCCTTCTGCTTGCGCTGTGGCTTCGTGAATCATTTCGCTCAACGTGGGGTGTGCGTGGATGGTGCCTTCGATCTCGTCGATGGTTGCTTCCAACGTGATGGCCAACCCGAGTTCCGCGATGAGTTCGGTGGCTTCGGAGCCGATGATGTGAGCGCCCAACACTTCACCGTGTGGTTCGCCCAGGATCAGCTTCACAAACCCCTCGATTTCGCCGATGGCGCGCGCTTTGCCGCTCGCAGCGTAAGGGAATTTTCCAACCTTGAACTTGATGCCCTTTTCCTTTGCCGCGCGCTCTGTGAGGCCCACGCTCGCAACCTGCGGCTGTGCGTAAGTACAGCCGGGAAAGTTTCCCACTTTTTTGGGTTTGAACCCTGGCTGGAACATTCCATTCACGGCTTGAATCGCTTCGAAACTGGCGACGTGTGCGAGCCACGGTGGCCCGATGATGTCTCCAGCCGCGTACACTCCCGGAACGTTGGTTTCATACCGGTCGTTTGTCTGGATGTAGCCGCGCTCCGTGAGCGTGAGGCGCAAGCTCCCGCCGGGCATCAGAGGCTGGACCCCTATGGCCACGAGACAGACGTCCGCTTCGATGTCTTGTGTTTTTCCCTTGGCGTCTTCCACCGTAATGCAGACCCCTTTTTCGGAGGTTTGAGTTTTGACCGTTTTGTGAGAGGTGAGCACTTTGATGCCCTGCTTTTGAAACGACTTTTCCAGTGCCTGGGATACTTCGGTATCCTCGACAGGAAGGAGATTCGGGAGCATTTCAACGACGGTTACTTTGGTGCCGAAGGCGTTGTAGAAGTAGGCGAACTCCACACCGATTGCTCCGGCGCCGATGACGATCAGGCTTTTGGGCTGTTCCGGCAGAATCATCGCTTCCTTGCTGGAGATGACTGTCTTGCCATTAAAAGCGAACCCTGGCATGGGTCGCGGGAGACAGCCTGTCGCCACAAGGATCTTGGGAGAGGAGAGAGTTTGCGGCGTGCCGTCCGTCAGTTTAACGGAAACAGAACCCGCTTTTTCCAATGTCGCTTCGCCACGGATGTAGTCGACTTTGTTCTTTTTGAAAAGGAACTCAATGCCGCCGGCGTTCTTATCCGACACATCTCTGGAGCGACCAATGATCTTGCTCCAATCAAAGGAAACGTTGTCGGCCTTGATGCCGAACTCTGAGGCTCGGTGCGCGAAAATGTGGTACAGTTCTGCGTTGCGCAAAAGAGACTTCGTCGGGATGCAGCCCCAATTCAAACAGGTGCCTCCGGCCCGTTCTTTTTCGACGCAGGCCACTTTTTTTCCCAATTGCGCCGCACGGATAGCTGCCACATAGCCGGCAGGTCCTCCGCCGATGACGATGAGATCGTAATTCATAAGCGTAAAAAGATGGCTTCCAGAGTCTGGCGGGTCAACCCCTCAGCCACACACCACGCAGGAAACGCGTGTATTCTGTGCTCCCCAGTCTTTTTTTTCTAGGTTCCGGCCGCTGAACGGAGGGCCCGGATTTGAATTTGGGGCTGCACGCGGCCTTGGTATTCATTTCGGACGAGCTCAAAAGCAACATCCCAGGGCGCCTTCGGAACGGGGTCCGTCGCGCCGTTAAACCAAATCGCCCGCGCGGTCTCCTTGTCCTGCCGGATTTCCAGGCTGAGGTGTTTTTCTTTCATCACGCGGGGTTGACCCGCTGGAAATACATTTCTAAGTAAAAATACTGGCGAGGCGTTGGCGATCCCAAACGGGCCCAGCTTTGCGAGTTGTTCGAGCAAGACCAGATTTAATTCGTGAATGTGTACCTCGGCATCTGGAACGATCAGAGGCGTCAGTTCTTCCTCGCGGATCAGCTCTCCGGCCTCGCGGACGAATGCGGTTCGAAAGTTTTCGAACTGTTCACGCCGGATTGAGAGGCCAGCCGCCATTTCATGGCCCCCACTTTTCTCCAAATAAGCTCCACAAGATCTCAGCGCACTGACCAACGAAAACCCGGGGATGCTTCGGCAGCTTCCTTTTCCACAGCCCTGTGCGTCAAACCCGATCACGATCGCCGGCCGGTTGTACTTGTGCATCAGTTTAGAAGCCGCGATCCCTATCACTCCTTCATGCCAACCATCTCCGCCAACGACGATTGCGAAGTCCTTGACGATGTTAAATTTTTCGGCGACCTGGGCTTCGGCAAGCTGGTAGACGTCTTCCGCGATGACCTTGCGATTTTGATTCTCTTCTTCGAGCTCCTCCGTAAGGCTCGCAGCGTCGACTTCATTTTCACTCATTAATAGGTGAAAGGCCCGTTTCGCCTCTCCCAGGCGCCCTGCCGCATTGAGTCTCGGTCCGAGTTTGAACCCAACGTCTGAGGCAGCCCACGGCGGTTTGACTCCTGCTTTTTCAGCCAGGGTTTTAATTCCCTGCCACTTTGTGACGGCAAGTTGTTCGAGGCCCTTTTGAACCAACACGCGATTTTCTTCAACTAATGGGACGAGGTCGGCAACACTCCCCAAGGCGACGAGGTCTAAGTAATCCTTTAATTGAACCGCTGCGTTTGGCCGCTGTTTAAGGAGGGCATGAGCGACCTTGAAAACGATTCCAACACTGCAAAGATAATGAAAGACCTGTCCCTTTTTCGGGTTCACAAGGGCGACACACGGCGGCAGCTGTTCAGGACATTCGTGATGGTCCAGCACAACGACATCTACACCAACATCCTTTAACTGCTGTATTTCAGCTACGGACGACGTGCCGCAATCAATAGCGATCAGCAAGGTTGGAGCATACTCGTCTACGCACCGGGCTACACCTTTAGCACTCAGACCATACCCTTCATCTTTGCGTTGCGGTAGAAAACAGTGCACGTCGGCCTGATAGAGAGCCAAGATGCGATGCAAGAGAGTCAGGGAAGTGAGGCCATCGACATCGTAATCACCATACAAGACGATCGTTTGTTTTTGATCGATGGCCTGAAGAATACGCCACACGGCGATCTCCATGTCTGGTAACAAAAATGGATCGCTCAATGTATTCAAGCGGGGATATAGAAACCGTTGGGCGGCGGCGGGTTCTTGGTATCCGCGGCGGACAAGGAGATCTGCAACGATTCTAGGAAGTCCCAAGGCGCTTACAAGACCTTGAACAAGTTGAGGTGCTGCTGGTTCTGGCAAAACCCACCGAGCTATGGCTTTGTTAAGCACTGTTTTAGGTAGCCCTCAGTTTTGCGATTTTGCTTTCGATGATTTCGGCAGCCCTTTGTGTTTCTTCTTCGGTGTTTAAGTGGGAAAAAGAAAACCTCAGGCTCGCCCTGGCTTTCTTATCGGAACATCCCATGGCTTTGAGCACGTGCGAAGGGTGGATGGATCCTGCCGTACAAGCAGATCCTGCTGAGCAAGCTATGTTGTTTTCATCCAACAGAATGAGCAGCCCTTCTCCCTCTATATTTTCAAAAGCGAGATTTGTGGTGTTCGGAAGACGGTTCTGTGGGTCACCATTCACCTCCACGCCTGTAATGCGAGAAAGAAGCCTTTGCTCAAAGGCATCCCTGAGAGACAGAACCTTCTTTTTGTTCTGCTCTAATTCTTGGTGAGCGATCTCACAGGCTTTACCGAACGCAACAATTGACGCCACATTTTGCGTACCGGCGCGTCTTCCATTTTCCTGGCTTCCCCCGGTTAAAAACGGCACAAATCTGGCTCTCTTATTTGCGTAAAGGACGCCTACTCCCTTAGGGCAGTGGAGTTTGTGCCCTGAAATTGAAGCGAATTGGATTCCTGTATTGCCCACTTTCACAGGCACCTTTCCCACCGCTTGCACAGCATCGGTATGAAAATAAATCCCTTTGCTCCTAGCGATGGCTGTCAGTTCTTCAATCGGAAATATGGTCCCTGTTTCATTGTTCGCCCACATCACGCTCAGTAGAGCTGTGTCTGAACGTACCGCTTTTTCCATCTCTTGGAGATCGACTTGTCCCTTTGAATCAACCCCGATCCATGTGATTTCCACGCCTTTTTTCGCCAGCACCTCACATGTTTTCAGTGTCGCAGAGTGTTCCACTCTTGTTGTGACAATGTGCTGTTTATCGGGATCTGCAGCCAGGGCCGAATAAATGGCGGCATTCGTAGCTTCCGTTCCGCTTCCGGTGAAAATGATCTCCAATGGCTCCGCTTGAAGCAACATGGCTACGCGTTCACGGGCGATTTCCAGAGCTTGGGCCGCTATTTTGCCAATCCGATAGGGGCTGGAAGGATTTCCATAGAATTGGTTAAGGAACGGCAGCATCTCCTCTACAACGGCTGGATCCACGGCTGTGGTCGCGTTGTTGTCTAGGTAGATCAATGGGTCAGAAGCACTCATCAGAGGAAAGTTTTTCAGCATACGCTCAGGTGCTGGCTGGTTCCAAGAGAAGATGTGTGAATCGTGGCAGGTTAAAATGAGGCGTAGATAGACGGTGCCGCTATTTGCCCGAGGGGCGAGTTATTCACAGGTCTTTAAGAAAGAGAGAAAAATTAAATCATTCTTCTTCTTCTTAAGAATGTGAATAACTAGCAAAGACAATAGGGATCCCGTTTGTTTTGCGGATGATAAGGCGGATTTTGAACGGCCAACAACCTAAGAGAGGCTGTGAACAACCGACTCGAAAAGAGCGAGGGGCGAGGGTTGTTGGGACTTGTGGGAGGTTGTTCACAGGTTCTCGGCCTGGTTGTTGGCAGGCGATGTTGGCTTGGCTTCATTCACAAGGGACAAGGTTTCCCAGGAACGCAGTTCGATCGCCTTCCGTGCAGCCTGCACTTCAGCGTCCTTTTTGCTGCGACCTGAGCCGCGAGCTAACTCAGCGCCTTCCCAGACAATTCTTGAAATGAACTGTTTCATATGTTCCGGGCCGAATTGTTCGACCACTTCGTAAATAGGACTGTGGGGAGTGACAGATTGAAGAATCTCCTGCAATCGGCCTTTGGGATTGGCAGAAGGGTCTTCCACAATCAGTTCTTCAAGACGGGAGCGAGTTTCTGTCAGAACAATGCGGCGCACGGTGACGTAGTCGGAATCCAGATAGAGGGCACCTATAAGCGCCTCGTAGGCGTCAGCAAGGGCAGACGCGCGGCTGCGGCCGCCAGTGGCTTCCTCGCCACGGCCCATCATCAAATATTTCCCAAGATCCAGAGCTTCTGCGTTGATACGGAGCCCGTCTCTGGAAACAAGTCTGGCGCGGAGTTTTGTGAGTTCTCCTTCGGGAAGTTCGGGATAGGAGTCGAAAAGAAACTCGGTGAAGATGAGCTGTAGAACGGCATCCCCGAGAAACTCGAGGCGTTGATTGTCGAAATGATGGCGCTGCGTTTCATAACCCAGGCTTGGATGGGTTAGAGCCTCTGCAAGAAGCAGTGCGTTACGAAACTTATACTGAATGCGTTCCTCTAACGGATTCATAGCGACATAGGGATGGGGTGGAAACGGGGCGGCCAGGGCTAGCCTGAAATAAGCTGCCTGATAGACGCGAGCGCTTGAGGAATAGCAGAGGAATTTTTACCTGCTCCGCGTGCGGTGTCAGGCCGCCCTCCGCCCTTTCCGTTTACAATGGGAGCGGCGGTTTGGACGAGTTTGCCGGCAGCAAAACGCCCTGTGAAAGATGGACTCACCGTGGCGACGAGGGAAACAACTTCAGCATGGGCGCTTGCTAGGAAGACAACCCCTTCGAAATGTCCTTTAAGAGCGTCTGCGATGTCTTGGAGCGCTTCCCCTGTGACGTCGTGGACTTCTGCGATGATCACGGGCGTGTTTGAGAGCGTTTCTATTTGGGTAACGAGCCGGGAAGCGGCCACAGAAGCTTCGCGTTGCTGCGCGGCTTTGAGAGCTTTTTCGAGGTCTTTTTGATTTTGTAGCAGAGTCTCAATTTTCCGTTCCAAGTCTGAGAGCGGGCTTCCAGCAAGCGCAGCAAGTGCCTTCAGACGGTGGTTCTCAGCGACGGAGCTATGGTAGGCGGGCAGGCCTGCAACAGCTTCGATGCGGCGAATGCCTGCAGCTACAGCGCCTTCGGAAACGATGCGAAAGAGACCGATCTCGCCGGTGCTGCGCACATGGGTGCCTCCGCAGAGTTCCATTGAATAACCGTTCAAACCATCGGAGGTTCCTCCGACCTGCACAACGCGAACAATGTCTCCGTACTTTTCACCGAAGAATTGAAGAATGGCCTGATTTTTTTTAACTTCAGTGAACGGGAGTTCACGCCAGAAAACAGGCGCATTTTCGAGTACGCGTTCATTCACGAGTTGCTCCACATCATGAAGTTGCGATTGTGAAAGAGGACCGCTTGAAAAATCGAAGGTGAGTTTATCCGTGCCAACAAAGGAGCCCTTTTGAGAGGCTTCTTTCGAGACAACCTCATGCAACGCCCAGTGCAAAAGATGCGTCACCGAATGATGCCGTTCCACGGAGCGCCTACGATCGGTATGGACGAAAAGAGAAACGTTTTGGCCGAGAGCAGGGGCATGGTCGCCCTCAATGAAATGTAACCAGACGGGTCCGCTTTTTGTGGTGTGCGTGACCTGCCAGTAGTCGGCTCCAGCTTCGAGGACTCCGGAGTCCCCGATTTGGCCGCCCATCTCCGCATAGGCGGTGGATACGTCCAGAATCACAGCGGTTTTGTTTTTGACGGAGACGACTTCCACGACGGAAGCGGCTGTGGAAAGGGCGTCGTATCCGACAAACCTTGTGGGGAGGATTGTCTCAATTTGAGAGAGTTCGATGATTTCCTTTTTCTGGGCGGCGCGAGCTCTGGCTCGCTGCTGATCCATAAGGATTTCAAAGCCAGCGGTGTCCACGGAGAAGCCGCGTTCGCGCGCCATGAGTTCTGTGAGGTCCAGCGGAAAACCAGAGGTGTCGTAGAGTTGGAAGGCGAAGGCACCTGAAACAGCGGTGGAACCGGCACCCTGAAGGCGGTTGATTTCGTCGTTGAAAAGGGTGATCCCGCGGTCGAGAGTTTTGTTGAAGGCGACTTCTTCGCGTTTGAGGACTTCCTCCACAAAAGCTTGCCGGGACCGTATTTCAGGGAACACATCTCCCATGGTGCGGGAGAGGACTGGGACGAGTTTATAAAAGAAAGGCTCCCGGAAGCCGAGGATGCGCCCGTAACGAATGGCCCTGCGCAGGATGCGCCGCAGGACGTAGTTGCGATCGGTGTTGCCGGGTTGAATGCCATCAGCGACGGCGAAGGAAAGGGTGCGGATGTGATCGGCGATCACGCGGAAGGCGACATCGAGCTGCTCTTGCGGCGTGATAGCCACATACTGGCCTGTTGCCGTCTGTTGAGGCAACGTGCTGGCGTAGTGTTTGCCGCTGAGTTTTTCGAGTTCGTCGAAAATGGGGCGGAAGACGTCGGTTTCGTAGTTGGAAATACGAACGTTGCTGAATTCTTCAAAGTTGCGTGTCCCCTGGATGATGGAGCAGACGCGTTCGAAGCCCATACCGGTGTCGACGTGCTGGGCTGGGAGCGGTGAAAAGGAGCCGTCGGGGTTGGCGTTGAACTGGATGAAAACGAGGTTCCAAATTTCGATGCATTCTGCGGAACCCTTGTTCACGAGAGCGCCTCCTGTGTCGCCGGAGGGAGTGAGGTCGACGTGTAATTCGGAGCACGGGCCGCAGGGGCCGGTGTCACCCATCATCCAGAAGTTGTCTTTCTTGTTGCCGTTGACGATATGAACGGAGGGATCTAAACCCGCTTTCCGGAAAAGTTCCGCCCAGAGTTCCCAGGCTTCCTGATCGCGGGAAGCGGGGTCGCCAAGTGCTGGGTCGGGCTGATAAACCGTGGCGTAGAGGCGCTGCGGAGGGAATTTCCAGATCTCAACGATGAGCTCCCAGGCCCACTGAATCGCTTCCTTTTTGAAGTAATCTCCAAAGGACCAGTTTCCCAGCATTTCGAAGAAGGTGTGATGGTAAGTGTCTAAGCCAACATCTTCGAGATCGTTGTGTTTGCCTCCGGCGCGGATGCATTTTTGGGTGTCGGCGGCGCGGGTGTCGAGCGCGGGCGTCGCGGAGGCCCAACGGGTGACGTCGGGCTGGCGCTGGCCAAGGAAAATCGGGACGAACTGGTTCATCCCTGCGTTGGTAAACAGCAGGTTGGGGGAGTCCGGAAGCAGACTGGAGGAGGGTACGAGGGTGTGTTGTTTCCCTCGAAAGAAATCGAGAAAGCTTTGGCGGATCTGTGCGCTCGTCATCATGGGGTGCGAAAAAGAGAGTTAGTCTAGGGAATGCAGCGGGGGGAATCAATGGGAGGAAACGGGAATCCTGTCATTGAGGATGCGTGGGCGGTGGGCGTGGCGAAGTGGACGCCCGTGGATTTAACGGGGTCAACTGACTTGGGAAAGGTCCGCCTTGGGACCGGTCGCCAGAAGGGTGCGGTAGATACGGTGGGCCGGTTGTTCGAGGAGGGGGTCTTTTTCGATCACGACAAAAGCAGCGCCCCGAGCTTGTTGCATAAGAGCAAAGTCTTTTGTCAGGTTGCCAATCCGGAGCGGCGGCAGGCCGCTCTGTGCGGTGCCAAGGAGATCGCCTGGGCCGCGCAGCTCCCAATCCGCCTCTGCGATATCGAAGCCGTTGGACGAGCGTTCGAGGACTTCGAGTTTTTTGAGCGACTCGGGCTCTGCGACGCCTGTGAGAAGGATGCAGTAACTTTTATGGATACCCCGGCCAACGCGGCCGCGGAGTTGGTGGAGCTGGGCGAGGCCGAAACGTTCAGCGTTTTCAATGAGCATGACGGTTGCATTCGGGACGTCGATGCCTACTTCGATGACGGTTGTGGCGATAAGGGCCTTCGTGTGGCCGAGGCGAAATTGCTCCATGATGGAGTCTTTTTGCTCCGGAGGAATACGCCCGTGGAGGAGCGCGCACGGCATGGGTGCCAGGAGGGTCTGCCACTTCTCAAATTCGGCGGCTGCGGCTTTGGCTTCGGTTTTTTCGGAAGCGTCGATGAGAGGGTAGACGATGTAGGCTTGTCTTCCGGCTTCGAGATGTTCGCGGATAAACTTGGCGGCTTCGGGTACTTTGGCGCTGTCCCGGACTCCGGTGATTATTTTTCCACGGCCCTTTGGAAGTTCGTCGAGAGTAGAAACATCCAGATCACCGTACAGGCTCATTGTGAGCGTTCTGGGGATGGGTGTGGCGGTCATGACGAGCATGTCCGGGCAACGGCCCTGGGCGCGTAAGGTGGCTCTTTGGAGGACGCCGAATTTGTGTTGTTCGTCAATGACGGCAAGGCCGAGGCGGGAGAAGAGTTCGGGGTGATGAAGCAACGCGTGGGTGCCGACGATGATCTCGGGTTGGTCCTGAACGGGAATGGGCGGTTTATCTGCGGAGCCCGTTGCGACGGCCTGTTGCCAGCGGTCGTGATCGAAAAGAGGCAGTGGCCCGGACTCCTCGCGGCGGGTGCCGGTGCGGAGGCAGACGCGAAGGCCCAGAGGGGTGCAGAGGCGCTGGAACTGGAGGTAGTGTTGCTCTGCCAGGATCTGTGTGGGAGCCATCAGAGCCGCCTGAAAGCCGGCTTCCACCGCCAGGAGCATGGCGGACAAGGCGACCAGCGTTTTTCCCGCGCCCACGTCCCCGTGAAGAAGCCGGTTCATGGGGCGTTCGGAAGCCATGTCGGTTTGAATCTCGGCGATGGAGCGGATCTGAGCGCCGGTGAGTGGGAAAGGCAGGCTGGAGTGGAGTTGTTCGATCAGGCGCGTGGAGGAGGCGTGGCAGAGGCCGGGTTCTGCTTGCTGCTGGGCGCGGCGCTGGGCGATGCAAAGTTGCATGCCAAAGAACTCCGTCAGGACGAGGTTTTTGCGTGCGCGGGAAAGGGATTCGAAGGAATCCGGGAAATGGATTTGGCGGAGGGCCTCGATGCGGGGCGTGGTGTCAAGGGAGGCAGGGATGAGGGAGGGCAGGTCATGGCCCTCCAACTGTTGGAGCGCCTCCCAAATCAGCCAGCGGAGTATTCGCGTGGAAAGGCCCTCGGTGGCCCGGTGGATGGGAACAATGCGTTGCAGATGGAGGGAGTCCGCAGATTCTTCTTCGAGAATTTCAAACTCGGGTTGTTCAAAAACGATCTGTCGGCCGCGCCGTTTTGGTTTGCCGTACACCACGAGGCGAATCCCTGCGGCGACGACTTTTTCAACCCAATACAAGTTGTACCAGCGCACGGTAATCTGACCGGCTAGAGCATGGCTTTTTTCTTCGACGAGGCGGATTTCGAAGTTGCGGGCGCGGCCGCGCCGTTGGACGGCTGCAGTTTGGACGAGGCCGCAGACGCAGACAGGAAGGTCTGATTCTTCTTGAGGAAAACGGTCGAAGCGGGATCGGTCTTCCCAGCGTTTTGGGAAATGGGAGACGAGGTCGCCCAGGGTTTCCAAGCCGAAACGCGTGAGTTGTCGCGAGCGCTGTGGGCCGACCCAGGGGAGTTCTTTGAGGGGCGTGTCCCAGCGCATAGGAGAGGCCCGGAGGAAGGCACGTGAAGAGGCGCGGTGGCCTGGGATTCACGTGCCTTCTAGCAAGGCGGGGCTTGTTACTTGGCGGCGGGTTCGTCGAGCTTGGCTTTGACTGCGGTTTCGATGTCGGCGTAGAGCTCGGCGTTGTTTTTAATGACTTCCTTGGCGGCATCGCGGCCCTGCGCAAGTTGGGAGCCCTTGTAGGAGAGCCAGGAGCCACGTTTTTCGACAACGCCCTGTTCCAGAGCAAGATCCAGCAAAGCGCCCGTGGACGAAATGCCTTCGTTATACATGATGTCGAACTCCGCTTCGGTGAAGGGAGGTGCGACTTTGTTCTTCACCATTTTCAACTTCGTGCGGTTGCCCGTGACGGTGCCGTCGGCATTCTTGATCGCACCGATCCGGCGGATGTCGCATCGCACGCTCGCGTAGAATTTGAGCGCTTTGCCGCCTGGCGTTGTTTCGGGGTTTCCGAACATGACGCCGATTTTTTCGCGGATCTGGTTGGTGAAGATAACCACGGTGCTGGCCTTGGAAATCAGGGCGGTGAGTTTGCGCAATGCGGCGCTCATGAGACGCGCCTGAGCGCCGACAGTTGTGTCGCCGATCTCTCCTTCGAGTTCCGCCTTGGTGACGAGCGCCGCGACGGAGTCGAGGACGATGACATCCAGAGCGTTGGAGCGCACGAGGGTTTCGCAGATGCGCAACGCTTCTTCACCAGAGGAAGGCTGGGAGACGAGAAGTTCGTCCACATTGACGCCGAGCTTTTTAGCATAGGCTGGATCCAAGGCGTGTTCGACGTCGATGAAACCGGCTAGGCCGCCCCGTTTCTGGGCTTGGGCGATGACGGTGAGTGTCAGAGTGGTCTTCCCTGAGGATTCGGGCCCGAAGACTTCGATGATTCGGCCGCGAGGGAAGCCGCCCACGCCCAGTGCGCGGTCAATCAGGATGTTCCCCGTGGGGATGACTTCCACGTCCATCTGTTGCGCAGAACCGAGGCGCATGATGGCTCCGTCGCCGAAGTCCTTGTGGATTTGCTGGAGAGCGAGGTCGAGGTTTTTGTTGCGGGCGGCGATTGCCTTGCTGTCGTCTGGGGTAGCGTCTGATTTTTGTGCCATAAAAGAGATCCCTGAAAGCTACACCTGCGTGGGCGCCTGCAAAGTGGGAATTTGGATTTTGAAGAGAAGGCGGCCATCCCGGGGGGTAAGCAGTGGGGCCTGGCTGCAGACCCTTGGGGCTTGGAGGAGATCCGAAGAGGCTTAAAACTCGAGAATGGCTCGGATGCCCACGACCCAGGCGTTGTTGTTCACCGTGGTTCCTCCGGGGTGGCTGATGTATTGGAAGTCGGGCTGGACTCTGAGATACGGAGTGACGGGAAGTTGATAAAAAAGCTCAGAGATCGCTTCCCTGCCGGGATTTCCTGCCTGGTTGGAGCTGAAGTGGCTGCGGGCATAGGCCAGGCCCACTTTGTCTTCCGTGGTGGCCAGGCCGGTGAAGACGAAACCCGCCTGTGTGGATTGGTCTATGATGCTGCTGGCGTGCGGCGCGAAGGTCCCGCGTAGAAAGGCGGACAGGCCTTCTTTGGAATCCGGCGATTTTTGCCAAAGGGTCTGGTCGAGGACGTAGTAGGTCGAGGTGCTGGAGCCGTGGTTTGCCCCTCCTGCGTTGTCCATGAAGTCATCGGAGTGATGCAGTACGCCGAGCCGCACCGCCCCTGGGTACGAACCGGTGAGGCGTTGGTAGCCGATCTCGGCAGTGGTGAGCGTGCCTTCGCTTTTGTGGAGGGCCCAGTCCGTGCCGTGGCGCGCTGCGTTTCCTGTGAGGCCCGTGGAGGGGTCTTTCAAGTCTCCCGGGGAAGGGTTGCCGTCGTAAATGCCAGCCATGCCGTAGAGGCCTTCCATGGGTTCAAAACGCATGCGGATGCCCAGAGCCGCAGTCGGGTAGATGCCCAACGGCATTGGCGTCGCGGGTGGGTTAGGGGCGCCAAAGGAGCTGTTGATAAAAGCGGCGGCGGAGTCCGTGATTCCGAATTCGTCGTCCACCCGCATTTGGCCGACCTTGAGAGATATTTTGCCTTCGAGGAGCTTTTGTTCGACCCAAAAGTCCACAAGTCGGTAGGAGTCGTAGGAGTCTATGTTCGAATAAACGGACGCATCGCCCACGTTGCGGAGGGTCCCGCTGGTTCCGTGCGGATAGAGGCCGCTCAGGCGGAAGGTGGCGCCAGGGAGGCCGGCGGCTTTTTCGAGGTTAACGTCTAGTGAGAGTTTGAGGAGACCGTCGAATACAGTCCCGCGTTTCTGTCCGCCTTTGAGGTTGGCGAAGAGTTCGGTGGTGTAGGTGGCACCCACTTCGTAGCCGTGCTCCCTGAGGGTGGAGCGAAAGCCACCCCAGTCTCCAGTGAGGCCAAAGGGAATCTCGGGAGCTGCTTTTTCACAGGCTCCGTTTTTGCAGCAGGCGTCGTCAGCGAGGAATTGAGCCGAGAGGGCCAGGAAGCCGCCCAGAAAGACGACGGCGATTTTCGGGTGTAAGGAAAGCGACATGGTTTCGAGTTGGTTTTTGGTGGGTTAGATATCTTTAGATAGATAGAGCCTCAGACATCCCGACGTCTACCTGAACCATCTCGCTGGAAAAGGAATCTTGCTGCTCTCAATTTTGGGTTTTTTCACTGAGGTCACGGGAATTGAGCTGCTCGTACCTGAATTCACCCAGAGCAATCTGCTAGTGTGACC